>Ga0105046_10010269_pt1 | contig 14593 bp, 13 predicted proteins | sample MAT03_FD_78385 | JGI IMG/M metagenome (GOLD analysis project Ga0105046, IMG submission 78385) | Freshwater microbial communities from Lake Fryxell liftoff mats and glacier meltwater in Antarctica - MAT-03 (megahit assembly) | ecosystem: Environmental > Aquatic > Freshwater > Ice > Liftoff... | reverse complement strand
CTTCTGTCCCTGCCGGAAGAACTGCTCGCCGACGATGGCGCCGATCACAGCGAGACCTGCGGAGATGCGAAAGCCGGTGAAGATGGCGGGCATGGCTGCGGGGAACTGCAGCTTGAACAGCCGAGTGAAGCTGCCTGCGTCGCGCAAGGTGAACAGGTCGTGCTGCGACGCGTCGACGGAGGTGAGACCGAACAGCGTGTTGGTGACGATCGGGAAGATGGAGATCATCACGCACACATAGATGCGTGACTCCATGCCGCCACCGAAGATGGAGTAGATGATCGGCACGATGGCCAACACGGGTGTCGCCTGCAGCGCGACCAGGTACGGGTAGATGGACCGCTCGAGCCACACCGCTCGGGCCATCAAGACGGCGAGTCCCATACCGAGCACGATGGTGATGGCAAGACCAATGGCTGCCGCGTACGTCGTCCAACCGAGGCCCGTGAGCAACTGCTGGCGAACGATCTTGTCGAGGAACGCCTGGTCGACGACGGTCACGGGGGAGGGCAGCAAGCTGGGCTTCTTGTCCAGGAAGCGGCGCATTCCATCGCGATGCATGTACTCCCAGAAGCCGATGAACAGCACGAACACCACGATGGGGCCAATGAGGGTGCTCCACTCGCGCTTCGGCTTGCGAGTGGGCGGAGCATCGAGATCGACGTGCACCGCAGCGGCGTGTGCATCGTGGGACAACACTTCTGCGTCTGTGATTGCGATTGAGCTTGCCGGGTGTTCGTCGGTGTAGCTCATGCGTGGGCTCCGCGCAGGGTGTGCGAGATCTCGCCGGCGATGCGAGCGAACTCGGGGGAGAAGCGCAGGTCGGGGAGGCGGGGATATTCGAACGGAATCGGGTAATCGGCCACGATGCGGCCCGGGCGGGCGCTCATGACCAGCACTCGGGTGGAGAGGAACACGGCCTCACTGATGGAGTGCGTGATGAAGAGGCCGGCGAAGCCCTGGCGAGCGAACAGTGAGATGACTTCGTCGTTCAGACGCTCGCGTGTGATCTCGTCGACGGCGCCGAACGGCTCGTCGAACAGAAAGACCTTCGGGTCCAGCACGAGGCTGCGGGCGAGTGAAGCTCGCATTTTCATGCCACCCGACAACTGCTTGGGATACTTCTTCTCGAAACCTTTGAGACCCACCAGCGAGATTGCGTCAGCGGCCCGGCGAGCACGTTCGGCTTTGCCGACTCCCTCCAACTCGGCCAACAGCTCGACATTGCGCTGCACGTTGCGCCACTGCAGCAACGTTGCATCCTGGAACACGTAGCCCACCGCGCGGCTGTCGACGGCGACCGAGCCAGTGGTCGGCAGGTTGAGGCCGGACGCAACCTTCAGCAGGGTGCTCTTGCCGCAGCCAGACGGGCCAACGACGGTGACGAACTCGCCGGGGGTGACATCGAAGCTGGTCTCGCTGAGAGCGTGCGTGCCGTCGGGGTAGACCATCGACACGCCGTTGAAGCTCAGTGCAGGAGCAGTACCCATCCGGGGAACCATAGTTGGTGCGGTCGTTGCGTGCCGCCCTGCGTCATTCATCAGTGCATCACCATTCCGCCGCTGACATTCATCGCCTGTCCTGTGCAGTATCGGGCCTGGTCAGAGGCCAAAAAGAGCGCCATATCGGCGACTTCGCCGGGCTCCGCACAGCGCCCGAGCGGTGACAGGGCGGACCACTCGGCAACCATCTCTGGTGTGCGCGTGGCGGCACCCATCTCGGTGAGGACATAGCCCGGACAGATGCAGTTCACCCGGATGCCATGCGAGCCCAGCTCGATTGCCGAGACTCGTGTGAGGCTGATGACTGCAGCCTTGGAGGCCGCGTAGTGCGCCTGGTTCGGCGACCCCACCTTGCCGCCCATGCTGGCCATGTTGATGATGGAGCCGCCGCCCTGCGCGGCGCCGATCATCGCCCGTGCCGCCACCTGCGTGGTCAGCAGCATTGCCCTGACGTTGATGTCGAAGGTGCGGTCCCAATCGTCGACGGTGATGTCGAGCAGCGGGGCCGTGAGCAGGATTCCGGCGTTGTTGACGAGCACGTCGATGCCGCCGAGAGCGTCGATTGCCGACTGTGTGACTTGACGGGCGCTGTCGGGGTCGGCCAGGTCGACGTCGAGCGCGTGGGCACCCAGTCGTGCGGCTGTCGCCCGGCACTGATCGCCCTCACGATCCAGCAACGCCAGGCTTGCACCTTCGGCGGCGAACGTCTCCGCAATGGCGGCACCGATCCCGCGCGCGGCCCCGGTGATGAGCACTCGCCTTCCGGCGAGGCGGCCTGCTGCGGGGGCATCGCGTTCGGTCACCATGACGTCGACCATCGTAGAACAGCGACTGTTACCACTGGCGCAGGCGGTGTGAACACTCTGTTTCGTGATCGCGGAACAGAGGGTCAGGTGCCGCTGACGATCTGCCCGGAGCGGATGACGATTCGGCCGGATGGTGCGAAGGCAATTGCTTCGCGAACCGTTGCGGCCGGCAGGATCACCAGGTCAGCGACATTGCCCGGCGAGGTGCCGGCAGGCTGCAGACCCATGATGCGTCGAACGGCGCCGGTCACCATTGTGTAGGCGTCGGGCGGCAGGACATGGCCGACCATGATCATCAAGGCTGCTGTTTCCAGGCAGTCGCCGCGACCGACCGGATTGAAGGGATCCTGCAGGTTGTCGGCACCGGCGGCCACGTTGACACCGGCGGCACGCAGAACGTTGACAGGGGTCAGTGCCCTCGGTGTTCCGACTGAATGCTCGCGGCCCTGCAGAAACAGATTGGTGCTGGGCAGCGCAATCACGCTGATGCCTGCGGTCGCCAGTTTCTTCGCCACGCGCTGCTGTACAGCCTCGGGTTGCATCACCAGGCTGACGCAGTGGCTGGCAGCAACTCTGTGGGGGAAGCCGGTGCGCAGTACGCGATCAGCCAGGTCTTCCAGCGCGAAGCGAGTGGGGTCCAGCGTCTCGTCGGTGTGGAGATCGACGGGTAGTCCGGCCTCGGCAGCCATCGCCAGGAAGTTGTCATTGGCCGCGACTGGGTCGTCCTCCAGGTGCGGGCAACCGCCGATGCCGTCGATGCCGAGGGCGACGGCCTCGCGCACCAGCTCCCTCTGTTGGGTGCCACTATCGCCGATGCTCGGCCAGCCGCAGAGCGCGAACACCTCGATTCGCACGATGTCTGCCAGGCGATTGCGAACCCGCAGGAGCGCCTTGATGGACGTCAAGCCGTTGGCCTCGGTGAGGTCGGCATGCGTGCGAATGGCGGTCGCACCGTTGGCAGCGATGAGGCGAGCTGCCCGCTCGGCGCGCATCTCCGTATCGGCCTCGGTGATGCGGTGGCGGGCGGCCTCGATGTTGATGATCGCGCCCATCAGATCGCCCGTTGGGTTGGGAATGGTCTCCGAGAGAAACGCCTTGTCGAGATGCGCGTGCGCCTCTGCCATGGCAGGGAGGACCAGCCGGCCCGCGGCATCGAGGGTCGTTGCCCCCTTTGCCGGTTCGTGAACGACGATGCCGTCCACGATGTGCAGCGTGGTGACATGGCCGTCGGTGAGCAATGCGTTGGTGATGGTGAGATCAGCCACCGGCAACCGACCCAACTCGCGCTCGCGGGTCGCTGGCGCCCGCCCAGAAACCGTTGGCGTCGCGAGTGATGACCTGCGCGTGGCCGAAGTCGCTGTCATACTCGGGCCGCACGCTCACCACGTGACCGCGCGCCGTCAAGGCCGCGGCCCACTCCGGTGGGGCGTGGCCTTCGATCTCCACGAGGGGGCCGCTTGGTGCCGTCCACGTGTCGAACCCGGTGGTGGGGCCCGTGAGCGCCCAGCGCCCGGCGTGCATGGCCAGTGCCGGGGACTGCTCGTAGCGGAACAGCCGAGCCGCGAGCTGCAGCAGGATCTGTGGTTGGGCGTCGCCGCCCATCGTGCCGAACACGGCTGCCAGTTGACCACCACGGGTGGCGAGCGCGGGGGAAAGCGTGTGTGGCGGGCGAGTGCCGGGCGTCAACTCGGCCGGGTGGCCTGGTTCCAGGTTGAAGCCGAGTCCGCGGTTGTGCAGGTTGATCTGCGTGTTCGGTTCCACGAGCCATGAACCGAAACCCGAGGCATTCGACTGAATGAGCGAGACGCCCATTCCACCCGAGTCCGTGGTGCAGAGGTACGTGGTATCGCCCTGTCGCGATGGAATCGGCCAGTCGGCGGCCCGTTCGGTCTCCAGCAGATGTGCTCGGGAGGCAATCGCATGCAGCAGCGCTGGGCCGTCGGCGGCGGCATGCAGGACCGAAGAGCGATCGAAGCCGGCGACCTTGGCCGCTTCGATGAGGAGATGTGCCGAGTGCTCGTCGTTCGGGTCCATGGGCAATGCGAGATCGCTGGCCAACGCAGCCGCGCCCAGCGTGAGATAGCCCTGCGAGTTCGGTGGAATGGTCCACAGGTCGACCCCCCAGGCGCCTGCAGACAGGGGAGTGACCCACTCGGCCTGGCTGCGGACGAGATCCTCGGCCGTGAACCAGCCGGCACCCAGTTCGCGTAGGCCGGCGCCGAAGTCGCCCTCGTAGAAGGCTTCCCGTCCACCGGCGGCAACTGCGCGTAGGGCCGCGGCGACACCCGGTCGGCGCACACGGTCTCCCGGACGCTGTGCTTGGCTGCACAGCTCCCTGAGGTTCTCGCGACCCTGCGGGTCCAGCCGGGAGATGGACCCGACCAGTAGCGGGCTCGCAGGGAAGCCATCCTCAGCGAGGGCGATTGCCGGCGCGAGCAGCGTTGCAAGCGGGAGAGTTCCGAAGCGGTCGTGGAGCGCAATCCACCCGTCGACACATCCAGGGATGGTGACCGTGCGAATGTCGTGGCGAAAGGGCATCGCGATGTGGCCGTCAGCTCGAACTGCTTCGGCGCTCGCTCCGCTGCCGGCGCGACCGCTCGAGTTCAGAGCGTGCACTGTCGAGCCGTCGTGGATCAGCGCGAAGAGATCGCCGCCCATGCCGCACAGGTGGGGTGCAACGGCAGCGATCGCAGCGTTGGTGGCGATCGCAGCGTCGACCGCGTTACCTCCGGCCGTAAGGGTGGCGAGGCCGGCCTGCGTCGCGAGTGCATCGGCGCTGGCAACCATGTGGTTCGGTGCGCGAGTGGTGTTGAACGGTGCGCTCATCGCCAGATGCCTCTGGTCTCGAAGACGTCCTTCAGAACCAGCGGTTTATCAGTCATGATGCCATCGACCCCAAGGTCGAGAAGCCGGTGCATTTCGACAGGTTCATCGATAGTCCAGACGTGCACCTTGATACCTAAGGCATGTGCCTTTGCGACGAACTTCTCATTGATCACCGTGATGGGGCCCTGGCTCACCGGCACCTGGGCGGCGTTGGCGGCGGATCTGCGCGGTTTGCCGAAGCGAAGTGAGGCGACACCAGCGGGGCTCAGTGCGGTGCACAGGTTGGCGCCAAGCAGCGACTTGAGTTCGCGCATGCGGCGGTTGCTGAACGCGCCGACGCACACGCGATCGAGGGCGTTGCAACGAGTGAGCGCAGCAACGAGCGCAGGCACTGCGGTGTCGGTCTTGCAGTCGATGTTGACCCGCAGTGTGGGCCAGGTGCCGAGCATGTCTTCCAGCAGCGGGATCGGCGCGGCACCGTCGACGAGCGCAGTCTTGACCTCGCTCCACGGCAGCTCGCTGATGCGACCAGAGCGGCCACAGATCCGGCTGAGATCGTTGTCGTGGAAGGCGACCATCACGCCGTCGGCGGTGACCTGTACGTCGGTCTCCACGTAGCGATATCCGGCGTCGACTGCGCACTGGAACGCCGCCATCGTGTTCTCGGGAACATCGCTGGCACCGCCGCGGTGAGCGAATGGGATAGGTCCATCCCATTCGAGGAAAGGGTGGAGGCGCCCGGTCGTTCGATCATGGGGGGTCATCGGGCCCAGTATCGTCGCTGAGCATGACCGACGTGATCACTGTCCGTTCGCCCTACGACGATTCCGTCATCGGCGAGATCCCTGCGCAGACGCCAGCCGACGTGGACCGGGCGGTGGCGATTGCCAAAGCGGCGCTGCATTCGAACCCGTTGCCGCTGTGGAAGCGGGCCGAGATCCTTGATCGCGCCGCTGCACGGCTGACCGAACGACGCGAGGAGTTCGCGCAGATCGTGGCTCGGGAAGCGGCCAAGCCGATCAAGACCGCACGGGTCGAGGCGGAGCGCGCCGCCGGCACGTTTCAGTTCGCCGCCGCTGAAGCACGCAAGCTTGGTGGCGAGATGATTCCGCTCGATGCCATCCCCGCCGGTGAGGGGAAGTTGGGTTTCACGCTGCGCATCCCCATCGGCGTCGTTGGTGCGATTGCACCGTTCAACTTTCCGCTGAATCTGGTGGTGCACAAGGTTGGCCCGGCCATCGCTGCCGGTTGCCCGGTGGTGCTCAAGCCAGCCAGCCAGACTCCTTTCAGCAGCATCGCGTTGGCGCAGATGTTGATCGAGGAGTGCGGGCTGCCGCCCGAATACCTGCAGGTCATTACCGGTGGGGGCGGCACTGTGGGCAACGCGATCGTGGACCACCCGGACATTGCTCTCATCACGTTCACCGGGTCGCCAGAAGTTGGCTGGAGCATTCGGGCGCGAGCACCGCGCAAGCGGGTCGGGCTCGAGCTCGGCAACAACGCGCCATGCATCATCGAAGCCGACGGCGACTGGCGCACTGCTGCCGCCAAGATCAAGATGGCCGGCTTCAGCCATGCCGGCCAGAGCTGCATCAGTACACAGCGAGTGCTGGTGCATCGCTCTATTGCCGATGAGTTCACTGCGGCGTTGGTCGAGCACGTCAACACCTTGGTGGTCGGCGACCCGATGGATGAAGCCACCGATGTCTCGGCGCTCATCTCGCGCAGTGAGCGCGACCGGGTCGCTTCGTGGGTGGAAGAAGCTCGCGCTGCGGGTGCCATCGTCGCCACGGGTGGGGCGCTGACAGCAGATGGTGTGTTGCTGCCGACCGTGATTGCGAACGCGACGCCCGACCTCAAGGTGTGCTCGCAGGAGGTCTTCGGTCCCGTTGTCGCCGTCACTGCGTACGACACGCTCGACGAAGCAATCGCCTTGGCCAACGACACCAAGTTCGGTCTCCAGGCGGCCATCTTCACGTCCGACATTTCCAAGGCACTGCTCGCAGTCAAATCGCTCGACTTCGGTGGCGTGCTGGTGAACGAGGTGCCGACCTGGCGTGCCGATCAGCAGCCATACGGCGGCCTACGCGACAGCGGCAACACCCGTGAGGGGCCGGCGTTCAGCGTCAAGGAGATGACCGAGATCCGCATGGTCGTGCTGTCGTCGTGACCGGTCGGCCGCTGCGCTGGGGAGTCCTCGGCGGGTCCAGCCACATCTATCGCAAGAGCCTGCTGCCGGCGTTCACGGCGGCTGGCCACACGGTTGTCGCCGCGCCGAGTCGAGATGGCGAATCGCTGGCGCCCTACGAGGCGATGTTGGCTCGTGACGATGTGGATGCGGTCTACAACCCGCTGCCCAACTACCTGCACGCGGAGTGGACACACAAGGCGCTCGATGCAGGCAAGCACGTGCTGTGCGAAAAGCCGCTGACGCTGTCGCCCGCAGAAACAGCGGAAGTGTTCGACCACTCCGAGGCTGCAGGGTTGACGGTGCTCGAGGCGTACATGTGGCCGCATCATCCACGCGCGCGCCGACTGCTGCAGCTGGTGCGCAGCGGTGATCTTGGTTGGTTGCAGAACGGACGCTCGGCGTTCAGCTGGCCGATGGACATGGCCGGTGGCGACCATCGATTGGATCTGCGCGGTGCGGGAGCGTTGTTCGATGTCGGCATCTACTGCCTCGCGCCGTTCATGCTGATGGCCCGCCGCGATGCGGTCGTGGTCGGAGCGAATGCTGTTCGCAACATGGCCGGGGTGGATGTGGCCATGACCGGGTGGGTCGATTGGGGCGCCGGTTTCGGCAGCTCGTTCGCAGTGTCATTCGAAGCGCCACCTCATCGTTCGATGGCCGTCACCGGCAGCGAAGCCGTGGTCACGGTCCCCGGTTGGCATGCACCCGGTCCGCTGGAGCCCAGCGACCTGATTCTCGAACGGCGCGACGGCACGGTCGAGAGGCTGGCATGTGAAGGTGGCGATGCCTACGCCGACATGGTGCGCCACTTCGCCCACGTAGTAGCCGGCGAAGCCGACCCAGTCTTCGGCCGGGTAGAGAGCCTGCGCCTAGCCGACGTGTTGCAACGCCTCCACATGGCCAGCGCCCACTGAGCACCTGCCGCTCCGCCGCACCCGTCCCCCTACCGACACAGAGTACGCCCATTTGCGCGCGCAAGGAGTTTCTGGGCAGAGACTGTCTCAATCCGAAAGCTGGGTGTATCCAGTCCCGGAATCCGGAACTGGTACACCCAGATCCGAGCTGAGCTCGAATCTGGTCGCGCCCCGACTGCACACCCGACAGCTCAGATGCTGCGCCCGGCAGCTTTCCAGTACTCGTCTTTGAGCAACCGCTTGTAAAGCTTGCCAGTGGGGTGGCGGGGGAGTTCATCACGGAAGTCGATGGTGCGCGGGCACTTCACGTCGGCCAACTGTGAGCGGCAGAACGCAATGAGTTCCTTGGACAACGCAGCGGCCTCAGCGTCGGACGCGGGCATCGTGACTGGCTGAACGACGGCCTTCACTTCTTCGCCGAAGTCGTCGTTGGGCACGCCGAAGACGGCCACGTCGATCAACTTCGGATGGGTGACCAGCACGTTCTCCGCCTCCTGTGGGTAAATGTTGACGCCACCCGAGATGATCATGTAGGCCTTGCGGTCGGTGAGGTACAGGAAGTTCTCGGCGTCAAGATAGCCGACGTCGCCGAGCGTGCTCCACGGTTGGCTGGGGTGACGTGAACTCTTCGTCTTCTCCGCATCGTTGTGGTATTCGAACTGGGCGCCGCCCTCGAAGTAGACAGTGCCCGACTCGCCCTGCGGCAGGTCTTCGCCTTCCTCGCCGCAGATGTGCAACACACACCCGAGTGGTGTGCCCACAGTGCCCGGGTGCGCCAGCCACTGCAGGCTGTTGCAGTAGACAAAGCCGTTGCCCTCGGTGCCCGCGTAGTACTCGTGGATGATCGGGCCGAACCATTCGATCATCTGCTGCTTCACCGGCACCGGGCACGGAGCGGCTGCGTGGATGACGCACTGCAGCGACGACACGTCGTACTTCGCGCGCACCTCGGCAGGCAGCTTCAGCATGCGGATGAACATGGTGGGCACGACCTGGCTGACGGTCGCGTGGTGCTCTTGCACGAGCGCCAAGTAGTGCTCGGGGTCGAAGTGTTCCATCGCCACAACGGTGGCGCCCAACTGTTGTGCAGCCATGCAGAAGCGCAGCGGAGCAGCGTGGTAGAACGGCGCGGGTGAGAGGTAGACGCTGTCGCCAGTGACGCCGAACAGCAGCGTCAGCAATGGTGAGACGCCGTTGGCGGTGGTCTCCAGCGGCTGGGGAACGAACGCTCGCGACACGCCTTTGGGCTGGCCGGTGGTACCCGATGAGTACAGCATGTCGATGCCGGCGATGCGCTCGCCCGGCAGAGAGGTCGACGGCTGGTCAGCGACCGCCGACTCGTACGAGTCGTAGCCGGTGACCACGCCATCGAGCATCAGTCGCAAGCCGACGTTGGGGGTGGCGGCAACGATCTCAGTGGCCTGGTCTGACTTGTAGTGGGACGTGATGAACACCTTCGCGGCGCAGTCATTGATGATGTAGCTGAGTTCGCCGCTGGTCAGCCGGCTGGATGTGCATGTGTACACCGCACCGGCGTAGTGGCAGCCCCACACGATCTCCATGTAGCGGTCGTGGTTCTCCATGCAGATGGCCACATGGTCGCCGGCATTCACGCCGGCAGCGCGCAGCAGATGACTGAGCCGGTTGGCTGCCGCATCGAGCTGCGCAAAGGTCTGCATGAAGCCGCTACTGCCCATGACGAGGGCTGGCTTGTCGGGATGAGTGTTCAGGAACGCGCCAGGAAACATGGCGGCGAACGTAGCCGACGGTACGTTCACCGCATGGATCCGGCGGCCCGCTTCGCAGAACTGGTGAATCGGCCAGCATCGGAGATCCATCTCGACATGATGGCGGCGCTGATCGGAGCGGCCTTCGAGGCCGGTAGCGGAGCGGCGGCCCAGTCCGCCGAGGCGATCGTCGGTCAGGTCATCCTCGCCCTCGACCACCTTGCCGATGAGTGCGCGCCGTCGTTCGACTCCATCGTCGCCGCGCTCTTCATGTCGGGTCGGCTGGCGGGCAACCGAGCCGACTACGGCGACCCCGAGAACTCGTACCTGCACCGCGTGCTGGCTACCGGGCTGGGCATCCCCATCACGCTCAGCGTGTGCGCGATGGAAGTTGGCCGCCGGCTCGACGTACCGATTCAGGGCATCGGCCTGCCCGGTCACTTCCTCATCGTGTGCAACGGCGAGTACGCCGACCCGTACCACGGCGGACGGCGCTACAGCGCCGATGAACTCGAGCCGGCCTGGCACCGCATCACGGGCATTCCCGGCGACTTGGAACGGCGTTTCGTGCAACCCACGCACACCCGCTCGATTTTGCTGCGCATGCTCAACAACCTGAAGAACATCTTGGTGGCGATGGACGAGCCGGGGCCATTGAGTGTGCTCGCCACACTGCGCGGCGCCTTCCCAGAGTTGGCGCAGGAGCGAGCAGAACATGCCCGCTGGCTGCGACACTGGAACTGATGATCGACCAAGTCCTCAAGCGGTCCCTCGGGCAGATGATGCACGGCGTGCAAGTCGTCGGTGCCCACCACGACGGCGTCAGTCGGGCGTACTGCAGCCACTGGGTCAGCCAGGTCAGCTTCGAGGAACCGATCCTCATGGCGAGCGTGTCGCCGAAGCACGACACGTATCCGTTGCTGGTGGCCACCGGCCAGTTTGCGGTGAGTGTCTTGGCCGGCGACCAGGTTGCGGCTGGCCAGTACTTCTCGTATCCGGGTCGCAAGTTCCGCTACCTGGCCGACGAGTTCCTGGTGACGTTTCCCGGCACCGACCTTCCCGTCGTTCGCGATGCGATTGCGTGGTTGCACTGCGAGGTGTTCGACACGAAAGAGATGGCCGACCATTTGCTGTTCTTCGCCCGCGTGGTGGCTGCGCAGCCGGGTCGGTTGAAGGAGCCGCCGCTGCTCTACTCCAGCCGGCTGGGCTGGCGCATCGCCGGCGACAAGGCACGCGAACCCGGGGTGTCGATTCGCGATGGTCTACTCGAGCGGCTGGCGGCGCTCGGAATTGCCGATGTAGACGAATCCGAGGGAGACGAGTCGTGACCCCGTTGACTGCTGGGCTGCCACTGGAGGCGCCGCAGTACCCGATTGGGCGCCGTACCATCTCGCTCGTCGATCCGGCTCGGGATGGCCGAACACTCGCCATCGATCTCTGGTATCCGGCCGCACCATCCGAGGCCGAGCCATCGATCTACGAAGTGTTCCCCGGCGTCGCGTTTGCTGGGGCCGTTGCGCAGCACAACGCACAGGCGCTTCATGGTCAGTTTCCGCTCGTCCTGCTGTCGCACGGTCGTACGGGAATGCGCATCTCGTACTCGCTGGTGTGCGAAGCACTCGCCGGTCGCGGCGCGGTCGTCGTGTCGCCAGAGCATCCGGGCGACACGCTGTTCGACTGGCTCACCGGCACACAGTCCGACGACCGCACCAACGAGGTCGACCGCGTTGCCGATGCGCATCTCGTACTGGACGCGCTGCTTGCTGGCGACCCGTCCGCACCCGCTGACGTTTCGTCGGCGATCGACCGCGGCCGGGTCGCCTTGGCCGGCCACTCGTACGGTGCGTACACCGCGTTTGCTGTCGCTGCTGGCAGCAGGGGAGTGGCGTCGCACCCCGCGGTGCGAGCGATCATTGGCTTTCAGGCGTATACGCGGTCGATGAGCGACGCGCTGTTCGCCCGGCTCGACCTTCCTGCACTGTTGATCGTCTCCGGGAACGACCAGGTGACCCCGGCGGCAGTCGACGCGGATCGACCCTGGGCGCTGCTGGCCGGTGAGCCCACCTGGCGGCTCGACCTGGCCGGCGCCGGCCACCAGGCCGTCAGCGACATCGCCCTGTACGCGGAGCTCGCCGACCACGTTGCCGATCTTCCGGACCTCGTGCGCGAGTACCTACGCTTCACCGCCGCCGGCTCTCAGGAGGCACACGGCCGTGGCTGGCGCCAGGTCGTGCAGCTGCAGGTCGCGGCAGCGTGGGCGTTCCTGCAGGTTGCCCTCGACATCGATGTCGCCGCCGGCCGCGCCGTCGCCGACACTCTTGCTGACCTGCCCGGCCTCACGCTCCAGCGCCGCTGAGGTTGGTCGCCCCGACAGAGCGTTTGTGTCAAGACCACTACCTCACAGCCCCAGGTCACAGCTCGGCAGCCTTTACGTGAAGCGGATTGCAGGCGCTCGCTTCGGCTGCGCTGGCACTTGGCAACTATCGTCGCATCGTCGCATCGTCGTGCGCCGGCCGTTCCGCCCGCCCCCCAAGATCTGGAGTCACCGATGACTGTCACCGACACCCCGCTCAACACCGACGAGCAGCAGGTCAGTGACCTGGTTGATGCCCTGCTGGCTGAGTTCCCGCCAAAGGAAACCGATGTCGTCACTTTCCTGGGCGCGCAGTTCGACAAGGGACTCGCCTGGGTGAATTTTCCGGTCGGACACGGCGGCCTGGACCTCAACCCGAAGCTGCAGAAGCTGGTCAACGAGCGCATCTACGCGCAGGGCGCGCCCAACCCGATGTACCGCAACCCGATCGGCCACGGCATGTGTGGCCCGACGGTTGCCGTGTGGGGCAGTGAAGAGCAGAAATCGCGCTACCTGCGCCCGCTGTTCACCGGCGAGGAGATCTGGTGCCAGCTGTTCAGCGAGCCCGGTTCGGGCAGCGACTTTGCTGGCCTGTCCAGCAAGGGCGTCAAGGATGGCGACGAGTGGATCGTCAACGGTCAGAAGGTGTGGACCACCCTGGCCCATTTGTCGCGCTTTGGCCTGCTGGTCGTGCGCACCAACCCGGAAGCCGTCAAGCACGCCGGCCTCACCGCCTTCGTCGTCGACATGCACGACGCCACCGTGCAGACCCTGCCGCTACGCCAGATGACCGGCGAGGCAGAGTTCAACGAGGTCTTCTTCACTGATACCCGCATCTCTGAGAAGGAGATGCTCGGCCAGCCGGGCGACGGATGGCGTGTCTCGCTGACCACGCTGATGAACGAGCGTCAGTCCATCGGCGGCTCCATCCCGCAGCGCGGTTCGGGCACCATCGCCAACCTGATGACCGAGTGGGCAAAGGCCCCGGAGTGGAAGAAGGACGCCGCCACTCGCGACGAGGTGATGAAGCTGTGGAGCCGCGCCGAGATCCTGCGCCTCACCAACATTCGTGCCAACAACAACCGAAAGATGGGCGACCCGGGGCCGGAAGGCAGCATCAGCAAGATGGCCGGCGCCAACCTCAACAAGGACATCTACGAGTGCCTGGTCAACCTGATGGGCGCCGACGCCTTGCTGTACGGCAGCTACGCCATGGTGCGCCCCGAGCACGCGATGGAGTACGCCACACCGCAGAAGGCGTTCCTGCGTAGCCGTGCCAACTCGATCGAGGGTGGCACCACGGAAGTGATGCTCAACATCCTCGGCGAGCGTGTCTTGGGCCTGCCCGGCGACGTCCGCGTCGACCGCGAAGTCCCGTGGAGCCAAGTCCCCCGCAACTAATCATCCGAGTGCTAGCCGTCCGTCCGAGTGCGTGCCGTCCATCCGAGTGACTACTCGGACCCCGGGGTGCGAGTACCCACTCGGATGGTGACCTGGCACTCGAACAGGCGACCTGGCACTCGGAGGGGTCAGGCCGTGCCGGTGCGCAGGAGCAGGCCGATGAACAGGGCGGCGATGGACAGCAGCGCGCCCAGCGCGCCACCGAGAGCTTTCGCCATCGTGGATGCACCGAACTGATGTACCGCCACGAATACCCCGGCCCCGGCGGCAATCGCGATGTGCAGCAGCACCGTGCCCTGGTACGCGGATGAGGCGTCGGTGATGTCGATGGCCATCACGTTCCACATGCCGGTGAGCACCAGCACCCCGAAGGCCGGCCAGGCGAGCCGGGCGAACGCCTGCGCCACCGGCTTGGTGGCCTCGGGTGCCGCCTTGCGCAGCGTAGGAACCACGCCGGCCAGCGTGAACTGCCCACCCACCCAGATTGCAGCGGCCAATACGTGCAGGAACAGGCGGACGGTGGCGAGCGTGGGCGACAGCATGCGAACAGGTTAGGAAGCGCCGAGCGTCTCGAGCACATCGCTGGCTGCCAAGGTGCGGTCGTCGAACACGGTCGACAGCTCGATGCGCCCACCGCTCATCGCAGCCGCGGCCACACCGATCGCGGCCTGCAGATCGCGAATGTTGCGCGGCGGGGGAAAATACTCGTCCTCGTCGGTCACTCGCAAAAGTTCGACGCCGTGAGTGGGAGCGAGGCGGGCAATGACGGCATCCACCAGCTCCTCGGGTGCCGACGCACCAGCCGTGACGCCGACCGTGCCGTGCAGGGTGTCGGGCAGTTCCTCGGCACCGTTGACCCGGAACACCTGCGGG
>Ga0105046_10010267_pt1 | contig 14594 bp, 8 predicted proteins | sample MAT03_FD_78385 | JGI IMG/M metagenome (GOLD analysis project Ga0105046, IMG submission 78385) | Freshwater microbial communities from Lake Fryxell liftoff mats and glacier meltwater in Antarctica - MAT-03 (megahit assembly) | ecosystem: Environmental > Aquatic > Freshwater > Ice > Liftoff... | reverse complement strand
AACGTATTCACGAAGGCGAAGCGCCTGCGCCGACGCCACGCCCTGTTGGCCGTATCCCGCGCGTGGCCCGCTTCATGGCACTGGCGATCCGCTTCGATCAACTTATTCGCGATGGCCAGGTGGCCGACTACGCCGAATGCGCCCGCCTCGCGCACGTCACCCGCGCCCGCATGACGCAGATCATGAATTTGCTCATGCTGGCCCCCGATATTCAGGAAGCGCTCCTGTTCCTGCCTCGCGTCGAAAGCGGTCATGATCCGATACACCTCGGCCAGCTTCAGCCGATTGCCCTGGTGCCAGACTGGCGAAAACAGCGGCGAATTTGGACATCGCTGCATCAGATTGGGGAATATTCGCCGTAGATGCGCGGATAGCGGCAAGCCATCCGGGTGACTAAAATCTCAACATGCGTGGTATTTTCCGCGCCTTTTGGGAGATGTTGACGGATGGGGAATGCTCTTAACGCTGTTATCCAGGTGCTGAAGGACGCCGGCGAGCCTCTTCATTACAAAGAGATCGCGCGTCGCGTTCTGGACTCGCACCTTTGGACAACAAGCGGCAAGACTCCTGAAGCGACGGTCAGCGCTCAGCTCACGATCCACATCAAAAAGCACGGCAAGAATGCCAAGATTCATCGAGTTGGCCCCGGCACCTTTTCGCTCAACGGCGCGCCGCCAGCCTCAGAAACAAATTGTTCCGCCTCGGCACCAACGGCCGCCAATACCAGCAACGTAGGCCAGCTCTCATTCACCGACGCCGCCAGGGAAGAATTAGACGTGGAAACGGGAGATGGGGCAGGCCGGTTTCGCCGATTGCGGGTGACCATTCCGCTCGTCACTTTCTTGCGGAGACCTTGCAGTGACAATTGAAGCGACGCTGCCTGAGTTCCGAGAGTGGTCAACGGCGGCAGTGCGGCTGCTACAGGGCGTCGTCTACATGGATGATGGCCCCGTGTGGGGAATCATCTGCTCAAACCGTTCCCGACTGGACGAATACTTCGCCCGAATTGGCTTGGCCCTTGTTGTGGACGAAGCGGAGGGGTTCGCGTTTCTCAGGCAGTTCGAGGAGGAGGAATTGGCGGATGGATATGACGCCATACCTAAGCTGTTTCGTAAGTCGCGTCTGAGCTACGACGCGACGTTGCTTTGCGTGCTATTGCGAGATGAGCTGCGGAGGTTCGAGGAGGAGGATTTCGACAACCAACGCTGTGTGGTCAAGACCTCCGATCTATTTGAGCTATGGAAGGCGTTTTTCTCGATTAGCTTGGATGAAGTCAAACTCATGAAAGGCTTGCGGGCGGCGATCGGCGACCTAGAGGAACTAAAGTTTGTTCGCTGCTTTTCGGATGAGCCGGAAGAGTGGGAGATCCGTCGGATTCTCAAAGCCCGGATGCCCGTAGCCAAGCTGGAATTGCTGCTCGAGCAACTTCAAGCGGCGTTTCAACGACGCACAGAGAAATCGGTGACCCATGAATCGCACGAATGAATTGTTCGACCGCTTCGAAGCCAAGACGGACGTAACGCCTCCTGGCGCAGCACGTCTCGGCTATCGCCTTGACAGGCTGGAAGTTTACAACTGGGGAACTTTCGATAGCACTGCCGGGAACGTCCACACCGTTCCGATTCATGGCGAAACGACGTTGCTTGTCGGGCACAATGAGTCGGGCAAGTCGACGCTCGTGGACGCGTTGTTGACCCTGCTCGTGCGGCCAGGCAACACGCGCAACTTCAATGTCGCGGCGGGGGCGGGTAAGGGCGAACGCACCGAACGGACCTACATTCGTGGTGCTTATGAACGTCGCAGTGGCGACGAAAGCCGAAGTGAGATCAAGTACCTGCGCGACGCGCAGGGCTACTACTCTGCCTTGCTGGCTTGCTTTCGCAACGATGCGAATGGTTCCGTGTTCACGGTCGCAATGATCTTGTATCTCACGGCGGACAACTCCGTCGAGAAGCTCTATTGCTTTGCGCCCGATGATCGGTCGATTGCAGCCAATTGCTCCGGCCTGCGCAGCATGGACAAGTTGGCCAAGCAGATGCAGGAGCGCGGCTTCTCCAAGACAACGAAGTCCTACAACGAGTACTTCGAGTGGTTCCGCAAGGCCACGGGTGTCCAGCCGCAGGCAATGGACATGTTCAATCAGACCGTCGCGGTCAAAGACATTCAAAAGCTGAACGACTTCATTCGCAAGCACATGCTGGAGGCCAAGCCGTGGGGTGAGAAGGTCGATGAGTTGCTCCGCCACTTTCAAGATTTGAGTGACGCTCATCGAGATCTGCTGCGCGTGCAGAAGCAGTACAACACCTTGTTGCCCATCGAGGACACTGGCGGGCAATATCGCCAGCTGGCCGACCGCTTGCAGCACGTCGATCGGCTTTTGGATGCCGCCGAGGCATTCTTTAGTCGCAAGGTCGTCGAGGTGTTTTCCTCAGCCTGCGAGCAGAAACGCGAGGAACTAGGTCAAGTCATTCGGCGCAAGGATGACACCGCAGGAGAGATCGCGGACGCCCGCGAGCAATGCCGTCTTCTTCAAAACGAAATTGACCAAGCAGGCGGGGAGCGGCTGCGGCGCATTCCTGATTTGATCAAGGCGCACGAAGTTGCGGCGGCAGCAAAGCACAACACGTCGCGACGCTTTCACGAGGCGATGCACAAGGCCAAAGTCACGCCGTCTCCCACGGATGAGCCAAGTCTTCAAGCGATGCGGCGGCGACTCCCCACCCTCGCCTCGGAGTTGCAGGCGGCATTGTACTCGGCCGAGACTAAACGTCGTGCTTTGATTCATCAGCATGGCGACACGCTTCGTGATCTTGCTGAAGAGGAAGCCGAACTAAAAGCTCTGCAGGGACGTCGCGAGAATCTGCCGGCCTGGCTCGGCGACCTTCGTCGTGGTTTGTGCGCCGAATTGCGGCTGAAGGAGGGCGACCTCCGTTTTGTAGCAGAACTAATTGCCGTTAAAGAATCGGAGCAGGCCTGGGAACCTTCTATCGAAATGTTGCTGCGCGGCTTTGCGCTTACGCTCCTGGTGCCCGAACGCCATTATGCGCTGGTAAGCGGCTACATCGAACGAACGCGACTGCGCGATGCTCAGGGGCGCGGGCAGCGGCTTGTTTACCACTGTGTGCGCGAGTCTCGCGCCCAGTCCGGCGCGCTCGCCTTGCACGAACAGTCGCTCCTTCAAAAGCTTGAGTATCGCACCGGACAGGCGTTGCTCCCATGGGTCAATGCGGAACTGCAGGGACGGTTCAACTATCGCTGTTGCGATATGGTCGAAGAGTTTCAGCTGACGAAGGAATGGGCGCTAACTCGTGAGCGGCACATCAAGCACGCCGGGGGACGCCATGAGAAGGACGACCGCGAGCAATTCATTGATCGCCGGCGGTTCGTGCTGGGCTGGGATAATCACGAGAAACGTCGCAGCCTTGAGGCTGGCATCCAGGAGTTGCGACAGCGACTTGAAGCCCTGGATGCTCAGATTGGGCACTTCGATGACGAGCAGAATGGCTTGCGACTCCAATTGCAGGGCATTCAGGATGCGCTGACTATTCCGGACTATTCAGCGATTGACTTTGCCGCAGACGAACGTGAGATCGCTGCTCTGAAATTGGAAAAACGAGCACTCGAACAGGACAACGATGTCATCCGTGTGCTGAAAGTCCGTTTGGCGACGCACCAACAGCAGGTTACGGCGTTTGAGAAGATTCGCGATCAGTTGATCCGCGATGCAGAGCGACTGGATGGAGACATCAAGAAAGCCGAGCAACTCGTTGCCAACGCGACGAGGGCTATCACCGAATTGCAAGCAAGCGGCCAGCTGAGGCGAGCGGAGGAATGCTTCGCGGAGATCGAGGCCAGTTTTGCCGACGACACGTTGAACTGGGACAACCTCTTCGAAAAGAAGGAGACGTTTTCTAAATCAAATCAACAAGAACGGCAGAAGCTCCAGGAGCGAATGACTCCAGTACAGGAGCAACTGCATAGGGCGATGAGCCATTATTTGCGCACATTCCCCGACGACAAAATCGAACTGACGGCGGACGCGAAGTACCTCGGTGACTTTCTGTCGCTTTTGGAGCGAATTCGAGCCGAGGATTTGCCCAAGCACGAGAAGCGATTTAAGGAACGTCTCAACGAAAAGGTCGGCGAAGAAGTGGGATTGCTGCGGAGCGCCTTTGAAACGGAACGGGCCGAGATTGAAGATCGAGTCGAGTTGCTAAATCGGTCTCTACGCCAGCTTGAGTATCGACCTGGCACGCACATGCGACTCCAGGCTCAGCAGGTTCGTGACCGGGAAGTCGTCGAATTTCGCCAAGCACTCTACGACTGCGTTAGCGGCGCGTTCGACGGGACGCCGGAGGCGAACGAGCAACGCTTCCTGCGGATCGAAAAGCTAATCGTTCGACTTCGCGACGAGGAGTTGTGGCGGCGAAAGGTCACCGACGTTCGTAATTGGTTTGACTTTGCCGCCGTTGAAATTGACGAGGCGACCGGCGAGGAACGGAGCTATCACGAGGATAGCAGCGGAAAATCCGGCGGCGGCAAGGCCAAACTCGCGTTCACCATCCTCGTCGCAGCAATCGCGTACCAATATGACTTGCAGCCCGGGGCGGCCGGCGCGTCGCGGTTCCATTTTGTTGTCGTCGATGAGATGTTTTCGCGAATCGATGACCGCAACTCGAAGTACGCCCTCGACTTGTTCGCGCAGTTCGGATTGCAGCTGCTAATCGTCGCACCGCTGGATGCGAAGGCGCGGATCACTGAACCCTACGTGAGGTGCTATCTGCACGTCGTGAAGGATTCGACCACCAATAAGTCAGAAGTGTTTCACATGACCGCTCGTGAGTTCAATGAAAGCATGGCCAGTGTAAACGACAATACGGCCTCGGACGTGTCGTCAAATGGCCACGGGCGTCGGGCCGCAAAGCCGAGGTAGGCCGATGATCCAGCCGGAAGAAATCCGCGAGAAGGCGGAACGACTTTATCCGTCGTTTCTGAAAGCGTGGCTCGAAGGGGACACGGCCTTCTTCCCACATGCGATCCCGTCGAACAGGCAGCTCGATAACGGACGTCTGGTGCAATCGGCTCAGGACGTGCAGCGACTTCGCGAGGGATCGCGTGAAGTACTCGGCTACGGGTACGCCGTCCAGTGGCAGGAGCGGAGATCACGGGATTTCGGAGTGAATCTCTTTCCGGTTCGCATTACCTTCGAGACGCAAGATGACTTTTTGCGTTTTATCAACAAGCAATCGGAATTCCGCTTATTGCACGACGCCGTTGATCGCTTGCGAGCGGAGTATCCTTCATTGGCCGACTGGGTCCGTTCAAATCGACGGATGTTTATCGAGTGCGTGGAAGAACTGGAAGGCTTGCTGCACGTGATTCGTTACTTTCTTGAAAACCCGAGGCCCAAGCGCTTTGCTCGTGAGCTCCCAATTCCGGTGGACACGAAGTTTATCGAGCGGCATGAGCGCATCGTGAGGCAATGGCTGGATATCGTGCTTCCGCCTAATGCGATCCGAGCGGGCGAGAACCACTTCGGACGACGTTACGGATTGCAGTTTTCCGAAGCACACTGGCTGATTCGATTTCTCGATCCACGCTTGCAAATTGAATCCGGATTTCCGTGTTGCGAGTTTTCAATCCCGCTGACGACGCTGGCAAATCTGCGATTTAGCGAGGTAAACGTCTTCATCGTCGAGAACAAGGTCAATCTGCTGACCTTACCGCTCATGCGGAACACTCTGGCCTTGGGGGGTGTCGGACGGGCTGCAACGGAATTGCGGCAGGTCGAGTGGCTACGAAATGTCACTATCACGTATTGGGGAGACGTTGATGTCGAGGGGTTGAGAATTCTGTCGGCTTGGAGAGTTATCTTTCCACAGACGCAGAGTCTCTTCATGGACGATGACTCGCTCGAACGGTTCGGAGCATCCCGTCGTCCCTGCCCCGAAACCGCATCAGCAATCCCGCCACATCTCACTGTTCCCGAGCAATGCGCCTTCGTGCGCTGCTGTAACGAAGGCCGATGGTTGGAACAAGAGCGAATTCCACAAAGCGAAGTCCTCACCGCGATTGCGCAGCAGTGTCGAAATCTGGCGGAAGCCCCCTATGAACCGATTAGGGGGCGAATGTAATGTCGGTAACTCTTCCCTTTCTGACCGCCTACGACCCGCCCGGAACCAGCGAAGGTACGCTGGACCCACTTGGGCTGTATCAGATTGCCGACCAGTTGGCCGTACAACTTGTGCCCGCCGTGCGCGAGCGCATGCAGAGGATTCGGTTTCTTACGGGAATGGCCGTCGGCGTTTTGGTTACCGAGGGCATCGACAGCGATCCTAACCTACGCGACGCATCGCCCTACTTGGTTTGGGAATGGCTAATCGTTGAAGCAATGGTCCGATCCCGGCGTGAAGACTCCTCGAACTGGGGTGTGCCAGGAACATTGGTCACGCGGCGAGCCCTGGATCAGCACGGCTATCTCGATGCTCGCAGTTATTTGAAGACCCCGCGGATTTTCGGATTTCACGGAGTTTATAAGCGACTTGCGACCCATTTGGGGCTCGTGGACGTTCACCTCGGCGCAGGGCCCAATGCCGACCTCTTAGTGGATGCGTGGGCTCGCGGGTTAGGGTTGGGCGGACTCGAAGGCGCGAAGGTATTGATTTCGCGATGGTCCGCCGCTGTACGTCGTAGCCTAGGCGAGCGTCCGCCACGAACCAAGCCAAACTGGGGTTCGGAGTCATGGACGGAGCTGGCGGATGCCTTCGCGCCGGCGACTGCGAAGGCAAAGGAACGGCGATGCATCCGCGAGCATCTGCTTGCGTCTGACGAGCGAAGGCTAGGTGCCTTCTCGAAGCTGTGGCAGCTGCAGGCGGAGTTTTCCGGAGAAAAGTTCCGCGAGGAGCAACTGCATAATCGCCTGGAACAAGTAGAACCTGCATACGGTCCACTTCTGGCGGCCGTTCGTGCCTATGAGGCGTTCGCTCGTAGCGCCCAGGATGCATTCGATGTCTTGAGAGCAGAAGCGACGAGGACGGATGTCCAAGGATTCTGTGTGACGGACATCAGCAAGGACGAAGCATTTGCGAAAAGCGTGTATGGCCTTCACAAACGATTTGAGGCGGCACATCACGCCCTGTCGGCAGTGAGTCTCACCGGGGTGGCGCTCCACAACTTGTTCGATGAGCGATTTGGCGCATTTGCCGAGCCCTTAGATGCTGGCGGATTCGCTCGGACTCTTTGCTCCCATCACGAGACAGTCCAACGAGCCAAGTCGGCCGATGGAAAGCGCCCTTGGTTCGATCGGCTGGGCCAAGACCGAATCTATGTTCGACACGCCTACCGGATCGCGAGGCCCGAAATCCAAGTGGGTCGATACCTGCATGATTATCGCGGTTGGCCCATCCGGCGTTTCTACGTTGACCTCGCATGAGCAAGCGCAAGAAATCATCCAGCGGTGCGATGCTCGACCTATGGCGGCCGCCACCGGGTGCTGGCGATCCGTTGGGATGCCTCGCCACCACATACACGTTCGCACCTGGTCTGTTCGATGAGCAGTGTCTGGCACGCTTTTTGGAGATCGAGTCGGAACCAAATCGAGAGGACTTGGCCTTTCTTCTTGAGCGTGAAAGCCGACTGGGTGGGGTCTACGCGGGAGTGCTTGTCGACCATACGCAGGCAGGGGTCGAACATTCGTTGCGATGGGATGTGCTTCCCGTCCGCATACGATTCGGCAAGCAGCACGCAAAGATCAGTGTGCTCAGTTGGACTCGCTGCACGCGCATCATCGTGGCGTCAGCCAACCTTACGGAGCCAGGTTACCGGACGAACTTCGAAGTCGCCGGAACTGTCGATCTAACGCCGGAGGCTGGGGACACGGCAGCGCTCGCCCAAGCAATTGACTTCTTGCGGAATCTGGTGACGTTGGTTCCTGGAGCAGCCAATAGTCCGCCCGCAGTTCGTCGAGCGACCGATTTTCTGGCGAACGTCGATAACCGCACACGCGATTGGAAGACGGTTCGTCGCGGAGGAGCGATTCGCCAACAGATCGTCTTCACCCTACCCCCCGTCGGAAAGAATGGCGCGCGCAGCAGTCTCGAACAGGCGGTCCAGGCATGCCGGGGGCGCGGTGGATCGCCACACGAGGCTTGGGCGGCGTCGCCATTTTTTGATGGTGACGATGGGGCAAGTCGCGTTACGGCCACGCTTTGCAAAATGATGGCGAGGGGAACGACGCGATCACTCACCTTCTGCGTGCCGGCCGTCCGAGCGGAGAGTGATGCGGCCGCACCTCGACTCGCCGCGCCGAAGTCATTGCTTTCGACACCGTTGTCGTACCAAGGAAACGTGACGATTGGCACGCTGCCTGAAAATGATGGAGACAAGAACCGCAGACCGTGGCACGCCAAAATGCTGCTGCTTCGAGCAGACCAGTATTCGGCAATGATGATCGGCTCTTCCAATTTCACGTGTGCCGGGATGGGAGTGGGAAGCCACTGCAACGCCGAGGCGAACCTGCTGTCGATTGCTGATCGCCTTGAGTACGGTCGGGAGGTTGGGCTGTTGGAATCCGTGTGGCCACAGGCGTCTTTTGTGGACGATCCGGAGGATGCCGAATGGCTTGGTCCCCAATTGGATCACGAGGAGGAAGAGCAGGCCGCGGCGATACCAGTGCCGGCAGGATTTCTGTCGGCCACATACTGGGCCGGCGAATTGCGTCGCGTGGAGTTACGACTTGATGCGGGCGAGCTACCGGAAGACTGGATTGTCTTGGCATGTGGCCGGGAACCGTTAGAGCTGTTTTCAGCAGCCGAGTGGCGAACCGCTGGGCAACCACCCGTCATTGAGTGTGCCTGGGAATCTGTGCTGCCGCCGGAGAAGTTGCTGGTCCGGTGGTTGGAATTCGAGGCGTTCCTGCCGTTGAACGTACAAGACAGCCAAAAGCTTCCGCCGCCGGCTCAACTCGACATGATGTCAGCCGACGACATGCTCCTGATTTTGGCGGCGACCGATCCGAGCGCAGCATTTCGCGATTGGGCCAGGCAACAGCAGCCATCCGACATTTTCGACACCGATCTCGATTCCGCGACGCCGATTGATTTGGACCCACTTCGACGTTACGACTTACAGACCACATTTCTGCATCGCGTCCGTCGCCGCGCACGCGTCCTCGCGCAACTACGTTGCAACCTCGAACGTCCAGTGTGGGGACGGCAAGCCCTGGAGTGGCGGCTTCGGGGGCTGGTTGGGATTGAACCCCTTGCGCAGCGACTCGTGAATGAGTTTAAGGCCGCCAACGGGAATGGCGACGAGGCTCTTCTCACCCTTGCGGACTTCTTGATCGTGCTGCGTGAAGTCAACTACCAGGTGGATGACAACGCGTTGCCGAAGTCAGACTTTGACAAGGTATTTCGTTCTTTCTTGGGCGATCTGGCCGGCACAATCAACCAGCAAGTCGAGGAAAACCTGGGCGGAGCATCGCCAGACTTGAAGGAATTCTGGGGGCGGGTAGTGGAACAATGCCGCACATGAATGACAACCACCGATCGCCGCCAGAGCTGTTGTTGGGAAAACAGCTTAACGCCCGCGTTCCCAAAGTCGACCAAGAGCGTCAGCGGGCTGAAGTCGAAGAAATTCTGTGCCGCCTACAGTCACAACCGGGTGTCATCCTGGCTGATGAGGTCGGCATGGGCAAGACATTTGTTGCCTTGGCAGTTGCCTACAGCGTTGCCAGACAAAGTCCCTGTGGACCCGTGATCGTGATGGTTCCTGCTAACCTCGTCGACAAATGGGAACAGGATTTAAAGACCTTCTGTGAATTGTATCTCTATGACCGCCGCCCGGTGCAACGCGAAGGGGCTTCGCCGAAGGACTTAGCTCAGCCGCAATGCGTGCGCTATGGAGTGGCACGTCACAGCATCGACCTCATGAAGCTGCTCGATGATCCGCCTCGCACTCGCTGCCATCTCATCTTCTTGACGCAAGGTGCGATGGCCCGGCGACAGACAGACAAATGGATTCGATTGGCGTTGATTGCCGAGACTCTACGCCGACATGGCCGGGGCAAGGCCAGCCGTTTGATTCAGGTGAAGAACCAAATCCATCGTTTTCTGGGTGAGCTTCTCTGGGCGGTCGGTGAGGAACGAGCTCACGGCTGGGGGGAAGACCTTTGGCAACAGCTACTCAGGAGCGACACGTCGACCTGGAAAGACACCTACAACAGTGCGGTGCGAAATGAGCGACGCCACCTCGCGGACGATCCGGTCCCGAAATCGGTGGCGCGGGCACTGCACAGAATCGACCTGAAGCCGCTGGCGAGTGCGCTTGAACAAATGCCTGTTCGCGCGCGCGGCGGTGACATGCGGGTATCGGAGCGCCTCAATGCAGCGCGTACCGCCCTGCGGCAAGCCGAGGAATCGCTTTGGCGAGATCTGCTTGCCCAAGCTCGTTGGCGCTCGCCGCTCCTTGTCATGGACGAAGCGCATCACTTGAAAAATCCCAGTACATCGCTGGCCCGACAACTCCAGTCTCCCGATTCCGAGCAAGACCTGCGCACGGGGGATGGAGCGATGGCGCACGCATTCGACCGCATGTTGTTCCTCACCGCGACGCCGTTTCAACTCGGACATCACGAATTGGTCTCCGTGCTCAGACGGTTTGGCGATGTGCGGTGGGACGCGAGCGTGTTGGGCGAGCGTGATAAGTTCATCGGTCAAATGGATGGCCTCCGCGACCGTCTCAACGAAAGCCAGCGCACCGCCATTGCCTTGCAACGAAGCTGGAGCCGATTGCGCGACGAGGACTGTGACGATGAGGTCCAGGATTGGTGGAGGCGGATTTCGGCAGCCCCTCGAGAATCGCTGACTCATCGCCAGCGAGCCGTTGTGGATGCCAATCAAGCGGCTAGAGTCGCTCGGGACGCAGCTCAGCAGGCACTTCGCCAGTGGGTGGTCCGTCACAACAAAGGAGTGAATTGGAACGGCACCGTCATCGCACGCCGGGAACGCCTCGACGGCTCAGCAGTAAACGGAGGAGGCGTCCCATGCGGTTTGCCTGTACCCCAGGAGCAGTTGCTACCGTTCTTCCTGGCGGCCCGCAGTGCGGTTAGCGCAGGGCAGGATTTGCTCGGCGAGGCACTATGCTCGTCGTATGAGGCATTTCGATTCACGCGGAAGAGCCGCGAGCACGGCAAAGACGATCAGGACGCAGCGCTAGCGGCGATGGTCGAAATGACCCACTCGCGCTGGTACTTGCAAGAATTCGACCGAGCGTTGAATCAATGCAGTGGCGCAACGCACCCCAAGATCGACTCGACGGTTCAGCGAGCCGTCGATCTATGGGAGGCCGGCGAAAAGGTGCTTGTGTTTGCGTTCTACCGGCAGACATGCCGAGCGCTGCGGATTCATATCAGCGGAGAGATTGAGAAACGCCTTCTGGATGCGGCGAAGCGACGGCTCGGAGAGTCAGGGCAAGTAGTAACGCTTGATGGAGTCGAGCAACTCCTGGAGCGAATTCAAAAGCGGTACTTCGATGATTCGGATTCGCCCGGACGACGCGCTGTTGACTCCACGCTCGGACAGATTATTCAATCGCACGCGGCCGCGCTCGAGTCTGTCCAGGCAAGTGAGGAACAACGCACGACGCTAGTCGACGTTATGCGGCGGTTCCTTCGCGTCTCGACCACCCTGGCTCGCTGCTTTCCTCTTGCCGACTTGGATACGACGAAGCCTGAAGACGCGGTCGCGATCATGATGGGACACCAGGATGCATCCGGGCTGTCGTGGCACCAAAAGTTTAACGGGTTCATCAGATTCTTGACGGAGTGCTGTTCCAGCGACGAGCGACAGTCATATCTGGAGGCGTCAAAGCGAACGCAGACCGGGGGCATTCGTGTGGAGGCCGATGACGACGAAGGAGATGAGTCTGATTCGGGACGGGTGACGCTCGCAAATGTCCAGGTAGCGATGGGCACAACACGCCGTGAGGCGCGGGCACGATTGATGCGTGCGTTCAACACCCCGTTCTTTCCGGACATCCTGGTCTGCAGCCAGGTCATGGGTGAAGGCGTGGACCTGCAGCGATTTTGTCGCCACGTAATTCATCACGACCTCGACTGGAACCCAAGCACCATCGAGCAGCGAACCGGCCGATTGGACCGACTTGGATGCAAAGCGGAGGGGCTACAGCCGATCAAAGTTTACCTTCCCTACCTCGCGGGCACCGCCGACGAACGGCAGTACAAGGTAATGTCAGATCGCGAGCGATGGTTTCGAGTGGTAATGGGCCAGGACGAAGTGGCCCGGCTGATTACGCCGGAGTCGAACTCCGGCGTGCCGCTCCCCGACGCAATCGCAGAGGAATTGAGCTTCAGGCTTGGTCTGGACGGTTTCTAGTCGAATGTTGGAACAGGGCATTGTCCACTTGCCGGGCGCTCACAACCATCGTTAACCCAAGCCGCCCGAGACAGAGAGACGACCGAGAGTTTCCGCCGAGCTCGGGGTGGCGGGGCGGACCGGGGTTGAAAGGCGGGTATCGTGCAATGGGGAGAGAGCGAGACAAAGAGACTAGAGACGCCGACGGAAGTCATTGCCAGAATTGGCGATAGAACGCAAAAAGCCGACGCCCGGAGGCATCGGCTTTTCGTATAACCCGACGGTAGGTGAGTTTCGCTACCGTCAATTCAAGTTGAGCGATCCGTACTCGCTTCCAACTGCTGCGAGCAATTAAGTAATCATCGTCGTTTCATAACCTGCTACTGACGTCGATAGCGGTAAACCCAGGTCGGAGTCCAACCTCCTGCCACGATGACGTAGACATTATGCATAGGGTGGAAAAACCCCTTCAGCATTTCGTATTGTGGATTGGGCAGTGGGTCGCCCTCGAGGGCGGGAGTTTCCCAAGCATTTTTGGCCGGGTCGAAGATGGCGAGCCTGACCAATTTCTCCTTGGTGCTCTTGCGGGTGTAGATGAACACGTCATTAATCGAATCGTGGGAGATCATCACCTGCGCGTCATGCGCGTCAATCCGATTGTCGGTGCAGACCTTCACCCATTCATTCTTGGCGATGTCGTAGCTGAAGACATCGGACGACTGGAAACCATATAGCTTCTTCTGCTGCGGGCTGTAACGAATCACTTGCTCACCGTCGGGGGCGACTTTGAGCTGATGCACGAGCTCCGAAATGGACTTCCCTCCGTTGGGATGCAGCTCAGCCCAGAGATCGCGTGCGGGGTCGAAGCTCCACATTTGGAAGGAGCCCGGCGAAACATTCGATGCCGCGATATACCAAATGAACTTCTGCTGGTCCGAGACAAATTCCAGGCTCTGACCCATGCCGCGGAAATCGGGGCATGGGCCCGACTTCGGCTGGCGATAGCACGACCACTTGCGAGCCTCAGGATCGAACGCCCACATCGCCGTGTAGCTGTTGTTCCGCGCCTTGGCCAACTCTTCGGCGGTCATGCCGTTGACCAGGCGGTGAAAATTGAAGCATTCGCCGTTGGGCCCTGCGCCGGCGGACCAGAGCAGGCGTTTTTGAATCGGATCATAGTTCAATCCGTCCCAGGTATGACTGGTCATAATCGGTCCGCCGCCAGGAGTGGTGAGCATGCCATCTCTGAACACAACGTTCTTCTTCCACCACGGAATGATTTGTTCTTCAAGCGTCCTGCGGTCCTCTTCGTTCAGGAAGTTCCTGAAATCGTCGAGCGTGGCGGTGCTGAGAGTGTCTTTATGCTTGTGCTCGAATTCGCGCATGCGGAACATCACGATCCCCTTGAGGAAATAGTGGTCGCCGCCCTCCGCTCGAAACAATTCGTGCCAAGTATTCGAGCCCAGGTGATACTCCCAGCAATCGTTCCGCCGCCCATCGTTATGGTTGCCGCCGGCATATATTGCCGTCTGGCGCTCCGGGGCGTAAGCCATGCGCATGCTGTAATCGTTGCTCGATCGGCCCGTATGCTCGATGTTGTTCTTGTCGAACGGCAGGTTCGCGGCGGTGTTGTCGCCTAAGCCTTCCAGTAGCTTCACGATTTGCGCATCATCCTCGTAGGGCGGTGCCGCTTCACTGACGGAAGCCCAATTGAAGCACACGAGCGTAAGCAATCCCGCAAAAATCAGGTTGGTATGCATGCATGATCCACAAGGTGAGGGCCCCCGATTGCCAGAATCGCACACTGACCTTCCCTAGCGGACGAGTCGGAGGTCAGCTTGCTCGCTGCGCTATCGATGATTGATGACGGCAGAATCTGCCTCCACCAAGAGCTTAGTGAGGCGCAAAAAAGAACCCCAGCATCGCCATTCTAGCGACCTGGGGTTATGAGTTGAGTGGCCGGGATGAGAACCAGCAACTTCGAGGTAATGAGCAGGTAAGCTGTTAACTTGCGGCCCCAAAGTTCGAAGAGGGTCGGTTTCGGTTTTTGCCACCGAAACAGTCTTGGAATCGCGAAGTCCTGGTGCTACAATGCTTTAGGCGTTTCCCAAAACAGAGTACTGGTTCGAAGAGGGTTGGTTTCGGGGAGCTTTTTCGTTCTCTACGAGCGAAGTTGGCACACCAGTTAACGCCCGTGGTCGAGATTTCGGCCAACGGGCGTTT
>Ga0105046_10010265_pt1 | contig 14594 bp, 11 predicted proteins | sample MAT03_FD_78385 | JGI IMG/M metagenome (GOLD analysis project Ga0105046, IMG submission 78385) | Freshwater microbial communities from Lake Fryxell liftoff mats and glacier meltwater in Antarctica - MAT-03 (megahit assembly) | ecosystem: Environmental > Aquatic > Freshwater > Ice > Liftoff... | reverse complement strand
GCCCAAGGCCACCACCATCGCCCCCAGCGAAGCCCCGCCAGCCGCAAGCACAACCGCCGCCGCTCGCTCTGCCGCAGTCGAGGTGTCCAGCGCCGCCGCCGTCTGCCCCACCCCCAGCACGGGCGCCGCGACAGGTGCCACCGCCACCACGGGCGCAGGCGTGCGCGGGCCGCCGATCATGCCGCACCCGGCCAAACTTGCGCCCATCAGGACCAAAAGGAACATACGCTGCATCATGCAGCGACGATAGTCGCCCCCGTGTCGCCCTGCAACCACGCGTTTGCCGCTTGCGACACCCCCGCCCAACCCCTACCTTGATCCCATGAACGCGCCCCTGATCGACCCCTTCGCCCGCGCCATTTCGTATCTGCGCGTCTCGGTCACCGACCGCTGCGATTTCCGTTGCACCTATTGCATGGCCGAACAGATGACGTTCCTGCCCAAGGCGCATCTTCTGACGCTGGAGGAGCTGGACCGCCTCTGTTCCACCTTCATCCGGATGGGCGTCCAGAAGCTGCGCATCACCGGGGGCGAGCCGTTGGTGCGCAAGGGGATCCTGACGTTCTTCGAGGCAATGTCGCGGCACTTGCAAACCGGCGCGCTGAAGGAACTGACCCTGACCACCAACGGCAGCCAACTGCGCAAATACGCAGCCGACCTTGCGGCTTGCGGTGTCAGACGGATCAACGTGTCGCTCGACACGCTGGACGATGCCAAATTCGCCCGGATCACCAGCTGGGGCCGCCTGCCTCAGGTTCTGGATGGCATCGCCGCGGCCAAGGAGGCGGGATTGCAGGTCAAGATCAACGCCGTGGCGTTGAAAGGCTTCAACGAGGATGAACTGTTCACCCTCGCCGACTGGTGCGCCCGCGAAGGCCACGATCTGACCTTCATCGAAGTCATGCCGATGGGCGATTTGGGCGAGCCGCAAAGGCTTGACCAATACTGGAGCCTCAAGGACCTGCGCCGCCGTCTGGCCGAACGCTTTGCCCTGATCGACCTTGCCGATCAGACCGGCGGCCCGGCCCGCTATGTGAGGCTGGCCGAAACCGGACAGCGGATCGGCTTCATCACCCCCCTGACCCACAACTTCTGCGAAAGCTGCAACCGCGTGCGCCTGACCTGTACGGGCGAGTTGTACATGTGCCTCGGCCAGGAAGACATGGCCGACCTGCGCGCCCCCTTGCGTGCCCACCCCGAGGACGCACCCTTGGAACAGGCAATCCGCGCCGCAATCGCGCGCAAGCCCAAAGGCCACGACTTCGATTATTCCCGCCAGAAAGTCGCAGGCCAGATGACCCGCCACATGAGCCACACTGGCGGGTAAGCTTTTCGCGGTTCGGCTGCCGCCCTGAGGGTCGTACCTGCGGCCATTTCTGAACTCTTCTTCGGCGGATTTGATTTCGATCAGATCAGGCCACGCCTGCCTGCCTCCCGGCAGCCGCTGACTATGCGCTTCCTCTGTCACACCCCTGTCAACTTCGCACGTCATCCCGACAGAACCCGAACGGAGCGTGACCTTGGACCAATTACCCTACATTCTGCGCCTCGGCTGGGAAGAATGGCTGGCGCTGCCCGCCCTCGGCCTGCCCGCCCTGACGGCCAAGGTCGACACCGGCGCGCGCACCTCGGCGCTGCACGCCTTCGATATCGAGGCGTTCGGACCGAACAACGCGCCCCATGTCCGCTTCAACGTCCACCCGATACCGGGCCGTACCGATGTTACCATCGCCTGTTCCGCCCCAATTCTGGACCGCCGCGAGGTCACCTCGTCCAACGGCGAATCAGAGATGCGCTTTGTCATCCGGACCGACGTCCAGATCGGCCCGCGCCGCTGGCCGATCGAAGTCACCCTGACCGACCGCGCCAACATGGCCAACCGGATGCTGCTGGGCCGTCAGGCGCTGGGTGAAGGTGCGGTGATCAGCCCGACCGATTCCTATCTGCAACCGGCACTCGGCTTTGACAGCTATTTCTCGCCCGGCGTGCTGGCCCGGATGCCGACCCGCACCCTGCGCATCGCCATCCTGTCACGCGAAGGCGGAGCCTATTCGACCCGCCGCATCGTGGACGAGGCCGCCAAACGCGGCCATGTCACCGAAGTCATCGACACCTCGCGCTGCTATATGGCGATCAACTCGCTGGCCCCCGAGATCCACTATGACGGTGCGCGCCTGCCGCATTTCGACGCGATCATCCCGCGCATCGGCGTGTCCGTCACCGCCTACGGCGCCGCCGTCCTGCGCCAGTTTCAGGCGCGCGGCACCTTTACCATCAACGGGGCCGAAGGCATCGTGGCCAGCCGTGACAAACTCCACGCCCACCAGATCCTGGCGCGCCACCGCATCGGGATGCCGACCACAGCCTTCGCGTCCTCCCCCAAAGACACCGACAACCTGATCGGCCTGGTCGGCGGCGTTCCGTTGGTCGTGAAACTGCTGGAAAGCAGCCAGGGCAAAGGCGTCGTCCTCGCCGAAACCCCGTCCGCCGCGCAGTCGCTGATCTCGGCGTTCCGGGGTCTGCGCGCCAACTTTCTGGTGCAGGATTTCGTCGCCGAAGCCAAAGGCATCGACATCCGCCTGTTCGTGATCGACGGTCGCGTGGTCGCCGCGATGCGCAGACGGGCGGCCCCCGGCGAGTTCCGGTCCAACCTGCATCAGGGCGGCACGGCCGAACCCGTCCGCATCTCGCCGCTGGAACGGGACTGCGCCGTGCGCGCCGCCCATGCGTTTCGGCTTGGGCTGGCGGGGGTCGATATCCTGCGGTCGTCCGATGGTCCCAAAGTGCTGGAGGTGAACTCGTCCCCCGGCTTTCAGGGCATCGAACAGGCGACGGGCAAGAACCTCGCAGGCCTGCTGCTGGACGCCATCGAACGCAAGGTGCGCCCCTTGCCGGCCCGGCAAAGCCGGTCGCGGAAAAAGACGTAAGCCGCACGAACATCTCCAGATTGTATCGCGGCAGCGTCACCAACACGCCCTTTGCCGCTAGAAACAGGTTCATCAGCACCGTCATGCCTGGATATGAAAGAACGGCCGAAAGCCCACCGTCACGGACAGGTAGAAAGTTCGTACGCCGCGCGACCCAGACCAGCCGCGACTTTCGGACCGTTCAAACCGCAGGCATCCGCGCCTCGACCATCCCGGCGTACCAGCTCGACCCGAAGGGAATGGCCGCATCGTCGAAGTCATACGCAGGGTTATGGACATCCGCCGTGTCGCCGTTGCCCAGAAAGATATAGGCGCCGGGGCGTTCCATCAGCATGAAGCTGAAATCCTCGGCCCCCATCAACGGCGGGGTATCGGCGTTGACATGCCCCGACACCGCCTGCGCCACCTCGGTCGCATAGACCGTATTGTCGGGCGCATTCACCGTCACCGGATAGCCGCGCTGGTAATTGACCACCGCCACAGCCCCCAAGGCTTGCGCCGTGCCCTCGGCAATCCCGACCACCCGGCGTTCGACATAATCCTGCACGGCGACATCCATGGTCCGCACCGTGCCCTTCATCCTGACGACCTGCGGAATGACGTTGTGCGCCGTGCTGTCGGTCTGCACGGTACAGACGGACACCACCACCTGCTTCAAGGGGTCCACTCCGCGCGACGCAATGGTCTGCAACGCCACGATGATGTGGGCTGCTACCACAGTGGTGTCGATGCAGTCGTGCGGCTTGGCGGCATGGCCCCCCTTGCCCGTCACCACGATTTCGAACTGATCGGCCGCAGCCATCATGGCACCCGGCCTGATCGCGAAATGCCCGACTGGAATGCCGGGCATGTTGTGCATGCCGTACACCTCCTGAATCCCCCAGCGCGCCATCATCCCGTCGGCGCACATCTCGCGCCCGCCGCCCCCGCCTTCTTCGGCGGGCTGAAAGATCACGACTGTCGTTCCGTCGAAATTCCGCGTCTCCGCCAGATACCTCGCTGCCCCCAGCAGCATCGTGGTGTGCCCGTCGTGCCCGCAGGCATGCATCTTGCCGGGGGTTTTCGACGCATAAGGCATACCGGTCTGTTCATGAATCGGCAGCGCATCCATGTCGGCGCGCAATCCCACCACCCGGCCCGAAGCAGACGACCGCCCCCGGATCACCCCGATCACCCCGGTACGCCCGATGCCCTCGACCACTTCGTCACAGCCATACTCGCGCAGCAATTCGGCCACCCGCGCCGCCGTACGGTGGACGTCGAACAACAACTCGGGGTGTTCGTGAAAATCCTGCCGGATCGCGGCGAGTTCGGGCAGCATGTCGGCAATGCGGTTCTTGACGGGCATGGGATATCTCCTTTTGCCCCCAACCTGCGCCAGTCAGCCGCCCCCCGCAACCCCATCCCTCCCCGCCCGACCGAATTCCAACTGGCCCAAATATCCCCGCCGGAGGCTCTTTTTGCCCTACCGTTCAGCCAAAGCGCCGCACGGCATCGAGCGCCAGCCCCGTCCCCACCGACCCCAGCATATCGCCCGTCGCAATCGGCACCCCAGGCAGCACGGCCCCGACCAGGGCCTGCAACGCAGGCAGTCCCGACGACCCTCCCGTCATGAACACCGTCCCGATCTGATCCGCCCGCAAGCCCGCCTGCACCAGCAGCCCCTGCATCGTCGTGGCAATCCGTGCCAGTGGGGCCTCCACCGCCGTCTCGAACCGGGCGCGGGTGGCCATCGGGCTGGGCCCCCCGGTCAGCGCCGACAGCAACAACCGCGCCACATCGGCCCCCGACAGAGCGATCTTCGCCGCCTCGACCGCCATCGCAACCCCATGACCCGCGCGCGCATCGACGACCCGGCGCAGGCGTACGATGCGGTCGGGGTGATCGGCCATGGCCTGCAACGCCTTGAGATCGCTGGCCGTCCGCCCGGTGTACAGCATGTTGATCCGGTGCCAGGTCGCAAGGTCCAGAAAGTAGTGGCGCGGCATGATGCCCTTGCCACCTCCGGTGGACGACAGATAGCCCAGATGCGGCATCACCTCGGACAGGCTCAGCAGCCGGTCAAAATCGGTGCCGCCGACCCTGATCCCGTCATTGGCCAGAATATCCGCCGCCCGGTCCGCCAGCCGCGCGCGCGCAGGCGACACCCGGACGATGGAAAAGTCCGACGTCCCCCCGCCGACATCGACGATCAGCACCAACTCCTCGGCGGCAATCCCGGCCTCGTACTGCAAGGCCGCCGCAATCGGCTCATATTGAAACCCGATCTCGCGGAACCCCACGGCGCGGGCGATCTCGTCCAGCACCGACTGCGCCAGCGCATCGCCCTCGGCATCGCCATCGACGAAATGCACAGGCCGCCCCAGCACGACCCGAGTTGTGCCCGGCTGCACCGCGTCCAGCCGGTCCTTCAGATGCGCAAAGAACCGCTGTACGATGTCGCGGAACGACACCGCCCGGTTGCCGACGCGGGTTTTCTCGGAAATCAGCGACGACCCCAGCGTGCTTTTCAGCCCCCGCATCAGCCGGCCTTCTTCGCCCCGCACATAGGCCTCGATCGCGGCGCGACCGAACTCCGGCGGCTCGTCGGAATGCCAGAACACCGCTGACGGCAGCGTGACCTGCGCGCCCTCCAGCGGGATCAACCGTGCGGCATCGCCATCCGCCACCGACACGGTCGAATTCGACGTGCCAAAGTCGATGCCGCAGGTCTGGGTCGTCATGGCGGCACTCCGGTTTCGGCAAGGCGCGTTGCCTAACCGCCCGCCCGGTTCGCCGCAACCCCTTACGCGAACCGCGCGAAGCGGAAGGCGGTCAGGTCATGGCCCACGGCGCGGCCCGTCACCAGATCGGCCACCACCCGCCCCAACCCCGGCCCCAGCCCGAACCCGTGCCCCGACAGGCCCGTGGCGATCACCAATCCCGGCACGGCGGCAACCCGGTCGATCACCGGCAGCAGATCGGGCATCGAATCGATCATGCCCGCCCAGGTGCTCGCCCATTCGGGCCGCCCCTGCCCCGGAAAGGTCGCGGCAAAGTCGCGCTGCACATGGGCCATGATCGGCGCACTGGCGGCAGGGTCCAGCACCCGCATCGCCTCGAACGGCGAGGCGCGGTCCATGTCCCAGGTGCGCGGCGTCGACCATGCATCGGGATAGCCGCGCGGGGCGCGGGCGTGAAACCGGGTCGCGCGCAAGGTGTTGAACGCGATCCCCGCAAAGCGCCGCAGGAGGCGAAACGCATCGGGGCCGATGTAGAAATCCCGCTCGGCCCCCGGCGTCACGGTATAGGCACCGTCCGCCCGGCGGCGCAGGGCGATCCTGTCATCACTTGCCGCCCCGCTGTGGAAATCGGCGACAGGTCCGGTCACTCCGACCGATTCCCGCACCGAAAGCTGCGGGATATCCACCCCAAACCGCCGCAGGAACAACGACGACCACGCGCCGCCCGCCACCACCACCTGATCGCAGTCGATCCGGCCCTGTTCGGTCATCACCCCCGCCACCTTGCCCGCCGCAAGATCCAACCCCCGCACCGCGCAGTTCTCGACGATCACCGCTCCGCGCCGCACGGCATCCTGCGCCAGCACAGGGACCGCCGTGGCAGGTTCGGCGCGGGCGTCCGAAGGCGTGGTCATGCCCCCGACCCAAGCCGCCGCATGGTCCGGAAACATCGCGTCCACCTCGGCCCGCGACAACAGCCGCGTGTCCACCCCGTTGGCCGTTGCATGGCGCATCCAACCGGCATAGCCCGCCTGCTCCTTCTGCGTCCGCGCCAGATAGGTGACGCCCGTCTGCCTGAACCCCAATCCGTCGCCCAGATCCGCTGCCAACTGCTTCCACAGCGCCAGACTTTCCACCATGATCGGCAGTTCCGCCGGATCGCGGCCCTGCTGACGCACCCAGCCCCAGTTGCGACTGCTTTGTTCCGCCGCGACACGGCCTTTTTCGCACAGCACGACGCGCTGCCCCTGTCCCGCCAGATGCCAAGCCGTCATCACCCCGGCGACCCCGCCCCCCACCACCACAACATCACAGGCCGCAGGCAAGACGGCATGAAACCGGATCGGCGTGAACAGACCCAGCGGCGCGGTCATGCCAGCGCACTCAGCAGCCGGCGCATGAAGACTTGGCCTGCCTGAAACTGCGACACCTCAAGAAATTCGTTAGGCTGATGGGCCTGAGCGATGTCGCCGGGGCCGCAGACGACGGCGGAATACCCGGCCTCCTGGAATTGCCCCGCTTCGGTGCCGTAACTGACCACGCCGCTGGCGTTATCTCCGGTCAGCGCCCGCACCAGCGCCTCTGCCGCACCTTGGGTTTCGGGCACCAGAGGCGGCACGCTGAAAAACCGTTCCAGATGGACCCCCGCCTCGGGACGCACCGCCTGCAACCCGGCGGCAATCCGCGCGGCCTCGGCCTTCAGCGCCAGAGACCAGCCTTCGACGCTTTCCCCCGGAACCACGCGAAACTCCATCACGAACCGGCAATCGGCGGCGGTGATGTTGTGCGCGGTGCCGCCGGTGATCATGCCGGAATGCAGCGTGGTGAAGGGCGGGCGAAACGCGGCGGCCAGCGAAGTCACCGGCTTGGCCTCGTTTCCGGCGTTCTGGTCGTTCATCCAGCCGATCAGCCGTGCCGCCTCCATGATCGCCGACACGCCCTCGGGCAGCAGCGAGGAATGAACCTCAAAGCCTTTGACATGCACGCGATACCCGGTGCCACCCTTGTGCCCGGTGATCAGCGCCATGCTGGACGGCTCGCCGATCAGCGCGACCTCGGCCTGCGGCAACGCCTCCTGCATCGCGGCAATCATCGGCGGCGCGCCGGTGCAGCCGATCTCTTCGTCATAGGAAATCGCAATCTGCAAGGGGCGCGACACGCCCTGCCGATTGGCCTCGACCATGGCCCAGATCGCCAGCGCCAGATAGCCCTTCATGTCGCAGGTGCCGCGCCCGTAAAGCCGCCCGTCGCGTTCGGTGACCACCCAAGGGTCGCTGATCCAGGCCTGCCCGTCCACCGGGACCACATCGGAATGCCCCGACAACACGACCCCCCCCGCAACCATCGGCCCGACATGGGCGAACAGCGCGGCCTTCTGATGATCTTCGTTCCAATGGCGGTGAGCTGCGATGCCGTGCTCTGCAAGATAGCCCTCGACCCAGTCGATCAGAGGCAGGTTGCTGTCCCGGCTGACAGTCGGAAAGGCGACCAGACGGTCAAGCACCTGTCGCGGGTTCAGGGTTTCGGCGATGTTCATGACGTGTGGTTCCCATATCTGGTGGCGCAGGGTGGCCCCGGCTACCGCCCGTGTCAACACGGTGCGAACCGATGCGCGCGGCAGGCTCGAACCCCGGATGCCGCTGCGGAAAGCGGCAAAGATTCGGGATTGATAGGTTGTCGAAAATAGACAAGACTTGCCCGATCAACCGGGGGCGGTACAGATCGCAACCCAATAATCAAAAGACTATCAACGACTTGGGAGCCTTATATGCCCGATGGGGGCGACGCCGTCCTTGATGTCAGGGGCCTTAAGACCGTATTCCGCACCCGCGGCGGCGAGGTGCATGCCGTCAACTCCGTCAGCTTCCATTTGCGCGCCGGTGAATTGCTGGGCGTGGTGGGGGAAAGCGGGTCGGGCAAGTCGGTCACCATGATGTCGCTGATCGGCCTGCTGCCGTCCCCTCCCGCCGATGTGCGCGGAGGCGAAGTCTGGCTCGGCGGGCGGGACATTCTGAAGATCGGCGATGACGAGTTGCGCAACCTGCGCGGGGCCAGGATCGGCTTCGTGTTTCAGGACCCGATGACCTCGCTCAACCCGGTGTTCAAGGTCGGCAATCAGATCATGGAACCCCTGACCCGCCACATGGGCCTGTCAAGGGCGCAGGCGCGGGTCCGGGCGGCGGAACTGCTGGACCTTGTCGGCATTTCCGACGCCACCAAACGCCTGTCGTCGTATCCCCACCAGTTTTCGGGGGGCATGCGGCAACGGGTGATGATTGCGATTGCCCTCGCCTGCGACCCCGAGGTGCTGATCGCGGATGAACCCACCACCGCGCTGGACGTGACGATTCAGGCGCAGATCCTGGAACTGATCAAGGGTCTGCGTCAGAAACTGGGGATGGCGATCATCTGGATCACCCATGACCTTGGCGTGATTGCAGGGATCGCCGACCGCGTGATGGTCATGTACGGCGGCCAGATCGTGGAACAGGCCCCGGTCAAAGAGCTGTTCGGCAACCCCGCCCACCCCTATACCCGCGCCCTTCTGCAAACCATCCCCGCCATTTCCGGCCCGCGCGAAGACCGCCTGCAAGTCATCCCCGGTCAGCCCGCGATCATGGGGGCGGAACCGACGGCCTGTTCCTTCCGCACCCGCTGCGCTCATGCCTTTGACCGCTGCCACCGCGAAAATCCGCTGCGCCGCCCGCTGGACGGTCGGCCCTTGGGCACGGGGCACGACGTGGCTTGCCACTGGACGCCGGAGGAGGCCCATGCTTGACGCAACCCCGCCCCGCGCGCTGGTGCAGGTTCGTGATCTGAAGATGTATTTCCCGATCTACAGCGGTATCCTGCGGCGTCACACCGGCGATGTGAAAGCGGTGGACGGCGTCAGCTTCGACATCCTGCAAGGCGAAACGCTGGGGCTGGTCGGCGAATCAGGCTGTGGCAAATCCACCGTGGGCCGGGCTTTGCTGCGGCTTTACGAGGTGACGGGCGGGTCGGTGATCATCGACGGCGACGATGTGGCACATCTGTCGCCCGAAAAGCTGCGCCTGAAACGCCCGACGATGCAGATGGTGTTTCAGGATCCGCAGGCCAGCCTGAATCCCCGCATGACCGTCGCACAGATCATCGGCGAGCCGTTGGTCGAACATACCGACTGGGACACCGACAAGCGCCTGACGCGGATTTATGACCTGATGGACAAGGTCGGCCTGAACCACCGCTTTGCCAACCGCTTTCCGCACGAGTTTTCGGGCGGCCAGCGCCAACGCATCGGCATCGCCCGCGCGCTGGCCCTGAACCCCAAATTCATCGTCTGTGACGAGCCGATTGCAGCATTGGATGTGTCGATCCAGGCGCAGGTCGTCAACCTGCTGGAAGACCTGCAATCGCAACTGGGGCTGACCTACCTGTTCATCAGCCACGATCTGTCGATGGTCCGCCACATCGCCGACCGTGTGGCGGTGATGTATCTGGGCCGCATCGCCGAAATCAGCCCGCGCGACGCACTCTATGCCCGCCCCCTGCACCCCTATGCCGAGGCGCTGCTGTCCGCCGTCCCCGAACCCGACCCCAACGTCGAATCTACGCGGACAAGAATCATCCTCAAGGGTGATGTGCCGTCCCCGGCCAACCCGCCCAAAGGGTGCAACTTCAACACCCGCTGCCCGCGCGTCTTCGACCGCTGCCGGGTGGAAAAACCCGACCTTGTTCAGGTGGAACCGGGGCGACACGTCGCCTGCCACCTGTACCCCGCCCAAAACACCTCTGCCGGATCAACCGGCAGGACCGAGGCTTCCGAGCACTATCAACAAGGAGCAATGCAATGAAACTTAAAACCGCCCTTCTGGGCGCGGCTGCTGCGTTTGCGTTGGCGCCTGCCGCCCATGCCGAACGCGGCACGGACGGCGCGCTGAAGCTTACCTTCCCGCAAGCCGTGTCGATCATGAACCCCTACCTGTCGTCGGGCACGAAGGATGTCATCGCCGCGTCGATGGTCCTCGATCCGATGGCGGCAATCGACGATCAGGGCACTTTGGTGCCCAAACTCGCGGTTGAAATCCCGACGCTGGAAAACGGTGGCGTGTCGGCCGACCTGACCTCGATCACCTGGAAACTGCAGCCCGGCCTGCTGTGGTCCGACGGCACGCCCGTCACGGCCGACGACGCGGTGTTCACTGCCGCCTATTGCATGGACCCCGATGGCGGCTGCGCGCAGGCGACGAAGTATGATGGCGTGGCTTCGGTCGAGGCTGTCGATGCCACCACCGTCAAGGTCACCTTCACCGGACCGAAGCCGAACCCCTATACGGCCTTCGTCGGATCGCTGGCGCCCCTTTTGCAAAAGGCGCAGTTCGAAGCCTGCACGGGTGTCGCAGCCCCGACCTGCACCGACCAGAACAACATGCCGATCGGCACCGGCCCGTTCCTGGTCACCGGCTTCACCGTGAACGACACGGTTTCGCTGGAAGCCAACCCGAATTACCGCGATCCTGCCAAGCCCGCCTTCGCGACCGCGATGATCAAGGGCGGCGGCGATGCCGAAAGCTCGGCCCGCGCCGTGATGGAAACCGGCGAGTTCGACTATGCGTGGAACACCCAGATCCCGCCCGACAGCCAGGCGGCAATGGCCGCTGCCGGCAAGGGTCAATTCGTGGTGGCCTTCGGCACGCTGGTCGAGCGGATCGAGATGAACATGACCGACCCGTCGCCCGATCTGCCGGCCGACGAGCGTGCAACGGCCAAGCATCCCCACCCGTTCCTGTCGGACGTCAAGGTGCGGTTGGCGCTGTCCAAGGCGATCGACCGGAACATTCTGGTCGAAGTCGGCTATGGTGCGGGCGGTCGTCCCACCTGCAACATAATCCCGGGGCCTGAAGCCTGGGCCTCGGTAAACACCGACTGCCTGACACAGGACATGGCCGGTGCGATGGCTTTGATGGACGAAGCCGGCTGGACCGACACCGATGGTGACGGCATCCGCGACAAGGACGGCAAGAAACTGTCGATCCTGTATCAGACCACCGTCAACCCGATCCGCCAGGACTTCCAGGCGCTGATCAAGGATTGGTGGACCGAACTGGGTGTCGAGGTGGAACTGAAAGCCATCGATCCGGGCGTGTTCTTCGGTGGGGACCCCGGCTCGCCGGACACTTTCCAGAAGTTCTATGCCGATGTCGAGATGTATGCCAACAACTCGGACAGCCCGGACCCGGAAACCTATCTGTCGCAATACCAGTGCAAGAACGCCCCCAGCCCGGAAAACGCTTGGCAGGGCGAGAACATGAACCGGTACTGCGACCCGGCCTATGACGCCATGGTTGCCGAATTCGCGACAACGACCGACCTTGCGGCGCGGCAGGCAATCGCCAAGGAGCTGAACGACATGGTCACCAAGACATCGATGACCGTCGTTCCGCTGGTGCACCGCGGCACGCTGTCGGCGCATTCCGTAACCTTGGGCGGCGTGGTCATGAACGCCTGGGACAGCGAATTGTGGAACTCGGCGGACTGGTTCCGCGTGAAGTGACCTGAACCTGCGGTGGGGCCGTCACAGCCCCACCGATCCCTTTCCCGATCAACTGAACCGAGGCGTTGCCGCGCATGCTCACGTTTACGCTCCGCAGGCTTTTGATTGCGATTCCGACGCTTCTGTTCATCAGTCTGGTTATTTTTCTGCTGGTCGATCTCGCGCCCGGATCGCCGCTGTCCGAAATACCGCTGACCGTTCCGCCCGAGGTGCGCCAGAAAATGATGGCGGCGCTTGGGGCGGATCAGCCGGTCTTCGTGCGGTATCTGTTGTGGCTGCGGCAGTTCTTCATCGTTGAGCCCGCCTATCTGCTGGATGGCTGGTTTGGAACCGATCTGGCAGGTGACCAGCAGCGCATCCTGTCGTGGCAGTCCCGCGCGCCGGTGTTTACCGTCATCGGCCAGCGGCTGCCGCAAACCCTGACTGTCATCGGCACCGCCTATCTGGTCGGCGTGCTGATCGCCCTGCCCATCGGCATCTATTCGGCCTACCGGCAGTATTCGGCGTTCGACCAGTTGGGGACCCTGTTCGCGATGATCGGCTTTTCGGTGCCGACGTTCTTTTCGGGCACGCTCTTCATCATCATCTTTGCCGTCTGGCTCGGCTGGTTCCCGACCAAATACGACACACAGTTGCAGGTCACGGACTGGGCAAGCTTCCTGGAACAGTTGCGCCAGATGGCGCTGCCGGTGATGACGCTGGGGCTGGCAAATGCCGCTGTGATCAGCCGCTACATGCGCTCGTCGATGCTCGAAAACATGACACAGGATTATGTCCGCACCGCGCGGGCCAAGGGCATGTCGGAACGCACCGTCGTGTTGAAACACGTCCTGCGCAATTCGTTGATCCCGGTCGTCACGGTGATTGCGCTTGGCATCCCGTCGATCTTTGGCGGAGCGATCATCACCGAAAACCTGTTCGGAGTGAATGGCATCGGGGCCGCGCTGATCCTTGCGATCAATGCCAGCGACCTGCCGATGGTGCAGACGCTGGCCTTCATCTTTGCCGTGCTGATCGTGCTGTTCAACCTGATTGCCGACGTTCTTTATGGCCTGCTTGACCCGAGGATCCGCTATGACTGACGCGCCCCTGCAAGCTGTCGCAAAGCCCGAAAGACCCGCCAGCCCATGGCGCGCGATCTGGAGCCAGTTCCGCACCCACAAGGGGGCGGTGTTCGGGCTGGTGATCCTGACCCTGCTTGTGCTGGCGGTAGTTATCGGCCCCTACCTGTGGAACCCGGAAAAGCTGACGGTCGCCAAAGCCATGGCGGTCCGCAACCGGCCGCCCTCGCTGCAGTTCCCGCTGGGCACCGACCAGTTGGGCCGCGACATGCTGCAACGGATGATGCAGGCGGGCAAGGTGTCGCTGGCGGTGGGCTTTGTCGCCATGGCCATCGCGATCGTGTTCGGCACCTTCGTCGGCGTGGTCGCGGGCTATTACAAGCGGCTTGACGGCCCGCTGATGCGGCTGACCGACATGTTTCTGGCCCTGCCGCTGATCCCGCTGCTGCTGGTCATGGTCATGCTGTTCCGCGACAGGATCGCCAGCGTGATGGGGCCGGAACTGGGGGCGTTTACCCTGATCGTCTTCGCCATCGGCATCACGTCGTGGATGCAGGCCGCCCGCGTCGTGCGGGGCGAGGTGCTGGCGCTGAAGGAACGCGAATACGTTCTGGCCGCACGATCCATCGGGGCCGCTCCGCACCGCATCATCCTGCGCCACATCCTGCCCAACGTGGTGTCGCCCGTCATGGTCGCCGCCACGTTGGGCGTGGCCGAGGCGATCATCACCGAATCCGTGCTGTCCTTCCTCGGCCTCGGCTTCCCTCCCGATTTCCCGACCTGGGGCCGCTTGCTGTTCGACGGGTTGCAATACATGCAGCTTTACCCCGAACGCGTGATATGGCCCGGCCTTGCGATCTCGCTGACCGTGTTGTCCGTCAATTACATCGGCGACGGTCTGCGCGACGCGCTCGACCCGCGCATCCGCGGGCGCTGACAGAAAGATTTTCGGCCCCTCGTCAGTCCAGACGCGTGCGGATACGCCGCACCATCAACCAGACCGCAAGGATGACCAGGGGAGTGAGGATCGCCGTCGCCATCCCCTTGGAAATCCCATAGGGTTCGGTCAACGGATAGACGGCATAGGCCGCCAGATTGACGGCGTAATAGCTGATCGCCACGGTTGACAGCCCCTCGACCGTGCGTTGCAGGCGCAGTTGCAGGTCGGCGCGTTTGTCCATCGATTCCAGCAACTTCTGGTTTTGTGCCGACCGTTCGACATCGACCCGTGTGCGCAGCAGTTCCGCCGCGCGTTCGGCGCGTTCTGCCATCGAGCGCAGCCGCCCTTCGGCCGATTTCACCGTCCGCATCGCTGGGTCATAGCGCCGCATCATAAACTCGCCAAAGGTCT
>Ga0105046_10010261_pt1 | contig 14598 bp, 17 predicted proteins | sample MAT03_FD_78385 | JGI IMG/M metagenome (GOLD analysis project Ga0105046, IMG submission 78385) | Freshwater microbial communities from Lake Fryxell liftoff mats and glacier meltwater in Antarctica - MAT-03 (megahit assembly) | ecosystem: Environmental > Aquatic > Freshwater > Ice > Liftoff... | reverse complement strand
ATCTGCATCGACAAGCTGTATTCCCCCGACGGCCCCACCGGCAGGCTGGGGCTGGTCGAATTTCGCGGCTTCGAGATGCCGCCCGACCCTCGGATGAGCCTTGCCCAGCAACTGCTGATCCGCGCCATCATCGCCCGGCTCTGGGCGAACCCGCTGCAGGGTGACCTGACGCGCTGGGGCACGACGCTGCACGACCGGTTCATGCTGCCGCATTTCGTCTGGGAGGACTTCCTCGACGTGCTGCGCGACCTCGGGGTGAACGGTTTTCCCATGCGCCCCGACTGGTTCGAGGCGCAGGCCGAGTTCCGTTTTCCGTTCTGCGGCGAGGTCGACTACGAGGGCGTCAACCTCGAAATTCGCCAGGCGCTGGAGCCGTGGCACGTGCTCGGCGAGACCGGCGCAATCGGCGGGACCGTGCGTTATACCGACAGCTCGGTCGAACGGTTGCAGGTGAAGCTGACCACGGCTGACCCCGACCGCTACGCCGTCGCCTGCAACCAGCGCCGCGTGCCGCTCCAACCGACGGGCGGCGGCGTCGCGGTGGCGGGCGTGCGCTTCAAGGCGTGGCAGCCGTCGCTGTCGCTGCACCCGGTCCTGCCGGTGAACGCGCCGCTCACCTTCGACGTCTTCGACACATGGACGGGGCGCGCACTCGGCGGCTGCGTCTATCACGTCGCCCACCCTGGCGGGCGCAGCTACGACACATTTCCTGTAAATGGTAACGAAGCCGAGGCCCGCCGCCTCGCCCGCTTCGAGGCCCACGGCCACACGCCGGGCCTCTACGCCCCGCCGCTGGAGACCCCGCACCGCGAGTTCCCGATGACCCTCGACCTTCGCCGAACCCCAGGGATCTGACCCGAACCGTCTTGCCCGCGTTCCCCCGTCTCCGCAAGCATGTCGTAGACAAATATTGGACAATGTCGCTCGTCCCACTCGAGCGTCGCGGTATTGTAGTGGGAGGATGGCATAACAGTTCGCAGGGATCGGTGGACTGTGATTGGGCTTTGCGAAATCTGACAACCAAACCTCGATTCTGTATTGAAATGCGCTCGCTGCTCACGCCACCTTCGAGGCGCATTTTCCGGACGTAGACAAGCACGACCATATCGCGACGTTGACGTTGCTCCCCGCCAGTGTCGAGGTTGTCGCGGCCGGATTTCGAAGCCAGGATTTGAGTCAGGCCGGGTTGACGCGCGGCATCACCGGCGCGAAGTCATGTCGGGTTTCTGAAATTTTCTGGCTGATCGACGCCGACTATCGGTCGATCCGCACCGCGGCGCTCGCCTTCGGCGCGCATCTGGCCGAGCAGGACACCGGGCGGGTCCGGATGCGCGCGTGGCTGCTGCGCGAGCCGACCGTGCTTCCCGAGATCGAAAGCGGCGACGGGATTGTCGACGGGCGGCAACACATGTGCACGACGCGCATGAGCGCCGATCCCCGAACCGGCGTCGTAAACGCCGACTGCCGCGTCCACGGGATCGCGAACCTTTATCTCGGCGGCTCGAGCGTCTTCGCGACGCCGGGATTCGCGAAACCGACCTTCACGATCGTGCAGCTCGCCCTTCGCCTCGGGGATCACCTGGGTGATAAGCTGACGCGGTGACCGCGCGGCGTCAGGCGAGGCCGATCCGGGCGCGCATGGCCGGATCGCGCAGCGATATCTCCTGCCCGGCGAACTCGGCCGCCGCGTCGGTGCAGAGCCAGAGCAGCGCCCGCACCGGGGTGTCCACCGGCGCGTGCTGCGAGGCGTCCATCTGGCTGACCGGGTTGATGCCGCTCGCCTTGATCTTCTTCTGCATGTCGGTGGCGACCGTGCCGGGCGAGAGGCTGAAGACGCGGATGCCCCTGCCCTTGTTTTCGAGATAGGCGCAGCGGGTGAGCATCAGGTCGGCGGCCTTCGAGGCGCAGTACTGACTCCAGCCCTCCATCGGGTTGTGAGCGGCGCCCGAGCCCATGTTCAGGATCAGCCCCGAGCCCTGGTCGCGCATCAGCGGCAGGACGGCGCGCATCCCGTTATAGACCCCGGTGAAGTTTGTCGCCGTGGCCTGCGCCCATGCGTCGGGCTCGGAGCGGTGCAGCGGGCCGATCGGCTCGATCACGCCGGCGTTGTTGACCAGCACGTCGATGCGTCCGAAGACCTCGCGGGCGCGGGTGACGGCGGCCTGGACCTGGCTGAACCTGGCGACGTCGCAGGTCATCGCCTCGGCCGCCGCGCCGCCGCGGCGCAGGCGCGTCGCGAGTGCGGTGATCTCGGCGGAACCGCGGGCGAGCAGCATCAGCGATGCGCCCTCGGCGGCCATCGCCTCGGCGGCGGCGGCGCCAATGCCGCGGCTGGCCCCGGTGACGATGACGGTCTTGGCGGTCAGCTGGCCCATTGTTCGTGTTCCTCCCGCAACTTGGCGCGGCGCCTTGCAGCGATCAAAGGCGCTCGGGCGACGAAAGGCAAGTGCCTGCATGGTTGTGCGAAACGCCGGGACGTCCTAGGTAGCGGCGGGTCGATACAGTTCCGGAGCCCCAACGATGACCCCCTCCCCCGCCGTGCTCGCCGTGGCGCTTTACGCCGGCCTGAACGGACTGATCCTGCTGTGGCTGGCGGTCAGCGTCGCGCGGACCCGGGCGCGGCTCAAGGTCATGATGGGCGACGGCGGCGCACCGGAAATGATCCGGGCCATGCGCGGTCAGGCGAACTTCGTCGAATACACGCCGCTGATTCTCGTCCAGCTGGTGCTGATGGCGTTGCTGGGAACGCCGCCTTGGGTGGTGCATCTGTTCGGTCTGGCGCTGACGGTGGGTCGGCTGCTTCACGCGTGGCATTTCACGCAGGACGACGCGCCGGGCTGGCAGCGCGGGTCGGGCGCGATGCTGACGTTGGTGGCGCTCGTGGGCGCGAGCGCGGGGCTGATCGCGCACGCGGTCTGGGGGATGCTGTGATGCCGCAGGATCTGGAGGGACTGACGGCGGCGTTGCTCGCAGCCGCCCGCAAGGCCGGGGCCGAGGCTGCGGACGCGATCGCGGTGGCGGGCGACAGCCTGTCGATCGAGGTGCGCGGCGGCGCGCTGGAGCAGGCGGAGCGGGCCGAGGGCGTCGACATCGGCCTGCGCGTGCTGCTGGGCAAGCGGCAGGCCTGCGTTTCGTCCAGCGACGTCCGGCCCGCCACCATCGCTGCGATGGCCGAGCGCGCGGTGGCGATGGCGCGCGAGGCGCCCGAAGATCCGTGGTGTGGGCTGGCCGAGGCCGATCAGCTGGCGCGCGACTGGGACGTTGCGGCGCTCGATCTATTCGACGCCGCCGACCCGCCGTCGCCCGCCGAGCTCGAAGCCGCGGCGCGGACGGCGGAGGCGGCGGCGCTGGCGGTCGCGGGCGTGACCAAGATGGATGCGTCCGGTGCGGGCTGGCAGTCGAGCGCCGTGCATATGGCGGCCACGAACGGGTTCTCGGGCGGCTATGCGCAGACGTCGCGATCGATCCAGGCGGTGGCGATCTGCGGCGAGGGGTTGGGAATGGAGCGCGATTACGCGTTCGAGACCCGCACGCACGGCGCCGATCTGCCGAGCCCGGAGACGATCGGGCGGCTGGCGGGCGAGCGCACGGTGGCGCGGGCCGGGGCCGGCAAGCCGCCGACCGGCGCGTATCCTGTGCTTTTCGACGAGCGGGTCGCGGCGTCGCTGATCGGACACCTGACGTCTGCGATCAACGGAACGTCGGTCGCGCGCGGCGCGAGCTGGCTGAAGGACGCGAAGGGCGAGCGGGTGCTGCCCGGCGGGATGGATCTGATCGAGGACCCGCATCGCCCGCGGATCGGCGGGTCGCGCCCGTTCGACGGCGAGGGCCTGCCGGCGGCGCGGCGCGCGCTGGTGCGCGACGGGGTGCTGATGGGCTGGACGCTCGATCTCGCGACCGGGCGGCAACTCGGGATGGCGTCCACCGCCAACGCCGCGCGCGGGACGAGCGCGCCGCCGAGCCCCTCGGCGGGGAACCTCGCGCTGACGCAGGGGACCGCGACGCGCGAGGGTCTGGTCGCGGCGATGGGGACGGGGTTGATCGTCACCGGGCTGATCGGGGCGTCGATCAACCCGACGACCGGCGACTACTCGCGGGGCGCGTCGGGGTTCTGGGTCGAGAACGGCGAGATCGTCCGGGCGGTCAACGAATGCACGATCGCGGGAAACCTGCGCGCGATGCTGGCGGGGATGCTCGCGGCGAACGACGGGCGGCCGCATCTGGGGCGGGTGGTCCCCTCGCTGCTGGTGGAAGGTCTGGTCATTGCGGGAAGCTGACCTCGCATTGCTGGAGACGGCGGCGCGGGCCGCAGGCGCGATCGCGCTGCGGCATTTCGGGCGGAACCCGGAGGTCTGGCAGAAGCCGGGCGGGCATGGACCGGTGACGATCGCCGACATCGAGATCGACCGGATGTTGCGCGCGGACCTGCTGGCGGCGCGCCCGCAGTATGGCTGGCTGTCCGAGGAGACCGAGGACGGGCCGGCGCGGCTGGCGGCCGGGCGGGTGTTCATCGTCGATCCCATCGACGGGACGCGGGCGTTCGTCGCGGGCGAGAAGGCCTGGGCGCATTCGCTGGCGCTGGCCGAGAACGGTTGCGTGGTGGCGGGCGTCGTGCATCTGCCGAAACTGGAGCGGACCTATCTCGCGATGGCGGGAGGCGGGGCATTCGTGAACGGCGCGGCCATCGGGGCGAGCCCGCGCGCCGAACTCGACGACGCCTCGGTGCTCGCGAACGCGGGCCATCTCGATCCCAGTCATTGGCGGGGAAACGCGCCGCGGCTCGAGCGGCACATGCGGCCGTCACTCGCCTACCGGTTGTGCCTCGCCGCGGAGGGGCGATTCGACGCGATGGTGACCTTTCGCGACGTCTGGGAATGGGACGTGGCGGCCGGCGATCTGATCGCGCGCGAAGCGGGCGCGGTGGTGACCGACCGTCGGGGTGGAACGCCGGTGTACAACGGGCCGACCGCGCTGATCCCCGGCCTGATCGTCGCGGGACCGGCGCTGCACGGCGCGATCCTCGCGCGGGTGGGGGAGTGAGCGCGGAGCGTTCGGGACAGGTCGCGGGTGACGGAGCCGGTACGGGGAGAATAGCCATGCTGTGCGATGCTCGGGACGACCGCGTGACGGGGGCGACGGCGGCGGCGCTGGAGGACTTCGAGGAGGCGGTGACGGCGTTCAACCGCTATCGCGGCGATCCTGTGGCCGCGCTGAGCCGTGCGGTCGGGGCGGCGCCGGCGTTCGTGATGGCGCGGCTGCTGATGACGCATCTGTTCGCGCTGGCGACCGAGCCGGGGCTGACCGCGCAAGCCCGGCAAATCCTCGACGGCGCGCGGGACCTGCCGATGACCGATCGCGAACGGTCCCATCTGGCGGCGCTCGATCATCTGGTCGCAGGGAATTGGACTCGGGCGGCGCGGGCGCTGGAGCGGCATTCGATGGACTGGCCACGCGACGTCGTGGCGCTTCAGGCCGGGCATTTGATCGATTTCTTCCGGGCCGACGCGGTGATCCTGCGCGACCGGATCGCGCGCGCGTTGCCGGCCTGGCCGGCGGATCTTCCGGGGCGGTCGTTCCTGCTCGGGATGCACGCGTTCGGCCTGGAGGAGACCGGCGATTACGCACGGGCCGAGGCGGCGGGCCGCGAGGCGGTCGCCGCCGAGCCGCGGGACGCCTGGGCGCATCATGCGGTGGCGCACGTGATGGAGATGGAAGGCCGGGCCGAGGACGGGCTCGGCTGGATGATCGCGCGCGAGCCCTGGTGGACGGGGGACGACGCGTTCTTTCAGGTGCACAACTGGTGGCACCGGGCGTTGTGTCATCTCGAACTGGACGAGCCGCAGGCGGCGCTGGCGCTCTACGACGGACCGATACGGGGGGCGCGCGACCGGCTCGCGGTCAATCTCGTCGACGCCTCGGCGCTGCTGTGGCGGCTGGCGATCGACGGGCATGACGTGGGCGCGCGCTGGGTCGAGCTCGCCGACGCCTGGGAGGCGCATGCGGACGGGCGGTTCTATCCGTTCAACGATTTTCATGCGGCGATGGCCTGGCTGGGCGCGGGTCGGATGACGCAGGTGGAGCGGTTGCTCGCCGGGTGGCGGGCCGGCGTCGACGCGTCGGAGACCGACGTTTGGGCGCGCGAGACGGCGCTGCCGCTGGTCGAGGGGTTCGCGGCGTTCTGGCGCGGGGACCATGGGCTGGCGGTCGAGCGGTTGCTTGGCGCGCGGCGCATCGTCGGCCGGTTCGGGGGCAGCCACGCCCAGCGCGACGTGATCGACTGGACGCTGACCGAGGCGGCGGTGCGCGGCGGGCTGCGCGGCGTCGCCGAGGCGCTGGCGCACGAGCGATTGGCGCTGCGGCCGCATTCGCCGGTGAACCGGCGGTTCCTCGTGCGGGCCAGGGCGGTCGGGGCGGCGTCCGCATGACGTCTCGATCGAGAGGGGCTCGCTGAGCGCAACGCGTTTCGCCTGTACGAACCTGGTCAAGGCAGCGATCTGCGAAACTGACGCTATGAACGTCATGGAAGCGACTGGCGCCACGGCCTGTCCTTTCGGCGGCGCGGCGCGGGCGCGGCATTGACTGGCCGGGCGGTGCAGGTAGGGTCGCGTGAGTTCCGGTTTTCCTCGTGCAGGAGTTTCCCCAATGCCCCAGTTGTTGCATTTCGTCTTTGGCGGCGAGCTTCTCGATACGCACAGCACCGTGTTTCGCGACATCGATGCGATCGAGATGGTTGGGGTCTTTCCCGACTACGCGTCGGCCTATCGGGTTTGGAAGGGCAAGGCGCAGGGATCGGTGGACAACGCTCACATGCGGTACTTCATCGCGCATATCCACCGGCTGACGGACGAGGAGACCGAAGCCGGGCCGACCGGGACGCCGGGCTGACGTCCGTTCCGCATGAAATCCGCGCCTCCCCGCTCCGCGCTGCTGGCGCTGTATCTGGTGCTGTCGCGCCGCGCCGCGGGCGTCGCGCACCGGCTGCTCGACCGTCGCGTCGCCGCCGGCAAGGAGGACCGCACGCGGCTGAGCGAGCGCATGGGCGCAGCCTCGCTGCCGCGTCCCGAGGGACGGCTCGCCTGGTTTCACGCGGCGAGCGTTGGCGAGGCGACGTCGCTGCTCGAGCTGTTGCCGCGGTTGCAGGACGGGCGCCCGGATCTGACGAGCCTCGTCACCACGGTGACGCTGACCTCGGCGCAGTTGCTCGAGGCGCGGCTGCCGCCGGGCTGTATCCACCAGTTTGCGCCGCTCGACGTGAACCCGTGGGTCGAGCGGTTCCTCGACCACTGGCGGCCCGATCTCGCGGTCTGGACCGAGAGCGAGCTGTGGCCGGCGACGCTGGTGGCCGCGCATCGCCGGGGCGCGCCGATGGTGCTGATCAACGCGCGGATCTCGACGCGGAGCTTCAAGCGCTGGCGGATGATCCGCGGGATGGCGAAATCGCTGCTGCGACGGTTCGACCGCATCCTCGCGCAGGACAACCTCGCGGGCGAGCATTTCGAGCGGCTGGGCGCCACGCCGGCGGGGCTCGAGGTGACGGGATCGCTGAAGGAGGGCGCGGCGCCGCTCGGCCATGACGAGCGCGAGCGGGTGCGAATCGCGCGGGCGCTGGCGGGGCGACCGGTCTGGCTCGCGGCCTCGACCCATCCGGGCGAGGAGGAGGTGGCGCTCGACGCCCATGCGATCGCCCGCCGCGCGACGCCGATGCTGGCGCTGATCCTTGCGCCGCGGCATCCGGTGCGCGGCGACGGGCTGGCCGAGATGCTGCGGGGCCGCGGGCTGGCGGTGGCGCAGCGCTCGAAGGCCGAGCCGATGACCCCGGACACCGACGTCTATCTGGTCGACACCTTGGGCGAGATGGGGCTGTGGTACCGCGTCGCCTCGGTCAGTTTCGTCGGCGGGTCGCTGGTCGAGGTCGGGGGGCACAACCCGTTCGAGCCGGCGCTGCTGGGCTCGGCGATCCTGCACGGACCCCATGTGCGGAATTTCGCCGACGCCTATGCGAGGCTTGAGAGCGCCGAGGCGGCGGTCGAGGTGCGCGACGCTGCGTCGTTGGCCGCGGCGCTGAGCGCTGCGCTGACCCCCGACCGGGCGGCGGCGATGGCGGCGGCGGCCTGGGACGCGGTCAGCGACGGGGCCGACGTGACAGACCGGGTGCTCGAGGTGCTGGGCGGGTATCTCGACCGGCCCGCGGCGTGATGCGGCCGCCGGCGTTCTGGGGCGGCGCGCCGTCGGCGCCGGGGCTGGTCGCGCACCTGCTCGGTCCGCTGGCGTGGATATGGGCCGCAGTGACGCGGCGGCGGATGGCGCGGCCGGGCGTCCGGGTCGGGGTTCCGGTGATCTGCGTCGGCAACCTGACCGTGGGCGGCGCGGGGAAGACCCCGACCGTCGCGGCGTTGCTCGGGATGCTGGCCGCGCGCGGCGTGGCCGCGCACGTGGTGTCGCGCGGGCACGGCGGATCGCTGGCCGGCCCGCTGCGGGTGGACGCGGCGCGCCACACGGCGCGGGACGTCGGCGACGAGCCGCTGCTGCTGGCGGCGCTCGCGCCGGTCTGGATCGGGCGCGACCGGGTGGCGGCGGCGCGGGCGGCGGCGGCGGCCGGGGCGCGGGCGCTGGTGCTCGACGACGGTTTCCAGAATCCGGGGCTCGCGAAGGATCTGTCGATCGTGGTGATCGACGCCGGCTACGGATTCGGCAACGGGCGGGTGATGCCGGCGGGCCCGTTGCGCGAGCCGGTGGCGGCGGGGCTGGCGCGCGCCGATCTGGTGCTGGCGCTGGGCGATCCGGCGCGGCTGCGGGCGGACTGGCCCGACCTCGCGCGGGTCGAGGTCATCGAGGCGGCGCTGCGGCCGCTGGCGACCGGAATGGACTGGGCCGGGCTGCGGGCGTTCGCCTTCGCCGGGATCGGGCGGCCGGAGAAGTTCTTCGCCACGCTGCGCGGGTTGGGCGCCGAGGTGGTCGCGACGCACGCGTTCGCCGATCATGCGGTATATGATCCGCGGATGCTGGCCCGGCTCGCCCATGATGCGCGGGCGGCTGGGGCGCAACTGGTGACGACGGAAAAGGATGCGGTGCGGCTGCCGCCTGGGTTCCGCGCGCGGGTGCTGGTCGTGCCGGTACGGCTCGAGATCGCCGACCCTGCGCCGCTGGAGGCGAAACTCGCGGAGATCGGCCTCGGGCCGCCGGCGGCGCGTTAGGCGGGGGCGGGCGTCGCGGCGTCGTCGAGCGCCTTGGCGCGCGCGTAGGCGGGTCGCGCGTTGATGCGGGCGGCGTAGTCCTCGAAGACCGGACGTCGTTCGATGGTGCCGAACGCCAGCCCCCAGCTGATCTGCGAGCCAGTGTAGACGTCCGCCGCGGTGAACCGATCGCCGGCGAGAAAGGCCGTTTCGCCGAGCCGCCGCTCCAGCGCGTCGATGACCAGCGGGAAGCTGCCGTAGCCGACGAAGCCGCGCTTCTCGTCGGGAACCACGACGGCGAGCGCGTTGTTGGTGACCGCCGCCTCCAGCGGCCCGGCGCCGAAGAACAGCCAACGATAATAGGCGCCGCGCGCGCCGGGCGGCGGCGCCAGCTCCGTCTCGGGAAACGTGTCGGCGAGATAGGCGCAGATCGCGCCGCATTCGGTGACCACCGTCTCGCCGTGGCGAAGCGAAGGCACCTTTCCCATCGGGTTGATCGCGGCGTATTCGCCACACTTCATCGGGGGGCCATAGGCGAGATAGACGGTGTCGTACGGCGCGCCGACCTCCTCGAGCATCCAGCGCGCGATGCGACCCCGCGACATCGGATTGGAATAGAGCGTGAGCGTGTCGGTCATGTGTTCCTCACCGTGCATTTCTGCGGCCGAGCGGGTCCGTCCCGGTCAGCCCGCGAGCGCATCCATTTTCTGGGCCAGCTTCACGTCGACCGCCGTCAGCCCGCCGGCGTCGTGGTTGGTGAGCGTCACCTCCACGGTCTTGTAGACGTTCGACCATTCGGGATGGTGGTTCCATTTCTCCGCCCAGATCGCCGCGCGCGTCATCCAGCCGAACGCCTCGACGAAATTGGCGAAGACATAAGTCTTGGCGATGGCGTCGCGCCCTTCGGTCGCCGACCAGCCGGAGGCGATCAGTCCCGGCATCGCCTCGCGCCGTTCGGTGTCAGTCAGTTTCTCGACCATCGTCGTCTCCCCCGCAGCGTTTGAACGGACCGTACGCGGTCAGCACCTCGATCTCGCGATCGACGGCCCGCGCCTCGGTGTCGAGATACTGCGCCACCGCGCGGCGGAACCCTGGATCGGCGATCCAGTGCAGAGAATGGATCTCGACCGGCAGGTAGCCGCGCGCCAGCTTGTGCTCGCCCTGCGCGCCGGCCTCGACGCGCGCCATGCGCTGCGTGATGGCCCATTCGATGGCCTGGTAGTAGCACAGCTCGAAATGCAGGCACGGGTGCTCCTCGGCGCAGCCCCAGTATCGCCCGAACAACACGTCGCGTCCGATAAGGTTCAACGCGCCGGCGACCCAGCGGCCGTTCCGCCGCGCCATCACCAGCAGCACGTCGCCGCGCAGCGTTTCCTGGGCGCGGTGGAAGAACGCGCGGGTCAGATAGGGCGTGCCCCATTTCCGCGCGCCGGTGTCCTGGTAGAAACGCCAGAACGCGTCCCAGTGCGAAGGCTCGATCGCCTCGCCGGTCAGCGTCACGATCTCGCCGCCGAAGGATTGCGCCCGCTCGCGCTCCTTGCGGACGGTCTTGCGCTTGCGCGACGAGAGGTCGGCGAGGAACGCATCGAAATCGGCGTAGCCGCGGTTCTCCCAGTGGAACTGCTGCGTCGTGCGGCCGAGCAGCCCGGCCGCCTCGCCCCAGGCGCGTTCCTCGGCGGTGCAGAAGGTGACGTGGAGCGAGGAGACGCCGTTGTTGTCGGCCAGCCGCGTCGCGGCGTCGATCAGCGCGCCGCGCCCGACCGTCTCGAAACCGGGGAGCGTAAGCAGGCGGCGCCCGGTCGCGGGCGTAAAGGGCGCCGCCGATTGCAGCTTGGGGTAATAGCGCCCTCCGGCCTGCTCGAACGCGTGCGCCCAGTTGTGATCGAAGATGTATTCGCCCTGGCTGTGGGATTTGGCGTAAAGCGGCATCACCGCGATCACCGCGCCGCCGGCCCGCGCAACGAGATGGCGCGGCTGCCAGCCCGTCCCGCGTCCGACCGAGCCCGACGCCTCGAGCGCCGCGAGAAAGCGGTGCGTCATGAACGGGTCGCGCGGTCGCGGTGCTGTCGCGTCGGCGCAGGCGTCCCAATCGGCGGCGTCGATCTCGCCCAGGCCGCCCAGCACGCTCACCTCGATGGTCTCGCCGCCCTGCATCGCCGTCTCCTTCGGGGCATCAGATGGACGGTCGCTGCGCCGCGTCAATCGGCGGACACGGGTTTGTAGCCCTCGAACGTGACATTGTCGGCAACCCTACGCGCCGCCGCCTCCTGCGCCGCGCTGCGGATCGTCCAGGTCAGCACCGGCACCCCGCGCGCCTTCACCCGCGCCACCGCACGATTGCCGAGATCGGTGTGGTCGTGGCTGATGAAGCTCGCGCCCACCGCGTCGAAGTCGCGCAGGTCGGCCAGCGCCTCGCGGCGGGCGAGCGGCGCGTCCCAGTCGTCGCGTGCAAAAGCGCAGGAGGTGAGCCCTCGCGTGACCGCTGGCGCCGCTTCGGCCATCGCGCCTACCGATCGGGGGTTGAACGACATCACCGCGACAGGGCCGGCGTAGCCCGCGAGCAGCGTCGCCACGCGCGCCTCCAGCGGGCCCACGTCCGGCCCGAGGCGGCGCGTCTGGTCCTTGACCTCGATCAGGAGCGGCGCGCGGCCCGCGACGAGCCGGAGGACCTCGGCGAGCGTCGGCACGGTCTCGTCGCCGTCGATCAGCGGGATCGCTGCAAGCTCGGCCGCCGTCCGGTCGCGGAGCGCGCCGGCCACGCCGGTCAGCCTTGGCAGGTCGTCGTCGTGGAAGACCATCGCCTCGCCGCAGGCCGCGCGCTGCACGTCGATCTCGACGCCGAAGCCGCCGGCGACCGCGGCCGCCACCGCCGCGCGGCTGTTCTCGATCACGCGGCGCGACCGGTCGTGCAGGCCGCGATGGGCGATGGGTCGGCGCAGGAACGCGGCCGGCAGGTCACGCAAGCGCGAAGATCCCCTCGATCTCCACCGCCACGCCCATCGGCAGCGATGCGGCGCTGACCGCCGAGCGCGCGTGCCGGCCGTTGTCGCCGAACACCTCGACGAGGAAATCCGAGGCGCCGTTGATGACCTTCGGCTGGTCGGTGAAATCGGCGGTGGAGTTGACGAAGCCGGTGAGCTTCAGCACCCGCACCCGGTCGAGGTCGCCGTCCGCCGCCTTCCTGACCTGTGCGATCAGCGCCAGTGCACACCATTTCGCCGCCGCCGCTCCCGCCGCGATGTCGAGATCGGCCCCCAGCCGGCCGACGATCGGACCGCTCGCGTCCCGGCTCACCTGGCCCGAGACATAGACGATGTCGCCCGCCACCACGAAGGGGACGTAGTTCGCCACGGGCGCCGGGGCGTCCGGCAGGGTTACGCCAAGTTCGGCGAGGCGCTGGTCGATCGAGGACATGGTGCGATGCTCCGGGTTCGGGGTTCGTCGCGCAAGCTACCGTTTGCGGTGCGCAGGGCAAGCCGGAACCGCGCCTATCCGAGCGCCCAGAGCCCGAGATAGAGCACGGCCAAGCCGCTGAAGATCGCGCCGAGCACGCTGCGGGTCAAAGCCCCGACGCCAAGAGCGACGCCGGCGGCGATCAGCCGTGCGGGATCGGGGAAGCCCCCGGTCGCAGCAGGCCAGACGGTCAGCGGCGCCACCAGCGCCGGCAGCACCGCCACCGGCACATAGCGCAGCAGCCGCATCGCCCAGCCGGGCAAGGCGCGGTCGCCGACCAGCCCGAGAAACGAGAAGCGGATCAGAAAGGTGAGGGTGCCGAGTCCGAGGATCACGGCCCAGATCTCGCTCATCGCCGCCGCTCCAGCGCCAGTTCGACGCCGGCCCCGGCCAGCATGCCGAGGCTGGCGGCGATCAGCAGCCCGAAGCTGTAGGGGAGCGGGGCCAGCGCCAGCGCCGCGACCACGGCGACGACGGCGGCTGCGACATGGGGCGCGGTGCGGAGCGCGGGCGCGAACAGCGCGATGAACGTGATCGGCACGGCGAAGTCGAGCGCGAGGCCGGCAGGGATGGCCGCGCCCACTTCGGCGCCGATCACCGAAAAGACGTACCACCACGGGCAGGTCCCGAGCGCCGCGCCGAAGAAGAACGCGGCCTTTTCGCCCGGGCGCATTCCGGGGTCGAGCGTGTAGCGGTTGATCGCCGTGCCGTAGGTCTGGTCGACGAGGAAATAGGCGACCAGCGCCCGCTTCCAGACCGGGACCGCGCCCAGATGCGTCGCCATGCTCGCCGAATACATCGCGTGGCGCAGGTTCACCGCCGTCGCGGTCAGGATCACGACAATCGTCGGCGCGTTCTCCGCCATCAGCTGGAGCGCGGTGAACTGCGAGGCGCCGGCGATGACGACGACGCTCATCGCGAGAATTTCGGCCATGTCCCAGCCCGCTTCGCGCGCGACGACGCCGAACAGCAGCCCGAACGGCGCGATGACGAGGATGAACGGCGCACCGTCGCGCATTCCCCTCCAGAACGCCCGGCGATGCGCGCTCCGCGCCATGATCGTGCCTTGTTCCTGCCCGCGCCTCTCGTTTATCGTGGTGATCTCATGGCCCGCAACCCCGTCCCCTCGGCCCGATGATCGGCGGCGTCGTCCTCGCGGGGGGCCGCTCGCGGCGGATGGGCGGCGGCGACAAGTGCCTCGCGCCGCTCGGCGGACGGCCCCTTCTCGCCCATGTGATCGACCGGCTGCGCCCGCAGGTCGACCGGCTCGCGCTCAACGCCAATGGCGACGCCGCGCGTTTCGCCGCGTTCGGGCTGTCGGTGATCGCCGACAGCGTGCCGGACCATCCCGGCCCGCTGGCGGGACTGCTGGCGGGAATGGACTGGGCGGCGGAGGCGGGGATTGTGACGATCGCCACTGTGCCGGCGGACACGCCGTTCATTCCCCGGACGCTGGTGGCGGGCCTTGTCGCCGCGATGGCCCGGGATGCCGCGCCCGTCGCCGTCGCGGTGACCGAGGATCCCGAGCGCGGTTTCGCCCCGCACCCGACCTGCGGGCTGTGGTCGGTGGGCCTGCGCGCGGACCTGCGGGCGGCGCTGGGTGGCGGAACCCGGCGGGTGATCGACTGGGCGCGCGGTCACGGTGCCGCCGAAGCGGTCTTCGCCAGCGATGACACGCCGTTCTTTAACGTCAATACGCCGCACGATCTCGACCGCGCCGAAGCGCTGCTCGCCGGGCGCGCGGCGTGAAGGTCTACGGCGTCACCGGCTGGAAGAACTCCGGCAAGACCACGCTGGTCGAGCGGCTGGTCGCGGACATCACCGGGCGCGGCTTCGCCGTATCCACGATCAAGCACGCCCACCACGCGTTCGACATCGACCATCCGGGCAAGGACAGCCACCGGCACCGCGTCGCCGGCGCGCGCCAGGTTCTGGTCGCCTCGCATGCGCGCTGGGCGCTGATGACCGAGCT
>Ga0105046_10010260_pt1 | contig 14599 bp, 11 predicted proteins | sample MAT03_FD_78385 | JGI IMG/M metagenome (GOLD analysis project Ga0105046, IMG submission 78385) | Freshwater microbial communities from Lake Fryxell liftoff mats and glacier meltwater in Antarctica - MAT-03 (megahit assembly) | ecosystem: Environmental > Aquatic > Freshwater > Ice > Liftoff... | reverse complement strand
TGCAGGCAGACCTCGGCGAAGGCCAGCAACGCGGTGCGGGGCAACGAGCAGTGGGCAGGATCGATCAATCGGAAACCAAATCGCAATAGGTCCTATGAGTCGTATGTGCCCTATGTCTTCAATCGCCGACACCGATTGATTATCACGTCTTTCGCCGCGACTGAAAATCATGCCGCACCAGGCCTGGCAACACGTCCGCATCCAGGCCAGCCACGCGGCCTGACGCCAGTAAGTCCCAGGCAATCGCCGCCATTGCAGCGTTGTCCGTGCAAAGTTCCAGCGGAGCGATCAGAACTTCCATTCGTTCGCGTTTCGCCATGCGCGCCAGTTCTTCACGAAACATCTGATTCGCTGCCACGCCGCCACCGACGCACAGTCGGGGATATCCAAGTTGGAGAACAGCCAAACGACATTTTGCCACCAGCACTTCGACGGCCGCCTCCTGAAATCCCGCCGCAAGATCTGCGACACGATCTGCGGGCGTGTCAGTCAGCTGATTCGGCCCGGGAATCCCGCGCCCGGCATACAGCACTGCTGTTTTCAGTCCACTGAAACTGAAATCCAGCTTGCCGCTGTGCAGCATCGGACGCGGCATTTTGTATCGCCGCGGATTTCCGGTCACCGCAGCTTTCTGAATCGACGGACCGCCAGGGTATGGCAGATTCAGGATTCTGGCCACCTTGTCAAATGCTTCACCGGCGGCATCGTCGGTCGTACTACCAATGAGTCTGCATTCGACGGCAGATCGGCAGTCGTACAGGTTTGTGTGGCCACCGCTCACGACAAACCCCACGCAAGGATAGATGGATTGAGAAAGCCCCATCCCGCAGGCATAAATATGTGCTTCAACATGGTTCACGGTGATCAGCGGAATTTGCAGACTCATGGCCATTGTCTTCGCGGCCGTCAATCCCACCAGCAACGATCCGACCAGTCCCGGTTCCGTCGTCACCGCCACAGCGTGCAAATCCTGCGGCGTGCAGTCCGCGTCACGCAGTGCCGCTTTGATCACAGGCAGAATACGACGCACATGCGCGCGAGATGCGATCTCCGGGACGACACCGCCCCATTCGATATGCAGTTCATGCTGCGATGCCACGATGCTCGACAGAACCTTACCGTCTTCCCTCACGACTGCGGCTGCAGTTTCGTCGCAGGAGGATTCGATGGCAAGCAGTCGGCGAAGTGGGAGCTGCTGGTTCATGTTGACAACTGTGATTCAGGTTCGTCCAATGGTGCCGTCTCGCTCCGTCGAGACGAGGCTCATCACGCGGAGCGTGACGGCTACTTGATCACATCCTTGCCGACCCACGGACGCAGCACTTCCGGAACCACGACGCTGCCATCGGCCTGTTGATAATTCTCCAACACTGCGATGATCGCTCGGGCGCATGAAATCGCGGTACCGTTGAGCGTCTGAACAAACTGAGTCCCCTTTTTGTCGGGGCTCTTGCAGCGGATGTTCAAACGCCGCGCCTGATAGTCAGTGCAGTTGGACGCACTGGTGACTTCGCCATATTCTCCTGCGTCTCCGCGACCTGGCATCCAGGCTTCGATATCGAACTTGCGATATGCCGGTCCGCCCAGATCTCCCGACGCAGTGTCGATCACACGATACGGTATCCCAAGTCCCTGAAAGACTTCTTCTTCAATCCGCAGAATGTCTTTGTGCAACGTGTCGGAATCTTTCAGATCCGGCCCCGTATAACCAAACATTTCCACCTTTGTAAACTGGTGAACGCGATAGATGCCTCGCCCTGCACGACCGGCCGCACCTGCTTCGGTACGAAAACAGTGCGAGAGCCCGGCGTACTTCAGAGGCAGCGAAGCGATGTCGAGGGTCTGATCTTTTTGAATGCCGCCGAGAGTAATCTCAGCCGTTGCCACAAGACTCAAGTCGCTGTTGGCAACGGAATAGATCTGAGTTTCATTCCCGCGCGGATTGAATCCAATGCCTTCCAGAACGGAATCGCGTGCCAGGTCCGGCGTCGTGAACAGCGTAAAGCCTTCGCCGCGAAGTTTCAGCAACGCATACTGCACAAGCGCCATTTCGAGCATCACGGCGTCATTTTTCAGGAAGTAAAAACCTGATCCGGCAACACGCGCTCCAGCTTCGAAATCAATCAGGTCCAGATGAGCCGCGATCTCGACGTGATCTTTCGCCTTGAATCCAAACGTCGGCTTGCTTCCCCAGACGCGGAACTCGTGCGCATCTTCCTCGCCGCCGATCGGAGCGTCCGGATGCGTCATGTTGGGAATGCGAATCTGCTCCAGCCGCAGTTGTTCTTCGATTCCTCTTTGTCGTTCTTCCGTCTGGTTGACCTGCTCGCGCAGGGACTTGCCTTGTTCGACGAGCCCTGGGCGATCGGCAGCGGTGGCTTTCGGAATCTGCGCCGAGACTTCCTTCTGCTGACGACGCAGTTCGTCGCCTTTGGCAATCAAACTATTTCGCTCGTCGCGCAGGCGAATCACGGAATCGACATCGACCGTGACTCCGCGTTTGAGGCAATTGTCGATGACTTGGTCACGATGTTCGCAGATGAACTGCAGGTCCAGCACTGGGGGAACTCCTGAATGTCGCTCGACTCTCTGAGTCGAGTGGTCGAATGACGGACAGGAATGTCCATCCTACGGGAACGCAACTACGCCTTTACCTTTGCCAGCTCTGCCCACAGGCATGCACTGGCGAGGGTGCCACGGTGGAAATCCTGAACATGAATGTGTTCGTCCGGGCTGTGAAGGTTGTCTGAATTCCTGCCCCAGCCAAGCAGCAGGGTATCGATTCCCAGAATCTGTTTGAAGCTGAGTACGACCGGAATTGAACCGCCCTCACGAACCAGAACGGGCGGCTGACCAAAGGCGGTCTCAACGGCCTTGCGTGCTGCCGTGAGCCACTCACTTGTCGGATCAAAAACAAATGCCTCACAGCCATGAAATCGCTTGAATTCGAAATCAATCCCCGGCGGACAGTGTGATTTTAAAAATGCTTCCAGTGCATCCAGAACTTTTGCCGGCTTCATCACAGGCACAAGACGGCAAGTGATTTTGGCGGTCGCTTTTGACGGAATAATGGTCTTTGGTCCTTCGCCCGTATAGCCACCAAAAATTCCGTTGATATCACATGTCGGACGCGCCGTGCGTCGCTGCAGCGTCGTATAGCCTGTTTCTCCGAAGGTTGCCGAACTGCCCACTTCTTTCAGGAAGTGAGATTCAGAAAACGGCAACTGAGCGTATTCTTCGAGTTCCAGTGCGGTCAGTTCCAAAACGTCGTCGTAGAAGCCCGGAATCTGAATACGTCCGTCATCGCCGACCAGCTTGCCACACATCTTTGCCAGGGCGTTCACTGGATTGGCGATGCTGCCGCCGTAGATGCCGCTGTGAAGATCCTTCGCTGGGCCCTTCAGGCGTATTTCCGCCGCCACAATACCCCGCAGTCCGCAAGTGATCGCCGGAATTCCGTCGCCGTACTGGCTGGTGTCACTCACGACTGCCACGTCAGCCTTCAGCAGATCGCCGTGCGTTTCCAGAAAATGATCCAGATTGACGCCACCGACTTCTTCTTCGCCTTCAATCAGGACCTTGACGTTGACCGGGAGTTGCCCGTTCAGCTTCACCCATGCGGCAATGGACTTCAGGTGCGTAAACAATTGCCCTTTGTCGTCGGTCGCTCCGCGGGCGAACAATTTGCCGTCACGAACCTGCGGTTCAAACGGCGGTGTTGTCCACAGATCCAACGGATCGGGAGGCTGAACGTCGTAATGCCCATAGACCAGAATCGTCGGCAGCTTCGGATCCTGAATCCGCTCCCCATAGACAATCGGATGACCCTTCGTGGGAAAGATCTGAGCCTTGAGCCCGGCATCTTGCATGGACGCCATGACCCAATCCGCACAGCGGTGCATGTCGGGCACATACTTGCTGTCCGCACTGATGCTGGGGATGCGCAGGAAGTCGCAGAGTTCACTGAGGGCGGTGTCCTGATTGGAATTCAGGTGATCCAGAATGTTTTGCATGGTTATTTCGTTTCACCCTTTAATCTTGTAGCAGCAAATGACATCCTGATCACGCAGATACAGTCTGCCGTTACTGATCACAGGATGTGTCCAGACGCGGCCTTGAGGATTCCGCTGCGTCGTCTGAGGATCCATTTTGAAACGACTGACTTCCTTGTAGTCGGTTGAGCCGGCTTCGACGAGAACGCAGTCGCCGTTGTCTTCTGAAAGGCAATAGAGCATTCCGTCGGCATACACGACTGCGCCCTTGCTGCCGTTCTTTTTCTTGTCGCTCCAGACCAACTCACCAGTGTCGAAGTTCTGGCAAATAATCCCGTTGTCGTCGCTGTGGCCGTAAAGATAGTCGCCTAAAAGCAGCACGCCGCCGTGATGATTTTTCATTACCTTGTTGTCGTAGATTTTCTCCACTTTGTTGTTGGCGGTAATGTTCAGCAACAGACAACCCGCGCCGTAGCCCGCCGTCACATAGACCTGTCCCTCTCTGTAGATGGGTGTCGGAACCACGGCTGTGCGCCCCGGAAAATCATGTTGCCAGAGTAACTTGCCGTCACCGTTGAGGCCAAAGACTTTCTGTCCTGTCAACTGAATGTACTGTCGCTTGCCGAAATGATCGACTGCGATGATCGACGAATAATTCGCAGGATCGCTGATTTCGGATGACTGCCAGATTTTCTCACCGGTCTGCAGATTGAAACAGGCGATCGTGCCGTTTTTACCGCCGGGTGTGACCAGCACCTTGTCACCATCGATCAAAGCCGATTCGCAATAACCCCAGCTTGGAATCGTGCCGCCGATTCCCGTCAGACTGACACGCCATTTTTCCGCGCCGTCGATTGTTGAGAGACAGACAACGTCACCTTTGCCGCCGATCGCAACCAGCAGGTCACCGGAAATCGTCGGCGTGCTGCGCGGCCCACCGCCCCAGCCGTTGTCGAGATACTGTCCGACATTTGTCTTCCAGATCACTTCGCCGGACTCGGCGTTCATGGCTATGAGGAATTCGTTGGATTCCTCTGCCGTGCCATCCGCTCCCATCGTATAGAGTACACCGCTGACAATGGAGCATCCTGAATAGCCCAGACCCGCGTCTTTGGAAGTCCAGAGTTTCTCCGGCCCGCCTTCCGGCCACGCCTTCAGCAGCCCCGTCTCGGTTGAAATGTCGTCACGATTCGGCCCGCGCCACGATGGCCAGTCTTCTGACCTGACAACACTGCTCGACACCACGCATGCAACGACTACAAGCACAAAACGCCTGAACGCCATATCACACCCTAAAACTGCAAACTTGACTGAACCACTGATCCCAGTCATTCGGAAGAACAAAACCGGCCCTCGGGCTCGATTCACGAGGGCGAAACTGTAACACAATTCTCTTCTGGTGTCGCATCAGTCTCGACAGTGAAAAAACTCAATCGTAGGACGCGAATCCAGGCTCGTCCAGACGGAGCAATTCGCCGACAGCAACGGTGACGATTCTGAAATCGCTGGTTATGGTTCGGGTGGATAAACACTTTAACAACACGCGGACCTGACAAACTGGCGATGTCCGGCTACGATAAATGGAAATTGAACCTCACCCTTGATAAGGTTACCAAACGACCATGGCAAAACGACTTTTCCCATTACTCATCCTGCTCGTCGCCGTGACGCACGTGCGCGCCGACGATGCGGAATCACTGATCGCACCGGGTGCAAAAGTACAGAAACTGGCCGGTGACATGAAATTCACCGAAGGCCCGGCGTGGATTCCGGCGAAGAAGATGCTCGTTTTCTCGGACATCCCGAACAGCCGGATCATGCAGTGGAAGGAAGGAGAAGGCGTCTCGCTGTTCCGCGCGAGCGAACAATCCAACGGCAATATCCTCGACCTTGAAGGACGCCTGATTTCCTGTCAGCACGCAGGTCGCAACGTCGTGCGTACAGAAGCTGATGGCAGCATCACTGTATTGGCTGACAAGTTTGACGGAAATCGACTGAATTCCCCCAACGACGTTGCTGTCAGATCGGACGGCACCCTGTACTTCACCGACCCGCCATGGGGACTGACTGGTGCTGCGGAATTGCCAGGCCATTGGGTTTATCGGCTCGACCCGGCAACCGGAAAAGTTGAGCCCCTCGTCAAAGACCTCGCGATGCCGAACGGCATCAACTTCTCACCGGACGAAAGCCGGATCTACATCGCCGACACCGGTGGCAATACGAGACATCCCGATCCGGCCTTCCATAAACTACCGGCCGGTATTCATTGTCACGAGGTAAAAAAGGACGGATCACTCGGCAAGAAGTTATTCACGATCGAAGAAGGCAGTGACGGAATGACGGTCGATACTCAGGGCAACCTTTACACAACGCACGGCGGAGTCAACATCTACGACGCCGACGGCAAGCTGCTGGAACGGATCGCAGTCCCTGAAGGCCCCGCCAACGTCACATTCGGGGGAGACGACTATAAGACACTGTTCATCACTGCAAAGACGTCCTTGTACAGCCTCCGCATGAAAAACGCTGGCGCGAAACCGGTCGGAGCCAGGTGGTAAGCGTTCCAAACGCAACAATCGCACTCATGGGACAGCCTTCTCAAGCTGTCCGGACCGGAATCATGACACCGAATCAATATCAAGATGACAAGCTCTCGATCACCCGATGGACTGGCACCAGTCGCGAGGTCGCTTTGATCCCCCGCCTAAATCTCAATTCGTCCTCCTGACATATGAATCCTTCGCTGCCCACGAACGATAATCCTTATGCGCCCCCGGACGTCAACGATGGCGCAACTTCAGTTCCGTTGAACACGTGGCGATCTTCTCTCTCGTTCCTTGCGTTCTTTGTTGGATCGATGATCGGGCTGAATGTTGGATCAGGAATCAGCGAAGGACTTGCAGCCACGATGCAGAAGTCTGCCGACAACATTCCCGGAGCGGTCTGGGCCTTTTTGAGCTGGGCGGGGTGCTGCGTTGCCTTCACATGCCCGTGGCGAATCTGCCGTCGCGTTTTAGTTGCGACGGTGCGTCCAGCGCCACTGGCCTGCTTTGTGGCTGCAATTCTTGTCGCCAGTCTGTTCTATGTGGCGGCACAGCAAGTTGGCAGATCGGGAGTTTTGAACGTTGTCCCAATGTGGACACATTCGTCCGTTTTTGCATTGATGGCGTTGGTCTTTGGCTCGTGTGCGGTTGAGTGTGAAATAGTCCTGACTCGTCTGTTTTCACGATCGACGAGAAATGGCGTCGATCATGCGAACAAAGACTCGATAATTGCTCCGAACTAGTTCGCAGCCTCCGCCTGTTCAACCGCGATTTATTCGCGCGATCCGTGATATCCGTGGTTGCCTTCATCAACAAAAACAGTGTCCAGTAGTCAGTAGGCAGTGAATCGCAAAAACAAGCTGCCTGCAGCCGACTGAAAACTGACGACTGCAAACTGAAAACTCCATTCGTGTGGCACAGTTCAAGGCTCTTCACGGCGGAGCGTCACGGCTACTTAGCAGTTTGCCCGTCAACGAGGCCGAACCCTGGTGAGGACGAAGTCGATGCACGAGAACAACCTCTACAAACTGCCGCCTGGAATTCTTCGCGGGACAACAAGAATTCAGGTGTGAGTAGTACGGACAGTCAACGAAGCGTGCTTGTAATAACAACCGTACATCGACAATTCACAACCACGGTAAAACTCTTCCAAAATCGTATCCTACTGCGCCCTTGATGCACTGCCATTGGCGCTGATCGTGATGTCGGTGCCGACGGGCAGGGGTCTTGCGGCAACTCGGATCTGCAGTCCGTGGGCAACTTCCCGCAATGCAGCGAACTCCTGGAACGAATCCGCGTAAACGACAATCGTCACGGCACTCTCGGCAGGCATCGCTTCCAGCCTTTGACGAAATGCAGAACCCGGCTTCACGGCGTCGGCGGATGATTCCGCGATCAACGTTGCATCAGGAACGATCACCTGCGTGAATGAATTGAACCTGCTGCTGTCACCTCCGTACTGAAGATATTCCAGGTTATTGATGGCGTTCAATTCAATCGCAAACGTCATCTTGTAACCGCCGATTGGTCCGACAACGTCTTCCAGTCGCCCGAAACGTTGCAGCATCGAAATACGTTTGCGAACACGATCCACGGCCACTTTCATAAGTTCCTTGATCGGCACTTCACTCACCAGACCTTCCGATATCCGAAACATCACTTCTTCGCCATCCACCTTCCGGCTGACGGGCATGATGCGATGCACGAGTTTTGGACCTGCGTCCGCTGGTTTGACTGCGACGTCGAGCATCTCCTGCAGGCGAACCGTTTCGACGATCGTCTGACGCAGTTTTTCTTCTGCCTCGCTGGCGACGGTTTCTTCCTGCTGAATGACGGTGATTGCATTTTTCAGAGCCTGCTCTTTGCCCGCGAGAATATCCAACAGTCGATCAACTTCAGCCGCCCGTGTTCCGGCTTCCTTTTCTGCGTCAGATTTCGCAACCTTCTTGCTGTTTGAGTCTGCTGTCTGTTCTGCCAACTGACTTCGCAGTGCGTCCATTTCCTCCTGCACCAGACGATGCTCATGATCCAGCGATGCTTTCCGTTCCGCAAGTCCCTGTAATCGCGTTGTAACCTGACTGTGCTGCTGTTTCAGGGCAGCGAGATCAGACTGACGTTGAGCGTATTCAGATTCCCGATCAGGAATTGTCGGTGCGACCGGCGCTGCATTTGCCAGCGCTTCGGCCTGAGCGATCGGTTGCCGTTCAACCTTCACGGCCACCACGACAATCAGAATGATCAGAATTCCGACGATGTTGCAGATCACGTCCAGAAAGGAATCGGATCCGAAAGCAAGTTCCGGTGGTTGAGATCTGCGACCCATCAGAAACTCGCCCTTCCCGGTGCTACAGTCGTTTCAATATGCGGCGACAGTTCATAGATACTGGCCGACGGAATTCCCAGATGCCTGAGCGAACCGGCCAGCGGAATGCGCCAACGCTCCCCGCCAGGGCTGACGATAAACTTAACGATCGGCATCACCTCTTCACGAGGTGTTTTTTTTGCGTCTGTCACTTCAGTATCGACATTCCGCAGCAGATCGGACAATGCTGAATTGAGCGAATCCGGAGTCACAGGAATCGTCGGCTGCTGCTCGACGGTCATGTGATGTTCGTCCAGAAACACGGTGATCCCGACCGGCGTGGCATATGTCTTTGAGGTCTTCTTCGTCGAAGGCAGACGACTCAGCAGATCCCTGTCAACGCGGGACAGGTCGAGCATCGGATTGTCCGGAACATCGGTCGTCGGTTCACCAGTCTGCGACGGCGATGCCGCTGTCCCGGATTCGGACGGCATCTGGAAGTGTCGCGGCGCGGAAGACGGCAGTTCGGTGGACGGAGTCCCCGACATCATCCTGGCAAATTCTTCTTCGGCAGTCAGTGGCGGTTCACCGTCTGATCCTTTCGATGTCGTATCAGCGGATCGCGCAATTACTGGTTGGTCATTATTCCTGAACAACATGTTTTCTGTGCGTGCGTTTGAACCGAAGACCGGTGCAGTGAGCGCCGAGGATTCGTCGGTGTCAGGACTGGAGATCTGAGACGTGGATTGTGGGTCACGACGGGCTGGTGTCTGCGAAACGCGACTACCACGTTGCTCGGCGCTGCCAGAACCCGTGCTTTGAGCGTAATGTTCGGCGAACTGATCTGCGAGACCATTGGAAGTCGCTTCAGGCGTTTCAGATCCACGACGTTTCTTTTCCCGCGCAACGGCTTCCGCAGCCAGGGCTACCGCGCGTCGTTCGTAAAAACCGGGGGGCGGTGCCACGCCACCTGCAAAGTTCTGACTGCTCGCACGCGGATCGGCTCCACGGAAATCCGTTCCCACGGTTCCATCGGATCGGATCGTCAGGCCACGTCGGCCGGGATCAGGTGGCGCTTCCGTCCGCTGCGGTGGTACACCCTGAGCGATAAATCGAAGATTTGCGTAAATCTTTTCCCGCCGCCGAAATGCCTCTGCCAACGCCGCATCAGCGGCCGCGATCTCCGTGGGAGCAGATTCGCCGGTCGCAATCGCCTTGTCCGCGTCGATCAGTTCGTAGCCGAAGTGTATTTTCTCGCTGGCCAGAATCCCCTGCGCGGGATAGAAGGCTTCGCTGCCGGTCGGTCGGACAAGCAACAGCACATACGGCTGTGACGTCACCGAGCCCTTTGCCCGTTCGCGATGCACAGCGAGAATGGCTGCCATGAGTGGCGTGTCGCTGATTGGAAATCCTTCCATGTCCTTTGACTCAATGACGATGCCCGTCGGCTGAATCCTGTAGCCCTCCTTTGAGACTTCCACGATGATCGGCGTTCGCGTTGTGCCGAGGGTGTTCGTGAATTCAACGATTGTTTCTGTGCCTGCGGAAGCGGCGACTTGCTGCGCGTCGTGCATCTGCTTTCGCAGGGCGACGATCGAAGAATTCACGGCATGCAGCTTTTCCCTGGCGACCGCCGTGGTTTCAGTGACCGCTTTCAACTTCAATTGTTTCGCCAGCAGCAGTTGCTCCTGATCATCCAGACGTTTTTGAAGCACGACCTGTTGTGATCGCAGTCCCGCGATTTGATTTTGCAGTCCGGTGATGCTCGATTTGTCCGGAGTCTCTTCCGCCGTCTGCAGCGTGCCGTCCAGCTCTGTGAATTGCTGCCGTAACCCTGCGACGGTCGTTTGCTGCTGAATGACCGACTGTTCAAGTTCATGCACCTGTTGCTGCAATCTCAATACATCACTGCTGACCGTAGCCCGTTCTGTTTCCAATACCGCGATTTCGCGGCTGCGATCGGGAAAGGCGGCCGCAGGCGCAATGGCGACTGCGGGGGACACTTCCCCGCCAGTTTGCTCGTACCGGATCTTGCGTGTCAGCACCAGCAGCAACAGGATCAGTGACCCCATCGCACAGACCAATACAGCCAGGAAGGGGAACAGTGAGATTGAAATTTGAGGCCGTCGCCGAGTCACGCAGCCGCTCGCATATATGATTTCGACGTCAGAATGCTGACCGCTGCATTCAGACTTTGCACTGTTTGCTCCAGCGTCGCTACCATTTGCAAAGTCTGCAGATTCTCATTGAGCGATTCCTGAAGCTGAACCAGCTTTTGTTCAGCTTCCGTCAACTGCAGCATTGTGCGTCCCAGACGATGCAGTTCTTCCGCTTGTCCGGCTGACGCCAGCGAACTTTCCCGCATCGCGCTCTGCCACAGGTCAACACGGTCCACGAACGTCAGCATCGTCTGTTGCATCTGCTGAACGAACATCTGCGAGCTTTGTTGCAGCGTTTCAGCGTACTGATCCCGAGCTGCGTCGGACGCATGTCGATGAGACTGCAGAGTGGCGGTGGTTTCATCCGACAAAGCCTGAGCCAGTGAATCAGTCTGAGAGTTCAATGTCTCTGCCCAGCCGGACTGCATCGCTGTCAGATGGCGACTCCACGAATCGGTCTGCTGTGCCAGAATCTCGGCAGTCCAGTTGGCAAGCGCCGGCAAACCGGACACTGGTTCGGCCACAGCAGCGTCAGATTGGCTGATGAATGGCACCAGCGAATCAATTCCAAATTGCTCGACATCGTTCAGAATTGCCTGCTCGTCGCGTTCAACCAGGTACGTGGCAAATACCAACAGCATCGACATTGTCAGAGCCTGTGCTGTGGTATCGAACGCAACAGCAAGACCGGTGGTTACTTCCGGCAATGACGAATCGAGTTGTTCGGGAGTTACATTTGCAATCGCAAGCGTGATGCCGACCACAGTCCCCAGGAATCCCATGATCGGAACTGCCCAGGTCACCGTACGAATCAGCGAAAAGCTCTGAATCAATCGATCGACGGAAAGATCGGCAAGGTACTTGAGATGATCTTCAAGTCCGTCATTTCGCCCGGCATTGACGTAGTGCAGGACATCCTGCACGCGATGCCACATCGAAGTGGATCGCCAGACATCCGGATGCGAAGCAGCCTGCCATGCGGTCAGACTCTGTACTGCGCCCGATCCCGCCTCGGCCTGCACCCATTGGGTCGCCGCTGCGAGGTCTCTGACATTCGCAATGACAGTGCGATCGGTCGGAAGCTGTTTCCATTTGACAGCAAGAATTGCCATACCTACAAAAAACAAACCGGATGTCACATATTCAATCGGGTGTCCGCAGAAGTAGCGTTGCACAAATTCCGGCCCGCCACGGAAGTAGGTCGCGATCGCCGGAGCGACCAGATAAAATACAACCGTGACGACGATCCCCAAAAACGTGCCGATACTGGTCACGGATTTCCTGTGAACCTTCGCCGCGCGGACGGATGAGGGCGCGATTTCTGAAATATGGTTTGCTGACACAAGCAACTTCCCTGTAGCGAGCCTGCAATTCAGATCATTGGACACCAATGCCTGAGTTGACCACACAGTCTTACTTTACCTCCTGGCTGCGTCCATCGCAGTTTTCCAGCAGATGCAGTTCGAAGGACTTCATTCCTGGTCAAACGTTGCCCGAATGCAGACCTTGCAGCGCCGTGTGCCGCGTTGCCTGGGTATTCGGCAGATTCTGCCATTCCACGCCGCAGTGATTTCGTCTCGTCGTCAATATTCGGTTCATCGACGAATGAAGTGCGCGGTGACATTTGTGCATTCAATGTGTTGGCGTTGATCGACGATGTGAGTGCTGCGACTGAGTCTGAAAGGCTCGCGCATATCAGCCTGGGGCAAGAGCATCCGCGAATGCGGATGAACGCCGCCCGAGGTTGATATCCCGTCTGAACACGAACCCTGAAAGGGTTCCACAATGCTGGTCTGTGTTGCCATTTCAGGGCAAAACGTGTGGCTGCCGCGGAAACCTGGGGCGCCGCCCAGGATGACTTGCCGTGGCCCGTTGGGCCGATCCCCCCAGAGTCCGCCATTTCTAAGTCGCGCACTTGATTTGTCGATGAACCGTCTTTTGCTCCGCAAAAGCAGCGCTACTTTCGCGGAGCGAAAGGCGACTATCGAAATCTAAAGCTCCGCCTGACGCCGAGGGCGTACGAGCGCGCCTGAGTCGGCAAACGAAATTTTGTCCGAGTTCGTCGAGTCGCAAATCAGCTCATGCGCCGCCGAATTCGTCGTCGTAGTCGGCCATTGCCGCAAGGATCACTTTCTCGGCGTGTGCGCGATCGTAGATGTGGTCGATGGACACCGTTTGCGTCGTGTCGCCCGGCATCATCTTGTAAGTCGTAAAGTAATGTCGCAATCGCTGGACGAGGGCTTGCGGCAGCTCATCCAGGTCTTCAACATGAGACCAGATCATATCCTGCGCCAGCACGCCGATAATCTTGTCGTCGGCTTCGCCGCCATCAAGCATGGGCAGGCCACCAATGACGCGAACAGTCACGATGACTTCCGATTTGGTAATTGGTCGTTCGCTGAGCACGCAGATGTCCAGCGGGTCGCCGTCGCCGCGTCTCGCTTTGGGCATTAACTCACAAACACGCGCACCACAGAATGTGCGAGGAATGAAACCATACAGCGCGGGCGGCTGTGAGGAAGTGCGTTGCGGGCGGTCCACTCGCAGATAGCCCGTCACTTTGTCCACTTCGTATTTGACCAGGTCGAAGGGCGAGATTTCGATGAAAGCATGCACCAGATGCGGAGGATTCGGACCGACTTCCAGGCCATGCCACGGGTGAGGTCGCCAACGGAAAAATGGTTTCGGGAAAGCCATGCGAAATTATTCCGTAGAATCCAGCCAATGTGTGTGCGGTGCATTCGCAAACGTATGCGGGCATCTGCACCGGCGTATCAAGCGTGACTTTAGGGCATCCGCCAATGGTTGGAAGCGCCATTGTGCCGGTCATCGTGAATTTTGCGTGAGCCGAGGGCCGGTTCTTCACATTTCTGATAAAAACTGTTCTCAAACCTGCCGAATCTGCTGAATTGTGCGCGGCTGAGGGACTGCTCGATCCGCCCGATGAGCATCCTGTCATCACGTTCATTCAGGTTGTGCTGAGTCGAAAGCGGACTCCGTTCGGGGGCTTCAGGGCTCGCCCGATGCTCCTTTTCACGTTCAGAGATTTCCTCCTGCTTCGTGCGAATGGGCGACAGTTCGGGCGAGACGGATGAGAGGACATGGCGTTCGAGCCATCGGGGAAACCATTTCGCATCACCCTCCGAAAGTTTTGCCTTCCGGACTGCACCATCTTATCTGCTCCAATGACATCGCCGCCCCTCCCTGAATCCGGACCTCTCGGAATTGCCACCCTTACGGCAGTGCAATATCATGATCGCCTTGAAAAAGATGTCAATATTGGAATATCCGAGTATCGCGCGTGATATCAGATATTGACTTGTATTCCCGAGTTTTTGTGTCCAATATCAGGATATGACTCGGGTTTCTGTGTTAACAAAAAGTTCAGCGACGCCGGGTTTCTTGAACAAATGCCTTGAGCTTCGGCTCGAATGGCTCGCAGCGCCACAAGCCCACTCCGCTCAACCCCGATCGTCACTCACCGCTCCCACTCCACACTCGCGAAGTCAAAGCCTGGTATCTTCCAGAACCTTGTGTTTGTAGCTCAGTTGCAGTTCTGTCTGCGGCAGTTACAAAGGAGAAGTTCTCACAGGATGGCCGTCC
>Ga0105046_10010257_pt1 | contig 14601 bp, 14 predicted proteins | sample MAT03_FD_78385 | JGI IMG/M metagenome (GOLD analysis project Ga0105046, IMG submission 78385) | Freshwater microbial communities from Lake Fryxell liftoff mats and glacier meltwater in Antarctica - MAT-03 (megahit assembly) | ecosystem: Environmental > Aquatic > Freshwater > Ice > Liftoff... | reverse complement strand
CTTCCTTTTCAAGACGACGAATTGCGCCAATGTGCGCATTCCCTTTGGCCCCACCGCCACCTAATGCCAATGTTATATCCATATAATTTTATTAACCTTCCGAGAGATAGACAGCGTGAATGGAAAAGATTATACCTTGCGGGGAAATTATTTCACACTGCACTTGCCTGCTGTGCAAGTATTGCGAAGAGGGCGCCTTTCCCGACGACACTTGCGCCGTACATGATTTGCTTGGCAAATCATGCGGTGAGCAATCTCTCACAAAATTGAAGATTGCTTCGGGCAAAAAGTATCGCCCTCGCAATGACATGGCATCTGGAACAACTTAGATAAAGCGAATAACAGGCGGTCCATATCTTTTTTTATGTTATAGCCTTGAATAGAGACGCGCATCAGCTTGTGTGAGTTCCATTCGAATCGAGGAACTTCAATTCGATATTCGTCATAAAAACGTGATGTGAGGGCGGCGATATCGGTATCCACTGGCAGAGGCGCGGTTGTCATTTGGGCGAACCAATCCCCAGACGAGGCGGGAAGCGGAGCAAGCCCTGTCAAATCGCAAATGCGTGATTGCACAGATGCCGTGCTAGTCAACTGGGTGAAATTGACCTTCACCCGTGCAGAGACTGGTGAGGTCATTTACAAAAATACAACTGCTACGAAAAGAGCTGCGGAAGCGTCGCAAGTTTTTTCAACATGTCGAAGCCCTGCTGGAATAGCTCCTGTTCGATTCTTGGGACTCGCTCTTTTCCTTTATGTGCCGGGAGTTGGAACTGGGCACTAGACCTCCCTCTCCATCCCATATTTCGAATCGCTGATTCCAGCCGATGTAACCATTCCCCACCAGTGATCTCCTCCACTGCTAAAGCGTCTTTCCTGGAAAATGACTTGAGTCAGTCATCAATTTACGCATCCAACAGGGTGGGCAATCCAGGCAGAATCAAACACCGACCAAGTTTCAATACCATTACAGGCAATAAGCGCCTAGTGATATTTATGCTAACGGCGTATAATGCATCTAGTATTTACCTAAATTGAGATTTTATGTCCCATTACAACATAGGAAATTCGAATACCCCTAATAAATCAAAATCATTTATCAGGCTCTTAGTGTGACTGCCCTCGCTTTACTCCTGAGTTCAGCCTATATGACTTTTATATCAGGCTGTACAACAGTGGCAGGCGCCGTTTATTCGCCCACACTGCGCCTCATGGTTACGCGAAAAATACAAAGGAACTAATATGAGTTCACCCAATATTTTAGTGATCGAAGACGATAGTCTAGTTGCAAGAACGATCGAACGATGTTTGCGGGGGAATGAATATCATATACAAGTGGTAAATACCGGGGTAGCCGGTTTAAAAGCTGCCCGCCGCAAAATACCGGATCTGGTATTGCTGGATGTGATGATGCACGGCATGGATGGGTACACGGTGTGCAAGGAAATGAGAGAAGACGCACTCTTAAAGAACGTCCCCATTATTTTCCTGACGGCCAAGAACAAGGTCGAGGATAAGATCGTTGGCCTGAGTGTCGGTGCAGATGATTATTTGGGAAAGCCCTTCAACGTGGATGAATTGCTCCTGCGAATAAAAGCGATCCTGCGGCGCTCCCTGCCCAACAATTCTGCATCCCAAGCTGAACAGAGCAGTGCAGATCCCAAGACCCGCCCGTTTAATATGACTGATGCTGATCCTGTGATTCGTATCGGTGAATTTTCACTGGACACACGCACGTATATGTTCTCCAGCCCGGCGAAAGGGAAGATCCGCCTTACTCCCATTCAATACACCCTGTTGTATCATTTGATGACCCACCCCAACAAGATATTCTCCCCTTCCCTCCTATTGGATGAAGTCTGGGATTATCCATCCGATACTGGCAGCGCCGACCTTGTCCGTGTTCACATTAAGAACATCCGCGAATGTATTGAAGAGGATCCTAAGAACCCGGTCTTTATAAAAACCGTCCAAGGATATGGATACACAATACAAACTGAAGAATAATCTTTATCGCTTAAACGAGATGCCGCCGCTTTCGGCGGCATTTATAAATAAACAGAATTCTGAACTTTTCAATTCTGTTTTAATCTGATTTCTAAAATAATTCAACCATTGCCTCGCACCGCCATGAATATGGATTTTTCCATTCCAGAGCATCGCCAGAATAAACCCCATGAAACATATTACAAATGATAAAGGACGAGCAAGCATGGTCAGCCAACCGAGAGTATTAATTGTAGATGATGAGCCAAGCTCAAGAGCCACTATTGAAGCGATGTTGTCATCGGAAAATTACGAACTGTATTTTGCTGAAAACGGAACAGAAGCTCTTGTCATGGCAGCCGAGATTCGCCCGGATATTATCCTGCTGGATGTGATGATGCCCGGCATGAACGGGTTTGAGGTCTGTAAAAAATTCCGCGCTATGCCATACCTAACCGAAATTCCGATTGTACTGGTCACGGCATTGGATGACCAGGAATCGCGAATGGCCGGTATCAAAGCTGGAGCAGATGATTTCGTTACAAAGCCTTTCGACAGACACGAACTGCGCCTCCGTGTTCAGAATTTAACCCGCTTGAATCAATACAGGCAGCAGACTTTATACAATTCGATTGAGCTTAAATTTTACGAATCGTTTGTAAACAAACAAAACGATTTTAGCGACCAAAACACATCACAAGCGAATGCCATTAGCCATATTCGTGAATACGTCGAAGCAGACGATGCCCTATTGGTAGTGTTTGATTCTGAAAATACCGAATTGGCAACAAAGAAAATCCTGGGTGCTGGGCCTGTCTGGAAATACGAGAACACGTTTCTGATTAAGGAGAGCAAACTTTGCGGCGCCATGCCGCAAGCCATTACCCTGATCGACTATAGTGCCAATCCCTTCGGCGAGATGGAACCGGTTCTTAGTGATACGTTTACAAATCCAATCCGGAATATTATCCTGGCTCCATTAAGTGTTAATAACAACTTTTTGGGGGCCATGATCTTTATCAATCCTCTGATTGATTTTATAAAAGACGACAGACGAACCAGATTTTTACAGCTCATGGTTAAAGGTGTGGCAAATGCCTCTTTTGCCATGGAGCATACCCGCCAATTAACGATCAGCAAGGCTGCGCTGGAGGCAAGCCAGTGGGAAATCATAAACTCCCGCAATACGCTGCGAACATTTTTTGATAACATCCCCGACTATGTCTATGTTGTTGACCGTTCCTATACAATCATGATCATAAACAGTCATCGTAGTGACAGGGTTCACAAAACGCCGCAGGAACTTGTCGGCACCAAATGTTATGAAGGATTATATGGAATTACTGCTCCATGTGCCCTTTGCCGTGTTGCAGAGGCGTTCGATGGAATACCAGCAGTCCGTAACTTGAGGGAATGGGGGCCAAAAGAATCGTTCATCCACTGGGAAATTACCACCATCCCGATTCGGGAAAATATCGAAGTCATCAATCGTGCCATCGTCTTCGATGAGGATATCACCGAAAAATGGATCCTGGAAGCGGGTCTCATCCAGTCAGAAAAAATGGCGACGATCGGGCAGTTGGCAGCCAATGTGGCGCACGAGATCAACAACCCTCTCTCCGCCATTATTGCGAACGCTCAATTATTACAGCGTGACCTTGTCGATGCTGATGAAGATACAAGTGAAGCGCTCACGTTGATCGAAACGGCGGGTATCCGGGCCGCAAAAATAGTGAGAGACCTTCTTAAAAGCGCACGCAAGGAAAAAAGGGAGGAGTTTGAGGAAATTCCATTAAACGAAACGATTATCGATGCGCTTTCGATGGCTAATTTCGAGATCAGAAACCGCAATGTAACGGTCAAGCTTAATTTAAGCAAAGAAATGCCGAATATTGTTGCCCATCAAAGTCAATTGAAGGGGGTATGGATCAACTTAATCATAAACGCCCTGGGAGCCTTTGAAAATGCAAAAGGTGTCATTTCTATTTCAACCCGCTACGAAAATCATGAATATCGCATTATTTTCTCAGATAATGGCAAAGGTATTGAGCCGGAACATCAGGAACATATATTTGAACCTTTCTTTACGACCAAGGAGGCCAGTGAGGGAACCGGTCTGGGCTTGTCTGTAAGCCTTCAAGTCATAAAAGAGCATCACGGGACGATAGACTTTGAAACCAAGCCTGGCAAAGGCACAAAATTTATTATCACCCTGCCGGAGATTCAACGGGACGAGAATTATTAACCCATGGAGCGGGCCAGGCGAAACCCTATGGACGGGGAAAGATGATTCTGTAATACGCCCTCCCTCACAGCACAACGGGCCAATTTGCGTGAGTAATACCATGCTCCTCCACGGACAACATAGCGTCCGTTTGGCTTGACTTCCTCTCGATTGGTGTTGGGACGGTAGGGATACGGCATGAACAACGATTGCGTCCATTCCCATATATTTCCAAGCATATCTGCCACACCATAAATACTATCGCCGCTGGGGGAATAAAAACCAACCGGGGTGGTGCCTTTCTTAATACTTTCAACCGTATTGCAGCGCCAGGGATCAAAAGTATTTCCCCAGGGAAAAATTCTTCCATCATTTCCGCGTGCCGAGTATTCCCACTCCGCTTCTGTTGGGAGGCGATAGATCATCCCCGTTTTTTCATTGATCCATTGGATGTACGCTTCCACATCGGTTTTGGAAACTCCCGCCACAGGGTGATCATCTGTCCCTTCGAGGAAAGTGTATCCAGGCCAGTTGCGCGGGATGCGATGTCCATTATCCCAAATGAACGTATAATATTCGGCATTCGTCACCGGGAACTGGGATATCTCAAAGGCAGGCAAGGAAATTCTATGCTGGGGTTGTTCGGCCGTAAACAAATCGTTGTCAGACCATTCATATGCCCAATCTGATTCTTTTATTTGCAACAACTTAATATCCTCGTCGCTGGTTCCCATCAGAAAACTACCTGCAGGAATTTCGATCAGGGAGGACGACTTTATTTTATGAGGAGATCTTGGGACGACTTCCCAGCCTTCAGCATTTAATTTTGGATTTGAATCTGTCATTTTGTACCTTATTCCTAGTGGCTGCTAATAGAATCGTACACTTTTAGTATTCTGGAAATATTTACGCTAATGTCCTGGTTGAGTGCAAATAGAAACGGTTCACCAACCGCCTTTTTTCGATGGACATGCAACTGCTCTATTGTGTTGAGAATCGCGTTCTCCCAGGCGGCTGGTGTGTTTGGCACCCATTGTCCATATTGTGACAGATTATGAAAATGCGTTTCTTCGCTGGCGATCCACGGAATCTTGGAGATCATAAACGCAAGCAGATCATAAGAGCCCAAACAAAGATCGTACTCATCAGATACGGGCATAAGCCCAATATCCAGGCAGAGCGAAACTCCAACCCAATCTTCAAAAGAACTCGGAGAATATATTTTCAATTGTTCCGAATTAATATCCATCGCCGTGGATGCATCCTCCATTCCGGACAACACGAATTTCACCCGGGGACACTTGCGACAAACACTTTCCATTGCAGCGAGCAATCCACTTCTTTCAAAACAGTCATACTCCACGCGGCTTCCCAATCCGACCCAAATTTCACTTCCATGCGTTTGATCCAAAGTTGGATAGTGATAAGTGTTTATATAATCCACAACCCTGTGGACATTTGTGAAGCGCGACCAATCATCCACCAGGCGGACTGATGACACCGTAGCCCCATCAACCATGGCAAGGCCCCACTTGAACTGCTCAATGGGCGGCGGGTCTATAATGACAGCGTTCTCAAAGTCGAGGCCATCCAAGGGTTTCCCCATAAACCAAAAGAAGTAGGCTGGCTGGCTCTCCGTCAGGTAGTTGAAAGCCTGGTCAAAGTCAACAATCACTTTCTTATCGCGCGCTTTCCAATACTGAACGGCAGTAAGGACTGACCCGTAGAGGTAACGATAAATGACCAGCAGATCAGACGCGCCGCAAACCTTTTGAGCTTGAGCCGTATTTTGAACGAACGAGGCCATATCCAGCAGGTTTGCACGGTGAATTCCTGTCCGATTAATTGCATCAACCAGATTCCGGCATCGTACCTGAATTCTGATTTGATCTGCAGGGCGATTGGAATGGATATAAGTGACGATCACTTTAATGCACCAGAGACGACGGGATCGTTTTTTCAGCAGCAGATAATAGATCCACTCTCTGATGCGCTACTTGATTGATCATTTTTAGCCACAGCTTTCCGGTATGTTTCATCTCCCTGGCCTGTGCAGCGGATCTGCCTTCATTCCCCAGTCGGCGGCGAAGATCCTCATCCATAATCAGGTGTCTTATATTAAGATGCCATTCATCCAAAGCTTCGGAGATGACCCCGCCCTTTTTCCAGCGCTGGAAGGATGGGATGGAAGATGCGACCCATGGAATTCCTTTGGCTCCCGCTTCCATTAGCAGCGTATCAGGCAGGGAGAGGTTGTATGGCGTGGAACGCAATGGAACTAGAAGAATATCCACCTGGCTTAACAGGTAGGGGAATTCTTCATGGGCAACTGCCGGTAAATACAGCCTTCGGTTATCCGGTAAATTCTCAAACAGACGGTACGCCTGCGGATTATCCATGATCACGACGCGTGTATTTTGGAATTCGCGGATGATCCGTATAATGAAGCGGCGGATGAATACCAGATCTTCAAGTTGACCATTCGTGCCCACCCAGCCAATATTGATGGTATTTCGCAAAGGGGATTCTTTTCTCCAAAGTTTGTTCTGAGTAGACCACCCGTCCGGGATCACACAGACATTCTCCACCAAATTCTTCAAAGAATCTGCATTGGCCTCAGAAGGGACTGTTACTGTCCGCGCCAGCGAGATCGAAGAGGTATAGGCATTGCTTCGTGCCCGAGTGCCCAGCCCTTTCGTATTGTATTCAGGGTGAGAAATAGGCTGCTTTTCAAAATCAGTGTCCAGATCCAGGATGATCGGCACACCAGCAGTGGATAATGAAGACAGGCCCGCAAGGAGCGCCGGGTTCAGATGCGGGTTACTCGTAATGACAACATCCGGCTTGGGATCACGAGTAGCGGCATACTCCCTCTTCTCCAAGACGTTGCAGCCAAGGGATTCCAGTGTTGATTGCAAAAGCGCCATTCGATTGGACTTGTGTTCCAACTCTGGCAACAGGAATAGGATGCTGCCGTTGAAATGAGGATTGGACAGAGCGCTGTTTTTCTCCGAAAAGGATGCATCTTCCTCTTTGGTGGTCAATTGATAATCAATATTAAGCTGCAAACCGCGTAGTGATTCCGCAAGTTCGGGGCAGCTATCGGCATACGCCTGCCGGATATTCAATTCGATCAGAGCAGGCAGGAGTTCATCAATCTCATCCAGATGAATGGCAACCAAATCTGCAGGGCTTTCGCTGTTTATAATTTTCTCAAGCAGTTCAGCCGCCCGCATAATATCGGCTTCGCTAATTCTTTGGGCTTTGCCGGTTAAACGCTGGAGCAGTCGCGCCACTGCGGGAAGATCTGTGGGGAGAGGCTCTTCTAAACCTGTATCACCGATCTCCTCTGCCAAATTAACCTGGCGCTGGAATACTTTATTATTCGGGTCCAACTGCAAAGCCCGCAGGTAGATTCCTTTTGCTGTTTTCCCATCGCCGCTTGCAAGATAAAAATTCCCGAGAACGTGAAGCGTCTCAATATCATCCGGGTAATCCACCAAGATCTTGCTAAAGACATCCAGTGCGTCTGCGAGGCGATTCTCGTTCAAGTATGTTTTACCTAAAATTTTTCTAACTTTTAATTCGGGTTGCATGGCATCACCAATTGAACTATTGTGGGTCACATATAACTACGGTGACGGTTTGCCTTTCGTAGAACCGTCTTTATTTCCATCTACAATTTTGATTAGTATAGTGCAGGGATAAGTCTTATCCTATAAATCATCTCTGAATATTGCGTAAAGATGGGATAAACAATTTATGCACAAATAATAGAAATTTTATGCGCTGTTTACTCCCATTATCAGGCTTCCTTCGTAGAATGGGTGTACTATGATAAATACCATTAATCAAACATCCACCACCTATGGTCTTTCAGGATTAAGCGCGCGAACAACAAGTACAGATCCTTTAACATCCGATTTTCTATCCTCCTTCAAGGAGATTCTGTCAACCATGATGACAGTGAATAACGGGATGTCTTCTGAACAGCAAACCGGTTCCGGGATCGGCGATCTGATGACACCGTTGTTGATGATCATTCTGCTTGAAAAACTTGTCGAAAGTCAAATGGATCTGGATGTTCCTGAAAGCGCTATGCAAACGGGAACCGCCTCCGCCGCAACAGCATCCGCTCAGGTTTCAAAAAATATTCCATCCGGCCGCCCTGTGGGTGGATTCTTAACCCAGGAATTTCATCCCGGTCACAATGGGTTGGATTTTGGAGTTGTCGTTGGCACACCTGTTGAAGCAACGATGGACGGCAAAGTCACCTACGCTGGCTGGAACAATCAGGGGTACGGTAATCTGGTAATCGTGGAAAATGGAGACTACAAAACATACTATGCCCACCTTTCCAGCATTCCCGTATCCGTGGGAGATTCGGTAGCCGCTGGTTCCCCCATTGGCCTGTCTGGAAACACAGGCAACTCCACGGGACCACATTTGCATTACGAAATCCGCAAAGACAATGTCGTCATCAATCCCACAGCGGCGACTATCGGTACGTAAAAGTATCCGCCTGCATATCGCCCAATTCATACCCAGCATGGACTTATTACAAGTATTAAGACAGGCCGCCAGAAATAGATCGGGAATCCGATTATTGAATATTTATAAGGGCTTACCCATCTCTTATGCTACCAATATCGTTTCGATCAGCCTTTCCGAAATTCAGGTGACTGGCAGTAAAAGCCATATCGCCTGTTTGTATTATCAGGGTGAATCCTATTTGCAAGGTGATGAATTGCCTGCCGTGATTCATTCAACTGTGAAAAGCCTGAATCTGGCTCAAGATTCCGCCGTCCTTACAAATTTTGAAATAGCCGAAAACAACATTGGAAAACGCGAACAAATTCGGGTCGAACCTGATGACCCGCTTGTCGTTTCCATTCAATTTAAAGGTTCTTCCTACCAGTTCCTTGCCCCCCTGGCCGATATTTCAGCAAATGGAGTCAGCGTCTATTTTGAAAGCTTCATATTTCCTGCGCGGCATTGTCAACCTGGGAATGAATTCATGATGACCATTTCAATCCCAGATTTCGTAGCCCGTAAAATGAAAAAACTCCCACCACGGCCGGGCAGCGAAAGCAGAAACGAAGGTAGGAAAGTGCTGACAGCGCCCCTGCGCGCAAACCCAACCGGCGGGCAGGACGGACAAATCGTCATTACCGCCAATGGAAAAGTGATTGCCGTCCGGCCTGAATTGGAAACAGACCGCCTTCGTGTCAGCGCACAGGTATTCTTCAAGGATCTAAGCCGAATGGTGATCCTGCAATACATCTCCCACCGCCAAACAGAGATCATCAAGGGTCTTCGCATCCTGTCTGAGGATTTGTATAACCGCAAAAATAACACTCGTTAAAAAGTCTGCTTGTTCCACATTGCGGGATGTGGCTTAAGGTGAGTTCATGAGTTTCCCCGGCCCCATTTCAATTTCGCCGATCCATAACACGACCGACCAGCAAATTGGTCTGCGTGCATATCAGCGCATCACGGCGCAGATCATTTCAGTAACAGGCACCACCGCAATTCTCGAAGTGGATGGGCACCCCGTTGTCGCCCAACTCAGCTCTTCCGATCAGGCAGCCACTCTCGCATCTCAGAGCACAGCGCAATTCATTGTCACACAACTAACTGACCAATCTGTCACGCTCAAGTTTATAAAAAACGAACAGGCGCAATCTGTTTTGGTTGGCGTCGTTGCCAATGGTCCCGAACTTGCCGAACGGATGCTTGAAAGCAACAATCTCCCCATCACAATCACCAACTTAATCATGACCCGCTCCCTGCTCAAACAGCATTTGCCCGTAACGCCGGAACTGCTCAACGAATTACAAAGCGCACTCTCAAGCTATGGCGATTGGGGCGAAGCAGAAGCAGACTTGGCTGCGGCCATGAAATCTGCCGGACTGCCGTTGACAGGAAGAAGCCTCGCTCTTTCCGCGCGGCAGCCTGCTCAAACAGCCCAAACATTATCCCAGCTGATAGCCACACTAACCCAGGCCGAAGGCGGGGAACTACCCGAAGAAATCCTCAAACAGCTCACCTCCAACTTGCAGACTCTGAACTCGCTCATCCTCACAGCAGACGGAAATTCTTCCCAGTTGGCCGACCAGCTCAAGGCGGCAGTTGAAGCGTTTGGCAGGTCGTTGGAAAATGTCCTGCTGGAGCAAATCCAAAACCCCGAAAAATCCATCTCAGAGAAAAGTCTGGCATCGCTTGTGAAGTTACAAAATATGCTCGGGCAGCTGGGCAAACAGGAAACCGCTCAATCGATCATGGAATTTCTAACCGACATTCATCGCGAACAATTTATGAATGTAAAGCCTGAACCCTCGCGCAGATATGATGAATGGGCCGAGATCGGATTTATGCTTCAAAGCGCGGCACAAAAAGCGGACGAGAAATTTTCATCGGCGCGTTTGCGCATTGGACGCGAACCCAAAGAAGACAACCATAAAATAAACCCTGCCAACGCCCGCCTGATCCTTCAAGTGGATATTCAATCCGGCGAAACCGTGGAAGTGGATCTTGCGCTCGCGGGCAAACAGATAAAAACTTTGGTGAAGTCGTCAGACCCCGCATGGTGCGAGCAGGCGCAAAATGAACTGCCGTCATTGACAGATGCGCTCAACGAACTTGGTTACACCCTCAAAAATTTTCAAGTGGATGTGAAATCTCCGCAGCCATTCCACAGGATCCAAAGCGGCACGGGCAGCATCAACTTGATGACGGTGAATATCGAGATATAACATGGGATACAAACGATTTAGGATCAAGCGCCAAAACGAGAACGAAGCCAGGCTATTGACAGCAACCGCTCTGCAATATAACTCCGAAGAAGGCGGCGCGCCAAGAGTGGTCGCCACTGGCCAGCGCAAGGTCGCGGAACAAATTATTGCCGAAGCAAAAAAACACAACATCGCCATTTACGAAGACACCGCGCTAACCTCCGCCCTATCCACAGTTAATCTCGGCGAAGAGATTCCCCCAGAGCTATATCAAGTGGTGGCTCAGGTCTTGGCTTATATTTACCGAGTGACGAACAAAGTTCAAAAATAGTAAATGCGTAGCGGCGACTTCAGCCGCCTTCCCATGAATATCACGACTAAAGTCGTGACTACAAAAAAAATCCCCGATGCCAAATAGCATCGGGGATTTTCATTAATACGCTTAGCGCTTTAAGTTGACAAGCTCTTGCAGAATTTCATCTGACGTCGTGATGATACGAGATGAAGCCTGGAAACCGCGCTGGGCAAGGATCATGTTTGTGAACTCCTGCGCCATATCCACGTTGGAGGCTTCAAGGCGGCCGGAAGCAATTCCGCCACGCCCGCCGCTGGATGCGGCGCCGATCTGTGCATCACCGGAATTCAGGCCTGCCATAAAGGTCGTGCCTTCGCTCTGCATCAAACCGGAAGAATTAGCGAAACGAGCCAACGCTACCTGTCCGATCTCTTCAGATAAACCGTTCGAATAGACGAGGAGACCGCACCATCATTAGGTGAGATATACACATCGGTCACGGTGCCAGCCGCGAGACCATCCTGGCTGGTGACTGTGGCGCTGGTGGTTGCGGCCAACTGGGTCATCTTTCCGAAATCAAGGGTCACGGGCGTCGGGGTTGTGGAACCAGCTGAGCCAGGGATCGTGGCAGCTGTTGTGACGGTTGGGGGAGTGGCCGCGTCGATCTGTCCATTCGCATCGAACGTGACGGTTCCAGTTCCAGTCCCGGCCACAGGCGGATTGACGGACGTATCCATCACCTGCCATGTCCAAACATTGGTCGGGGCACCCGCTACACCGCCGCGAGTGAAGCGAACGGCAGCTTGCTGCAAATCACCGAGCGAGTCGTACACTCCCATCGTCAAATTGGCGGTACCTGCGCCATCTATGTTCGCGCTCAGGTTGCCGCCCATGAAAACATTTCCTGTCGCCTTGGCAAGCGATCTGCTTGCGTCGACCTGAATATCATCCACAGTGCCATTCGTGTCAATTGCGCCAGTGGCATCTGCCAGCCAGCCTTGCGTGCGCAACCCAGTGGCAGCATTAACGAGGAACCCTTCAGCGTCGAGACCCATTGAGCCTTCGCGTGAATAGCGGCGGCCCGCATCCTGCCCGTACACAAAGAAGCCATCCCCTTGCACTGCAAGGTCAAGATTGCGGCCAGTGCTTTGCAGCGTGCCTTGTGTAAAGTCGGGGGACACGTATCCCATGCCTACGCCGAGACCGATCTGAGTCGGGTTGGTTCCACCTTGAGTGGCTGTAGGAGCAGATCCGGGAGAAAGCATCTGAGCGAATTGATCCTGGAACAACACGCGGCTGGATTTGTAACCGTTGGTATTTGCATTGGCCAGATTGTTGGAAACGACATCAAGGTACTTCTGGTGCAGGTTCAAAGAACTAATAGCGGTAAACATTGAGCGAATCATTATATTTTCTCCTAGTGATTAGTTTCAGGCTTCCTCCAGGAGGGCCAGCCTGATTGAATTGATTTGTAAAAGGATTATCCTTTTATATCGATCAAAGACTTCGGGCTATCGTTTGCCGGGTCGGCAAAAACGACGCTGTCGATTTGAGTGAACACACCTTCGCCACGCTGATCTTTATCCAATGCCGTGACGACCGTGCGACTCTGGACGTTGACGATGAAGGCTAAGTCATCCACCATCACAAGCGATGACTTCCCGCCGCGCTTCTCCGCCTTGTCAATTGCATCTGAAAGACGGTTGACATTATCGCTGTTCATATTGATCTCGCGGCTTTGAATTCGGCTTTGCGCATGGTTGGAAAAGTGGACGCGCTGAGCATTTTCGAGAGTCTCCAAAAAACTCAAACTCTCTGCGGATATGGCTGTGCTGGATGCGCTGGATGTGACTGTACTGGCCTGAGTTGCAGGCTGTGCGCCAACCCCATTTGCCCGTCCGAGTTGAACGTGAAATGGATCTGCCATAATCATTCCGCCTTTATCTCAAGAACATCGATCAGGTCCACTCTCTCATCCCCAATCAAAACCTGAGGATTTTCCATATCGGTGATCACACCTTCCACCACGCCTTCGATGATCTTTCCGTCAGCGCGGCTGGCTTTCACCATCTTGCCGATCAGGCTGGTCATGTACGTGGTCTGGCTCGCCGCAGAGACGGTTTCCATTGAGGTGTTGATTCCGCGCAATTCCTGAAGCGAATTCAACTGTGAAAACTGCGACATCATCTCGGCATTGTCCATCGGCTCCAGCGGATTCTGGTGCGTCAACTGCGCCAGCAAAATCTGCATAAACTGACTCGAATCGAGTTCGTTACTTCTTGCAGTATTTGCGCCTGCTGTATTGTTCGCAGCAACTTGATAACTACTTAGTACACTATTTACTTCCATACGGTTACTCCTTTTCCACTAATTTTTATTTCAAACCAAATAATCTATTTCACTGGTCAGGCCAACGCGCTGCGGTTGTATGGCTTCATCCACCTGTGGAACACCCCGCTGTGAAGTCTGCACAAACTGCTGGCTCTGTTTAAAACCACCTCCTTCTTGATTCGAATGTCCATGCTGGCTGATGTTCAAGTTTGTAAGCTGCACGCCTGCATCCTTCAATGACTGACGCAGTTGACTCACTTGTGATTCAAGCAACTGGCCCGTACTTGACTGTTCTGTGATGAAACTCACGCTGATCCCCTGCGCACTGTGAGTCATCTGCACTTCGATCGCGCCCAATGTTTCCGGGTTTAAATTCATGCGTATCGAAGTCTCTCCGCTTTTAATCCGAACCTTCAATTGGCTCGTAATTTGTTCAATCACATCACTAAGCATCGGTTCAACCCGTGCCACAGATGATTTCTTCACTACATCCACAGCGGCCGTTCCCTTATCAGTTCCAGCAATAGCGGCGCTTGATTCCAATTCCAAACCTGGCTCTTTTGCCTCAACCTTTTCAGCGGATTTAATTTCCACGCGAACCGGTTGGGCGGCCTTTTTAGGCTGAATCTGCGCGGGAGCATTTTCCGGACCAATAGCAAACGCCTCATTCCTAACCTGCGGCATGCTCCCGCTCTCAAGGTGACTCTCCGCTGTAGCAGCACCAACATGTAGAGAAGTCACAGCCTTGCCATCTTTGTTGTTCAAAATTGATTCTTCCGTTTCAACCAAAGGAACCGGGCTGGTCACAGGCCGCGATATTTCGGTAACTTTCGTCTCGGCCTTCACATCCGATATTTTTGTATCAACAGAATCAACTTGCACATCAACCTTCACCGTGGGAGAAACAGTCTCTTTCGTAACTTGAGAATTTTCACTGACGGATAAACCCACTTGTGCTGACGCAGCAGGCTTCAACGCCGCAGCCGCTTTAGAAGGCTGAGACACTTCATTTAACAGTTGCGACTCTGCTT
>Ga0105046_10010256_pt1 | contig 14601 bp, 13 predicted proteins | sample MAT03_FD_78385 | JGI IMG/M metagenome (GOLD analysis project Ga0105046, IMG submission 78385) | Freshwater microbial communities from Lake Fryxell liftoff mats and glacier meltwater in Antarctica - MAT-03 (megahit assembly) | ecosystem: Environmental > Aquatic > Freshwater > Ice > Liftoff... | reverse complement strand
CGTCGACGTCGACGTCGACGAATCTGACAGCGCTACTTAACGGGCTGAAAATCTGGGCAGAAACCGCCCGGTGCGCTTCATGTAGGTGCGGTAGGCATCGCCAAACACCTCGACGAGGTTGGCTTCCTCGCGTGGAATGCGCCACAAGATGAAGAAGGCCACCAACGGCGCAGCCAGCACGCCCATCCACCACAGGGCCGTCATGAACGTCAACGCCACCAGCGAGATCATGCCAAATGTATACAAGGAGTGTCACTCTGATCTACTTAGCTGCGAGTTGCTTTCTTCGGCTTACCTGGCACCTTTTTGGCCGGTGTTACGCGCTTCCGCTTCGGCGCAACCTTAGCCGTTGACGGTTCAATCTCCACGCCAAACAGTGCGCTCAGGTCGGCCTCGGCCAGCACCGCTTTGCCTTTCTTTAGCTTGCCTTTTGCGGTCAATGGCGCTGTCGCACTTTCGCTCGCAGCGGCAATCAGCTCTTGCATATCCACGCCGCGCAGGGTGAAAAATAGCTCCGGCTGGCTGTCCAGCCGCGCGCCCACGCCATACAGCGCTGCCGCGATGTGCTTGCACATATAGGCGCCATCCGGGCACGAGCAAGTCATTGATATTTCTTTCGGCGCGGGAAACAGTCCACTCCCTTTCGCACTAATCTCCGAAAGGATTTCCTTGGATAGCCTTCCCTGCAACAGGTCCAACAAATTGGTGACCTTGTCCGCCGCACCGGCCTTGAATGCCTTCCAGCGTGCTGCTGCCAGCGGCTCGATCTTGATGTTGATCTTGTAGAGCTCCGAGCCGTAAACCATCGCCGTGATTTTGCCGGCGCTGATTTGCAGGTCGATCACCGAGCCGTTGCGCACGTAGGTGCGGCCGCGTGGCAACCGATTCGCAAAGTCGCTGTACGCCTCCAGGTTGTCGCACCAGGCTTTGCCCCAATACGTGCTGGCAATGGTGTGGCCTTCCAACTTGATGGGTGCCAGCACCTGGCCCTTGCCGGCCATCTTTTTTGCGTGCGCTTCGGCTTTGCGGCGGCGCTCGGCCACCGGCACATACGGAGGGTAAAAATCCCAGGAAGACATAGGTGTTACAGGTGTGTAGACATTACTCGCTGCCGGCCGATTTTAAGTCCAGCGCCACAAAGCGCAATAGTTCATCATTCGACATCTCGGTCAGCAACGCTTCCGCGCCGCCGTCTGCGCCGAGCACCGAATCGGCCAGGGCCCGTTTGTCGTTGATCAAACTGTCGATGCGTTCCTCGATGGTGCCGCGGCACACAAACTTGTGCACCAGCACGTTGCGCTTTTGGCCGATGCGAAAGGCGCGATCCGTGGCCTGGTTCTCGACCGCTGGGTTCCACCAGCGATCAAAGTGAATGACGTGGCTGGCGGCGGTGAGCGTGAGGCCGGTGCCGCCGGCTTTGAGCGACAACACGAAGAACGGTGGGCCGTCATCACGTTGAAAATCGGCCACCAGTTTTTGGCGCGCTTTTACTGCCACACTGCCGTGTAGCACCAGACCGGGCCGGCCAAACACCGTGCGCAAATAGTTGGCGATCGGCTCGGTCATCTCGCGGAATTGAGTGAACACCAGCACCTTCTCGCCGCGCGAGGCGATCTCTTCACACAGCTCGTTTAATCGCGCAAACTTGCCACTCTCGGCCGGGTCAAATGCGCCGTCGCTCAGCCACTGGCTGGGGTGGTTGCAAATCTGCTTGAAGCGCATCAGAAACGCCAGCACCATGCCGCGCCGTTGAATGCCGCTGTCTTCGCTGTCCACATCTTGCAACTTGTCGGCCAGCTCACTCACGCTGGCCTGATATAGCGCGGCCTGTTTCTTGCTCAACGAGCACCACGCCGTCAGCTCGGTCTTGTCGGGTAGATCGGCGATGATGCTGCGGTCGGTCTTGAGTCGGCGCAGCAAATACGGGCGCACCAGTTGCCGTAGCGGCGCAAAGTTGGGTGGCTCGGCCGCCTGCAACTGTTTCACATAGCGCGAAAACTCGCTGGAATTGCCCAATAAACCAGGGTTCAAAAAATCATACAGCGACCACAAATCGCCCAGCCGGTTCTCAACCGGTGTGCCGCTCAGGGCAATTCGCGCCGGCGCACGCAACTTTTTGATCGCGCGGGTTTGCCGCGCGCCGGGGTTTTTGATGGCCTGGGCTTCATCCAGAATGATCAAGCGCCATTCACGCGCCGCTAACCATTCCAGTCGCACGGCCTGGCCATACGTGGTCAACACCACATCTTTGTCTTGCACAAATACTGCCGCGCTCTCGGCATCGCGCCATTCGTTGGGGTTGGACTCTGATGGATGCAAAAACCCAACGCGCAGGCTGGGTGCAAAGCGGCTCAGCTCATTCTTCCAGTTGGCTAAAAGCGAGGCCGGGGCGACAAGTAGTGACGGTGGCGGAATCGTCGACGTCGACGATCCGATCCCCTCACGCTTGATCTGTAGCAATAACGCAATCACCTGGATCGTCTTGCCCAGGCCCATGTCGTCGGCCAGACATGCGCCCAACCCAAGCTGTTGCAGGAACCACAACCACTTTACGCCGGTGGCCTGATACGGCCGCAACAGGGCATTCAGGTTTTGGTTGGGATCAAAACTTGCGGCGGCGTCTGGCGCGCGCAAATGTTCCAGCATCTCGCGCAACCAATCGCCGGCCACCACCCGGCTCCAATCGGCAGCCTCGGCCTGCTCTTCATCAGTGGCCGCTGCATCTGAGCCCAGCGCTACGCCCGATAGCAACCGCATCGCTTGCAGAAACGAAACGCCCTCGCCCAGTTCGCCTTTGGCCACCCGCTGCCAATGGCCCAGCACACTGGCCAGTTTGTCGCGATCCACTTCAACCCACTGGCCGCGCAATGACACCAGCTCACTTTGCGCGCTCATCAAGGATCGCCACTCGGCCGGGGTTAGCTTCTCGCCATCCAGCGTGGTCTCGACGGAGAATTTCAACAGGCTGTCCGCGCCAAATTTAGAGCCGCCTTTTTTGTCGCCCACACGCACGCTGACCTGTGGCCGTGCGCCGCGCCCGTTCTTCCACCAGTTGGGGATGCGGGTGATGATGCCGCTGGCTTCGAGGGTGGGTACCTCGCGTAAAAACTCGTAGGCTTGCGCGGCATCCCATGCCTGCGCTTGAAACACCTCACGGCTGTCGAGCATCTCGCGCGCCCATGCACTGTGCTCGGCCGCTTGTTGCACCGGTTCGAGCAACGAGCGCAACGCTGCTTGATTCTTTGCGCCGGCGTAGTCCTGTAACGCGCGTGCCAACGGCAGATGCACGGGTTTGTCTTGCGCCGAGAGCCGGTGGGTATAGGTGGCCATGAACGCAAACGGCGTCTCGGGCGCGCGCTTGTTTTCGGCCAGATGAAAGGTGACTTTGCCGAGCATATGCAGGGCCGGGTTGATCTCGGCCAGCCACTTGCGTAGATTGCCCGCCCGCCTTGCTTCAGACTGTGCGAGAGTGTGAAGCTCGTTCCACAAGGCTTCAAATACTTCGGGTCGCGCATATTCTGCGCCGCGCATGGCCGGGATGCGCAACGTGTAATCCAGACCAAGTTGGGGTGGCATTGGCAGGTCTGGCACGGCATTTGCCGCGGCAGACGCCGCGGCGTCCTCCGGTGTGCGAGCCAGCTCGGCCAGAAACGCCTGCGCAAACTCGCGCCAAAATGCAAACTCGGCCGGCCAGGATGAAGTGGTGCCGTGAAGGGCCGCCAACGCTAATAGGCCGTGTGCGCTACCGGCCGCGAATGCAACGCGCAGCGCTTCGTCGGCCGATGGGGTATCTGCATCGGCAGGTGCGCCTTCAATATACAAGCGGCCTTGCGGACTTAGATTGAGCTGTCGGAGCTGATAGGCAAGCTTTTCGGACACGTTTTGGCGATGATACTCCAAGCGAAATGATCCGTCATCATCGCCTTGGGACTCGTGCGTTCGCGCATCACTCATGCACGGAACGAATCCGATGTCGCCGTTTCGCAATGAAAGCTTGATTGAGGCGTTTGTCGATGCATTGGATCAGGTGTGGACGAAACTGGATTTGCAGCGGCTGTGGTTCCCCTGGGAGTAGCACAGCCGCTGCAGCGTGTACAGGCTCAGCGCACGGCTTGGGTGTGCTACGAGGGGCTGGCCTGTGAGGTTTTGGCACAGCTCCGACCATTTACGCACTGACTGAAAAGTTATAAGTCGCGCATGGCTTCATCAACACTGGCGTTGCCGTGCACGATGGCGGTAATGGCAGCAGTGACTCTGGCCGGCGACTTGTGACCCCAGATGTTGCGTCCCACGGCCACGCCACTGGCGCCAGCCTGGATTGCCTCGTGAATCTGGGCCAACACATCGCGGATGTTGCTGGTGCGTTCGCCACCCAGCACGATCACAGGTACGGTGGCGTTTTGAAGCACGGTTTGGAAGGAGTCGATGGAGCCGGTATAAAAGGTTTTGATGAAATCGGCCCCCATCTCAGCTCCGATCCGCGCGGCAGCTGCAATCTTCTCCGGGGTGCGCAGCTCGGGACCGGCGGCGAAGGTGCCGGGGATGGTCTCGACCAGATACGGCATACTCCACGCCGCGCAGTCCAGCCCCAAACGCTCGCAGTTGGCCAGGTTGGTGCGGCTGCCAGTGAAAGGTGAGGCGATGACCTTGATGCAGTCGGCACCGACTCTCAACGCACTCTCCACAGCCTTTTCATAGACGGCTGGCTCGTCATACACGGTCAGAATCAAGCCTCCTTTGGCCAGCGCATCACCACACCGCAGAGCGGTGCCGAAGGTGGTCAGGATGGCATCGGCACCGGCAGCCAGTGTCTCACGAATGGTTTTGGCTGGATCTTCGACACCGCGCATCGGCTGATCCAGATAGTTGCCGTGGTCCATCGCCACAATCACGGTTTTGTCGTCGCTGCCAAAGATGCGGTGGAGCCGGCGTTTGGAATAGTTCATGATTTGAGTGTCTTGCCTGCGGCTAGCAGCCAGTTGCTAGCCGCCAGTTGCTAGTTGCTAGTGGTCATCATGCTCACATGCGCACTGACAACGCGCCAGCCTTCGGGCATTTTGACCCAGGTCTGGCTCTGGCGGCCGGTCTTGCCGTCACGGATGAACAGGGTGTTGGCAGTGGCGAAGTCTTGGCCGTAGGTCGTGATGACGGTGTTTTGCAGGGTTCGGGCCAGACTGGTGTTGGGGCGGTTGGTGCGGTAGGTGCTGATCGCGTTGTAGCCGTATAGGTTCTCGGCCAGACCATAGCGAATGGTGAGAGGGTTGTCGTAGAACAATTCGTTGAGGGTGGCGACATCGTTGGTGACCAGGGCCTGCTCATAGCGCATGAAGATTGCTGAGACTTCGTCGAACACTTCGGGGAGGTTGATTTCGTGCATGGATGCAAAGGTGTTGATGATTACGCGGGAAGCGACTTGAACACGAGCAAGCGATTGCCGCCGGTGCTGCTGGCGAGGATGCCCTCACCAATGGCGACGCTGGAACTGGACGGACCTTCAACAGAATAGCGCCATAGCTCTGCTCCCGTGTTCCTGCCGAAGGCACGGAGCCAACCCAGTGCTGGCCCCACGTAAATGGTGTCACCGGCAATCAGCGGACTGGTCCACACCTGACCCCCCTCCAACTTGCCAATCAGGGCTTCCCAGACCTGCGCACCGTCGTCTACACGCAGCTTTTGGAGTATCCCAACATCGGACGCAATATAGACAAATTCGTCATCGAGCGCGGGTGATGCAAAAATGGGTTTGCCAAAATCGAGTGCCCAGTCCAGATGACCCGAAGTCACATCGAACTTGCAGAACTGCCCTGTACGAGTGCCGATGAACATGCCCTGTGAAGAGACGGCGCAGGTGGAATTGATGCCGCCGGGTGCAGTGTTGTGCCAGATTTGCTGGCCGGTTGATGCATCCAGCGCGTGCACGGTGCCGCCGTTGGTACCCAGGTAGATTGCACCATTCATCACAGCCAGGCTGCAATTCACACCGCTGCCAGCCTGGACCTGCCAAATGGGCTGGCCGGTTTTGGCATGCAACGCATACACGCTGCCATCGTATGAACCGCACAACACCAGAGTGTCATAGGCGGCGAAGTTGCCCTGAATAGCGGCCTTGGATTTGTGCTTCCACACAAATTTACCTGTGGCCGCGTCCAACGCATAGAAACAGCCGTCGTTGCTGCCAAAGTAGGCCAGGCCGTCGTGAATCATCAGCGAGGCGTTATTGCGCGAACCGGCTTTGAACTCCCACACCAACCGGCCTTCGAGGGTGATGCAATAGCATTTGCTATTGAGCGAGGCGAAATAAATGTGGCCGTTGGCAATGGTGGGTGAACGAACTTCGCCGTCGATGAGGTAGTCCCATTCCAATTCCAGCGGTGGTTTTAGCGGCTGGGTCATCAGTCCATCGCGGCGCAGGTTGCCACGAAAATGAGGGAAGCTCATCCCTTGGTGGCTCCTGCTGTCATGCCCTGAACAAAATATTTGTTCAGCACCACAGCAATGATCAGCACCGGCAATACCGCAAATACGCTCAGCGCTGCCATATTGCCCCAGCTCAGGTTGCTGACTGAAAACGTCGCCATGATGCCAAGTGGAATGGTTTTGGTGGCCGGGTTGGTGAGCAACAGGGCAAAAATAAAGTCATTCCACGAGAAGATGATGCAATACAGCGCGGCGGCGACCAGGCCGGGAATTGACAACGGCAGCATGACCCTTAGGAAGGCACCGAAGGGTGAGGTGCCATCGACCAGCGCGGCCTCCTCCAGTTCGGCCGGCACCGAGGCAAAATAGCGGCTCATCAGCCACACCACGAAAGGGGCGTTGTAACAGGTGCTGAGGATGATGACGGCGGCGTGGGTACCCAGTAATTGTAGATCGCGCATGAGCAGGTAGAACGGCACCAGCATGGCCACCGGCGGGATCATCAGGAGCACCAGGAAGAAATAGGAGCTGATGCTGACGATCTTGAGCCGCGAGCGTGCCACTGCATAGCCACCCAGCGTGCCGAGCACGAGCGACGCGATGGTGGTGCCGCCTGAAATAATCACGCTGTTGCTGATGAAGCGGAGCGCGTTCACCTTATTGATGGCGAAATCGAAGTTGACCAGTGACGGCGTAAAGCCCAGCCAGACGGGCGGCACGGTGATGAGATCGCGCGGCAGTTTGAACGCCGTGGTGAGCAGCCACACGATCGGAAGCAGAAAGAAGGTCAGCACCACCAGTACGATGATGTTGCGCGAGTAGTGTTCGAATTTGGAAATGCGCATGCGAATAGTCTGTTACAGGAAAGTCTTAACGTAACCACGTCATTCCCGCGGAGGCGGGAATGACAGCCTCAAGTCTCAGCTTTGACAAATTACGAATTACTATTCTTTTGCCGCTCCAGCAAAATGATGTAAACGGCGCAACATACCCCAATCATGACCAGCAGGATGTTGGCCAGCGCAGCGGCATAACCCATATCGAAAAAAGTCAGGCCGACTTTGTAGATGTAAAAGTTGAGCACGGCGGTGGCGTTGCCGGGGCCTCCGCCGGTGCTGACATAGATCACATCAAAAATCTTGAACGCGTTCATGGTGCGCAGCAGCACGCCGATGAAGATGATGGGTGCCAGCATGGGCAACGTGATGCGGGTGAAAGCCTGCCAGCGTGAGGCTCCATCGACGTAGGCGGCCTCGTTAATCTCAGTGGGCAGGCTTTTGAGGCCGGCCAGAAAGATCACCATCAGCAGCGGCGTCCATTGCCACAGGTCGATCAGAATGATGGTGGGCAGGGCCAGGTTGAGTTCACCCAGAAAGCCGCGCGGCGGGTTGATGCCGATCAGCTTGAGGTAATACGCAACGGGTCCAAAGTCACCATTTAGTAGCGCCTTCCACACCAGGCCGACCACAAGCGGCGGGATGGCCATGGGGATGACGGCGAGGCCGCGCACGATGCGCATGAAACGGCTCTCGGCCGACATGAGCACGGCCAGCGCCATGCCCAGCAGCACCTGCGAGACCACCGAACCGACTACAAAGACGCCGGTGTTGAGCAAGGTTTCGGTGACGGCCGGGTCATTGAAGGCGTCGATGTAGTTTTGGAAGCCGATGAAGGTGCGGGTCTGGTTGGGATCGGTGAGCTTGTATTCGGTGAGGCTGAGCGCGAACGCATTCAGCAACGGATATAGCGAGACGGCGGCGACAAACAGCACGATCGGGGCCAGCATCAGCAACAGCGTGCGTTCGCGGTTGTTGATGCGCCGGCGTGCTGTTTTCACCTGCGGTTGCGAGAGAACAACTTGAGACAAACGAACTCAACTCTTCTTTATATCTGGAGCGTCCTGAGCGGAGCGCACCTGGCTTCACGCATGGGCCGCGTCCTTCGACTGCATCCGCCACCGATGCAACAACTGACAACCCATTGCGAAGGCGGACTCCGCTCAGAATGCTCTGCCAACGACTAAAAACTAACAACCAGCCACTAACAACTCCCCGGTCGGTTACATCTTGATATCGGCTTCCGCGGCCTTCTGCGCGGCATCGAGCGCGTCTTTGGCGCTGATCTGGCCGACTAAAAATGCATTGACCTGGGTGCCGAGAATATCTTCGAGTTTGCTGTACCACGGCTGGCGGGGGCGGTATTCGCCGTCACCTTTCTCCAGGCTTTCCAGCATGATCGGGAACCAGGGGTACTTGGCCACCATGTCGGCATCGGTCAGTGTGCTCTTGCGGATGGGCGAGCCGTTGTTGTCGATCCATAGCTTTTGCACCTCTGGGCTGGACAACCACTTGATGAACATCCAGGCGGCCTCCTGATTCTTGCTGTCGGCGTTGATGCCGATGCCCCAGCCACCAAAGCCATACTTGGTCTGGTTCTTGCCCAGCGGCGCAAAGGCCGTGCCGATCTTGTCCGGGAACGGCGAGAGCTTGGGATCGTTGAAGTTCTTGACCGCCGTGCTCCAGTTTTGCAGCATCACGATTTTGCCGGTGTTGAACGCGTCGTTGCGGTCACCCCACCACCAACCAGTGGCACCGGGGGGCGCGGACTTGAACAGTGAGCCGAAGTAGTCCAGCGCTTCGACATTGACCGCGCTGTTCAACTCAAACTTGCTGCCATCGACCGAGAGCAGGCTGCCGCCATTTTGCTGGGCGAAAGCCATGAAGTCCTGAGCCACGGCCGGGCCCTTGGCACCCAGCAGGCCGATTCCAAATTGGCTGCCGTCGGCCTTGGTCAGCTTCTCGGCCACAACTTTAAACTCTTCGAGGGTCTTGGGCGTCTCTTTGATGCCGGCAGCATCGAACATATCTTTGCGATAGGTGAGCAGGTTGGCATAGCCGGCCAATGGGTAGGCCCACTGACCTTTCTCCCATGAGCCCAGCGTCCACATCACGGGCAGAATGTCATCGTAGGCCAGTTCTGCTTTGTCGCGCTCGATCAGCGGAGCCAGGTCCACCGTCCACTTGTTCGCGCCGAACTCGCCGCTCCACACGATATCGACGGTCATCAAATCATAGTTGCCTGTTTTGGCCACAAAGTCGGCGATGGCCTTCTGGCGCATGTCGACGTAGCCCAGTTCCTCCATCACAATCTCGATGCCGGTGGCTTCCTTGAACATGGGAATGAGCGCACGGAAGCCTTCGACATACTGGTCGGTGTTGGCGGCCAGGTTGAGCTTGGTGCCGGCGTATTTCATCATGTCGGGCTTGGCGTCGGCGGCGGGTGCAGCAGTGGCCCCGGCGGCGGCGGGGGGCGCAGTGGCTGCGGGGGCGGCGGCTGGGGGTGGGGCAGCGCAGGCGGCCAGAATGGCGGCCGAGCCCAGCAATGCAACGAGCGAGCGGGATGCTATAGCGGTCATTTCTTCAACTCCTTTTGATAAAAACAGGTGAGCAAACGAAATAAAACTCACAGCAACGGCGCGGTCGCAGGATCACGGCAAGAAACTTGGTGGACATTGTATTGCAGCAGGTTGCTTGAGCGTTTCGCATCAGATGCGGATGGCAACAGCGTCGGGGCAGTAGGCAATGTCATACAGACTATGGTATGAATGCGCCAGTTTGTCAAGAAATTGGTAACTACTCAGATGTTTTGGACAGAATGAACAGAATTAAACAGAATGCAGAGCTCTCTTGGTTTTTCTTCATTCTGTTTTATTCTGTAAATTCTGTCTAAAAATCAGCGGCTGAGTAGTTACAGAAATTGAGTGTTTGAGAGTGTTTTGGGAGATTATGGTATTGCCGCTGTGATGCGCGCAAAATTTTTGTAGACGTAGACGAAATAATTTTTCCAACAAAAATCTCTCAGCCGCTCAGGAGGAAAAACACGCACATGCACGCAATGGTTTGCACCGCCCCCCTCACGCTCGAATGGCAGGACGTGACTCTGCCCCAGCTCGGCCCGCACGATGTGCTGGTCAACGTCGCCCAGTGCGGCATCTGTCCCACAGACTTGCGGGTTTACCAGGGCAAGTCGCACTCGGTGAAGCTGCCCAAGATTTTGGGACACGAGGCGGTGACGCAGGTGGTGGCTGTGGGTAGCGAGGTCGTGAGTGTGAAGCCGGGCCAATGGGTGGTGCCAGACGGCATCATCAAGTGCGGCACCTGCGCGGCCTGTCGCAAGGGCCGGCCCAACAAGTGCCAGCGCGTGCGCTATGCCAGCGGGATGTATGCCGAACAAACTGTGGTGCCCGACACGAATGTGTATCCGATTCATGAAGGCACACCGTTGCGCGCAGCCACGTTTACCGAGCCACTGGCGTGCGTGTTGCGCGGCGAGCGCATGTTGCGGATCGTGCCGGGCGAAACCGTGCTCGTGATCGGCTGTGGCCCCATCGGCCTGCTGCATGTCATGGTGGCCAAGCGGTTTGGGGCGCGAGTGCTGGTGGCCGATCTGAAACGCGAGCGCACCGACAAGGCGCTATCGTTGGGGGCCGATGTCGCGCTCGATCCCAATCAGCCTTTGAAAGAGGCGGTGCAGGCCGAGACCGACGGCTACGGTGCCGACGCGGCCGTGATCGCGTTTGGCTCGGCACGGCTGGCCGAGAGTGCGGCAGGTGCCTTGGGATTTGGCGGACGGCTGAACATCTTTGCTGGCGTCTATCCAAAAGATACTTTGGCGATTGATCCTAACTTGATTCACTACAACGAGCTGGTGATTACGGGCAGCGCCGACCACACGCCGATTGATTACGCCGAGTCGTTGAACCTGATCGAGCGCAAACTGGTGAATGTGGAAGCACTGGTGAGCGATGTGGTGCCGTTGCGCGAGCTGGAGCAGGGCTTTAAATTGGTGCAAGATCAAGCGCGCTTTAAGGTTGTGGTCGAAGTAAATCCGGCATTGGCGTGATACGCCGCGATGGCAATGTGATGATGTGCCTGGATCCAGCCCTTCACGGGATCAATAATTTTGGAAATGTCCTAATCCGTCGCGGAAGGGGCGAAGCATGGGAAATGTTGCTTCCCAACACCGTCCACTAAATATCCCTATGACATCCCATCACATTCTCGTCATTGATGTTGGCACCTCAGCCCTCAAAGTCACGCTCTATGCGCAGCGTGGCGGGCTCATTGCCCAGGCCAGTGCTGGATATGGCTATACCTCGCCGGAGCCGAATGCGGCTGAAGCAGACCCAGAAGATTGGTGGCGGGCGCTGCCCGCTGCACTGGCGGGATTGAGTGTTAGCCTGGATGAAGTGGCTGTGATCGGCCTGACCGGGCAGATGCACAGCGCCGTGCTACTCGACGAAAAAGGCGAACCCCTTCACCCCTGCCTGTTGTGGCTGGATCGCCGCTGCGCTACGGAGGCGGCAGAGCTTGCTGCGCGATTGCAGCTTCCGGCTTATCTGCTCAACTCGACCTATACCCTGCCCAAGCTGGTGTGGCTGAGCCGCAACCGCCCCGATGCTTTGAAGCGTGCCAAAACCTTGCTATTCCCCAAGGATTACATTCGCTTCAAACTCACCGGCGAGATCGGCAGCGACGCCAGCGAGGCCCGCGGCGCGGCAATGGTGAATCTAGAGACCCAGCAGTGGACGCCGGAGCGTCTGCACTTCGCAAGTCTTGAGGAAAGCGTGTTGCCAACATTGCACGAGGCCGGCGACGTGGTTGGCACAGTATTGCCGGCCGTGGCACAGCACCTTCATTTGCCGCACACCGCGCAGGTGATTACTGGCCTGGGGGATGTGGCTGCCATTCTGGGTGGAGCGCCAGTGCAGCCAGGCCGCATCATGGCCGCCGTCGGCACTTCAACCATGATCTATGCCATCCTTCCCGAAAGCTTGCGCGAGGCCCGTGATGACGGCGATGGCATCTACCCATATGACTTATGCGGCTTTCGATTGATGGGTGGCGTATCTTCGCTGACGGGTGGGGCGCTGGATTGGGCATGGAACACGTTTGGAGCGGCCAGTGGGTTGAGCTTTGCCGATGCAATGCGGGTCGTGAGTGCCATGAATCCAGGTGCTGAGGGGCTGGTGTTTGTGCCGTATCTCACCGGCGAGCGCAGTCCGTTTTGGCGGGATGATTTGCGCGGCATGTTCGTTGGCCTGTCCTTGAGCCACACCTGGGCGCATTTGCTGCGGGCGGTGGTTGAAGGCGTTGCCTTCAGCCAACGCCTTTTGCTGGATCGGTTTGCACAGTTGGGATTGCCCTCGCCGCAGGTGGCGCTGTCGGGTGGCGCGGCGCGTCATGCCATCTGGCCACGTATTTTTGCGGACACTTCGCAGCGAACCATGGCCGTCTATGAGGCTAGCAGCGCGGCCAGCAACGTCGTATTCGCCTTGTGTGCACAGGTATTGGAGCCGCAGTTGCACTTTGCCGAGGCTATGAATCATGCCTTTGCTACGCCGCGCCTGTTCGAGCCGAATGCCGGACTGGCCCAGGTCTACGACGCGAACTATGCGACGTATCGCCGGTTTGTGGACTGTGCATTGAACGCTTGACTCGTATCAATCCACCACAATCACATCCCCAACCATACGTCTGAAATTCATCAAGACTGGCGAATGTCACAGCTGCTCTTGCACACACACAAGTGTGGGGCGAATGACGTTGTAGCTGCTGCTTGGTCGGGGCCGTGCAACATGGACATACCTTGTTGCACGGCCATGCGGGTGGCGATTAGCCACCACCACCGCCGGCAACTTCGAGATGCTCTATCAGCGCGGCATCTCGGTTGCGATTTCGGCCGGGGATTTGCCACTGGCCGTTGAGTTTGTTGAAAGTCGGCGGGCACAGCATCTGGCTCACCGCACTGCTTTGCATCCATCGCAGTTGAGTTCTCAACCAGACACCTTGCAGAATAAAAATGATGCTGATGTGGCTACCTCCCGGCAGCGCTACACCACTTTTGTCGAGCGCCGGCGCGCCTTGCAGTCGGCGTTGCATGAGGTGTGGTTTGGTGACAGCCCCAAAACTGTCGAGCAAATGGCTCGATTGCGCGAGGCGCTGGAGCAGCAGCGGCTGGCATATGGTGAACTAAACGCTCATGCCATGCCATGCCATGCCATGCCATGCCATGGCCCGAACCACTGCCGATAAAAGTGGGCCGTTTGATGTGTTGGAGGTTGAGGGTCTGCGAGCGGCGTTCAACCAGCGCTTTGGGCGTGTCTGGACGGCTGTGCAGATCGAGCCTGGCGTGGTCACGAAAGGGGACAGGGTTGATGCGTAGTGGCTGATGGTGCTGACGCCGAATGAACTCACTATCGAGCCGATTCAACTTCAAGGCGAGATAGATCGCAGGAGCCTGGAGTCGCTCAGCCGCACCGACCTGGATTGGCGCAAGCAAATGCTGACCGAAAGTGCCACTGGCGACACTGGGATGTGCGAGTGGAGAACGCCTGGTCGAACGTGCTGTCCTGCGGCATGCCCCCTCGTGGAATGTGGCCGCGCATCTATGCACCCGGCGTGCACGGCATGTTCGCGAGGCGGTGAAACCACTGCTGGTTGCGCCGGTGAGCTTCGGCGGCCGACACCCTGCACTGCCTGCCAGTGCCGCAGAGGTCGAGGCATTGCGCGCGCTTTGGCCGCACAGCGACACTCTGCTTCAAGATCAGGCCACATCGCAAGCGCTGAATGGCCTGAACGCGCGCGGCGCGTTATTGCACTATGACCTGTTGCATTTTGCAACGCACGTTCAGTTCGATGCGCAATGGTCCCGAGTCTCCGGCATTGCCCTGCACGATGATGACCTGTGGCTGCAAGATCTATTGGACTGGCGGTTGGATGCCGAGTTGGTGTGTGTGAGTGGTTGTGAAGCGGGGCGGGGCAGTCCGGTGGGCGGAGAAGAATCGTTGGGGATTGAGGCTGCATTTATCGCCGCAGGCGCGCACAATGTGGTTTCGCCGCAATGGCATGTTCGCGACACCGTTGCCAACGAAATCGTTCTGGCATTCATGCGCGATTACCAGCAGACTGACGATCTAGGATTGGCACTGACCCGGACGCAACGCCTGTTTGCGCGCACCCTCGGCATGATGGATTGGGCCGCGTGGCGCGTGTTTGGGATGCACTAGTAGACCCACACATAAGGAATAACGAGTAATCTTGGGTTCTGGAAAGCAGGAGCAAGATGGCAAAGAAATATATCGTGAAATTGAACGAAGCGGAACGGGTCGAGTTGAGTGGCATG
>Ga0105046_10010255_pt1 | contig 14604 bp, 16 predicted proteins | sample MAT03_FD_78385 | JGI IMG/M metagenome (GOLD analysis project Ga0105046, IMG submission 78385) | Freshwater microbial communities from Lake Fryxell liftoff mats and glacier meltwater in Antarctica - MAT-03 (megahit assembly) | ecosystem: Environmental > Aquatic > Freshwater > Ice > Liftoff... | reverse complement strand
CTGCGACAACACCACATCCGTTGGCCATCACGTCACTCACACTGGGCGAACGCTCGACGAATCTCTGCAATGCTTCGCAGGCGATGCCCAGCACGAGCAGCACGCAGACAAGAACAATCAGTCGTCCCGCACCAAGTGGCATGATTCTGTGCCATGACTTCGGGAATCCGATGCAGGATGGATCGAACAGACCGGCCACCAGCAGGAATGCCAGCAGGAACGAAGGCGCATGCGCCAGATTGAATAGCTCAGACCAATAGCGTCCTGTCTGCGGAAACGGAAACAACAGCACGACCGCCAGCAGACACGCAACGCCTGCGATCAGCATGATGCGGCTCCAGTAAGAACGGTCGTTGCTGGTGGGCGCGAGAAATGCTTCAGGCTGAGTCATGGCTGATTGATCGGCTTCCATTGTCGGGCTTCGGCAACTCGGAACAGTATAGGTCTCAGAATCGTCACAACCAATGTCCATTGCAATCTCTTATTCATCTTTCCTCACTTCCCTGGTCTTCGTCTAACGAGCGACCAGAAGACTACCGATCAAACCACCCGGACTGCCTGTCTTGCGCAGTCGGGAAGACAGCGTGTTCAGCACCGCGGGACCGAAATCGTAATGGATTCCTGGCCCGAAGGTCAGGCATTCAGAGGCAAGGTGACATCATGCGATACGACATCGCAATTATTGGAAACGACGAAGCAGCGATCGAAATGGCATGCATCGCAAGCGGTGCAGGTCAGCGTGCCGCAATGGCGTTGCCGGAACAACGCCATTCATCATGGATGATGGAACAGGCGCTTCGACGACTTGTCACCGAATTGTCCATCGATTACACAGCAGGCCGTCGTTCACTTCTCCGCCGCAGCGGCTCGCCGCGCTTGCTGCAGCGACTGTTGGCCGGTGCTGTCAACTCGGAAACCTCCGAAGCAATTGAGTTGTTGGAGCGATTGGGTGTGGACGTTTTGCCAGGGGAATCGCGCTTTGTCGGTCGCAGCAGTGTCGCCATCACAAGTGGAATATCATGTAAGCGGACCATCGTGCATGCGACAAACATCGTGATTGGAACAGGCGTGCGTCGTGCCGCCGTGCATCGTCCTCTGGGACTCTTGCCATTCCGTCGCGTCGAATCGTTTCTCGAAGGACACAGTCTTCCCGAGTCATTGATTGTGTTGGGCGGCGAAGACTTTGGTGCCGGGTTTGCTTCGTTCCTCAGTCTGTTTGGTGTTCACACCAGTCTGCTGGCTCGTGAAAACAGCGAATGCGACCTGCTCGAATTGGCCGAAGACGCCGGCGTGCAGATCGTGCATCATCCCGAGGAACTCGGGCTGACAGGTGACGGACCTGTTTCGCCCGACGATCATCAGGTCCTGGACTGCCGCAGGACGTTAGGGTTCACCGAGCATCTTGGGTTGCCATCCATCGGGATCGAACCCGATGAACATGGTCAGCTCTGGTGTGCCGCTCATCTGGAGACATGGTGTTCCGGAGTGTTCGGGATAGGCTCCGTCGTGGGCTTTTCAGCGGATGCCGCCGATCATCCGTCGATTCAGGCTGAGCGAGTTCTGAACCGTATCCAGCACCGCATTCGAAGGCCTCATTTCCTGCGAAGCCGACACGGGACATTCGCAAAGATGGAAGGCACGGTCAACCAGTAAATGACCGCGTGCAACTTGTCGGGTGTGACAAGCAATGCGCAGGCACACCGAATTACCGTTGTGGCGTGCCGGCGCTACCGCTTGTCACACCCTGCGAATTACGCTGCGGAACAGAAGACTCAATCGACGGGAACCGCAACACGATTGTCATCGCGGGTCGGACGTGGTCTGCATGCGGCCACAGAGCGGCTGATGCCCCGATGGAGAACTGCGGCGTATCAGCGACCGAAAATTCCCGGCGCGTCTCGTCACGCAGACGGTTTGCCTCGCGGATTGCAGCGATCCATGCCGTCGGCGTCGGTGATGCCGCCCATGTCTGTATCTCTGCCTCCATTCTGTCGCGTAAGAACATCGAGTCTGCAGCGTCCGACGCGTCGCAAGCCTGGTTGATAATCGATGTGACAGATCTGAGGTCGGCGTCAACCACGTCGATTCGAACTTCCCGCACTGGCGCATCGACTTTACAATGCCCTGCAATGCGTTCCAGTTCGGACAACATGTTCGCGAAATCCCGCGCAGGATCAATATTGTCCTTCACTTGACCAAAGGACAACGGGAGACGCCCGGGTAAACGCGGTTCCGTCATTGCAGAATCCTGTGCCGCCTCGCAGACGATCGGTATCAACGTGAATTCATTGTCGCTGGCACGCATTTCTGCGCGAAAGGACTTTGAAACCGTGGCTGTTGACTGCCCTGACTGATCCTGTGCCATTGAGCCGAGTGCCAAAGTCGCAGCGACGATGATCGCCAGTCCACTCAGCAAAGTCAGCGATGTTGGTTGGAGGATGCCAACGCGAAACGAGCTCATTCTGCCTCTCCATCGACCGTCTCATGTCGGGTGATCGTAACGGATAGCACCGCGTTACCTGGTGTATCACGAGCCGTCCGAAGCGCATCGGAACTGATTCTGAGTTGCGTCGCTTCCAGTGGAACCTCGCCCATCATGTGCGCGGCGATGGTGGTTGCGAATTTCGCATCGTCGATTGAATGAGCTGAAAGCATGATGGTGAGCGAGCGAGATTTCATGCGCCGTGCCAGAAACGAAAACAACGATTCGCCGTGAGGCGTCAAGCGGCCATCGGAAGCGCGCAGATGTTCAACCGGAAGTTCTAACCGCACGGAGTGACCGATCAATGGATTCTGACGCGGATTCAGGTTGCCTGGCCCGTGGTTCACGACCAGGCGGTCGTGAGCATTTCCGCCCGCAATGCCTGCCTGCTCGCGAAGCGTTGCAGCGGAAGCCACAATGACAAACATCAGAGCGACAAGAATCCCCGGTCCCACGTACTGCCATGCAGTGGCGTAGAGTGATGGCCTGTGTAGAAATGAATTGAGTGATTTCATGGAAATACTACGCTGCCTTTGTGCGGTCCGGAGACACTTCGTTTCGCTGCTGCGGTGGAATCCACGCGCGAAGACGTTCTTCGATCATGCCGAGGGACTGTTCTTCCTGAAGTGCCAGAAAACCTTCCAGCATGATGTCGCGAATCGTCGCTTCTTCGAGATGCCGGGATTCCAGTTTACCGGCGAGTGGAATACAAAACAGATGTGCAAACAACGCACCGTAGAGTGTGGTCAGAAGCGCGACGGCAAGTCCTGAACCGATTTGTTTTGGATCGTCGAGATGACTCAGCATCTGCGTGAGTCCGATGAGCGTCCCGATCATGCCCCAGGCAGGAGCCGCAGAAGCCATCACCTCGAAAAGTTGCCGACCAGAAGCATGTCGAATGGCGATGGCGTGTTTTTCACGATGGAGCGCTGCGGTGACCGTTTCGCGATCACATCCGCTTGCGGTGAGTTCCAGACCGGTTTTCAAAAACGGATCGGATTGCTGTTCCGCGATTGGTTCCAGCGCTAACAATCCGCCGCGCCGCACGATCAGCGCGAAGTGTCGAAACTGCTCCAGCACTTCCGGCGGTTCAGGAAGCGAAGACACAAAACAAATGCGCGCCACCGCGAACGCATTGCGTACCCGGTATGCCGGGAAATGAATGAGCACAGCGGCCAGCGTCCCGCCAAACGTGATCAGCAGGGACGGCCCGTGAATAAATGGTAATGCATCACCACCAAACCACATCGCCGAACCGACCATGATCAGCCCCGTCAACAAACCGAGAATTGTTGCGATGTCCATAGAGTCCTCAAATCCCAAATGTCAAATCCGAAATCCTAAACACGAGTACCTGTCCCGTTTTTTGCTTTGTAAATCTGCGCCAGAATTTCAGCGATCGCGCGGAAGAATTCGAACGGAATTTCCTGACCGACATCGACGATTTTGTACAGCGCCCGTGCGAGTGGTTTGCGTTCCATCACCGGGATCTTGTTTTCTTTCGCGATCCGGATGATGTTCTGCGCAAACACGCCCGCACCTTTGGCGACGATCTTTGGAGCCCGCATTTTTCCAGGCTGATACTGAATGGCGATCGCAAGGTGCGTAGGGTTTGTCAAAATCAAATCGGCCTTCGGCACATCCTTCACCGACTGCTGCCTGCGCGCTTCTCTCTGCTTTCTGCGAACAGCCGCCTTGACGTGCGGATCACCGTTATCGTCTTTCTGTTCCTGTTTGATTTCTTCCCGCGTCATTTTGAGCTTCTGCTCCTGACGGAACCACTTGATCAGATAGTCCGTGAGTGCCAGGCCGACGGAAACTCCGGCCATCGCCAGACAAATCATCAGGCCAAGTCGCCAGCCATACGCAGCGACCGCGTCGATTGATCCGAAACTGCGAATTGACAATTCACCGCGTCGCAGCCACAGCATCAGCATCGAAATGCCCAACAGGAGCGTGACCTTCATCACATCCAGAACACCTTTGATACCGGAATCCATCGAGATCAGTTTTGAGAATGGATTTTCGGGAATCAGTCGATCCCACTTGAGCTCCAGTGATTTGAACGAGATCACGAAGCCAACCTGTGCGAATCCAAATGCGAGGCCGATCGAAAGAATCGCCAGTACAAATAATCCACAGGTTCCCACCAGTTCTGCGGACATCCACCGGGCACCGAGCGTTACGTTCCGGGCATTCCATTCTGTGCCGGGTACATCCGTCATCCACTCACGAAATCCATTCATCAGGCGAGCGCCAAGTGTGTTGCCCGTCCAGAGCAAAATCGCGCAGCCGGTCAGCAGTGCGACGGCGGCAGTCAGATCTGTACTGAGTACAACCTGACCCTCTTCACGCGCCTGCTCACGTCGCCGTGGTGTTGGTGCTTCCGTACCGTTGTGTTCCACGTCTGACATTTCAGCTTGTCACTCCCTGACCGACACGATACAGCAGTTGTTGAACGACTCCGCAGATTTCCGGCAGGAACATCATCAACCCGCACAGACCCGCAGCGAGTCGCAGCGTCATCCCATAAGACATGAAGTTGAACTGCGGTGCCGTGCGCATGGTGATCAGGATCGTGAGGGAGACGACGAAGAGCAGGATTGCGATCGGAGCGACAATCAGAAAGCCATCGTCCACGGCATGCGTCACGCTCCAGACAACGGTTTCCCACGACGGCATTGACCATGCGCCTGCCGCCGGACGAATGGCAAACGACTGTCCCAGGGAATAGAACATGAGATGATGCAGATCCAGTACGAAAAACATGATGATGGTGAACGCTTCCAGCATCGTCGAAATGACATTGCTCGGCTGTTGGTCCATCGGCGAAGAGAGTCCACCGAGCGTTAGCCCCATTTCCTGAGCAATCCAGGCACCGGCGATTCGCACGGGCACAAGACACAGACTGAAAAGCCACGCCAGTCCGGCCCCTAACGCGGTTTCACGAATCCCGAGAAACGCAAGTTTCAGCCATGCACCGGCACCACTGCCAGTCAAATCGAGCGACATTGCCAGGCAGGGAGCGTAGCGATTTGCCAGCAGAAATGTGATGGCCACGGACAGTCCGATCTTCACCGTGGCTGGTGTTCCCTGACCGTTCAAGGGCGGCAGAAAGGCGATGAAGGCACTCACGCGGAAAAAAATCAGCAGTGACGCAAGGACAATCGCTTCGGTCAATGTGGTACCGAATTCGATCATTGTGTCACCTGCAGCAGCCGTTCCATCATTCGCATCGTAAACGCAGATGACTGTTGCAGCATCCATGGCAACGTCAGCAGCATCACCGCGCCGACCGCGACAATGCGGGGAGCGAACGACAGCGTTTGTTCCTGCACGCTCGTCACCGTCTGTGCCAGGCTGATCAGCAGACCGACAACCAGACTGACAAGAATCGCGGGGCCGGACAGCCACATGGCAGTCAGCAGAAAATCCTGGCCGATTTCAACCACGTTCAGCGTGTCCATGAAATTTGATCCGATTGAAAGTGGTCAGTTGGCGAAAAGTCAGCGAAATGATTTCATAAGTCCCATATGTCCCGTAAGTCCCATAGGATTTATAAGATTTACAGGGCATCCGGGGTCTATGTATTTCGTCCGTCAGGCATGCCACATCAATTCTTAGCGGCCTTGGGCAGGCTGTTGCGACTGTTGATCTTCACCAGAAACTCGCTCACGAGTTTTTCGTCGGCGATCGCGTCCAGAATGGCAGACGCTTTTCGCTGCTCCAACTGCACAAGCACATCAACCACCATGTCGGTTTCACCATTTGCGGACAACGTTTTGATTGCGTTCGCGGCCGTTTCAGGACTCATGCCTTCAAACATTTCTGTAAGTTCTTTGAGATTCTGTTTCGTGGATACCGCGTCAATCGGCTTTTTCTGTGACGGCAGCGCAGCCGCGCCTGGTGTGCTGGCAAGAAGGCGCTTATCCTGTTCGAGCCTCTCTCGTTCGACGCGGAGTTCTTCCTGCTCGGTATCAAGCTGCTGTTTCTCACGGTTCGTTTGTTCAACTTCTGCCACCCACTTCTCACGATCCTTGTTCAGTTTGTCACCATCGACCTTGATTCTGGTACGGTCACTGTCAAACGTCAGTCGCTCGTTGTCGAGTTCCTTGCGTTTGAGCTGTAGTTCGGTTTCGCTTTGAGCCAACGCGGTTTTCTGAGCCTCCAGTTGTCTCCGATCGGCATCGAGCGTTTCGCGATCAGCCTTCAACTGTTGCTTTTCGCTGACGATTGCCAGTCTTTCGTTGCTGACCGCGTCTTTTTGAGTGGTCATCCGTGCCACCAGTTCTTCAATCGCCGCGCGTTGATCGATTGCCTGAGTCAACAGATGTTCAACTTCCTGCTGAGCGCCTTCCACGTCGGTCTGAATGAGACGATGCTGAGATTCCGCATCTTTCAAAGAGGATTCTCGCTGTCGAAGGACTTCGTTACGCGACTTCAGACTCAATCCCATGCGGACAATTTCTTCAACACTCATGGGCGAACTGCGAACTGCGACGGGAAGCTGCAGATCGCTGTGACCTCCTGCCTGAGCATGTGTGCCTGACTCCGTGGCATGGCTTCCGCCGTGCGGCGACGCAGCATCGACCGTCTCGACGTGCGACGTCGCAGATTTCCCTGCGGTCGAGTCCGAGGTTCCATGTTCATCGTGCGGAACTGCAGAATCGCCGTGCTCATCACCGCTTTCCGCCACATCACTTCCATGCAATGCGGACTTTTTCATCATGAACATGCCAAGTCCGGCGGTCACACCGAACATGACTGCTGCATACAGTACAAGGCCAAGAATTTTTTTCATTTTTCACTCCTGTTTTCCTGCATTCGGTAGTAAGCCTGCGATGCCTGTTCCTGCAGTTGAATTTCTTCACGCTTCAGTTGTTCGCGTCGATGTTCGGATTGTTCCCGATGGATCACTTCTTCCATGATTTTCAATTCAGCTCGGGCATTTCGGTGCTGCTGCAGAGCCAACTTCAGCTGTTCTTCGGCCGTTTTCAATGCTTCGTCAGCGGTCTGAAGTGTTTGTTCGCCGTGATCCATCATGCTGGTCATGGAAAGGAGCACTCCGCCGCTCATGCCATTTGTCAGATCGCGTGCCGCGTTTCGATGCACGGCATCCAGCCACTGTCGTACTTCGTTCCGACGTTCCTCCGCGACGGCTCGCTCTGCATTGCGCGCCGCAGCGGCAGCGCGGCAGACATCTTCCTGCTGAGCTCTCAAGTGGCGAATTCGTTCGTAGCGTGAGATGAATCGTTTCATGGTGCTCACCACGGCCAGGCCGCAGCAAGGGTCTTCAATTGTGCCTGAGTCTCCTGCCATCCGGCTTTCTGATTGACAGTCTGTTGCAGAAATCGTTTGGCAGCAGGAATGATCTGCACAGCGCGATCCACCTGTGGCGAAGTTCCGGCTTTGTAAGCGCCAATCTGAATGAGGTCCGCGATATCCGCATGTGTGGCAAGCAATGAACGAAGTTTGGCAGCATTCTTCTGATGCTCATCTGAGGTGACTTCGCGGAAGACGCGGCTGACGCTGGGCAGCACATCCACCGCGGGATAATGGCCCTGAGCTGCTATTTTGCGACTCAGGATAATGTGACCATCCAGAATTCCGCGTGCAGCATCTGTGATTGGTTCGTCCATATCGTCACCATCGACCAGAACCGTGATGAGTCCGGTAATCGCTCCGACCTCACCGCAACCCAGCCGTTCAAGTACGCTGGCAAGCAGCGATTGCACGGAAGGTGGATAACCACGCGATCCTGGCGGTTCTCCCAGCAGCAGGCCCAGTTCGCGCTGTGCCATTGCCAGACGTGTCAGACTGTCAAGAAAGAACAGCACATGCGCACCTTGATCACGAAATTCTTCAGCGATTGTGGCCGCCGTGAGCACAGCCTTGATGCGCATCAAAGGAGTCTGATCGGACGTCGCCACGACCACGACAGACCGCGCAAGTCCCGCATCGCCAAGGCAATCTTCTATGAAGGGGCGCACTTCACGACCACGCTCGCCGACCATCGCGATGACGTTGACGTCGGACTCTGCACTCTTGGCAATTTCACCCATGAGCGTACTCTTGCCGACACCGCTGCCGGCAAAAAGACCAACACGCTGTCCACGACCGATCGTCAGCAGTCCGTCGATCACACGCTGACCAGTAACAAGTGGTTCCGTAATCCGGGTTCTCTGCATGGCATCGGGCACCGTCGCAGTTTCTGATCGCCAGCGTCGAACGCGAAGTGGACCGTGACCATCGATTGGCCGACCGATGCCATCAATGACGCGCCCCAGCAGCCCGCTGCCGACCGGCACCGCCCGGCTCTGGCCCGTCGCTGTGATTTCGAGACCCGGATGCAGGCCGGCCGTGCTGTCGAAGCACATCAGCTGCGACTCGGTTTCATCGAAGCCAACCACTTCGGCCATCAATTGTGCGCCGTTCTGCAGCCCGATTGTACAGGTCTCCCCCACGAATGCGGGCATGTCGGCGCGCATCAATCCGCGAACGCTACGCAGTTTCCCGACGTTCCGGAAAGCGGCGCAGTGTCCTGGAAGCTGAGCCATCTCCGCGACGTTCAATCTGAGAGTCATCCAGTTTCTCCATCCATGTGCGGCGGATTTCTTCCAGCCGCGTGTGCATATCTGTTAACAGAATTCGTCGACCGGATTCAACTCGAACAGAGCCGCGCGCAATTGATTCATCCGGGATACACGACACCAGATCCAGTTGCTGTCGGCTGACGGGATCACTCAGCAAAGTCTGCAGCAGAGCGTGGTCCGCAGCGTTCAACCGAACCTTGACAGACTGATTCAGTTCCAGATGTTCGAGCGCTTTCAGAATCAAGTCATCGACTGCAAACATGTCTCGATCAATCGCGTAGCCGACCAGCCACGATGCAGCAGCTGTGGCAAGCTCTACGGCCACTTCCTGCATTTCACCCAGCGATTGCCGGTGTTGTGTCTGCAACTCCTGGACGGCTTCCGCAGCATCGGCGAGCAATTGCTGCAGACGACAGATCTCCTCCTGATCGACGCCGCTCAGACCGATTTCTGCTGCCGTGACAACTTCATGCGTGGCGTTTGAGAGCACCGGCACAGCCGTGGATCGCGACAAGGGTGTCACAGGGCGATCGACGGGGTTCACAATCACGCTGGCGACTGAAACAGACTTTGGCCGCGGCCCCGTTTGGCTGGCGGGGGCAGCCGTTGTCACGGAAGTAGTTAATTCGCGCGCGTCGTCAGCGTGCGCCGTCCCATCGGTCGTGGCGATCCTGTTTCCGACGGCGACGGTGCGCGGTGAGCGTTTGAGTTGGACTTGATGTGTATGCATATCAGGCGTAACGGCGTTAGAGCTAAAAAAGGGGTCAGGAACCAATAGCCAAATGGCCCGGAGGGTGCTCCGCACTATTGGTTCCTGACCCCTTTTTTAAAGCGAGTTGAATGCTATTCACTTTCCATGTCAATCTTTGCGATGATTTCTGCGATCGAATCGCGAGCTTGTTGAATCCTTGATTCGGTCAGGTTCGACATGAACTGCATTTCTTCTTCGATTGTCTGTCGGGCGCGCTTGGACAAATTCGCGAAGATCGCGTCCGTCACCTCCTGCGATGCACCGAACAGGGCTGTCGTCAGATTTGTGCTGTCGATTTCGCCCAGAATCCTCTGGACAACCGTCTTGCCGAGTGCCGCAATGTCGTCGAAGCGATAGATACGCGTGAGCAGTGACTTAGCCAGATCCGGATCCTGTTCTTCGATGACAGCCAGCATATTGCGGCGGCCTGCCTTGGGAACACTTCGCAGCAGTTCGGCAACGCGATCTTCATGATTTCGCATGTCAGGCGGATCAACCGGCAACTGCCGGGCGCGCATGAACGTGGCCTTCGCAATGCGTTCGATCAGAACTTCCGGAGCGTGCTGTTCTTTGGTCAGCTCTTTCATGACCAGCTTTTGACTTTCGGCCTTGAGCAAACTGAGAATATCACCCGCCAGTTTCGCTGGCAGATTGCTCATCAGAATTGCGCACGTTCGCGGCTGCTCGGAAGACAAAGCCAAAGCCAGCTGATGCACGCTCAGCGTCTGCAGATCCACCAGCGGATTCCCCGTGAGCTTTGGCGGCGTCAACGAAGACCCTTCGGATGTCACTGACGTCAGGTTGTTGATTTCGTTTTCAGCGTGCGCATCCCTGGATCCGTCCGCAGGTTCCGATCCGTCGGATTCCCCGTTGTGCGTTCCAATCGGTGGCGATTCTCGCCTGCCTGCATTGACAGCATCTACCGATTTGGGCTTTGCTGACTGACCCGCATCAACCACGCTGACATCTTTTTTGCTGTTGGCTTCGAGCGACTCTTTGGGCAGTGACTTCAGTGCGAACTGGAAGAAGCAGTCAAAGTCGTCGAGCACAGCGCGTTGCCGCCCGATGGTCGATCGGCGAGTTTTGTCGGACTGCATTCCGGAACGAAGCAGCGCGGCTCGTTCAGGTTGCAGTCGGGACAGAACACCTTCAGCTACGTCGTCGCCGAGTAGTTGCAGCAGTTCAAAGATTTGACTTTCGCGATCCATTTTTCTTCCGTGGATATTGTCTACGCCGCCTTCGCGGTCGAATTCATGGATTTCGCTGCGGACGCGCCGCTTACCGTCGCAGAAGGCGTGCGGAGTGTGTCAGGCGAAGTGACCGACTTCCCATCGGCAGCATTGGATTCCTGTTCATTGAGCCATGCTGACACAATGCTGGCCACAACGTCCGGATGTGCCTTTGCCTGCTGAGCAATCGTGGCCAGCCGCCGCGCGTCCGCCAGCGGAATGCCTCGTCCCGTGGCCTCCGTGATGACGATCGGTTTCATGCGTTTCATCAGCATCATGCCAATGAGGAACGCCAGCATTGCTGCCAGGCCAAGAGACACAGACTGCAACAGGGGTTGCCACTTGTCCCACACGAATCCCGTAATCACCGGTTCGGTAGTCTCTAACGGTTCCAACGCAGCCAGAATGACTTCAATCTGGTCATCGCGAGTTGCACTGAAGCCCACCGCACTTTTGATCAGATTCTCGATGTCCTCTTTTGTGAGCGCGGCAGCTGCCGGAGTTACTGCAGTCGTGGTGTCCGGATTGTCAGATGCCGGTCCATTGGCACTTGTGAGATCAACGACCGCTGAAACACTCAGTCTGAGGATTTCACCGCCGATGAATGTGATTGTTTCTTCGGACTCCGGATACGCAAAGGTCTCGTCGATGTCTTCTGTCGTGGAGCTCCCCGTGTTGTCGTCCGGTACCGTGGGACCGGCGGGAGTGTTCGACGCGCCGCCAGCGACGCCCAAAGGTGCGACACCTCCGACCGAAGTTACTTTGGGACCTTTCGTCGTCACCGAATTGAGTTTTGACGAAATTTTTGCTTTGGTTTCCGTTTCGATCGTGTTGCTGATCGTGGTGCGTTTCTTGAAGTCGATCTCAGCTGCCACCACAACGGACGCCCGTACGCCTCGAATGCGGTTCAGCTGACTTTCGATCTGATACACGAAATACGCTTCTTTCTGCTGCCGATAGTTGACCTGACAAGCCAGTTCGCTCTCCATCCCCGTACCGCCACCGTACTGGCGCCCGTTGGCATCCGTCATCACGATGTTGTCCGTGGTCAGACCAGGCACCGAAGCAGCGACGGTCGCCATAATCGAGTTGGCTGTACTCGCGGAAATAGTGTCGCCAGCCCGTGGTTCGATCACGACTGCGGCAGTGACGGGAGACTGATCCGTGACAAACGGACTGGGGTTCGGACGACTCACTTTGACGGTGGCCGACACGATCCCGCGGATGCGCCTGATGGCACGTTCAATCTGCTTCTCAAGACCCGCGCGGCGACGGTCTTCTTCCTCGCCAGGAGAACCGGGGAACAGACCTGCAGCAGGAATGTCAGTTTCATTTTCCGGACTCAGGATCGATGCCAGTGCCATCCGGGCTTTTGCCACATCACTGCTGGGAACTGAAACGGCAGAGCCGGAGAAATTCAGGGTGTAGCGAATTTGTTCTGTGTCCAGAATTCCCGCAATTTCTGTCGATCGTTGCGGTGTCAACTGACCAGCAATCACGATGTAATCCGGCTGAGCGGCCCAGATCATGGTGCCGGCGATCGCCGACACACACGCCACGGTCGCCGCCGAGAATCCAACTCGCTGCGCAATCGTCCAGCGATTCCACAAGGCAAGCAGTTGATCTCGTAATGTAATCCAGAACGCCATTGTTCCATCCTTTATTCGTTCGGCGAGGCCTCATCGCTGTGACAGAGTTTCATGATCAGACGCGGAACGAATTCAATCACACCTGCATTCTCATCACTTCCTGATACGACGCGATCAGGCGATTTCGAATTTCCATCATCAGTCGAAACGCCAGATCCGCCCGGGATGTTGTGAGCACAACGTCGTGAATGCTGTCAGTTTCACCTGCAATCAATTGGCGTACGCCATCCTGTGACTTGAGTTGCTCCTGATTCGTTTCATTAATCAGACCTTTGACCATGTCCGCAAACGGCAGGTCCCCGTTCGCCGATTTTGCATCACGCACAGGATTCTGAGTCGAATGCGGCAGAATCCCTGGAACACTCATCGACTGCATAGACATCAGCGCGAGCCTCTCAGCAACGACAGAGCCTGTTCGGCCATCTGACGAAATGTTTCCAATGACTTCAGATTGGCTTCGTAGGCGCGGCTGGCAGTGACAAGATCGACCATCTCGTGCGGCAGATTCACGTTAGACTGCTGCACCTGGCCCGTCGCATCAGCATCGGGGTGACCGGGATCGTAAATGCTTTCGCCAGGCGTCGTGTCGCTGGACACACCAACGACCGTCACGCCCCTGAGATTCTGAGACGCCCCCGCCCCGCTGCGAGTCATTTTGCCGCCCGGTGTCAGGATTTGATCCATCGCAGATGAAAACGTGACCTGTTGTCGTTGATAAGGACCGCCTTGAGCTGTTCTTGTGGAGTGTTGATTGGCGATGTTGTTCGCCGCCACTTCCATCCGCAGGCGTTCACCCGTCAATCCGGATGCACTGATGTCCATTCCGGAAAGGATCTGATTCATTGACATTTTTGAGCCTCCTGTCCAATGGGTACGATTTGAGTTCAGTGTCAGCAGAATGAGCATCAACAGAAGCTGTTCAATCAGCCCTGAATGGCCAGACGCATTTGTTCCAGATAGGTGCTGAGCAACTGCACATATGTTTGTTGCAGCATGGCATTCTTATTCAATTGTCCGATCTCGCGATCAATATCCACGTTGTTCCCGTCCGCTCGAGCCGTCAGCCCCGGCGTGAGTACCATTTCCGGTTTGGCCGTCATCCTGGCACTGCCGTCTGCATTTTTTGGACCCGACAATTCTCGCGTCAGTTGCTCTTCAAACTCAACATCCATGCGCCGGTAATTGGGCGTATTCACATTCGCAATGTTGTTGCTGATCGCTCGATGACGCACTTCCGTGGCGTCAATCAGGCGACCAAGCAGATCAAATTGTGAATTGAGAGACTGCATATCGTCGGCATCGGCGGGCAACCTGAGGTCACTGCAATCAGAATATCCCGCAAACCTTGCCTCAGTTGCCAAACCCCGGTCAGTCCGAGTGCCGCCCTGCAGGTCACGAGGGAAAACCCTCGCGGTAACAGTCATGACACTCAAATTGCGTGTCTCGCGAGCGATCGGGCGTCAGTCCAATGGCACTCGATTTCTTCTATCAGCCGGTACGCGCGAGCGTCCGGTTTACTCAAAACCACGTGGAAAACCGGGTGCTAGCGCACTGGGGCTGATACAAGTTGCGGTCAAATCGAGTGCCAATGCGCGTCGGTCCGCTGGAACGATGCTTTGCGTCACAACAATCGACGGATACAATCTTTCTGGTTGTGCGTTGGAATTGATGTCATGGTGGAGCCCGTTCATTGTCCGTTGTGCTGAAACCATTTTCCTGGCAAAGGATGATTGAAGCCGTGGAAGCCGTTCGTGAACGAGCCTTACGCGCCACCGCTGCGTTGCGTGCTGCCAATATCCCGTACGCTGTCGCCGGTGGCAACGCCGTCGCCGCGTGGGTCGCGCGAGTTGATCGGGCGGCTGTACGCAATACGCAGGACGTGGATATTCTGGTGCGTCGG
>Ga0105046_10010251_pt1 | contig 14605 bp, 11 predicted proteins | sample MAT03_FD_78385 | JGI IMG/M metagenome (GOLD analysis project Ga0105046, IMG submission 78385) | Freshwater microbial communities from Lake Fryxell liftoff mats and glacier meltwater in Antarctica - MAT-03 (megahit assembly) | ecosystem: Environmental > Aquatic > Freshwater > Ice > Liftoff... | reverse complement strand
CGCCCCACCTTCCGCCGCTCCTGTCTCGACTCCGCCAAGTGTCGCCATAAATGCGGCTTTGACGGTAAGCGATGAGGTGATCAACAGCGAGATCGCTTACGCCGCGACACCGGATCGGCCAACCCTGCGCAGTGTGGTGCTGCGAGAACTTGCCACCATGTACAACGCTGCCGCGCAAGACCTGCGCATGGAATTTGAGAACACATCCTCGGCGCGACATCTTGATTTACCGCTGCCAGAGCTGGCGGAGGCGAGCATTGTGCCCCAGGCCGCACCGGGTGCTACGCGATTGCCGCTGCGAGCCGAGATTCGCCGCCAGGATGGTTCAGTCGATGTGCGGCTGTTGACCGTTCGCGTGGAGATGCGCCGCAGTGTCGCTGTGGCAACGGGGCCGATTGAGCGGGGCGAACTCATTAGTGAGGAGTCGCTGCGCACGGAAGTGCGCTGGGTCAACCCGGCATCTGAGGCGCCGCTCAGCGTCTCGCGCACCATTGGTTCAGCGGCTAAGCGTCGCATCGATGCCGGCCGCATGGTCACTCGCGCCGATGTGCAGCCACCCGTCGTGGTGCAACGCGGAGACACCATCTGGGTGCAGGCGCGACAGGGAACAGTGGGGCTGATGATAAAGGCCAAAGCCATGTCCACCGCGCGAGATGGGGAGACTGTGACGCTGCAATCGCTCGGCAGCAAGCAAACGTTTGTCGCCATCATGGAGGGCCGCCGCGCCACGGTTGACTTTGGCGTTGATTACACAGCGACTGCCGAGCCAGCACCAAGTAGTGTGCCACAGCCAATGCGCAGCGCTACCTCGCCAATCAGCGATGCAGCCAAAAACCGAACCCAGCAGATCGCCAACCTCAATCGGGCCAAGCAGCCCGCGCCAGCGGCACCAGCTGCGGGCGGTGCAACTTCAACCAACCTTGAGTGATTCCCGCACTCTGCATGCGAACGCAAGCAAAGAACAGCTATGACAAACCCTTCAACAACCTATCGCGTGATCTGCTTTGTTGGTCTGGCGTGCCTGTGCAGCAGTGCGGCCAGCGCACAAAGTCTCTTTCAGCGCCGCCCAGGCGCAATCCCTGCGCGACAGGTCAGCCCGCCGGCCTCACCAACCACAACAGACCCGCAGTCACCTCTGGAGATGTCTCCGGTGGTCGTACAGCCGCCCCTTGTGCCCAGCGGCACCCCGGGCGAGACGCCGCGCGATGCGACGAGCCCCGGAGCCGCGGCCGCCCCAAGCACCCCGCCACCGGCAGGCCTGGCCGAGACTCATAGCATGCCACTGAGCCAGCCAAGTGCGCCTTCAGCCGTCCGTGCGGTGAGCTTGATGGCGGTGATCGCCCCTGAACCCAAGATGTATCGCAAGCAGGACAAGATTGATCTGATCATCAACCAAAGCTCGCTCTCAACGAGCAAGCAGAGATTGGACGCAAATAAGAAGTCCGATTTCACCGCAGCACTCTCGCAGTTTCCATCTTTGGCCAAACTCTTCGGCGACCTGGAGATTCGAGGTGGAATTGGCACCCCAGTGCGGCTTGGCATAAACAGCGACGACAAATTCAAGGGTGATGGCACATATGAACGCAGCGACAAGATGACAGCGCGCATCAGCGGGCTGGTGATGGATGTCAAGCCCAACGGCCTGCTCCTTATCGAGGCAAGTGAGACCATCCAGCAGGATGAAGAGCGGAAAACCATGGTCATCTCAGGTCTGTGCGACCCGAAGGACATCTCAAACGGCAACACCGTGCAGAGCAGCCAGCTCGCCAACCTCACCATTCGTGTGGAGCACGCTGGGCAGATCAAGGACACGGCCACCAAAGGCGTCATTACCCGCGCGGTGGAGTTTCTGTTCAACTTTTGAGCTGCTCCCGCCTTGGCATAGCCGTTGCTTCGTTCAAGCATGCTCCGACTGTTCAACAGATCATCGCGCAAAAATTGCAGACTTGCCACGCTTCTTCCAGGCGTCGCCCTTGCCGCCTGCTGCGCTGCAGGAGCTCTCGCGCAGCCGCTGGTGCTGCCTGGGGCACAACCGGTAAGCGGTGGTCTTGTCCCGGCTTCGGCAGCGGCTCGACCGATCGCCGATGAGCGACCGCTGTTCAACCACCAGATTCAGGTGCAGGATGTGGCGCGCGTGGAGGGCCAGGGGACCACCATCCTCCGCGGCATCGGAATCGTCACTGGTTTGCGCGGCACGGGAGACTCTGGCAGTGAGGAGGTGATCTCTCGCCCTCTCCGTGAGATCTACAAGCAAAACGAGCTTCCGCTGCCCGATCTCAGGTCGCTTGCCAAGGCCAAATCAGCCGCAATGGTCTTTCTTGAGTGTGTCGTGTCACCAGCAGGTGCGCATCGTGATGATGAACTCACTCTCTATGTCACCGTCTCGCATACCGCCAGCAGTCTGGTCGGTGGGCGGCTGCATCTCGCAGCTCTTTCCGGCCCGTTTCCTGGCCAGGGGGTCTATGCCATGGGTTCAGGTGAGATCACAATTGAGAACCCCCAGGTGCCAACCGCCGGCGTCATTCGCCGCGGGGCGAAGCTCCTCGAGGACATCCGCATGCCAGCGGTCGGCGATGGGTTTACGCTGATCTTGCAGCCGCAATATCGCCGCTTTGCCACCGCGCAAGCCGTCGCATCCGTCATCAACAGCGTCGCCGCCAGTGATATTTTTGAGCTTGAACGCTCACGCGGTCAGGTCGCCTTCGCCGTCGATCACTCGTCCATCCGCGTCACGATCCCAGTGCCCGAGCGGGTCGAAACCACCCGGTTTGTTGCGCGGGTGCTGGCGGCCACGCTTTCGCCTGAGCTGCTACAGCCCCCCGCGGTCGTGCGCATCAACCAGCGGTCGGGCACCATCGTCGCCGCGGCGAACATCGAGATTACACCCGCGGCGATCGCCAACCGCGATCTGCAGATTCAGTCCATCTCGCCCGAACCGGTTCCCACGCCGCAGAGCCCGCGCGTGAGCGTGAGCAAGTGGACATCGGTCGCGACCACTGGCAAAGCGAGTGATCGCGCCAAACTGCAGGATTTGCTCGCTCTTTTTAGGCAAACCGATGTTCCCATCGATGCGCAGATTGCCATCCTGGTAGAGCTGCATCAGGCCGGCCGGCTACACGCGGAGCTCATCTATGAATAACGACAACACGTCTTCCATCGGCTCGGTGCGAGGTCTGCGCAGCGATGCGGCAGGTATGGCCGCCATCAGACCGCGCGATGCGGATAGTGTGGAGCGTCAGCAGGATTTCGCAAGTCTGCTCGGCCGCGCATCGGACACGCCTGCACGTGGCGTTGGTGAGCCCGCCGCTGGCGAAAGTGCAGCGGGCGGTCGGTCAGATCGGGGCAAGGCGGCGCGAGATCTAGTCTCAATTGCGCTGGTGCAACCCATTCTCAAGCAGCTTCGCCAGAGCAACAATGCCGCGGCGCCCTTTGCCCCCGGCCCGATGGAGAAGCAGTTCGGCACGTTCCTCGATGCGCAGTACGCAAACTCGCTGGTGAAGTCGGGCAACTTTGGCCTGGTTTCGGCCGTGCAGCGGTGGATGTCCGAGCGTGATCGTGCGCCGGCCAGCGGGGCGGCACTCTTGCCCCTTGATCGCCAGGCCGCCGCACCAGTGCGTTCGAGTGCTGATGTCATGTCCCAAGGAGCAGCCAAGTGAGCACGTTCACCTCGCCAAATGTCGCCCAAGGTGGCACCACCATCGGCTCTGCACCAATGCTCATTGGCGCCCAAGTAGCCGAGTTCGAGCGGTTTCTCATTGCGGCGCTCAAGAATCAACAGCTTGCCCGAGCGGTGAGCACTGCCCATCGGGCCGCGCTCTCCAAGGCCGATCTGCCGGGCATTTCGCGTGCGGTGGCTCAGCAAGAGCAGCTCGCTCGCGAGATGCTGGGCCTTGAGCAGCTTCGAGATCGCCTGCTGATCGCCCTCGGTGTGCCGCTGCGTCAGCAGAGCGGCCCCGGGCGGGCAACATTGCGCACGCTTCTGGCCCGCGTGCCCGAGGGCAGGCGAGCTGGGGTGGCCAGATTGGTCGATGAGCTTGCAGCGCTGGCCAGAGGCAATCAGCTCGCAGCCCGCGCGCTCTCGCATAGCAGTCGATCGCTCCTGCAGCACATGCAGTCGCTCATGGCGCAAGTTCGGCGCGGGCTGCATGCAACCGGCACTTACACAGCACGCGGACACGCAGAAGCGGCCGAAGGGGCATTCACCCCGGCCATTGCTGCCGTAACAATGGACTTCGCAGTTTAATCATCGCTGGCACAGCGATTGTGTCGATCCGGCATGCCCTTGAACGGTGCGCTGCAAATCGGTCGATCAGCCCTGACGGCAAGTCAACTTGCCATCCAGGTCGCAGGCAACAACGTGGCCAACGCCACGACGCTGGGCTATTCGAGACAAGATATCTCGATGCGGCCCATCACCGATAGCCGGTCATCCGGCGGATTCATTGGTCGCGGCGTTGAGGTTCAGTCCATTCGGCGGCAGGTTGATAGCGCGCTCCAGCAGCGTCTGCTCGGCGGAACCTCAGCACAGGGCGCAGCCAACACCGATCTCCAGCAACTTGCCGAGATGGAATCTCTGCTAAGCGATCTGGACGGGCAGGGGCTCACCAGCCAACTCGGCCGATTTTACAACTCATGGTCTGAGCTCGCCAACTCGCCAAACCTTGGCGGTAATCGCTCGCTGGTTGTGCAGCAGGGGCGCACCCTCGCGGCGTACATGCGTGATACGCGCGGGCAGCTCGAGCAGCACCGCTCGCAGATTGAGACGCAATTGCAAAGCCGGGCGCAGCGCGTCAACGGTCTGCTCGGCGAGATCGCAAGCGCCAACGCCCAGATCGTCATCGCCGAGGGTGGCAGCAGCCAGGCGAACGGTCTGCGCGATCGTCGCGACATGCTCATTGGCGAGCTTGCCCAGCACATGGATGTCACCACGGTGCAGCAGAGTACCGGCGCAGTCGATGTGCTCGTTGGTTCATCGCCCGTGGTGATGGGTGGCACCTCACGCGGCATTGAGTATCGCGCCGAAACCACGCCAGCCGGAACGAACGTGGCCATCGTGACGCGCGACAATGCCGAGCAGTTGAACATTCGCGGCGGCACAATTGGCTCACTGCTCGCGCAGCGAACCACGCTGGTCAACGACACGATCAATCGTTTGGATGACATCGCCTCACAGCTCATCTTTCAGGTAAACAGAGTTCACTCGCAGGGCCTCGGCGGGCGGGCATACACCAACCTCTCCGGCACACTCAACTTGGGCGCGGGCGATGCATCCTTGGCGATGAACGACCCGACTAATGCATCATTCAGCGCGCTTCGAAACAGCCCGCAGAGCGGCTCATTTCTGGTGCGCGTGCGCAATGATGCGACCGGAGAAGTGCGCACGGCGACCATCAATGTCGATCTCGACGGGCTGACTTCAACGCTCGGTCTGGGCACGGCGGATGACACCTCGGTGGGCTCGCTGGCTGCCCAGCTTGGCGGTGTTGCCAATCTCACGGCCTCCGTCACCGGTGATGGTCACCTTTCGGTTTCCGCCAGCAGTGGCTACACACTCAGCTTTGGCGACGATACTTCCGGCGTGCTGGCCGTGCTCGGCGTGAATGCTTACTTCACCGGCACCGATGCCAGCAACATCGCTGTGCGCACGGGCCTGAGTGCCACCCCCGACCTCCTCGCCAGCGGACGCTACGTCACACGCACCGCCGTAGGTGCGATCGCCGACACCGCGGGGCAAGAAGCAGACTTCAACGAGAATGGCGCGGCGATGCTCATCGCAGGCCTGCGCACGGCCAAGCTCAGCGAGTTTGGCAACGCCTCCATCAGCGATGTGTGGGGACAGACCGTGCAGGCTGTTGCAGTAAAGACCGCCGCCGCGCGCACGGCAGCCGACTCCGCAGCAGTTGTCAAGGAGAATCTCGATGCTCAGCGCTCGGCCGTCGCCGGGGTCTCCCTCGATGAGGAGGCGATCAATCTCATCAATTACCAGCGCCAGTACCAGGCATCGGCGCGCTACATCAGCGTGGTTGACGAGCTGACGCAGACGCTGATCAGTCTGATTGGCTGAGCCATCTCTCTGGGCGTCTAGCAGCTTTGTTTGGCTTAGAAAGTGAGCATATGTCAGTCTTGCCATCAAACATCTCGCGCACCAGCAACCTGCTGCGAAGCCAGCTTGCAACCTCTGGCCTGCAGCGCACCAACCAGTCCATGATTGAAGTGCAGACTCAGCTATCAACGGGTCGCAGCATCAACCGGGCCAGCGATGATCCGATTCGCGCTGCAGCCGTCAGCTTGCTCGACTCGCGGCTGAACATGTCCGGCCAGCGGGCTCGCAATCTATCCCACGCGTCCACTGTCATGGGCACGCTTGACTCGGCCTTTGGTCAAGTGACGGAGCTTTTACGTAACGCTCGGTCCACGGCATCAAGCCAGATCGGTGTCACCAGCGATGCGATCACCCGCCGCCAGCAGGCAACCGTCGTTGATTCCATGATTCAAAGTCTGATGACGCTGGCAAACCGCGATGTTGCAGGCATTCATGTCTTTGGTGGCTCGGCTACCTCTAGGCCGCCCATTGTGGCCGCGGGTGGCGGGTACCGCTATGTCGGTTCAGGCGCTGGCATGCTCACCGACATCGGGCTGGGCGATGTGGTGCCGATTACGGTCTCTGGCAATAACGCTATTGGCGAGACATCTGCCGCAGTGCAGTCATCCATCGATCTCTCGCCGGCGCTGACCGGACAGACCCGGCTGACCGATCTGCGTGGTGCGACCGACCGTGGTGTGACGCCATCGACCATTACCTTTTCATTCAACGGCGGCACCTTCACCTCGGTTGACCTTGCCGGCGCAGTCACGGCCGACGATGTGGCCAACCGCATTGAAGTGGCCATCCGCGCATATGAAGTTGCCAACAGTGTGAGCATCCTTGATACCGGTGGTGTCTCCGTTACTGGCCAAGGGCTGCGGTTTGACATGATTGGCCTGGACACCCTCTCCTTCTCGGATGTGGGCTCTGGCACCGCCGCGGGCGATCTCGGCATCTCCGCCACGGCATTCGTCGCAACCAACGAAGTAGGCGGCAATCCCCAGCCGCGATTGACGATGCAGACCCCACTGTCCGCCGTGCCCGGTCTGACGCTGCCGCTGGGCTCCGTTCGCGTCAAGCTCGGGCAAGGTCCATCGACGACTCAGCGGGTCATTGACCTCTCCAGTGCTCTGACCGTCGATGATCTGCGCGCTTCACTTGAGGCCGCAGGTCTCGGCCTGCAAGTGCGCATCAACGAGGCAGCCACCGGCCTCTCCGTGGTGCATCAGACAGCCGGCCAGGTGCTCAGCATCGAGGAGATGCCGGGCGGTGCGGCAACCGCATCACAGCTGGGTATCCGCACATTTGACTACTCCACTCCAATCAGCACGTTCAATCATGGCCGCGGCGTGCGCATCGCCACTGGCGGCACCGATCCGGTGACAGGCCTGCCCGACCCGGCGGCAGATGTCGACTTCCAGGTGACGCTGGGTAGCGGCCAGAAGTTCAATGTTGATCTGCGCCCGCAGGATGTGCTCAGCGTGCAGACGATCCTGGATCGCATCAACCAGCAGTTCACCGTAGCCATCGGCCAAAGCCCCATCGTCAGCACCGCCCCGGCCCTCGCTGCGGGTGATTTCAACGCCACGCTTACCGATGGTGCCAATGGCATCGCCTTCGTGCAGACGCTTGGCCCGGGTGAAATTGCGGTAGCTAAAGTCAACAACTCCGCCGCGGCGGAGGATCTCGGTCTCTTCGCCGGTGTTTACGACAGCGCAAGTTCTACATTGCTCGCGCAGGATCGATCAACACTGCGCGTGAACAACATCTTCAGCGATCTGCTCGATCTGCGGGAAGCACTCCTCAAAGACGATACCGCTGGCATCACACTTGCTGGAGAACGTCTGGAAGCGTCGGATGATCGTGTCTCTGCCGCGCACGCTGTTGTTGGGTCACTGGCAGCTCGTATCGAGCAGGCCGCCCTGGATCTAGAGGACCGCAATGTGCTTGACGAGCAAACGCGTTCGAGCATGATTGACCTGGACTTTGCCGAGGCCGCCAGCCGCTTTTCGCTCTTGCAGACGCAGCTCGAAGCTTCGTTGCGAGTCACAGGCCAGAGTTCTGGCAGATCGCTCTTTGATTTCCTCAATTTTTAGTCTGTCGCACACGGCTGCGGTTATCCAAGAACCTGCGGCGTGAGAACAGGATGAATCGTTTGGCCGAGTTGGGCATGACGGGCCGCACTCGGAGCAAGTTGAAACTGACAGGATGTCCCCGCTTCGGCGGGCGGCTCGCCCTGGCCCGGAGCTTTGCGGAGCAAACACATGCAGATTGATACCACTCGATTTGGAACGGTGACCGTTGAACAGGATCGCCTGATCAACTTTCCTAAGGGCATTTTGGGTTTCCCCGATCATCACAACTTCTGCCTGCTGCAGCCAAGTGATGAGGCCTGCTTCTTCTGGCTTCAGTCTGCTGATGATCCGGCGCTGGCTTTTGTAGTCACTGATCCGACCATGTTCATCGCCGACTATGCCGTTCCTATCCGTGAGGATCAGCTCACGGAGCTCAAGCTGAGCGCCATCGAGGACGCACAGGTGTTCGTGATCGTCAACAAGGTTGATGGCGCGCTTACGGGCAACCTCCGGGGCCCGCTTGTCGTCAACACGCTTGATCGTGTCGCCGAGCAGGTGGTTCTCGCTGAGAAGCGGTGGACCACGCGCGAGAAGCTCGTCACCTTGCCAGCCGTCCGGCAGCCAGTGGCTGCGTAACGGCGGCAGGCGAACCAAAGGTCATACATGAAGCGGGTTTGGGGCGTTCGTTGGGCCAGTGTGCGCACGCAGGTGTGCTGCGCCCAGTTATCACGAACGGAAGCACATAACCACCGGTGTGGGCTCACACCGTCACGCTCGAACCATGGAAGGAATCGGGCAATGCTTGTTCTCTCAAGGCAGATTGATGAAACCATCATGATTGGCGACGATGTGGAGATCACAATCGTCGACATTCGTGGTGAGAAGGTTCGTATCGGAATTTCCGCACCCAACCGCGTCTCCGTCCACCGTAAGGAGGTTTACGACGCGATCAAATCTGAGAATCAAAATGCCGCCGGCGCACTTGATGCGGCCTCGGTCAACCTGCTCATGCCAGGCCCGCCAGGCCCGCACGCCGTGCAGAGCGCTGCACCACATGCCAGTACTCGCGCCTGCGCGCCCCTGGTGCTGGCCCAGTCAGATCAGCTTCGCACCGGGTCAGCCAATCTCGTTACTCGTACCCAGCGACGGCCCGCGCCAGATGCTCAGCACGCTGCCGACCATGGCAAGAAACGCCGCAGCGGACGCTAGCTGTGCAGCGGGGTAAACGCCCCTGCTTGGCACTGTCAGACGTGCCAAAGTGTTGTAGGTACATCTGCTGGCACGGGATGTGCGGAGCAAAGAGCAGCTAGCGGAGTGCGTGAGGAGTGGGGAGGAAGGAGGGGAGCGCGGGGGTGGTGGGCACCAGGAGTGAGGGTTTGCCAGTGTCTCGGTGTTCGAGATGCTGGCAACGCCGCCGGGTCGTAGTGCCCGCTGTGCGTCTTGTCAGTCGTTTCGCAACCTGCAATCACGGAGGATTGCAATGTCCAGAATCAACTCGAATATCTCAAGTCAGATCGCTCGTTCCAATCTCAGCAAGGCAAACGCCGATCTCGGCGTCCGCCTGCAACGTCTCTCCACGGGGCTGCGCATCAACAAGGGCTCGGATGATCCGGCCGGGTTGATCACCTCCAATCGGATTGGCGCAGAGATCAGTGGCCTGCAGCAGGCCATCAAGAACAGTGAGCGTGCCAGCTCGGTCATCGCCACCGCTGAGGGTTCCCTTTCAGAGGTGAGCAACCTGCTCATCTCCATCAAAGGTCTCGTCGTCGAGGCGGCCAACACCGGTGCGCTCAGTGATGAGGAGCGCCAGGCCAACCAGCTGCAGATCGACTCGGCCATCGAGTCCATCACGCGCATCAGCAACTCAGCAAGCTTTGGCGGCCTTAAACTGCTCAACGGCTCGCTTGATTACATCGTCTCCGGCCTGCGCAGCAGCGCCGTGAGCAAGGCGCAGATCAATGGTGCCAACTTTGGAAGCCAGCAGAACTTGCAGGTCGCCATCCGCACCATCGCGTCGGCTCAGACAGGCCGGCTCTTTGTACGCGGAGACTACGCCGGCGCCCTCGGCAACGGTGTTTTCCAATCGTCTGCTACCCTTGAGATCGCTGGCCCACGCGGCGTGCAGACGCTCACAGTGCTCTCAGGCCGTTCATTGAGCGAAGTGGTGCAGTCCGTCAACTCATTCAAGGAGACCACCGGCATCTCCGCCTCGCTGGTCAATGGCAATGCCAACTCCGGCATGGTCTTTAGCTCCATTGGCTACGGCTCCACCGAGTTCGTCTCCGTCAAGCGAATGGGTGGGCCATCCAACGGCGGCTTCTTCCGTACCTACGGCATGCCCAATGGCGGCCAGGTGCCCTCAAGTTTCAATGTCCCCGCCATGATCACCGCTGGCGACCTGATCGAGGCCAATCGCGATGCCGGACGAGATGTCTTCGCCGTCGTCAACGGTGTACTCGGTTTTGGCCGCGGCACCAAACTATCGTTGCCTGATGCCACGCAGTTGAGTATTGATCTGACACTCAATACCGATCTGGCAACCCGCAACAACGCCACGACAACGTTCTATGTCACGGGCGGGGGTGCCCTTTACCAGCTTGGCGGCGACATCAACAGCTCGCAGCAGGTCTTCCTCTCACTCCCGTCAACCGCAGCATCGGCGCTCGGCGGCACGCTCATCGGCAACCAGCTCCAGTTCCTGAGTTCTGTCCGCTCCGGCGGCAGCAACGATCTCAACAGCCGAAACTTCGTCAATGCGTCGGCAATCCTTTCCTCAGCCATTGATGACATCGCCGTCGTAAGAGGCCGGCTGGGTGCGCTTGAGAAGAACACGCTTGAGACCAATAGCAAGTCACTGCAAACGGCCATCGAGAACCTTTCCGCAAGCCAGTCGATCATCCGCGATGCTGACTTCGCCACGGAGACCGCGGCACTCTCACGTGCCCAGATTCTCTCCAACGCCGGCACCAGCGTCTTGCAGCTTGCCAATCAGCAGTCTCAAAACGTCCTGCAGCTGCTGCGCGGTTAACCCATCGCTCCGAGAGTCGTTGCGCAGCGCAGATCACAATCTATTTTCAAACTCTTTCGCGGGCCGTCAAGGCCCGCTTTTCATTTTTGCAGCGCATCTGTCAAAAGCCCTGCGCAGACTCACGTTTGGGCACTCCTGTTGAGGTTCTCGGGCGACCCCCGCTGCGTTACCGGGCATCGGCTCTAACGGGTCTTCCCGGTGCACCACCTGCGCACGTCCGTTAAGGGCTCCGCACCAGACGCAGCGTATCGCTCGCCAGAGTGGGGTCCGACATCACCTCTGCGTCAGGCGACTTCGCAGCCGCCTTGATGCCCCGGCCGGGTACGGATGCCCAATGCCGGGAAACGCGTTTGCAGACTCGCGGCGCAGTTCGCCGGTCACGAGTCTGCACGGGCGGCCAAGAGGCCGGCCGTCTGTTTGGAGATACCCAGCATGAGTCGTATCAATACCAACCCGTCGTCGCTGATTGCCCAGCGCAACCTCACAACGAACAACAAGAACCTGACGACGACGCTCGAGCGTCTCTCAACGGGCTTGCGCATCAACCGCGGCAAGGATGACCCCGCCGGTCTGATCGCCAGCGAGAATCTTCGCGCCGAGAAGTCGGCCCTCACCTCCGCAATCGCCAATGCCGAGCGTGCCGATCAGCTGGTGAACATCGCCGAAGGTGGCTTGCAGGAACTAAGCTCACTGCTGACCGATCTCAAGGGTCTGGTCACCTCCAGCGCGAATACCGCGGGTCTCTCGCTTGAAGAGAAGCAAGCTAATCAGCTTCAGATTGACTCTATTCTGCAGACAGTCGATCGCCTTGCTGACAGCACGAACTTCCAGGGAGTCAAGCTTCTCAATGGCAATCTCGACTTCAACGCCACCTCAGTGGCAACCGGCGTGACGGACTTCCGCGTCAATACCGCCAAGGTCCCACGCGGGAGCAATATCGCAGTGCAAGCGCTTATCACAACTTCTGCTCAGCAGGGCGCGCTTTATCTCTCAACTGGCGCAAGTGTCAACCTTGGTGGTGGTGGCAGCGGCCTGTTCACGATTGAAGTGGGTGGCCGCCTCGGCAGCCGCGAGCTTTCCTTCGCCTCAGGCACCACCCGCCAGCAGGTTGTCGACGCCATCAACACATACTCCTCGGTGACCGGCGTCTCCGCAGCGGTTCGCACCTCGGGTTCAAACAACGGCATTCGGATCAAATCCAGCGAATTTGGCTCCGACGAGTTCGCCTCTGTGCGCGTCGTCAATGCAGCCAACATTCAGGGCGCAAACACTGGCATCTACAACACACTTACCACCAACGGCAACTTACCAACGACCACGCTGGTCAGCGCCTTTAACGGCAGCGTCGCATCCAACGGCTTTCGCGACTCAGGCCAGAATCTGGTGGCGACCATTAACGGTGTTTCGGCGACGACCAAGGGCCGTACAGCCCGGATCAACACTGACTTCCTTGATGTTTCGATCAGCTTCAACACCGCCACCAGCCAGGCCCGTGGCAGCACCAACGCCTTCACCATCACCGGCGGTGGTGCAGAGTTCCAGCTTGCCAGCAAGGTGGATGCAGGTGGTCGCGTCGCCGTCGGCATCCAAAACGTTGCCGCTCGCAAGCTTGGTAACTCGGCCGTCGGCTTCCTCAGCTCGCTTGCCTCAGGTAGCCGCAGCAATGTGGTCGATGGTGATCTCAACGCCGCTGGCGCCATCGTCGATGAGTCGATCCGGCAGACCACCGCTCTTCGTGGCCGCCTTGGTGCGTTCCAGAAGAACGTCGTCGGTGCCACGGTGCGAAACCTCAGCATCTCGCTCGAGAACTCCGTCGCGGCAGAGTCCACCATCCGCGATGCTGACTTCGCCTCTGAAACGGCCAGTCTGACCCGCTCGCAGATTCTGTCGCAGGCCGCGCAGAACTCGCTGAGTATTGCCAACAGCGCGCCGCAGGCTGCTCTGCAGTTGCTGCGGTAAGCTGAAACCTAACCGTCAGTAAAAGTTTCGTTTACACCCCCCGCCAGAAATGGTGGGGGGTTTTTCGTTGGGACACCGCTGCGGGCACGCAGTTACACCTGCGGTCGCATCACCGCAATGTCAGGCACGTTGCGGAAGTAGCCGTCATAATCCAGCCCATAACCAATGACAAACTCATTGGCGATATCAAAGCACGAGTACTCAACTGGCACCTCTTCAACCCGCTTGACGCCCACCTTCGTCAGCAGCACCACGAGCCGCAGCGAGCACGGCAACTGCGCGGCAATGACGCGTCGCAGCAGTCCCAGCGTCTGGCCTGAGTCCAGAATGTCATCGACGATTATCACCCGCTTGTCGCGCAGATCAGTCGGCAGCCCGTGCTGAATCGTCGCACCATGAGAGCTGGTCGCAGATCCCGGATAGCTGCTCACCGTGACCGGCCGAATGCTCATGGTCACTGGCATCGCCCGCACCAAATCGGCAGTAAATAACATTGCCCCGGTCAGTACCGGAACCATCACTATCGCGCCTACCGATTTGCCAGCATCGCGCATCTGCACTTCTTCTGCTAGCAGATCCGCTGTCAGTTGCTGCCCGACCGCACGCACCTTCTCCGCAATGGCATCGCGCGAGATCAAAATGCGGTCAATCGTGGGCATTTCAAAGAGTACGAGTCTAGCGGAACACGCGGCCGGCCTCATCCGATTGAGTTAGCGATTCCACACATCCCGGCCATAAACCGCCTCGCTGCCTAAATGCTCGGCGATCCGCAGCAACTGGTTGTACTTGGCGTTGCGATCACTGCGGCAGGGCGCACCGGTCTTGATCTGCCCGCAGTTTGTAGCCACGGCAATGTCGGCGATGGTCGCATCCTCAGTCTCGCCGGACCGATGCGAGAGAATCACGCCGTAGCTATTGCGCAGGGCAAGATTGACGGCTTTGAACGTCTCGGTGAGCGTACCGATCTGGTTAACCTTGACCAAGATCGCGTTGGCACACTTCTCGCTGATGCCGCGGGCCAGGAACGTGGGATTCGTCACAAACAGATCATCGCCGACGAGCTGCACCTTCGCGCCGAGCCGCTGGGTAATCTTCGCCCAACCCGCCCAGTCGTTCTCGGCCAATCCATCCTCGATCGAGCGGATCGGATACTTGTTGCACCAGCCCGCCCACAAATCGATCAGCTCATCACTGCTGGCGATGCGAGAAGGGTCGCTCTTAAAGAAGCAGTATCCTGTCTTGCCCTTCTCTTTGGCCTCATTCCAAAGCTCACTGCACGCCGGGTCAAGGGCGACAAAGATCTGCTCGCCCCACTTGTAACCCGCCTTCTTGGTGGCCTCTTCGATCAGTTGCAGCGGCTCCTCGGCGTTCTTGACGCTCGGTGCAAAGCCACCCTCATCGCCCACGGCAGTCGAGAGATGCCGCTCGTGCAGAACCTTCTTGAGCGCGTGATAAATT
>Ga0105046_10010249_pt1 | contig 14606 bp, 12 predicted proteins | sample MAT03_FD_78385 | JGI IMG/M metagenome (GOLD analysis project Ga0105046, IMG submission 78385) | Freshwater microbial communities from Lake Fryxell liftoff mats and glacier meltwater in Antarctica - MAT-03 (megahit assembly) | ecosystem: Environmental > Aquatic > Freshwater > Ice > Liftoff... | reverse complement strand
GGCGCCGGCATCTGGGGCGCGATCAGCACCCTGGTCGCCTTTTTGCTTGGGGGCTGGCTGGCTGCCCGCACGGCGGCGGCGGCAGGGCGTGGTAATGGTGTCTTGAATGGTGCTATGGTTTGGATTGTGGCAATTCCATTGATTCTCTATCTGGTGAGCAATGGACTGGGCTCGCTTTTGAACACTGCCGGTAGTGTCGCGGCGACGGGTGTAACTGCACTGGCGCCCGCAGCGGGCGCACTGGCTGACGATGCAGCTGCTCAGCCTGGGGTTGCCGCCACGGCGGAGGCGGCTGGTGGTGATCTGGCTGCACAGGCCGAGGCTACGGTCTCCGCGCTAGGCGAGGCTGTTACGCCAGCAAATGTGGAAGCGACGGCAAACGACGCTAGCACCGCCGCATGGAGCACCCTGGTAGGGCTCTTGCTCGGGTTGGGCGCCTCTGCCCTTGGTGGATTGCTCGGCGCACGTCGGCAACCATCCGTCACCCAGACTGTGGCTGCCTAGCCACTGTATAGCTAGGTAAGGCGATGGCCTTTATTGTTTCTAACTTGAACTTTCGAGTTGACAATAAAGGCCATCGCGTTGGGGTCACATGGCTGCGTGATAGGGTGTCTCCGCATCGATTCTATACCTATAGCCATAACCAAAGATATACAAGTTACCTATTGCAGCCTTCCGATAAATCTGTATTCTGTTAACTAGGTTGGATGGTAATCGCAAAGGAGCGGCTAATGCAACAACCAGGTGATCGAATTGTAGTTGACAGTGCGGGGCTTCGTGGTGTTATCGAGCCAGGACCAGAAGCAGAGGTTGCGGATGACAAGCTGGACCTCAGCGGAGCTGCCAGCAGTAAGACGGGGCAGCTGTGGGTACGGCTCGAAAGTGGTCAGCGAATCCAGGTGCCAAGCGAACTGCTGGTGGGGCAAGAAAATAATCAGCTCTATTTCCCAGCCAGTTTGGCGGCATTGGAAAACCAGCAAATCTCAGGTGATCAATCAACACGCGACGGTTCAATCATCATCCCCGCCATTGCCGAAACAGTCCAGGTTGAGAAACAGACTGTTGAAACCGGCAAAGTTATTATCACCAAACGGGTGCACGAGCGGGAAGAGACCGTTGATTTGGCACTTTTGCATGAAGAAGTCGAAGTTAATCATGTAGCAGTGAATCGAGTCGTTGATGAACCCCCGTCGATTCGCTATGAAGCCGACACCATGATTGTACCTGTATTAGAGGAAGTGTTGGTCGTTGAAAAACGATTGATGCTAAAAGAGGAAATCTACATCACGAAACGGCGCACAGAAGTGCACTCGCCGGAGACAGTTACCTTGCGGCATGAAGATATCCAGGTTGAACGTACAAGCGCTGGGTCTGTCTAACCAATGACTTGGTACAAACGGGTGACTGGATACGACTGCTGGACTGCCAGTGCTAGGTTAGCGGCAATCCAATCGCCCTAGCCACTAGATTTCTATCTGAAGCTACTAATGTTCACTGAATTGAGTTACTAAATGGAGTTAAAGTGTAAAAGGAGAATTATCACATGACACGAACAGTTGTCGCACTCTATGAGGATATGCCGACGGCGCAACAAGCAGTCGAGGAATTGAGCAACAATGGCTTTGATCGTGCTCAGATCAGCCTTGTCTCGCAGGATGCCGAAGGCCGTTATACCAGCCAAACGGGTGACGGAGAGAGCACCGGCGAAAATATCGCCGAAGGCGTGGGCGTTGGTGCTGCCGTTGGTGGCATTGGCGGCCTCTTGGTGGGTTTAGCTGCGCTGGCAATTCCAGGCGTGGGCCCGATTATTGCCGCGGGTCCTTTAGCTTCGGCATTAATTGGTGCTGGGGTTGGCGCAGCGACAGGTGGTTTGATTGGCGCTCTGGGCGAAAGTGGTGTGCCGCCTGAGCAGGCCGAATATTACGCTGAAGGTGTACGTCGCGGTGGCGCTCTGGTGACGGCCCAGGTGCCAGATGAAAATGTTGACCGCGCGATTTCGATTTTGGAGCGTTATGACCCAATTGACATTCAGCGCCGGGCATCCGAGTGGCGCTCCGAGGGTTGGACTGGCTTCGACAACGATTCGTCGTTATCAACGGCCAACCCTACAGATACACGGTCAACCAGTGGTACAATGTCTGGTGGGACAATGTCCAGTGGCGCCACGTACGGGGACACAACCTCTGGCCTGGGCACACAGACACGCAGCAGTGACCGCAGCTACGCCCGACGCACAGATGACAACCTGGATGAGACTATCCCCGTAGTGGAAGAAGAGATCAGCGTGGGTAAACGCCAGGTAGAGGGTGGTGGCGTGCGAGTAAACACCAGTGTACGCGAAGTGCCCGTAGAACAAGAAGTGCGTCTGCGTGAAGAGCATGTGGAAGTGGATCGCCGGCCGGTAAATCGTGCCGCCAGCCAAGCCGACTTTGATGCTTTCAAGGAAGGCACGATTGAAGTAACCGAAACTTCCGAAGAAGCTGTGATCGGTAAACAAGCACGCGTGGTTGAGGAAGTGGCGATTCACAAGGATGCACGCGAACGTACCGAAACCATCCACGACACCGTGCGCCGCACCGAGGTGGAAGTTGAACCAATTAACCGGTCCAACTTTGATAATACCAACTATCAGCGCTATGACAGTGGTTTCCGTCGTCACTTCCAAACCACCTTTGGCAACAGCAGTTCCAGCTACGAGCAGTATGAGCCGGCCTATCGCTATGGCTACAGCCTGGCGTCAGATCAGCAATATCGCGACCGTGACTGGAACGCCGTCGAGACCGATGCCCGCAGCCATTGGGAAGAGCGCAACCAAGGCACCTGGGAAAATTTCAAAGATGCTGTCAAGCATGCTTGGAATGAAGCACGCGGTAAGGTTTAAGTTACCTGTCTGAGCCCGCTTTCCGCATAGTGCTCACCTATAATGTTTGATGGAACGCCATGTAATTTTACATGGCGTTCCATTTATGGAAACGACAATGCTTGTTGTTGCGTATAAATGTACACGGATCAACCTGATAAATAACCAACCAACCAACCCGATCCATAGGATAACTATGTCGCCTGAAAAATTAGCGCCCCCGCCGTTTGACTGGGCCATCTATGCCGATGCTACGCTGGCTGGTTTGTCCGTGCTTATTCCGGTCCCTTTTATCGATTCTCTCTTCGAAACATTTTTCCGCCGGCGCATGCCCGGCGCCATTGCGCGCCGGCGTGGTTATCCATTACAACCCACCGCAGAACTTGCCATTAACCACGTCTCTACGAGCCTAATGGACCGCGTGAGCGGTTGTATTCTCGCCGGATTGAACCTGATTTTTGAACTAATTTTGCGTCTGGTGCGCAAAATCCTCTATTTTCTCACGGTTAAGAAATCCATCGATGTGCTCACCTATTACTGGCAGCGCGCCTTTTTGCTAGAGCATATGATGCGGATGGGCTATCTAGATAATCCACAGCAGGTGCCGCAGGCGGTGTTAGCACTAGAAGAAGTACTGGACGCAGTGGGCTCCAGCCCACTGCGCCAACTTGCTGCCCAGATTATTACCAGCCCGTGGCATATCTTACGTAGTTTGTGGCAAGCCCGCCAGGGGCGTGAAGATGCCACCGTCGCCGAAACACGGTCGCACATGGCCCGCACCTGGGATAGTTTCGCTGGCTACCTGGCCACGGTGGCCGAACGTTATGATGCCCACTACGCGGCGCTGATGGCAAACTCTGAAGAAGTACCCCAATCGACGAATGTTTGACAACCAAACCTGGTGCTTATACTCGATAACCCTCTACTTCGTCATTACCCTGTATGCCCAATCTTCTGCCCGTCCAACCTGCCGCTGATTTAAATGGCCCTGCTTGACAAGCGAATTAACGCAACTTAGTCGCTTGCTAGCTACACGTCGCCACAGTTTTACCGTATAATACGGGGGATCAGCGGTGCAAATGTGCAACGAGTTTTAAACTCGTTGTACCGCATCGCCGCGACGGCTTGCCGTATAAATAATAGGGTGGATCATTGGCAAACGACGAGGTTGGATCCAAGCCATTAAAATCTTACAACTTTTTGTTGGAGTGCAAGGGATGAATAAACGCGAACCGAAACTTGGCTTTATTTTTGTTACACTGCTGCTTGATGTACTGGGCATTGGCTTGATTATTCCAGTGCTGCCCAAACTAATTCAGAGCTTTACCGGCAACGATTTGCAAAATGCCACCACGGTCTATGGCATTATGATTGCCGTTTATGCACTGATGCAATTTTTATTTGCTCCAATTTTAGGCAGCCTCTCCGATAAATATGGTCGCCGCCCTGTGATCTTGATCTCGCTGCTCGGCGCAGGACTCGATTATCTACTGCTGGCCTTTGCACCCAGCTTGGCCTGGCTGTTCATTGGCCGCGTTATTGCTGGCATCACTGCTGCTAATATTACGACCGCGACCGCCTACATCGTCGATGTTAGTCCGCCGGAAAAGCGCGCTCAGAACTTTGGCATTTTGGGGGCAGCGTTTGGGTTGGGCTTTATTATTGGTCCGGCGTTGGGCGGGTTGCTGGGCAATGTGGGCCTGCGTATTCCATTTCTGGTCGTGGCGGGCATCACCTTGATGAATGTCCTCTATGGTTACTTCGTACTACCAGAATCATTGTCACTCGAAAACCGGCGCGCCTTTAGTTGGGGTCGCGCCAACCCGGTCGGCTCCCTTACCCAGTTGGGGCGCTATCCAATTGCGCTGGCGCTAGCGTCTACGATCGTGCTGACGAATTTGGCGCAGAATGCTTTGCAGAGCACCTGGGTTTACTACACCGGCTACCGCTTTGATTGGGGTCCCGGTGATGTGGGTATTTCATTGGCTGTTGTCGGGCTGACGGCTGGCTTGGTGCAGGGTGGCTTAATTGGCCGCATTGTCCCCCGGCTTGGCGAACGTCGCTCCTTGTTGGTGGGCTTGGCGATTAGCGCTTTTAGTTTTGTGCTCTATGGGTTGGCGCCCTTTGGCTGGGTGATGTACATTATCCCATTTATTGGCGCTTTTGGTGGCATCTCCCTGCCAAGCGCCCAGGCGATCATTACCCAGAATGTGCAGGCCAATGAACAAGGCTCTGTACAGGGAGCGCTTACCAGCCTGAATGCATTGACCGCTGTGGTTGGCCCTTTGCTCGCCACCCAAGTCTTCCGCTACTTTATTAGTGAGCGAGCGCCTTTTGCGTTGCCTGGCGCGGCGTTCTTTTTAGGCGCAATTTTCATCTTGATTGGGCTGCTGCTGGCGGTTAACACCTTCCGGCGCCTCCCAGCTTCTAAACCTACAACTGAGGTGACTACACCTGTTATGCTACACTAGCGATGCGCCCATTTAGAATTTGGACGCGGATTTTTTAGTTTTTTATCTGTGTTAATCTGTATAGATCTGTGTACAAATTCTAAAAATTAGTGAGTCGAACTACCAGTGGTGGGTTGCTAGCATCGTAAAAAAGACCGCTATCTTCGCGATAGCGGTCTTTTTGTACATCAGCTCAGATGCGGCGCCGGCTGCCGGGGCTGACTGGTGTCTGGGCTGCGTAGAATGTTGACGACGGCTAGCTCTTCGATATCCAGCCCGGTAGGTGAAGGCGTGTATGCTTCAGCCGCGCGTTGCATCGCCATAAAGAGTGTATCATCTTCATAGGCAACCAGGATTTTGGGATGTACGTAATATTTGCGACAAACCGTTACCGTGTTACCCAGTTCGTGGGCCGCTTGTTTGATCGCCTGGCTGATATTCAACTTGCAAGCACGTGCCGTGGGGGCCGGTCCTAATAGATAGAGGGCGCGAATGGTAGCCCGCGTGCCGCCCCAGGTGCGAAAATCTTTGGCGCTATAATCTTGGCCGGTCAGTGCACGCAAGTAGTTATTGACATCATTTGATTGCACGGATTGACGCTGACCATTTTCGTCCAGAGATTGAAATAGTTGCTGGCCGGGCAATTCCTGGCATTTTTTGATCAGACGCACCAACTGCTTGTCTTCAAGCGCAATCGCCTGCTCGACGCCACTTTTGCCTTTAAACTTGAGTTGCGCGCCATGCGTGGAAAGCTTCAGATGTTTATCACGCAGCGTTGTCAAGCCATAAGAGTTATTTTGGCGCACATACTCGCGGTTGCCAATTCGGATCAATGTCTCGTCGAGCAGCCGCATGACAATGGCGATCACCTTTTGACGGGAGAGGACACGCGCTTGCAAATCGAGCGCCACCTGTTGGCGAATCATCGGTAGCGCTTCGGCGAAGGCCAGCATGCGATTAAACTTGGCCAGGTTGCGCACCGCTTCCCAGCGCGGATGATAGATGTACTGTTTGCGACCTTGCCCATCGCGTCCGGTGGCCTGGATATGGCCATTGGGATCGGCGCAAATCCAGACATCTTTCCAGCCTGGCGGAATCACCAGTGCCTTGATGCGGGCCAAGAGCGCAGCATCACGCACGCAGTCGCCACTCTCTTGGCGGTACGTAAAACCCTTGCCGCGGCGTTGGCGGCGAAAACAAGGCTGTTGCTCATCAACATAGATCAACTCCGCCAACTGAGCAGCCTGCAAGGAATCGACATAGATCGATTGCTCTGCTCTACTTTCTGCTTGCAGTACCGTCATTGCTACCCTTTGTCCATCTCTAAAAGCGAACCACAGACTGGTCAGGTTGCAAAACCTGACCAGTCTTGTCTAAGTACGTGCGCTACTATTGCGCCGGTGGGGTTAGGACGGCGTCGATGATGTGAATGGTTCCATTCGCTGCTGGGATATCGCTTTGGATAATTCTGGCATTGTTCGCTATCACTATCCCATCTGTGCTCACGGTGATGGTAATGGGCTGGCCGGAGATTGAAAGTGCAGCCCCAAGCCGGGTCAAATCCCCTGCCAATGCCTGATCGGCAATTACATGGTATTGCAAGACATTAACTAACTGTGTTGGGCTATTGAGAAGCGTGTCCAGCGCACCCGCTGGCAAACTGGCAAAGGCCTCATCCGTGGGGGCAAAGACGGTGATCGGACCTGCACCTTGCAGCGAATTGGTCATGCCGGCAGCCTGTAAAGCTACGCTCAATGTGCCCAAGCCCGGCGTTGTGCTAATCACCTGGGCAATCGTCAACTCTGTCACATCGCTGGTAACAACCTGCACCTCAGTGACGCTGCCGGTTGTGGTAATGCCGGTGGCTGGTGCAATCGAACTGCTGCCGGTGTTCGTAATTGTGCCCGTGCCGGTAATGAGCGAAGGTGGTAGCAAAACGTTGTCGATGATGTGAATCAACCCATTTGCCACTGCGACATCACCCTGGACAACCGTAGCATTGCCCACTGTCACGGCCCCGCTGGCGGTTTGGGTCACGGGCACGGTCTCGCCCAGCGCCGTCAAAGCGGCGCCATAGCCAACTAGGTCAGCCGTTGTCACTTGATCTACGACCACATGATAACGCAACACGTTGGCCAGTGTGGCCGGGTCTGCCATTAAGCTTTCCATCAAATTGGTGGGCAGGGCAGCAAAAGCCTGATTCGTCGGCGCAAAAATGGTCAGCGTACGGGTGGGCACATCTAGCTCCGCAATCAGCCCCGTGGCGACTAGCGCAGAGTTAAAGGTGTCCAGCGTATCTATGCTGGCAATGGCGTCAAAGATACCGGCGCCGGCCGGCACTGTAATGACACCGGTTGGTGCAACATTGGTTGTTGCCGTTGCACTAATGGTTGGGGTGATTGCGGTTGCCGTAGGTGTAATTGGCGCAGTGGCTGTAGGCGTTATCAGCACTGTCACGCTAATGGGTTCTGGCGGGGTTACGGTTGCTGTCGCTGTAAAGCTAATTGTATCTGTAATATCAGTGGTCGTTGTGATTGTTGCAGATTCTACTGGCGATGCAGTTGGCGTAGCTTCTGGCGTAGCTACATTGATATTACAAGCCGCAACAAATAACGCAGTGGCTAACAAAAGTAAGATTGATGGTGTTTTTTTCATAAGGGTTCCTTTTGGTAATGGGGATCTCGGATTGTTTATCTGAGCTACGTTGCCTGATCCAAGCCTGATCCAAGGATAGCGGTTGCTTCTACCCAGTCTACCAACTTTAGCCGTCAATCTCATGTGCCAACGGCGCACAACAGGTATAAACGTGGATACATTCTTGCTGATCGTAACTGCCTTCACTTTCCTATTTTATACTTTGGTGCAAATTTGGCTATTTTCGTTGAATTCTATTTTCTATGGCAATTTTTATATACAAAAGGCAACATATACTCGAATGTATACCTGTATTCTATACCCTTATCCATAGCGTACCTGCTTTATTTTCGCTACTATCTATAGGGGCAACGGAATGCCGGTGTAAAGGCAATTGCATTGATGGCTTACATATTTAGGGACTGAAACGAAGTTTATGCTTGCTGGATAAAACGCCTTCAACCACGATAAGCTACGGATTTTAGCCCTCACTTATCAATGCCAAGCGACTTACTTGCTTCGTAGCACGGACGAAGCCTTCATCAGGATCCATAATTTCAGTAGAGGAGGATATACCAATGATTGGATGGATTAACCAGAAAGAGCGATACCTGCTTTGCATCTTCACTGCACTTATATTTGTACTAAGTGGCTGTGGTGGTGATGACACGGGCGCAGAGTCTGCCGACACAACTGCTGCAACGCCAACGCTGGTCACGGCTTTAGAACCGGCGGCGGAAGCAACGGTTGCTGACAGCGAAGATATAACGGACACCGAAGCGGCTGGCGTTGCAGCCACCGCCATCAGCACGGTGACAGAGGAGCTAGCCGACGCGGCTGATGTGACCGGCACCGAAGGCACAACTGATGATTCTAAAGTGGTTTCGCAGGATGTTACCGTCATTACTGATACGCAGGTGATCACCGGCACTGAGGTGACCACGGATGTTGTGGTGACGACCAATACAGTTGTGCTTACGCAGAATCTGGTGACCACCGTCGTCACCGCGACTGAATTAGTCACTGATGTCGCCAACCTGACCGACCAAAGCACAACGACCGAAAGTGTCGTTCTGACTGATACAGGTGAATTGACGACACAAACTGAAACCGAAGGTGTTGTAGCAAGTGTAGAAGTGACTGGCACCACGCCAACACCGACGCGACGCCCAACCGCAACGCCTACTGTTGTTGTAAACCTGACGCGGGTCACAACGGACACCATTGTTGTGACCGACACCGAAGCAGTTAGCGCAACAGCGACACCAACTGCCCGCGCAACACCGCGTGCCAGTGCGACACCAACTCGCACCAGCAGCGCCGGCGCAGGGAGCGCGATTACCAACACAGAAACTGCGACGGACACCAGTAGCACAACCAGCATGATGGGCGTGGTAGGGGCTGCCGACCGCACGGTACGGGGATCGGAATTATTGGATTACGATATTGAGAACCTAAATGGCGAAGACATTGGTGATCTAAACGACCTGATTATCGACATGAGCGACGGTCGTGTGCTCTTTGCCACCATGGAGTATGGCGGCTTGCTTGGCTTTGGTGCCAACACCTACCCGTTGCCCTTGCAAGCGCTGCGGTCTGCCGCTGGCATTACAGGGACAACCAGCCTAACGGGCACATCTGGCGTAACAGGCACAGGCTTGGGTCTGGATGACAATGTGATTGTCTTTAACATTGCCGAAGAGACGCTCGATAATGCACCTGGTTATGATGCCGATTGGCCAGATTTGAACGCCAGTGACTTCGAGGCCGAGTTTCGCCAATTCTGGAGTGATCCAAGCTTGGGTGCACTTACCGATAGTTTGGACATTACCGGCACGAATGGTATTACCGGCACAGATGTTGTTAGCGGATCGCTTGCTAAGGCGAGTGAATTGATCGGCTTTAACATTGAAAATGCTGATGGCGACAACATTGGCGAGATTAACGACTTGCTCGTTGATCTGGGCAGTGGCCATGTCACATACGCCGTCCTCTCGTTCGGGGGCTTCCTTGGCCTGGGCGATCAACTGGTTGCCATTCCGCTGAGCCTTTTTGAATCGGCGCCGGAAACCAATGAAAACCGGGCCGTTGCCAACATTATCCTGAATGTAGAACCAGAGACACTGGAAAACGCACCGGCTTTTGATCTAGATGCCTTCCCCGAGACGAATACCGCGGGTTGGGATACCGAGTGGCGCCAGTACTGGGGTCAAAATCAGTAAGGTTTTAGATAGCGAGTTGCAGGCTGCGAATTGATTGAATAAACCTGTAACTCGCTTTTTGAAAGGAGCACTGCATGGCGAAGAAAAATCGCCGCAAACGCAACAAGCAGAACGACGCCAGTGTGGGAAATCCCGACTTTACCGAGACCGAGGATATGGATACCGCCGAGTTGGAAAGCACAGGCCTCGCTGATGAAGATATGACAGATGATGAAATGTTAGATGACAGCGACGACGCTATTGATGATGAAGCCATTGATGACGAAACAATGAATACAGACGCTGCCATGATGGGATTAACAACGGCGGACGCCGATGATGAGGCGAATACGCGAATCAACCAAACAGGTAACAGTGGGGAGAAGAGCAAAATGGACGAGCACAATAATCAGAGCACAACTGAATATGCTAATCAATTGACCGCTAATATCGGTTATACGGGAGATGCTACTCGTCAAACTATTGAGCAATCGGCGGGCCAATCCGCCGGTGAGTTTAGCGCTAACCGGGGGACAAGCAGCACGAATGTGAGTGAGGCTGTCCAAGAAACCGTGGGTCAGGCCCGCCAAGCGGCCAGTAATTTGACCGAGCAGGCCAAGCAGAAAGTAACCGAAGGCGTTGGTGAAGCCAAACGTCAGGCAAAATCTACCTTGGATGAACAAAAGTCACGCGCCGCCGATCAACTGGGTGGGATTGCGGGTGCGCTGCGCCAAACAGGCGACCAATTGCAAGAGCAGGACAACGCCATGGTCGCCCAATATGCGCAAGGTGCAGCCGACCAGATCGAGCGTTTCTCCAATTATTTACAAACGGCTGATGTTAGTGAGCTGTGGCGCGAGACCCAAAATCTGGCGCGACGCCAGCCAGAACTTTTCGTGGCGGGTGCGTTGGCTGGCGGTTTTCTGCTGGCGCGTTTTCTGAAGAGCTCCAGCGCACAAAGCCGCACTTATGGCGCGACCAATCGTTATAATAACTACAACCAACCACAGCGGCCTTACAAACACAGCACCGATGATGCGGTTGCCAGAATGGATTTTGAATCGCCGGCGCCACAAAATATCCAGGTAGCTGAAGAAATTTAATCGTTAGGTGTCAAGCTGATGTAAGTAGTCGATGTGGGCAACGACATCCGAACTTATGGGTTTACATCGACTTTCGGGTTAGAAGGAGGAGCAAAGATGGCTGGAGAAAGAACAAGAAGCGATGAATATGAACGCACTGGGGGCAGTACGGCGCGTCCAGCCGGCGAAACGTCGCTTGGTGAGCTTTTCACTGCGTTAACCACCGATATGACGACATTGGTGCGCAAAGAGGTGGAACTGGCCCGCACCGAGACGGTGGGGAAAATTTCTAAAGCAACACGCAGCGTTGTCTTTATGGTCGCTGGTGGCATGTTGGCCTATGCGGGCCTAATTGGGCTGATTATTGCCGCGATTGTGGCTTTGGCCAATGTGATGGACTTGTGGCTGTCTGCCTTAATTGTTGGCCTGGTTGTGATCATCATTGGCGCTATCTTGCTGCAGAGTGGTCGCAGCATGCTCCAGCGGCTAAGCCTTGTACCCGAGAAGACGATCGAGTCGATCAAAGAGAGCACTGAGTGGGCAAAGGAGCAACTACAATGACACATGATCGTGGCAGAATGACTGATTATACCGGCCGCATTGATAATGCGGAATGGGATGAACGAGCCGAACGCGAGCGAGCTGAATTAGCACGAGCAGAACGTGAACGTGCCTATAGTTTAGGTAATACCACGGCCGATTACGACAGTGATGAAAACAAATCGTCGGAAGAAATTAAGGCCGATATTGAACAGACGCGCCAGGAAATGTCCGAAAAAATCAACCAGATTCAGGAGCGTCTGGATCCGCAACGGTTGAAAGAGCACGCCCAAGAGACTGTGCGCAGTGTTGTGGCTGACACTAGCAATTCAATTATGAGCTATCTGCAAACCGACTCGGCCCATATGGGGCTAGCTGCGATCGAGATTATGCGCCGCAACCCGATCCCATCGGCTTTGGTGGGGTTGGGGCTTGGTTGGCTCTTGGTCGAAGCCTTGAGCAATTCTAATGAGCAGGGCGCCGTCGAGCGCACTCGTTATCAGGATCGATACGGCGCCTTTGATCAACCCAGTTATGCCGATGATTACAATTATCGTAGCGGCGCCAGTGTCTATCCAGCCACGGTGGCACCCAGCGCATATACGGCCTATGCCAGCGGCTATGTAGCCCCCGTTGAAGGTGAAGACGAACAATCTGGCCGTGGCCGCGTGAGTGAAGTATTGCACTCTGCCCAAGAGAGTGCGTCGGATATTGTAGAGCAGGTAAAAGACAAGGCTAGCGAACTGGGCCATCAAGTGCAAGAAAAGGCCGAGCAGACGGGCGATTACGTGCGCGACAAAGTGAGCCACTTGACCGGTCACGACCGTCCGCAAGTAACTCAGTCGTACTATGGCAATCAATATCAACCCCAGTATGGCCGACAAGGGCAAAGGGGCTATCGTTCGCGTAGCCGAGTCCACCGTATGGGGCGTACGTTGCAACGCAACCCAGTGCCTTTTGGCCTTGCCGCCTTGGCCGTAGGTACGTTGTTGGGTTTGTCTTTACCCGCTACGCAAACCGAGAGTCGTGTAATGGGCGATACGCGCGACCGGCTGTTCGATAACGCACAAAACTTAGCCCATGATGTTCAGCAACGGGCCAAAGACGCCGTGCAAGAGGCTGCCTCTGATTTGAAGCAGACTACACAGCAGACAATAGACAACTTGAAGCAGACCGGCAAAGAGGCAGTCGATACCTTGTAGACAGCAGCACTTACGCACGTGAAGATTCTCTGACAGGGCTGTAAAAGACACAAAGGTTATAAAGTTCTCTGGTTTTTCTTGGCGTTCTTTGCGGCTTTGCGCGAGATTCTTCCTATGCTTGAAGTCGCCGTTCTGTTACCTCCCAGAACGGCGACTTTTTTCAGGAGAAACAAAATGAGTCTAGTCGAAAAACAGAGCGATCTATTTACCAGAGCAGCATTAGCTTCTCTCTTAGCCGAAGAGCGCGGTCCTTGTGTTTCTATCTTTATGCCCACCTACCGCAAAGGCGTCGATACGCAGCAGGGACCTATCCGCCTCAAAAATCTGCTGGCGGAAGCCGAGGCACAATTGGTTGCCCTGGATGAACGTACGCCCAATGCCCGTGAACTGCTGGCCCCAGCCCAGGCATTAGTGGAGAATAGCCCCTTTTGGCAACAGCAGAGCACAGGGTTGGCATTATTTCTTTCGTCCGACGCCACTGATATGGCTACATTTCGCGTGCCGTTGGATCTGGAGGAACTTGTGGTGGTGGGCGAACGCTTCCATGTTAAGCCTTTGCTACCGCTCTTGAGCGGCGAGGGTAGCTTCTACCTTTTAGCCCTCAATCAAAGCGGTGTGCGTCTCTATCAAGGGTCGCGCTTTAGCCTGAGCGCGATCGAACTGGCTGATGATACACCGAAAAGCCTGGACGATGAATTGCGCTACGATGAATTCGAACCCTCGCTCCAATTCCATAGCGGTACGGGCCAAAATCGTTCATCTGGGGAGCGTAATGCCATGTTCTTTGGCAGCGGTGATGAAGGCGATGCGGCGAGCCAGAAGCAGAATATTCTGCGTTTTTTCCAGCACCTGGATGATGGCGTGCGTAGCGCTATACCGACTGGTGACGGTGTACCATTGGTCTTAGCTGGCCTTGAAGTCTTACAAGGTATCTACCGCCAGGCCAATGAATACAAATTCTTGCTGGAAGATGGCGTGGAGAAAGATGTGGACACGCTTAGCCTGGAAGAGCTGCATGCCCAGGCCTGGCCACTTGTCGAACCGATCTTTCAACAGGCACGCGGCGACGCACTGGACGCTTATCACCATCTGGTGGGCAACAGTGATGCGCGGGCAGGGCAGACGCTGGAAGAGATTGTATCTGCCGCTTACTTTCAGCGCATTGACACACTCTTTACAACCGTCGGAACCCAGCGCTGGGGCCATTTCGATGCCGACGCCAACCGTGTTGAGTTATACGATGAAGCCCAGCCCGGTGCTGAAGAGCTGTTGGATTTTGCCGCGGTCCACACGCTTCTGAACGGTGGCGCCGTCTATGTATTAGATTCAACCGAAATGCCCAACGGCGCACCGCTGGCGGCGATCTTTCGCTATTAAGCAAGTAAACCGGTAGACAGCAGACGGTAAACATTCGGCGTTGATCGTTTGTCAATCATCTTCAATAAAGGGGGAGACTAGTGACAGTAGATACAATGGATACCAGAGTCGATGCCAATCAAGCGGTTAAGACGCTGAATCGTTTGATTAAGATGTGTATGGAGAGTGATAAGGGTTTCTATAAGGCCGCCGAACAGATCAAAAATCGGGGCTTAAAGCTGCTTGTCAAAAGTTATGCTGAACAACGAGCCCAGTTTTCC
>Ga0105046_10010247_pt1 | contig 14608 bp, 10 predicted proteins | sample MAT03_FD_78385 | JGI IMG/M metagenome (GOLD analysis project Ga0105046, IMG submission 78385) | Freshwater microbial communities from Lake Fryxell liftoff mats and glacier meltwater in Antarctica - MAT-03 (megahit assembly) | ecosystem: Environmental > Aquatic > Freshwater > Ice > Liftoff... | reverse complement strand
TGCAATTTGGCGCTGATTTCGGCATCCCTAACGGCGGCGGGCGTAAGTTATCACGGGCAGGTTCGCCCTTTACTTGAGCAGCGCTGCGGGGCTTGTCATCAAGAGGGCCGAGCCTCCGGCGGCGTGGCGCTGACGTCGTTTGCCGGTGTCCGTGCGGCGATCAACCGGTTGGTTCCGGCAGTGAGCGGCGCGACTCCGCGCATGCCCAAATCGGGCGCGGCGTTGGCGGCGGAAGATGTGGCTCTCATAACGCGTTGGATCACCGAGGGCGCTGTGGACGATACGCCTGCAGGGTTCAGCGGATCGACATGGTGGTCATTGACGCCATTGCGAACGGCGGTGGTCCCTGCCGGATCTCCCTGGGTTAAGACACCGATCGACGCCTTTATCTTGGCGAAGTTAGGCGAAAAGGGCTTGAGTCCGTCTCCGGAAGCCGATCGCCGTACGTTGATTCGGAGACTTACCTTCGACTTGCACGGCTTGCCGCCAACGATCGAGGAAACGCTGGCGTTTGAGCGGGATCCGAGTGCCGGCGCCTATGAAAAAGTAGTGGATCGTCTACTCGCTTCGACACGCTACGGCGAACGATGGGGCCGACATTGGCTGGATGTTGTCCATTATGGCGAGTCTCACGGCTATGACAAAGACAAGCCGCGCCGGAATGCGTGGCCTTACCGGGACTACGTCATTCGTTCATTCAATGAAGACAAGCCGTACAAACGCTTTGTTGAAGAACAGTTGGCCGGGGATGTTATCTATCCGGATGATCCGCAAGGCGTGGTGGCGACAGGATTTATTGCGGCCGGACCGTGGGATTTCGTAGGGCATGCGGAGCTCCGGGAAGGAACTACCGACAAAGAAATTACGCGCCTTTTAGACCGGGACGACATGTTAATGACGACGATGTCCGCGTTCACGAGCATGACGGCGCACTGCGCGCGGTGTCACGATCATAAGTTCGATCCCATTAAGCAGGAGGATTATTACTCGTTGCAAGCGGTGTTTGCGGGAGTGGATCGCGCGGAACGGCCCTTCGATACGGATCCGGCTATTTATCACCGTCGCCGATTGTTGTTGGAGGAACGCCGCGACGTGATGGTCGAGTTACAGCCCTTGCTGGATACGGCGGCAGCGGTAACATCGCCTGAGATTCTGGAGTTGGATGCGCAATTGAAGGCCTGGCGGGGCGAGAAGGCGACGGCGAAAGTCGAGGCAGGGAATGCGCGACGGCGTGAGTTGGTGCGGAGCGCGTTGGCTGTCGAAACCCGGACGTCGATGGATAGGTTGACAGCGTGGTTGAAGGACGTTGATTCGCGATTAGGAGAACTGCCGGCTCCACAGTTGGTCTATGCGGCGGCAAACATTTTTCCGCTGAGCGGGACGCTTCGTTGGCCAGTCGAGCCTCGGCCAATCCACGTTCTGGGGCGGGGAAGTGTCCAAGCTCCAGGCGCTGTCGCCGTACCCGGCACGCTCTCCGCGTTGCCCAAGCTACAGGTTCGGTTCCCGGCGACGGCCAAAGGTCCGGAAGGGCCTCGCAGGGCGGCTCTTGCCCAGTGGATCACAGATCCGGAAAACATGTTGACATGGCGCTCCATCGTCAACCGGGTCTGGCATTATCACTTCGGCGCGGGGATTGTCGATTCACCGAATGACTTTGGGCGTATGGGAACTCTGCCGACGCATCCCGAGTTACTTGATTGGCTCGCGATTCAATTCCGGGACGGGGGCGGTTTGATGAAGCCGCTGCACAGGCAGATCGTTTTGAGCGCGGTTTACCGGCAGTCGTCGTCGTCGAATCCCGCCAAGTCGAAAGTGGACGCAGGAAATCGGTATTTGTGGCGCATGAATCGCTGGCGGCTTGACGCGGAGAGCGTACGCGACGCGACTTTACAAGTGGCCGGGAAGCTGGATCTGACGGCGGGCGGACCGTCGGTTGAGCAATTCTTCTTCAAAGACGATCACTCGCCCGTCTATGATTACACCCGCTTCGACATCGACAGCCCTGGCAGCAGGCGGCGGAGCGTTTATCGCTTTCTGGTTCGAAGCGCGCCGGACCCTTTGATGGAGCGGTTGGATTGTCCGGATCCTTCCACGATGACGGCGAAGCGAAATACGACGATCACGGCGATCCAGGCATTGGCTCTCTTGAATAACCCATTGTTAGTGAAACAGGCTGAGTATTTGGCGGCGCGAGCCGGGAGTGTCGCAGCGTTGTATCGGCTGGCTCTGCAACGGGAGCCGAAGGAGCAGGAGTTGCGGATCCTGACCGATTATGCAACACAATACGGGCTGGCAAACGCCGCCCGGCTGATATTGAACAGCAACGAATTCTTATTTGTGGACTAAGAGCAATGACTCGTCGTAACTTTCTTTGGAACTCCGGTGGCGGACTTGGCGGCATTGCACTGGCGGATCTGCTCCGCGCGGCGGATGGGCGGCCGCTGGACCATCCAGCGAAAGCCAAACGCGTTGTCCAGTTATTCATGTCCGGCGCGGCGAGCCAGTGCGATACCTTTGACTACAAGCCGCGGCTCATCGCAAAAAACGGAGAGGCGTGGGATCCGGGCGAAAAAGTAGAGCTCTTCCAAAGTGTCCCCGGCGCGGTGATGAAAAGCCCCTGGGACTGGAAGCAGTACGGCCAGAGCGGGAAGTGGATAAGTTCGCTGGTGCCGCACCTTGGAAGCTGTGTCGACGACATGACCTTCTTCCCTTCCATGATCTCCAAGTCCAATGTTCATGGGCCTGCGACGTTTCTCCAGGGCTCGGGCTTCGTGCTGCCGGGGTACCCGAGCATGGGTTCCTGGATTTCGTACGCGCTCGGCAGCATGAACCGGAATTTGCCCGATTTCGTGGTGCTTCCGGATGCTCGCGGATATGCCCCGAATGGCCCGGGAAACTGGTCGAACGGCTTTCTGCCCGCGGGCCATCAGGGCACAATGATTCGCGCGGCCAGTGCGAATCCGATTTATGACTTAAACCCGCCGGAAACTGCCCGTTTCATCACAAAGGCGAGTGAGAAGGAAGGTTTGCGGGTACTCGCGGAACTAAATCGTTCGCATTTGAAAACACGTGAGGATGACTCGCGCCTGGAGGCGCGGATCGCGTCTTATGAAATGGCGGCGCATCTGCAAGTTAGTGCGCCGGAGGTTCTCGATATCTCGAAGGAGACGGATGCGACTCGAAAGCTCTACGGGTTGGATGAGAAGATTACCGAGGACTTTGGGCGAAACTGCCTAATCGCCAGGCGCCTGCTGGAACGTGGCGTCAGATTTGTACAAGTTTGGAGCGGCGCCGATAACGGATTCCCGCGTCGCAATTGGGACAGTCATGAGGACATCGCGAAGGACCACGGCCAAATGGGCACAGAGATGGACAAACCGGCGGCGGCCCTGCTTAAGGAATTGAAAGCACGAGGACTCTTGGATGACACCATCGTCTACTGGACCACGGAATTCGGCCGTATGCCGTGCAGCCAGGGCTCGAAGGGCCGCGATCACAATCCCTTCACGTTTACTTCCTGGCTGGCCGGAGGCGGGCTGAAGGGTGGCATGACGTATGGAGCGAGCGACGAGTGGTCGTACAAGCCCGCGGAAAATCCCATCTACGGCTATGATATACACGCCACGGTACTCCACTTACTCGGGTTGAATCACGAGAAACTGGCGTATCGCCACAACGGAATCGATCGCCGCCTAACCGATGTTCACGGGCATGTCATCCGCGAAGTCATAGCTTGAGTTCCCAACCTTTGCGGAACACAGGCTTGACCCACTTGTTAGCCTCGCGACTATTTGTGAATTCGCCCTTCCTGTTGTCCCATAGCAACTTGCCTTCTACATGAACCGAGGCGGCGCCCAGCACAAGCCACTCGGTGTACTTGGCCGCGATACTGAAATTGGAACACGCCGGCGCGCCGCCCTTACAGGCGCGAACCCAGTCGCGGCAGTGCGCCGCGTGGTTACTGCCCGTACTGGCTCCGGGCGAACGCGATAGGTACGGAGCGGGGAGCTTGTATTCCGCCCAGCGGGCGCCCGGGAGCAGTCCGACGCCTTCGCCGCGACCGCTGGTGCCCAAATAGCCTTTGGAGCCTACAAATATTTCATTGTAGCCGCTGGCTTGAACCGGCCGGTTCGGGGCGGGGCGACCGGTCGGCGCGACAGGTCCGACTTGGGGCCCCTGGCCGGGAAGTTTGCGCGCCTCATCGGCCGTCATACCGGGCGGCAAATAGGCGTCACCGGCGCCATGATGATACCAGTAGATAGTTACTGGTGGCATTCCGGGCCGTGGCCCGAACTCATACTTTATTGTCAGGACGTCCGGAAACGTAAAGGCAGGCAGGGAGTCTTTCTTGACACATTCAACACTGCGAAGATACTCCGGCCCGAGCTGGAGTGCCCAGTTTGCCGGACCGAGAATATGAACACCCCAGTCGCCGATCAGACTCGACCCGAAGTCATAAAATCCGCGCCAATTAAAGGGAAGATAGAAGCCGAAGTTGTCGCCGCCCGTGCGTCCGTAACGTGCGTTACGGGTGGTGACAAATTCCTTATACACGCTATCTCCGGCGGTAAACGGCCGCGCGGCGGCGCCTCCCAGCCAGAGGTCCCAATCGAGGGTGCCGGGTACCGGCGATGTGGCGGCGACCTCGGCCATTCCCTGCGGCCACGATGGGCGTCCCGTCCAGGCATGCACTTCCGTGACATCGCCGATCTCGCCGGACCAGATGATCTCCGCCGCCACGCGCGTCGCGTCGTGCGAATATCCCTGGTTACCCATCTGGGTCGCGACCTTATATCTTTCGGCCGCCTGCCATAGGAAACGGGCCTCCCACGAGGTGCGCGTGAGGGGTTTCTCAACATAAATGTGCTTGCCGAGTTGCATGCAGGCGAGCGCGCAGGTGGCATGCATGTGATCGGGCGGACCAACGATCACGGCGTCGATATCTTTGCCGTGCTTGTCCAACATCTGCCGGAAATCTTTGTATTTGACTGCGTCCGGGAAGCGCTTGAACGAGTCCTGACCACGAGTCCAATCGACGTCCGCGAGCGCGACCACGTTCTCTATGCCGGCATGGGCGGTTCGAAGGTCGGACGCTGGTTGCCCGCCCGCTCCAATCGCCGCGAGATTTAGCTTCTCGTTTGGCGATTTGTACCCGAGTGCCTTCAACGAGGGCGTACTGCCGAATCCGGCGGCCGGTACGGCTCCGGCGAGGGCGGCTCCAAAGAAAAAATAGCGGCGCGAAATCGGAGAGTCTGACATGGCTGTAGCAGTCTATCCGAATTAGTGGCGCGGTTCAAACGGCTCGACGTGCACCAGGACGTTTTCGATCCATCCCAATTTCCCGCGCAATTCGGACTTCACCTTCCCGCCTACAATGTGAGAATCGTGGACGGTCATCAATGGATCCACGTGTATGTGCATATCGACATGCCAGCGCAGCCCGGTCTTTCGCGCAAGGATCTTTTCCACGTCCTGAACGCCGGGCACCGCCATCGCAACCCGCCGCAATTCCGTAAGATTGGTGTCATCGGGCATTGTGTCGACCAACTGTGCAGACGTCTCCCACATTACTTGCAATCCCAGGAACAGCACGATTCCGCCAACCAGGAAGCCGCCAATCGGATCGGCATTGGCGAAGCGTCCCGGATCGTATAAAGTAAGTCCCAACGCCGCCAGCGCGGTGCACCCGGAGATCACATCGACAAAGTCATTCTTGCCGTCCGCGGCCAACGCCCCGGATTGGATCCGCTTGGCGATGCGAAGTTTGTAGTAACTCAGTATTGCCTTGGCCACGAGTGAAATGACCAGTGGCCAAATCGCGAACGCCAGCGGCGGCGCGCCGGTGTGTCCGATGTTCAAATAGCTTCGATAGCTAATTCCAGCCCCGGTCAGGCCTAGCATCATCCCGATCGCCAACCCCGTGAGAATTTCAAACCGGCCATGGCCATAGGGGTGATTCCGGTCCGCCGGCCGGGCTGCCAGCGTGAGCCCTAAAATCAGCAGTCCGGACGCAAAAACATCGGCTGCCGACTCAACGCCATCTGCTACGGTAGCGGCCGATCCGGCCGCGAGTCCAATCGTTATTTTCACCACCGCCAACGCGCCACTAACAGCCATCCCGGTGATGGCGATGCGCCGGGCCAACTGGTAGGCGGTGGTCATGACGCCATGCTATCCGATCACGATCAAAAGATCCTTCGATTCAACTTGAGCCCCGGGATTGACTAATTTCTGCTTCACGGTTCCACTTATGGGTGCGTACACCGTCGTCTGCATCTTCATCGCTTCCATCACCAACAGCCGTTCACCCTTCTCCAACTTCTGTCCGACTTCCACGGCGATGGAGGACACGGCTCCAGGAATTGGCGCGCCGACCTGTCCAGGTTCTGCTGGATCGGCCTTCAATCGCGCTGCCGCCGTCGGTTGCAGGCTGCGGTCGCGCACCGTGATCTCCCGCGGCTGCCCGTTAAGCTCAAAGAAAACTGTTCTCGTCCCGTCCGGATGCGGATCGCTCGTCGCGAGGTACTTGATAATCAGCGACTTACCATCTTCAATGAAGACGTTGATCTCCTCTCCCCGCGGCATTCCATAGAAAAACTGAGGCGTAGGCAGCGCCTCCAAATCTCCATACGACGCGTGTGCCTTCGCGAACTTCAGGAAGACATCCGGGTACATCAAGTAACTCAAAACGTCCGTTCGACTCGGTCGCCGCCCGATCTTCTTCTCCACCACCCCGGCCGTTTCCGCGATGTTGATAGGCGCTAAATGCGCGCCCGGCCGGCCCTTGCGCGGCTTTCCGCCTTTTAAAATGATGCTTGCCAACTTCTTCGGCCAGCCCCCGGGAGGCTCCCCGAGCGACCCTTCGAACATGTCGATTACCGAGTTGGGTAACGTCAGCGTATGGTCGACCGGCAGTTCTTGAATGTCGTGGATTGTTAGTCCGTGAGACACCAGGAAGATGGCCATATCTCCAACCACTTTGCTCGACGGCGTCACTTTGACGATGTCGCCAAATGCCAGGTTAACTTCGGCGTAGGTCCGGGCTATTTCTCCCCACTTGGGGCCCAACCCCATCGCCTCCGCCTGTTCCTTCAGATTCGTAAATTGTCCGCCCGGCATCTCATGCAAATACACTTCTGCCGTACCGGAACTCAGGCCGCTATCGAATGGCTTGTACCAGGCGCGGACAGCTTCCCAGTAATCGCTGGCCTGGTTCAACGAATCGAGATTCAGCCCCGTCTCTCTCGGCGTATTTGCCAATGCCGCCACAATTGAGTTTAGATTTGGCTGGCTGGTTGTACCGCTCATCGATGCCAGAGCCGCGTCACAGACATCCACTCCCGCTTCCGCCGCTTTCAAGATGGATGCCGCGTTAATCCCGCTTGTATCATGCGTGTGAAAGTGAATCGGCAGGCCCGTCTCTTCGCGCAACGTCTTCACTAACTTATGCGCGGCATACGGGCGGCAAAGACCCGCCATATCCTTGATCGCCAGGATGTGCGCGCCCATCTTCTCCAGCTCTTTTGCCATCTTGACGTAATAGGCGAGCGAGTACTTATCGCGCTTCGGATCCAGAATGTCGCCGGTATAACAAATTGCCGCCTCGCAAACCTTGTTTGATTTGCGGACGGCTTCCATCGGAACTTTCATGTTGGGAATCCAGTTCAGAGAATCGAACACCCGGAAAATGTCCATGCCATTCTCGGCGGCGCCGTAAATGAACTCACGCACCACGTTGTCGGGATACGCGGTATACCCGACGGCGTTCGACGCCCGCAACAGCATTTGCAAGCAGATGTTAGGGATGGCCGCGCGCAGCATCCGCAGCCGCTGCCAAGGGTCTTCCAGCAGGAATCGCATGGAGACGTCGAACGTCGCGCCACCCCACATTTCCAGGCTGAACAGGCCGCTCATGTTGTGCGCGGCGAAGTTTGCGACTCGATTGAGATCGTAAGTGCGAGCCCGAGTCGCGAAGAGAGATTGGTGCGCGTCGCGCATAGTAGTGTCGGTCAGCAACAATCGCTTTTGCGAGCGCAGCCAAGCGGCGAACTTCTCCGGCCCCATCTCATCCAATACCTGTTTCGATCCGCGTGGCGGGGGCTGCGGGTTGTCCACCGGTAGCGGCGCCGGTTTACATTCGGCCGGAACCAGGCGACCCTTCACTTCGGGGTTTCCATTTACATTCACTTCCGCCAGGTAGGACAGGATCCGCGTCGCCCTGTCTTTTCGGGCCGTGAACTTAAACAGTTCCGGCGTTTCGGCCAGCCAGTTGGTGGTGATGTTTCCACTCTGAAAGTCCGGGTGATTGACGACGTTCTCAACAAAGGGAATATTGGTCTTCACGCCGCGAATTCGGAACTCGCGCAACGCGCGGTCCATGCGGCTGCATGCTTCCGGGAACGTTCTTCCCCAACTGGTCACTTTGACCAGCAGAGAGTCATAGAATGGCGTGATCACGGCTCCACCGTATGCGCTCGCCGCGTCGAGCCGAATACCGAATCCGGCCGGAGAGCGGTACGTTTGCAGCTTCCCGTAATCCGGCAGAAAGTTATTCGCTGGATCCTCCGTTGTGACGCGGCATTGAATCGCCGTCCCATGGAGTGGAACGTCCTCCTGCGCCGGCAGATTGATCTTCTCGCCGTGTAGCTTATGGCCCTGCGCAATCAGTATTTGTGTTTGTACAATGTCGATTCCAGTGACTAACTCCGTCACCGTATGCTCCACCTGTACCCGCGGATTGACTTCAATGAAAAACCACTCGCCGCTATCGGAGTCCACCAGGAATTCGACAGTTCCCGCGTTCTCATAGTTCGCCGCCCGGGCCAGCGCTACCGCCGCATCCGCCAGTTCGCGCCGGATCCGCGGGTCCAGCCCAATCGCCGGCGCGACCTCCACAACTTTCTGGTGCCGGCGTTGAACGGAACAATCGCGCTCATGCAAATGCAAAATGTTGCCGTGCATGTCCGCCATGATCTGCACTTCCACGTGGCGAGGCCGGCGAATATAGCGTTCGATAAAAACGGCGCCATTACCGAATGCCGCGGCCGCCTCCTGCTGGGCCTCGGCGAGCCGGCCTTCCAGTTCGGAGGGTTCCAACACGACGCGCATCCCGCGCCCGCCACCGCCGAATGCCGCCTTGATGATCACCGGAAATCCGATATTCGCAGCCATTTCGGCGGCCTTTTTCAAGCCGGAAACCGGCTTTTCGGTCCCGGAAATCACCGGCACGCCAGCCTTCTGCGCCAAGCGTCTGGCAGCCGTTTTGTCGCCCAGCGTTTCCAACAGTTCCGCTCGTGGTCCGACGAAAGTCAATCCGTGTTTTTCGCAAGCGCGAGGAAGCGCCGGGTTCTCCGACAAAAACCCGTACCCCGGATGTATGGCGTCAACACCCTTGGCCGCCGCTAAAGCGCAAATTCCATCGACGTCCAAATAGGCCTGAACAGGGCCTAGATTCTGGCCGATTTCGTAGGCTTCGTCGGCCTTAAAACGATGCAGACTGAGCCGGTCTTCCTTGGAATAAACAGCGACTGTTTTCAGGCCTAACTCATTGGCGGCGCGTAAGATACGAATGGCGATCTCGCCTCGATTGAGGGCTAGGAGCTTTTTCATAATATTGGGAATTGACGAAAGTGGCGGGCAGGGGAGTTTAAGCCTCAGAATACCACGGAACTTTTTCGGCCCGATTCCGTATTCCTTCCCATGCGGAAGCCACTTTTGTACGCCGTTCTCGCCGCCTCTCTTGGACTGGCCGGCTGCGATATCGATATTGACGATGTCTCCATTGGTTCGAAGGAAGAGGAATCCTTCCACTACTCCTACGACTGCAAACCGGGCAGCCGGTTGCTCCTGGAGAACTTCAACGGCGCGGTGGAGATCACTGCGTGGGATCAGCCAAAAATAGAAATCGACGGCGCCCGCTTCGCCGGCACGAAGGAACGCCTCCAACAGGTGAAGATCGATATCTCCCGGGGCGCCGATTCGGTCACCATTCGCACCGTCCCTCCGCTCGACCGCGGCGGCAACTCCGGAGCGCGCTATCAAATCCGCGTTCCCAAGCAGGTCGTCCTCGAACTGATTAAGAGCACCAACGGCTCCCTCCGCGTCAACGGCACTGATGGCGCCGCCAACCTCCGCACTACCAATGGCTCCGTCCGGGTGTCCGGCGTCAACGGGTCCGTCTCCGCCACTTCCACGAATGGGACGATTGAACTCGTCGGCCTCATCGGCGCGGCAACCGCCAGGACGACGAATGGCCGCATCAAGATGGCCGACATCCAGGGGCCGATGGAAGCAACCACTACCAACGGCGCCATCGTCGCCGCCATGACACGCTCCACCGATGACCGGAAGATGCGATTCTCCACCACCAACGGCAGCATTGAACTCCGCCTGCCTTCCGGGCTGAAGAACGACGTTCGTGCCTCAACGTCCAACGGATCCATCGAAGTTAAGATGCCAGGCGGCTCCGCCTTCCACATCGCCGCGCGAACCAGCGGGTCGTCGATCAACAGCGATTTCACCGTGGAGGGGGAAGTAACGAAGAAGCGAGTGGAGGGAAAAGTGGGTGCCGGAGGCGCGCTTCTCGACCTCAGCACCTCCAACGGATCAATTAATTTGCAACGCAGCTTATAAGGATGCATCCAAGGGGGAGACGGTCTCGTATCCCATTTAGCGGTTGCGTACCGCCTAGTCTGTAGAGTATAGTTCGATATCAAGGACCGTCCGGGTCCGAGTACCCAGGGAGACCAATCAAATGAAAAAGCTAATTCTCGCCATGTCTGTCGCTGCGATGGGCATTTACGGAGCCGAACTGAAAGGTTCGATCTCCGACTCCGGCTGCGGCGCCAAGCACGGCCCCGGCAAAGAAAACGCCGGCTGCGTCACCAGCTGTATCGGTAAGGGCGGCTCGCCCGTGTTGGTCACCGCCGATGGCAAAGTGATCAAAATCCACAACGCCGACGCTGTCGACAAGAAATTCTACGGCAAAGCCGTGACGATCATGGGCAAAGTGGACGGCGACTCCGTTCACGTTGACAAGATTTCCGAGTAACTTTCCAACAAACCAGCAAAAGCGGACGCGCAAGCGTCCGCTTTTTTGTGCCTACTGCAGCTTGCCCCGCCCCTCCACCGTCCAGCTTTCCACCACTTCCTCCCCTCGCACCCCATAAATTCGCTCATGTAAATTTACCGCCACGCAAATATGGTTCGGCAGCACACGCACCCGTTCTCCCACTTTTCGTTTATGTCCGGCGTGCTTCACGTACCCGTGTTCTTCATTCATCTTTTCAAATAGCGCGTCCGGCGCATCCAGGAACATCCCGAATCCCTCCACCGCCGCCCGGTCGGAAGAAAACGTCTTAGAACCGCCGTCGATCACAAACTGTCCCGGCACGCTCGTCGAAACTACTGTCGCTATCACCGTGGCCGCGCAATCCCCCAAAGTACACGCACCGGATAGCACGACATTCCTATCATTGAATATGTACGTCCCCGGCCGGATCTCATTCATCCCGGCAACTTCGTGCGAGTGCCACATCGTGGGCGTCGTGCCGCCTGAAACGATCGGTAATGCGAACCCCGCCGCTGCCGCCTCGCTCACCAGCCCTTGAATCAGCGTGGAGAGTGCCGCCAGCGCGGTCGAATCCGGACTCTTGATATGCCCCGGATAAAAAGCCATCCCCCTCAGCTCGATTCCTCGCAACGGCACCAGCCCCTGCAGAAACTCCACAAACAACTCCGGCTGCACGCCCACCCGGTGCAACCCCGCGTCTACTTCCGCCAAGATTCCGATCGTAATCCCGGCCGCCGCCGCTGCCTCCGCAATTGGCCGCGCTGTTTCGACGCTATCCACCGACACGGTGACCGTCGTTTTTCTGGCCACCTCTACCAGGCGACGCATCTTTTCCGGCCCGTAGATCGGATAGGCAATTAAGAGGTCTTTAGCGCCCGATGCCAGCATCACTTCGGCTTCGGAGACCTTCGCAACCGTAAGCCCGGCAGCGCCATAGGCCAACTGCCGCGCGCCCAGCATTGGGCTTTTATGCGTCTTTGTGTGGGGCCGCAGCCGCAACCCATGCGTCTTCGTATAAGACGCCATGCGGCTTAAGTTCCGCTCCATCACATCTAAATCGACCACTAGGGCCGGTGTATCCAACTCGTGAATTTGCATCAAGGCTTATAGGATATTACGAACTTGCCCGCCGGTCCCCGGTACCAGACCTCTAAATCCTTCAACTTGTGCTTTCCTTCGAGTGAAAAATACAACAGACCCTTCACAGGCGTCATCGACTTGCCATATTTCAGCTCTTTCGATTTCAGCGTCGCCAAAATTGGGTTGGAAACAGCATCGTTCTTCGCCTCAATTTTGTTCTCGACTGCATCGGAAGCAGTATTCCCCACCGCTCCGCCGCCGTTTCCCATGGAGCGCGGCCGTCCCATCGTTCCCGGTACACCTCCAATCACCGTTCCGTTCGGATTATCGCCCGCTGATATGCCCCCGCCGCTGCGTTCCTGCTTGACCATGATCGCCCCCTGTCCCGCCAATTGGCTCGGATGAAACGCCGGCGCCTTCTGCGCGTCCTTATTGGAGAACAGGGTCCAGTCTTCCCGCTCCACGTCCAGCGCCTCGCCCCCGCGCGGGGTTACCGTAATTTCCACCACCGCGACGGACCCATCGAAGTCGCTGCCGATCATCCGCTTGACGCTCTCCCGCTCGACGTAGATCACGGACTCCACCATCACCCGGTCGTTCTCAAAGTGCCCCGGCGGCCGCTTCACTTGTGCCGGTAACATACAGACAGCCAGCAATAAGAGGAGTCGGAGCATGATTGCATTATACGTCTCAAGAATCCGCCCCGGACGTCGAAGAGCTTTACATGGACCGGTTCCTCGACAATGCGGCGCGGATCCTAGAAGGGGGCCGGTCCGCGGTCCAGGCTGGATGTAGTGAATCCGCCTGGACCGTTCTAATCGCTCGCGAGGGCGGTATCCGAATGGTCGCCAATAGCGATTGGCCGCTCGATTCCCTCGCTCGCGAGTCCGGCGCGGAAATGGCCTATCGTGTCTCTGTCAATGGCTCCCATGTTAATGTCGATGGCCTGTCGCAGGGTCGGCGCTGTTCGCTTCAGTCTGAGCCGCCGGCCGCCATGTTTCGCCGCCTATTGCCGGATCGGCGACAATACCAGTTAGGCTGAATAGCTGAGCCTTCGCAAATCCCTGCGCATTCTATTTCCACTCTTCGGTCTATCGTTCACGGCGTGGATGATTTGGGGATATCAGGCGGAAGGTGTTCCCACTGGCACCCTTTCTTCGAATTCAGCCGTCAAAGTCGCCATCGACGACGCCGGCTATCATTTCCAACCGCGCGCCAACCAACGCGCCACTGGCGTGATCTTCCTCCCGGGAGGCATAGTGGAGCCTGACGCTCACACTCCGCTACTAAAGAACGTCGCCGCCGCCGGCCACCCCGCCGATCTCATTCGCCTTCCGATGCGTTGCGCTTGCCTCGATTCACAGGTCACAGCCCTCTTCACTCAGATCACCGCCACTGTCAACGCCAACCGAAACACTCGTTGGTATGTCGCCGGTCACTCCCGTGGCGCCATGCTGGCTTCCCGTTTCGCCCGTGAGTCACCAGCGAACATCGCCGGGCTAGTACTCATCGGGACCACTCATCCGCGCGACTTTGATCTTTCCGGCATCAACCTGAAAGTCACGAAAATATCCGGTAGCCATGACGGCATCGCCAGCCCTGACGCCATTCGCGCTAACGCCAAATTGCTTCCGCCTTCAACCAACTGGATCGAAATCCCCGGAGCCAACCACGTCCAATTCGGCTACTACCGGCATCATCTTCTGGATGGCATACCGGATATCACCCGCGACGAACAGCAAGCGGCCCTATTGAAGGCCGTTCTTCGCGCCATTGCCAATTAACGGGGAAATCTCGCTCTTCCAGCAACAAAAAGAATCCCGGCGCCTGTCAACCATATCGATACCGGCTCCGGAATCTCATCGCCAGCGCGCGTTCCCACCGCATCAATCAACTGACCGAACTGCGAATATCCAAAGGCCCTATTCAGAATACGGTCCCCATTCGGCATAAATGTCGGGGACACTCCCGTTGCCATAGTGTCGAAGGAAGCCGCTCCGGGATTTGCAAATGCGCTCAAGGAGTGATCCAACGACAAGGTATGGCCGATTTCATGGGATATCGTACCCGCCAGTAGGTTGATCCGCTCGGCATTTGTACTTGCCAAAAAGGCCAGTGTTTGGATGCTATCAACCAGTACCGACCCCACCAAAGCGCCCACGCTAACGCTTGCCGGGGTTAAGCCCGCATTCCGAACGCATCCCAGACAGGCCTGCCCGAGGAACGGATAGGAACTTATTCCCGTGCCCATTGCTATAAAGTAATACTCCATGTCGCCGTTCAGCGGGGCCGATTGATTCGTCGACAGCGCGAAGTTTATGTTCAGGCCCAGACCGTTTTGCAGGGGGCTAAATCCATTCGCGCCCACCGTCGGGTACCCCCGAAAGTCTTCGATGACAGCGTCCAAAAGCGCCTGCTGGATCTCCGCCGTCGTCATTCCGATAAACCCATAACCTG
>Ga0105046_10010246_pt1 | contig 14609 bp, 10 predicted proteins | sample MAT03_FD_78385 | JGI IMG/M metagenome (GOLD analysis project Ga0105046, IMG submission 78385) | Freshwater microbial communities from Lake Fryxell liftoff mats and glacier meltwater in Antarctica - MAT-03 (megahit assembly) | ecosystem: Environmental > Aquatic > Freshwater > Ice > Liftoff... | reverse complement strand
TGAATGCCCACATCCACTTCAGGGTGTTCTTTCAAAATACGAACCGCTTCCGGAAACCACGGTCCCGGAACGATCACGTGGGCCACTGTCATGATGCCTTGGGTGAAGGCTTTCTCAGCGCCCTCGTCGATCCCATGCAAAGCACCTAGATCATCACCGCGCACAATCAAGCGAATGCCGGCCGGCTTGGTTGCTGCCGCAGATTTTGCGGGCGCCCCTTGCGCGGCAGTGCAACCCAACATCAGTAGAACTGCCAACCAACACCCGTGCGAATACTTGTTCATGTTGACTTGGGACAATGTACAACCCAACTACGCTATATGTTTGCTCCGAATCCCACCTGACACGACTTTTACTTAAGTTTTTTGAAGTTTGGGAACGCTGAGTCCCCCTTATACGTCACACGTCTTAACTTCGCCCCCGCGCCCGCTCTAGGAGACCCACAGCAATGATCCGCAGCCCCGCCTTATCTCGACCGAGTGTCTTCGCTAGAATCTTCCAAACCGCTGCAATTGTTGGCATTTTATCCACTTGCCTGGTTGGCTGCGGCGACAATAAGAAGGCCAAAGTGGTGTTTGCCGATGGCGGGGCTACTGACGGTGGCGCGTTCCTCGACGCTTCAGGCACTGGCCCTGGGGGCGAAAAGCTTGATACAGCGCCTATTACACCGGACGGCGACGGCGGCGTCATTCCCGGCACCGATACGCTTGTGCCCATGGGCGACGCAGCCCCCGGCACGACAGACACGGCCCCTGTTGTGCTCAACGCCGTGGAAGTGACGCCCTCGCTCATCACATTGGCCATTGGCACTTCAGTGGTGTACTCGGCCACCGCTCGGTATTCAGACGGCAGCACCAAAGATGTAAGCAACACGGCGATCTGGAGTTCGACCATGACCGAGGTTGCTACAATCGCAGGACACACAGCCACCGCCGTTGCCGCAGGTCAAACCTCCATCGTTGCCACATTCATAGGCACCACGGGAATGGCGACGCTGAAAGTAACGGCAGCCACCTTGGCCAGCATCATTATTGAACCGGCTGATGGCGTGATTCCCATCTCGAGCAAGTTGTCGTTCAAGGCAACCGGTGTGTTTTCGGATGGCACCAAACAGGATCTAACGGCAGTGGCGGCGTGGGCCGCGCAAGACGCAACCATCATCAGTGTTAGCTCAAGTGGAATTGATGCAGGCGTGGCCAAAGGTCTGAAGGTCGGCACCAGTAAACTAACCGCAACGTTTATGGACACCGCAGGTGAGACCAGCGTCAGCGTTTCTGCTGCCACCTTGGAATCTATTGAAGTTGCCCCCGCTCAAACCACTTTGGCTGTTGGCGTTGGCCAGAACTTCGTTGCCACAGGCGTTTACAGCGACGGCACCAAGTTGGACGTAACGGAACAGGCCACATGGAGCACCGGCGATGCAAGTGTTGTCACTGTATCGAACACCGCAGGAACCAAGGGCGTTTCAGCTGGCATCAAGGCTGGCAGCGCGAAGATCAAAGCAGCCCTCAACGGCAAAGAGGTGCAAGCGAGCGTCACTGTCACACCAGCGACGCTTACCAAGATCACGGTGAGCCCCGCAGACGCAACGGCTCCCGTAGGTGTCACAGCAGCGTTCACTGCAGAAGGCCTGTACTCTGACAATTCAAAGGTTGACGTCACCGATACGGCTACTTGGTCAACTTCCGCACCCGCCGTTGCAAACGCATCGAATGCCAGCGGATCACGCGGTGTTGCCACAGGCCTTGCACAGGGCAGCGCAAACATTGTTGCAACCCTTGGCATGGTTTCGGGTTCAGCAAAAATCACTGTCACCGCAGCTGCTTTGAAGACACTCACCGTGACCCCTGCAACTGGAACGTTGCCTGCAGGCCGCAAACTTCAGCTCACCGCCACGGCAGAATACACCGATGGCAAGAAATTGGATGTCACCAGCATTGCAACGTGGACTAGCGCAGCGCCTAGCATTGCCGCTGTAGCCACCTCAGGTGCAGCTTCAGGGTTGGTCACGGGACTTTCGGCCGGAGTTAGCCGCGTATCGGCGTCGCTTGACGCAAGAACAGCCGGCGCTGACATCACGATCACCAACGCTGTGCTTGAATCAATCACGGTGACGCCAGCCACAGCAACCATCGTGGCCGGTACAACGCAGGCTTTTTCAGCACGCGCTTTCTACTCGGACGCAACAGACCTTGACGTAACCAAGCAAGTCGTTTGGTCGAGCAGCAGCACGATGACGGCCACTGTTGCCAACGCCAGCGGTGCACAAGGGATTGCCACCGGGGTTAACGCCGGCACGGCGAACATCATCGCTACCATTGGCGCCATCAAGGGTTCGGGAAGCCTGACCGTTGCAGCACCAACCTTGGTGGGAATTTCGGTCTCGCCTGTAACCGCTTCACGTCACTTGGGTGAAACGCAAGGTTTCTCTGTTGTGGGCGTGTACTCGAATGGCACAAGCCGAAACCTTGGCGGCGGGATGAACAACGGCGCCGCTTGGAAAAGCTCAGCCACGAACATTGCCACTGTTAGCAACAACGGCAACGCACGCTGCGTAGCCGAAGGTACCGCAACAATCACGGCAACGTACATGACGTTTAGTGATCTTGGCACCATCACCTGCACGGCGGCCATCGTGGCACGCATTCAAGTGACGCCTTTGTTGCCAACGATCTTCGTGAACGCGCAACAACCGTTCACAGCGGTTGCCATCTACACGGATGACACCACCCGTGACGTCACAAACCAAACCGCGTGGACCTCGTCAAACGCAGCCGTGGCAACCATCGCAAACAACGGCAACCAACGCGGAAACGCACGCGGACAGAGCGCAGGAACCAGCACGATCAACGCTGTGTACATGGGCTTCCAAGACACCGCAACTATCACCGTAACCGAAGCAAAGCTCATCAGCATTGCTATCACTCCGGCTTTGTTGAACATGCGCCCAATGCAGACCCAGCAATTGCAGGTCACCGGTAGCTACAGCGATGGCAGCGTCGCGAACATCACGGCACAAGCCACCTTCAACTCTACGAACTCGAACATTGCCGACGTATCGAACGCCGGTGGCGGCGGCGGTGGCGGTGGCGGTGGCGGTGGCACCCGCGGGTTGCTCACAGCATTGGCCGCAGGATCAACGGTTGTAAAAGCCACGGTGATGGGTTTTAGCGACAGCGTGACCGTAAATGTGTCTTCGGCAAAGTTGGTGGGCATTGAAGTTTCGCCCGCGCTGGCCAGCGTTGTGCTTGGCCAACAAGTGCAGTTCCAAGCCACAGCCATCTACGACGACAACTCGACAGCTCAAGTGACGGGACAATCTGTTTGGCTGTCCTCGAACATCAACGTTGCTGACGTCTCAAACGCAAACAACCGCGGTGCAACAATTGGATTGAAGGTGGGCACCGCCACCATCACCGCTAGCTTCATGGGCTTCATGTCAACGGCATCGCTCACAGTCACCGATGCAACTTTGACTGAGATTCAGGTAACCCCCGTTAATCCGGTTGTTCCCGTGGGTCTGCCTCGAGCGTTCGTAGCCATTGGGCTCTATTCTGATCTGAGCATCCGTACGCTTACCAACGTGGTGAGCTGGAGTTCAAGCGATGAAGCTGTGGCGCGCGTCTCGAACGCGGGTGGAGGCACAAAGGGCGTTGCAACCACTTTGTCTTCCGGCACGGCCACAATCACGGCTAGCTACCAAGGCAAGACGGGTACCTCGAAAATCACTGTGGTGGCCAGCAACACGCTGTCCAGCATCACCGTGACACCCGCCACCGCTTCAACCGCACCAAGCACAACTGTGGCCTTCACGGCTGTGGCCAACTTCGGCGGCCTGATGGTTGATATTACCGATTACGCTACGTGGATCTCTTTGAACAAGACGGCGGCTGTCGTCTCGAACGCCGACGGTTCACGCGGCCTGACCTCCGCATTGTCCGTGGGTACGGCTTCCATCGAAGCGAATTTCCAGGGTCAAAAAGGTGCGGCCACCCTCATAGTGGCTGTACCATAGTCACATGGGCGAACTTGCCGTGGCCAAGCAACTGCGAAATAAGAAAAGCAAACCGGGTCCGGTTCACGCAACTCCGGTTGCGGGGACGCTGGCGGTTGACGAAAAGTCGCCCTTGGCCTGGCTAGAGCACGACTTCTTCGAGCGGGGACTTGCTGCGCCTGAACCCAACGAGTTCATGATGGAGGCGCAGAAACCCCGCCAAGCGTGGTGGCGAATTAAGCGCTAGACTGCCCGGCCACAACTCATGGCCGGCGCAAGCTTACTAACCCTACTTGATGACATCGCCTCGGTGCTTGATGACGTGGCGACCCTCACGAAAGTAGCAACCAGGCAAACGGCCGGGGTTTTAGGTGATGATCTTGCTTTGAACGCCCAACAGGTTGCGGGCGTTCGCGCCGATCGCGAATTGCCCGTTGTCTGGAAGGTGGCCAAAGGCTCGGTTCGCAACAAGTTGATCTTGGTGCCTGCCGCCCTGGCCATCAGTGCCTTTGCCCCTTGGGGGGTCACGCCCCTGTTGATGCTTGGCGGAGCCTATTTGTGCTTCGAAGGCGTCGAAAAACTTGCGCACTCGTTGCTGCACTCAAAGGCTGAACGAGCCGCCCACAACAAGGAGCTGAAGGTGGCTGCGGCCACGTCTGAAGTGGCTCTCGTGGCAATCGAGAACGCGAAAATTTCAGGAGCCATCCGCACGGACTTTGTGCTTTCGGCCGAGATTGTCGCGATAGTCTTGGGCACCGTGGCAGCAGCCCCAATGGGTACACGGATTGGCGTATTGTTTTCGGTAGCAGCTTTGATGACCGTGGGTGTTTACGGGTTGGTCGCCGCCATCGTAAAGCTGGATGATCTTGGCGAATATCTTGTCAGAAGCGCAGATAGAAACCCAAGAGGCAGCTCACGCAGGCGGTTAGGCCGATTGTTGGTTGTCTCAGCGCCGTGGCTAATGAAATTCCTTTCCGTAGCGGGAACCGCGGCAATGTTTCTTGTCGGCGGGGGCATCTTGACCCATGGCATTTCAGGCATTCACCGCGGCATTGAAGCTGCGGCAGCCACGACCAGCGTCGTTCCGTTTGTGGGATCTGCTCTTGTTGCCATAACCCCCTTGGTTCTTAACGCCTGCTTTGGCGTCGTCATCGGAGCGGTGTTGTTGGCCGTTGTAACCGCAATCAAGAAAGTGTTCGTACGACGAGCCGCTTAAGGCATCAACGTCGCTGCCGAGAAAAGATCAGGGCGGGTCCACGATTGATCAACGGTCGCGAACCACGAAAGTTTTCCATCTCTAGCGCCACCATCGTCATCGTCATTGAGATGAACGTCTAAGCCAATGACCTTGCCCGGCGCAGCGGTTGTTTTCAGCGTGCTCCAAGGAAACTTCACCACCAATCGGTAAGTCCCCGCTTGCAGGTCGATGTTGCGCTGCACGCCCATTGTGCGGTTCAGCGCCACTTCAACCACTTTGTCGTTTTGTATCGGGAATACGAATTGAAAGTCGTTCACGCCGTCGTACTTCATGCCTGCGCTGCGATCGGCATCAATGTAGATCTCTGGCGAATCGTCGTCCCACGGATACATGCTATCGGTGACGATCTTTTCATCTTTCACGTCAATTCGGATGAACAAGGCCTCGTCATTCCACAAGGCACGAAACTGGCCGGAAAGATCGTTGGCACTTGAGACCGCGCCAACAATGACGTTGCTTATGGAAACCGGCGTGGCTTGCGCCCATGTTGCGTCGTCGTTCGGGTTGCCATTGATCTTGGGAGGATTCGCTGTGCGCACAACCAGCAATCCACCTGGCATCGTACATTTGCTGCTCACGCAAATCGCGCCTTCTACACAATCTGCGTTGCTTCCGCAGGAGGCCTTACACGCAGCGTTTCCACACAGAAATGGGGCGCACGCACGCAGAGATCCCACCACGCACATAGCTGCAGCCGTACATTGGCTGGCGGCGTATTCAATACCGGCAACACACGAAGGCGATTGGCACAAAGTGCCCGCACTTGCTGATTGGCAAGCCCCCGATCCATCGCAAAGCCCTGTAGCACCGCAAGCGCTACCTCCGACTTCGCAGCCAGGTCGGGCAGACGCGATGCCTTTAGCCACCATACTGCACTTGCCCACCGATCCAGACAAGTTGCAGGCGCGGCACAAGCCGTCACAGGCAACGTCACAACAAACTTGATCTGAACAAACGCCAGACGCACAGCGCCCTGCATTGTCGCAGGGTTGACCGTTGGCCAGCTTGTTGGCCGTGGCGCAAAATCCCTCGGTGCACGTTCCTTCGGCGCAGTCAGCTTGAGCTTTGCACGACGTTGGGCACACAGGACCTTTGGCAGTTTGGCTGCACAAGAACGGCGTGCAATCCTTGTTTGGCTGAAGCGCACAGACGTGATTGGCGCACTTTGCAACGCCGCTGACTTTCGAAGAGGCGCAAGCAAGCGTCCCGCAATCGGTGCCATCGGGCCACATGCCGCACAAGCCAGTGCCATCACACATGCCGTTAAGGCCACAGGTGCGCGGGGTTTCAGGAAAGCACTCGCCTTCGGTTCTTGGCTTTGAAGTCGCAGGCAACGGCGTGCACGTTCCTTCGTGTTCGGCCACTTTGCAGGAAACACAAGCACCTTGGCAAACCGTGGCGCAACACACGCCCTCGGTACAGGCGCCGCTTTCACATTGTGACGCTTCAGTGCATTCGGCGCCTGGTGCCCTTAACGTTGTAGGTGGCAGCCCACCCTGTTGGCCATCCATTAGCTCGCTCATTGCAGCATCCCCACGCGCAATCGGCGAATCGTTCGGCACGGTGCAACCCGCCACAATCCCACCTAGGCACAAGACGCCAAGGACAAATGCAAAAGCCGGAAACCTCATGTTGTCACGAGGGTATGGCTTAGCACAAAGACATGCTCAACGCTGTTTCCACCAAGTTTAGCTACCATGGCCGAGAAGGTTGCGTGTGGACAACCAACTTTCGTAGCCTGCGGCGCCCACATCGAACAAGTGCTTGGTGACGTGCCAGCGGGCGATCGGTGCAAATGCCGAGAGGAAGAAAAGGCGGCGGGGTCGGACCAAGGCGGCGGCGCAGCCGGTTCATGGCTCAAGAGTCTGTTCGGCAAGTAGCTGAACCTTGGTATGAAGGGCATCGCCCTGCTTGGCGTGTAAATCAAAAAGGCCGCACAGAAACCTGCGCGGCCTTTCCCAGCAGCAGCGTCAGCTGCCTACTTCAGACCCTGAACGATAATGGATTGTGTTTGTCCATTGCCAGCCAAATCTCGCACACTCAAAATCATCTCGCCTACCGTCTGTGCTTTTAACGGAAGCAGAACGCTTCCCTTTGCGTCGGTGTAAGCATTGTCCAGCACTTCAGGAAGCCGAACACCTGGCTTGTACGCGGACACCAAAAGGTCGGGAATAGGATTTCCCAACTCGTCCTGAACTTGGATATTCAAACCGCAGTTTCCGTTGGGGCACAATGTAACGGTATCTGGCAGTTTCAGCACGAACTGCACCTTGGGACCTCGACGGATCCGCATCTCTGGATCTCCCAACAGCAAGTACATCCAGGCATTTCCGCTACCGCCCGAAATCGCCGCCATCTGCGCCTCGCCTTGTTCAATGGCGCGAGCATGCGTGGTGATGCCCGAATCAAAAACCGCTTTGAACATTTGGCGGTCCAGTTCGTGGTTCTGAAACGTTCCCGAAGGCACAGTTGATCCGTAGTGCGCCGCACCACGCTTGCTGTTGTTCATCCAGAACTCCGAGATGCTGTCGCTCACCCCAAGTTCTGAGTTGTTGCACGAGAACGACCAGACCACGGGGGTCTGCGTGAGGGCGTTATTCAAGGCAGAAACATCAGCGGTGTTGAAATAGTCACCTGCCGTGTTCCATCCGGTCCAGGCGCTGGAAGAACCATGTCCCCGGTACGCCACCAATCCCATACCGCCGTTGATGGCGTCGCTAACATCGGCATCGCTCACACCTGGCACGTGGCCATACAAAGTGGTGAACAAAGGTGGAACGGCATAGCTGGCGGTACGCACGGACTCGTGAGCACCTACGTACTTGCCGGGCGCTTCCTCTTTGTGAGCGACCAACAGTGTGCGGCCGTAGTTAAAGAAAAGCTCGGGACTGTCTTCATAGCGAAGGATCTTCTCTACCTGTGTGGCAGCCTCGGCTTCGCTATCCACTGACAAACGACCCACATAAACTTCTTCGTCAAGATCGTTGATACCGTCACCGTCTGCGTCCCCGTAAAGATCATCCGTCGGATCGCCTGTGGGCGCTGTGCACAACGGGATCTGCGCAACGTCGCCAACCAAAATAGCGTACTTGTCGCGCCATGCCGGGCGAGACGCATACCATGTTGAAATAGCAGCCCGAATGCTGGAGCAGGTGGAGCCGGTTTCTGCCAACGTTCGCTGCGTGACCGAGAAACCTCTCGCATACTTCTGCGCTACCAAGGGAGCTAGTTCATCGTTGTATCCCACGGGATAAATGAACAAGAAGTCGCCAGTGAATTGAAGTGGGTTCACGGCGATAAAACGGGAAACGCTGCTCCAGTTTGCGAACTTCACAGTCGCAGAGAGGTTTCGTTCTTTCGTAATGGGTTGGTCACTGTCAAAGGTGCCCTTATGGGAAAAGGCAACCCGCATATGGGTGTTCAATACCAGCGTCTTGCTTTCTGGATTCCACGATGCAGGAGAGACCTGAACGCCGGCGCCACGAATGGATCCGAGCTTTGCGCTTACAGGTGCAGGTGGAGCCACTGCGCCAGGAAACGCAGAATTTCCCGCATAGATTCTTTCGTTACGTACAAACTTATCGGGATAGCCCACCTCTTGGGTTTGATCCGATCCAGGTTCAGGCGAAGGCCACGCCAAGAATCCCGGCAGTTCAACGGAATCAAGCACCTCGACGGCAGCAGAAACTGCCTGCACAGATGAAGGCACAGCCAGATCCATCCGAAGCGCGGGTAAATCGGGCGCGCCCACTTGACCCATGGCTCCCAACCCGGGAACCACCAACCGCGTGTACTTCTGGTTGTCGGGCCCGGTCTTCGTTTCCAAGAAGTAGCCGTTGATCGAGATGTCGAAAACGCTGGTGCTGCTGTCGCTGGTGTCGCCAACCGCTTTCACAGTAGCGGGGGCTCCCACGGGTGAGCCACCAATGCTGACCCACTTGCCGTTCGCCAACCCAGGAAATTCAACGGCAAGCGAAGCGTTTGCACGTGCGTTCATCGTCAAAACGATTTGCCCGTTGTTGCCCGACTTCAATACAGAAGCAACTTGATCAGAAACATAGCTCGCTGACGAAAAATCGTTTGTTGAACACGGTTTGTCAAAGGCGTCTGCCGAAAACACCACGCTGCCTGTGGGCAAGGCACCCATGTTGAACTCAGTTGATTGACCAGGCGTAAGGCCAAACAGACGTGTCACAGTTTTTGTGCCCACCGCATTGACCCGAAGGCACGCGGCATCCGCAGGCGCTTCGCGAATCGCCAACTGCACACTTGCAACGCCTTCCTTTGGCCCAGCCCCCGGCGCACACGACGCACCGGCCAACAACGAACAAACCGAAAACACCACCTTGCCGCCGAATCGCTTCTTCACTCTCGTTCGATTTTCCATCTTCATTGTCCCCTAGGTTTTCGTGACCATTCCATTTCGCTCTTGCGAAAAGGCCGTCCCAACAGAGACGACGGTCGCGACTTACCAAGTAAGAACGACGCCGATTGCTGATATTCCCTCCGAATATGTTTCATCTTGCAGACACTTTGGGCTCCATCGTCGCGACGGTCCAAATGCCAACTCCGTGAGCTTCGGCGGAACACAACGAACGTCATTCGGGCCTCGGCTGAGCGCGCGATTTTGTCCGCACTTCTGCTCGCGTAAATAGGTGTCGTTGAACCCCCTGGGCTATCGCTTGGTCCGTGAACGCCTTGGACACATGCCCGACAATGCCGTCAAGCACCGACCGCAGGGGCGTGGTCACTGGAATGGGGCCGAACCAAGCTCGTTCGCTCGCCGCGAGATCGGCGTGGTGAAGGACGACTCCTTTGGACGGACGGGGCCGCCGTCGGGACCATGCGAGCGGCAGTGTCAGATGGCGTTGCGCGGGGAGAAGAGCCGAAAGTTCATGGATCGCGAGCACCGTTTCGTGACTGAAAACCCCCTTGCATTCGGACCAAAGCCAGATGGGTACGAGGTCGTCACGATCCGTCGGCGGAAAATGAACGAGCCGAAAGATTCCGCGTGACGATCGTTCGACGCGCCGCTCGCAAACGTAAAATTGAAGGAGCTGCGGAGAATACCCCGCTGTCTTTGCTTGCTTGGTGGTGAAGTACCCCGCCTGCGATGCGGCGGCCTCGTATAGCGCTTCCCCGCGAGGAATAGGGCCATTGGAGGAAGCTTGGGGCAAGCACGAAGGGCAAAACCTATTTTATGTTTGTGCAATAGCAGAGAGGCAAATGTGCAGCCCAGCCGTGCCTACTCAATCCGCTGCAAAGGCAATCGGACGGCACGAATTCGGACCTTGGCTGAGCGCGCGCTTTTGTCCGTACTGCTGCTCGCGTAAACAAGTGTCGTTAAACCCCTTGGGCAATCGCTTGGTCCGTGATCTGATTCCCAATCAGTTCGCTTTTCACGCACCTTTCCCATGGGACACGCCGCGGGGCTTCTGGCGCGGCTGAATCACGGCAAGCAACGCTCGCAGACGATTCAAATGAAACGGCTCGGCGTCAAGGAAAGACGCCGAGCCGTTTTCATACTCTAGGTGAGCTCAACTAGTTCAGTGGCACCTTGCATTGCAATTCGGACACCAAATTGGAATCGGCCCCAAACTGGACCAGCGTTTCTTTGCATTCTGGGTCTGAGATCATCGGCCCGCAGCCTTCTTCAACGGCGTTGCAACCAGTCAAGGCCGTTAGGAAACAATTACTCAACTGCTTCACCTTGGCACCGCAGGGCTTACGCTTCATTAATCTCTTGCACTCGTTCAGTGGCACCTGTGTCAAGCAATAGTTCAGAGTGCCGTTGCAGAAGGTGCTAGAACCCCAGCTCCAACCGTAACCATCGGCTTGGCCAGTGGGCTGTGAATTCGGCAAGCCTGCGCGTTCACGATAAAGGTCGTAGGACCATCGACACCACGTTTCGACTTCGGCATCTGTCATAGCCGAAACCTTTTTCGTTGCGTCCAACACTGGACCCGAAGGAATCACAGGATCCGGTGTAAGGCACTGCGCCAGCGAAAACGCTCCATTGGCTTTAGGATAGCCTGGGGTTGAACACTTCCACTTGCTCGTTTGAAAGTCGCATGAACAATCAACATAGCGAGGCTTGATATCGCGTCGGTCGCCCGGGCAGCTACACGACAGGGGCTTAAGGTAATTGCAGCCAATTCCACGCAATTCGTCGGCACAAGATGCGCCCTCGGTGGGTATCGTGCCGGGGCACTCAGACCGGGTGCTGACGCCGCCTAAGCAACTCCAAACGTTTTTTCCGTTCCCCGCCTGACACATACACTGCGAAGTCTCAAGTCCGGACTTCGCATCGCAGATAGTGCCCACGGGCAAACCGCATTCCTCATTGTGCTTAACGGTTACCGCGGCACAAGGATCTGTGAAGTTCGTGTTGCAGCTGTAGCTGCCATCCTGGTTCTTGATGGCGTAATGGTTATTGTTGAGTTGGCTCGTAACTGAATCAGTCATCGCATCGGGGACGTCCACGGGTCTGTTGGCGGTTGAATCAACTTGAACCTGCGAATCCAGGCCAGCGTCCGACAAAGGGAAAGTGCTGCCTATCGGGGTTTCATTGGTACAAGCGGCTGACAAGGCTATAGCGGTCACGAAAAACAGTGATTTTGTGTTCATCGAATATTCTCCTTACTTCTCTCATGTCGGTTAGGCTGTGGATGTTACAGGTGGCTTCTAAGCGACTTTGTTGTTTGCTCGATAAACCGGCCGTGGGGAAACAACTGCAAGTACTTTTCAAGATCTTGCCGGGCACCGCTGACGTCACCAAGCTTGAAACGACAGTAGGATCTTCCCTGTAATGCGCGTTCGGTAAATACATCCGTATTCGAGGGCGCTAAGACAATATCAAAGTCTTGAACGGCATCGCTACATGCCGATTGGCGCGCACGCAACTCGCCCCTAGTTGTGGCCCACGCGCGTTCATGTACATGTTGTGGCTGCCAAGAATTCAACAAGGAGAGGGCGTCATCAATGCGGTTCAATCGGACAAGCGCATTGATGCGTGTGGCAATCGCTTCCGGTGCCAACGTTCCTTTCGGATGACGAGCGGCGTAGAGGTCAAGCGCTGTCAGGGCGGCCGCGGCGTCACCTTGTACCTGCAGGGCCCTAAATGCGGCGCCGAGCAGAGCCACTTCCGAATCACGTTCATCAACTCTGGCGGGCGGTTGCCTTGTAACGACGCGACGATGCTTCGCAACTGCGAGCGGCTGCGGCACTTCAGTCGGTGGCTCCTCGATCAGCCCTGCCTGCGGACGTGGCTCTTCGGTTAGGAACTTGCCTTTTGCTGGTGAGTCTTGCAGTGGTCTGGTGACAAGGGATTGAGCGTGGTGCTTTGCGGGTTTATCGCCAAGCCATATATCTAGGCGTCCCGTGGCCACTGCATAACTACCCACGAAAAGCGCGATGAGCGCACCAAACACCGGCACCCATACCCGTAGTGGTTTCCGCGGTGGGTGATTTTGGGCTTGCAAGCTTCGCAGGATCCTCGCGTTTTCGGCAGACGAGAGTTCGCCAGATGGTGTCGCCTGCGCAAACACCTCACCGAGATGACTGTCAAGCGTAGACGCGCCGCGGGTCTTTCGCCAACGAGGCGGATCGGGAAGCTTGCGCATCACGATGACTCCTTTTCATACGTTCGGGTTTCAGTTTGCCAATGTTCTTCGTAAAGCTGAATAAACCTAGCGCGACCGCGATGCAGCCACACTCGAACGGTGGCGCATTTCACGTCAAGCAGCTGCGCAATTTCATCAGTTGATAGACCCTCCATTTGAAATAAGATGAGAGCCTTTCGCTGGCTCTCAGGGAGTCGATCAAGGATGCAGTAAATAGCTTGCGAAACTTCCTGGCGAACGAGGCTATCGGCCGGCCCAGGCAGAGCGGTTACAAATAGGCTTGCGAGCGAGGGCGGTAGCAGTCCAAAGCGTCGGCGCAGGCGACTTTTGCGACGGGCTGCATACACGACGCGTTCAGTGGCGCGGAAGAGCCACGTTGTGATGCTGGCATTGGCGTCAAAACGTTGCAGTCGGCGGCTGGCCACCATAAACACTTCTTGCACAACATCCTCCACTTCCACAGACGGCCCACCTAGGCGAGCTGCCCATCGCGCCACGGTTGGACCGTGAACGCGGAAAAGCGCGGCAATGTCGACGCACTCGGCGTCGGTGGTCGCCTGCTCCGTGATCAGCTGAGACATAAACACCCTAAGCCTCATGTCGGCGTGCCTGTTTTTGTTTCAGTGAAGGACGAAAATTATCTGGATCCCCACGCAAAACCCAATCCGGCACTTAACGTCCAGCGGGGTACATTGCCACGATCGCTAAGATTTTCGACCAGCAGCCGCTGCTCGCCGAACCACAAATCACTCTGGATCAACAGGCGCGGGCTGATCGGGCGCATTTTCCATCCGAGCCCAAGTCCCAATCTCCCCCCCCAATCGGCGGCCGTTCCGGCGTCGTTGGCGGCGAAACGACTTCCTGTGATATGTAAGCGCGAGCCCAGCACCGAAGTTTCCAACTCTGTAAGCCAGCGTTGCGCAGTCCAACGTCGAATCACACCCGCTGCGAACGTCCAGCGTGTCCAGCGCCCCCGCCCCGGACCCACGTCCCGATCCATCGGCCCAACGTAGGCTCCCGAGAAATGAACGCCCCAATGGGCTGCGCCCAGCGCCGTCAGGGCCATTCCGAAGGCGGGGGTAGCCCTATCACCGGACCATGCAGCCAAACCGGCAACTTCGGTTTCGATGAGAAAGTTCTTCGGCCCCGGCAGAGCTACTTGCTTCGCAAGTGGTACTCGGGCCTTTGCGTGTACCTCGGGAAAATTGGGCTCACGGGCCACTGTTTCTTCAGGCATAGCTGGTGGCAACATGGCTAGCTCGGGACTTCCTAGCTCCACGGCAGCCCAGACCAGTGCAATCGCCTGTGCCATTGCGTCGCATGTCAAGTTGCGCGCATCGATTTGCCTCTGGGTCACAGTGCCGGTTTTCGAGATCACGGCAACGAACAGAGCCCGCTCGTCAAGCCGCCATGCAATGGCGTCACGGGGTGGCTTGGCTGCGGCTACGTCCCACGCGGCCTGATCGATCATGTCTGCACTGGGACAATCGGCAGCAAGGCACGGGTATGTCGTCATGCTGGCAAGAACGAAGGCAACTACTATACGCACCCCCCGACGATGGGTCACAGACCCTGGAACAGTCAACGTGTTCGCGTTAAAATCGTGACCACGGGCTTTGCCAAGATAGCGGGGCGCGTGAGCGATCTCGATTTAACCGGCGGTGGTTGCGCTGGTTCAAGGCGCGCGCGATGCGATGGCACCACGATCGTAAACCCGGTCAAGGCGGGCCTTTTT
>Ga0105046_10010243_pt1 | contig 14609 bp, 10 predicted proteins | sample MAT03_FD_78385 | JGI IMG/M metagenome (GOLD analysis project Ga0105046, IMG submission 78385) | Freshwater microbial communities from Lake Fryxell liftoff mats and glacier meltwater in Antarctica - MAT-03 (megahit assembly) | ecosystem: Environmental > Aquatic > Freshwater > Ice > Liftoff... | reverse complement strand
CTTCAAAGCTGCAATGAAGGCAGGAACTGCCGTTTTTGAATTTCTAGCATATGACTGATATCGGAGCATGAACAAAGCATCCTGAGGGTTTACAAAAAAAGGTTGACCGCCAATTCTCAATTTCAACGGATTGTTCTCTAAAGCTCTTACAGCTACCACATAATCATTTCTAAGGTTGGGGTAGTTGGCTTTACTGGCAGCATCATTTTCACAGTAAACAAAAATCTTTTCCATAACATCATTAAAGTTTTTGATTCGAAGCGAAAGGAAGTCATCTTCTAAAATGGCAGGCGCATCGGCAATCACGCAATTGATCCGGCTTGGGAATCTCTCCATTACCACTCGTGCAAGTCTTGTCCCATACGATTCACCGTATAGTACGTATTTTATATAACCTAACTTTTCCATCAGGGCATTGACGTCAGCGGCATTTTGCTCAGTAATGTAGCAGTCTAACTCAATCTGTTGAGCGATACTTTTCCTTTTGTACAACGCAAGCGTATCAAACATCAATCGGCATTCATCCTGAATGCTGTGGTTGCCGGCCAATATTTTGAAAATACTCATGTCAGGGTTGGGGAGCGCACTTGAGGAGCCAATACCTCTTTGATCAAATACGATTAAATCTCTCTCGTTCCGAATAGGATTGTTAATCCATCTTTCAATACCAATTAACGCTTGTCCACCAGGGCCACCATTAAGCAGAATCACCGGTGATTCTTTTGTGTTTACATTCGTTGCCTTTAAAATAGCGTAGGCAATTTTAATTTTCTTTCCCTTAGGGTTTTTATGATCTTGTGGTACCTCCACATAACCACAAAAAATATTCCTTTCTGAGACTGGTCTAAAGAAACCACAATCTGCCTGAGCTATCACATTCGTAATGGATAAAGAGAGTACTATTGTATGAAAGAGTTTCATATCTATTGGTTTAAAAATTATGTTATCGGAAGAGAAGCAAACCACTTTGCAAAACTTACCCAAAGGGGTATGCGTATCTCAAAAATTATGATTGTATGCATAACCACATACATACCAAGAGTAAATGAGAAAATCCATCTGCCTTTTGTTTTATTTCGCTCCAGAAAAATCAACGTGATCAAAAGAGAAAAGATAATGGCGATTGTCAAAAAATAGGCTGTAGGGAAAGGTACAATAGCATAGTTGATAAAACGTATAAGTGCCGGCTCAATGAAAACCAAACCCGTCACAATCATTCCTCTCGCATGCAACTCAATACTATGACGATTAAAAATAGCAATAGAGTAGGCCACCGACAGAATTACAAGGTCTTTAAATGGTACCAATAAGCGCATATCAAAGTCTTGCTCAGAAGCAGGATGTCGGCTATGTGACACGAGGATAACAGAAGTAAAAATTAGAGGAAATAATAGATACGAAAAATTACCTAAAAGCCGATGCCATCTTAGATGCTTCTTCGCAACCAAGATTGGCTGAGTAATTAGTAGTAGTATCCACAACAAAACTACAATGGCGTGTAGATAAACGTAGAATTCAAAATCGGCAGTGCCGCTAAAAAATCTCGAAAAGTAGGTTGGCCAGAAACCAAGCAAAGCGAGTACAATAAGCGCAATGAAATAATAACCTGATAGAGCAAATTGGTGCTTGCCCTTAATTGGTTTCGATTGCGCCTGTTCAATCACGCGTAAAGAGATGACACTGGCGCCTATTGTACATCTCTTCTCAGCCCCGTTGGAAACATGATGGTAAGCAATGCGAAAATTAAAAGAAAATTGAACTCAACACCATTCCTACCTCCACCCACAACAAACCAACCTTCTGGATAATGAACTAAAATAATACCCATTATGAGTACGAAGATGGTAACTGCACCAGCCCATTTAATATACTTATCAAGAATTAAACAAAAGGTCGTAGCAACGTGCGAAAGCTTTATGGCCCACGCCAGGTACAAGCCCAATGGAGCAAAGCCGATTTGATTTAAATACAAATTCCCAAAAGCGCTAACCCCTCCATCAAACATGCCTCCGAGACCGTGTATCAGTAAAATGATACCTACTGCAACGCGGAGTAAAAAGGTATTGTTAAGTATGTTCATATTTGTATGTGTTTTAGTTGCATTTTTATCTATACTTCTCAGCTGACAATGGGCTGATAAATTCGAAAAAGCCCTTTTAAAACTTAAAGGCTACCCCGATTCGCACGTTCGTTGCCCCAGTTGCGCCAAGTTCTAGAAAACCGCCAACTTTATCAGTAAAGTAATATTTACCCCCAAGATGAATACCCAAATAAATACCACTTCCATAACTGTCTCCCAATCCGCTGAACGCGCCATCACTCCAACTAAATGATCTATAACCTAGCCCAACGCCACCGTATAAGTCAGCTTTCTTAGAATTAAGATTCAAGATTTTGTTAAAATGGTAAGACCCTCGTACGCCAACATAAATGGCAGTAAACTTATAGTTACTAAAAGACGAATATTTTGCTGAAAGGAAATCGATACTTCCACCTACACTAATGTCATCTGTAATGCCTACTTCATAAGATGCATTAAGGGGAATACCAGTACTATAATAAGAGTTTAATCCGATACCAACATTTAGCAACTGATCGCCTTTAGCATATTGCGCAAATAATGATTGAGAGCTACATAAAGCTAACGCAACAGCTAAAAATAAAACAGATTTTTTCATAAAGTGAATTTTAGATTTTTTCGAGAACTAACTGATCTTTATAAATGAGATAGAAATAAATTGAAGAAGAACCATGAAGACTTAATCAGCACCTAGAAAGGTTTTATTTGTTTTAGCACAAAGTTGACACTCAAACCGCAATAATATATCACCCAAATCGTGGTATTTACTAGGCCGATCTGGCCACCGATACTGCAAAAATTAATCTTTAAGTATTTTTGACTTTAGCTGTTCTGCCCTTTGCCGCCCAGCCTTATACTCAGGATCAAGATCTATTGCCTTGTCCAACAACAGAATAGCTTGACTTCTGTATTTTTTATTTTGATGCTGATTTGCCCACGCCCAATAAACGAAACTCATCACTTTCGAATTAGCATATTCTGAATTCTTGCTTTGTCTATCAATAATTGATTCCATATCTAATTTGGCAAACCTCTTTTTCTTGTAGAACATCCAGGGAAGATTTTCCGCAACGCTGCCTCTCAAAAATTCTGGTAAATAGCTAACATCAGCATATCTACTAATAGCATCTTCAAACAATGCAAAAGCGTCACCAACAAATCCTAGTTTTCTTGTCTCTGCCCCCACTAGCGATAGTGCAGATGCTCTGTAGGACGAAATAAAGGGCAGTAACTCTTTGGTTGTTGTGCTTGGACTAAATAATTCACTTAATTGGTCAAAGCTTTTTTTCGCATACCCCTTGTATCCCGTCTTTGAAATAAAAGATAAGTTCAAAGCTGTTTCGTGGTAAATGATGCCAAGCCTTGCTTTGTTTATTTCGCTCGGTTCTCCCTGAAATTGACTCTCAACCTCATTGAGTTTGGCTTTTAAATAGGTTGTGTCAATAACTTCCATTACATCGTCCAATTGATGTTCAAATGTTTTAACTATAGAAAGGTCCAATTGCTGCGCATTTACATTGTTAATAGCTATCATAACAAGTAGAATTAAGGTTTTTAAAACTGGTCTCATCTATTTATTTTTTTTTAGAACTCAAGAAAAATCTGCCACCAACGGCAAAAAAAGGAAGTGCTACTACTGGCTTTGCGTTATATTTTGAGTCTCCCAAGGTACGTTCGTCAGAACCAGAGAGATTAAAAGACACACCAAATCCTCCATCGACATAGAAGTACTCTTTGAACGGAAACCAACGAACCCCGATCCTACCTACCAAATACTGTTTGGTAAAATCTTCCTTTTGCTGAGTTTTGTCGTCCGTTACTGAGTACCAGTCATAACTGTAAATGGTGCCAGCATAAAGCCCTTTGCGATCCTTGCGCAAAAACACGTTGGCAAAGACCTCGGCAGCAGCATTTTTTGGAACGCTTATACTTTTAGCATTCTCAAAAATAGCATCTCTGAAAACTGGTTTCAGCTCAGTATTAAGTGAAATAAAACCAGTTTGAAATCTTGCAAATTCTACTCCGATTCCCGCACCATAGCCTCCGTAGGCAAAAAACTGCGGGCTGACCTAGGCAAAAATTTGTGCTTTCTTGTGTTCGGCACTGATCCTAACATGGTTGTTATAAAACCGCCTGAAAAGGTTCTTGCCTTCACTTTGGCTGAAAACGTTGATGGATTGGATTACGAGAAAAATAACTGTTACAATGTATCTCATTTTTCTAGTTGAATTAATGAGATGCAAAGGTGTCACTTCTACCTCGTCAAAAACGATGACTTATGTTAAGACTTTTGCTTTTGGAGAACTCTTTTGCGTATTCTGCTCAAACTTTCCGGACTGATACCCAAAAAATTTGCAACATATTTCTGAGGTATAGGCTGGAACAGGTCAGGTTGCTTTTCAATTAAATTTTGAAACCGTTCTTCTGGCTTGTCAGATGATAAAGACATTGCGATCTCTGTTGCTCGTTGAGCTACCCTCTCAGCCATAAGTCGGCCAAAGGTTTCATATTTGGCGCAGGCTTTATAGAGTTTGTACAAATTATCTTTAGAAACAAAAAAAACGGTGGTTACTTCCATTGCCTGCAAATTCATCCTCCCCGGAGTATAGTAACCAAAACTTTGGAAATCTGTAACCCATGAATTGTCAAAAGATATGTCACAGGTTTTCTCCACTCCTGCCTTAATGTGAAAATGTCTTATGGAGCCTTCTGCAATAAAAGCGATGAAATTGCAAATCTGATCGCTTTGCAACAAAAATTCTTTTTTTTCCAAGTATTTAACTTCAAAATATAGGTCAATCATTTCTAGTTCAATGTCCAGAAGAGGAACCGCCTGTTGGCAATATTTTTTTAACCTATCAAACATCTTCTATTACTTAATGAGAAAGTGCAAAGGTAGAGATAAAAAATAAAGTGACGAGTTTGTACACTAGTTAGACTATTACTACTTCACGTTAGATTTTAATAATCCCGAAATGAAGTGGTTCACATAGGTGACGCTTACAATTATCCGTACCGGCTTTTTTTAGACGCCTTTTTGGAACATCATTATTATTAAAGTACCTCTACCGTTTAGCTAGGCCTTTCCACTTTCACTACCAATTTTCACCAATTCCACATTTGCCACGAATGCCCCCAACTCTGAACACTTGTCTTGCTTCACTAAATTTACTGCTAGGATTGCAGGATCGTCTTCAAAGCGAATCCCAAAATAGTTACAGCAATTACATATCCTTTCGGTGGAGGTATAAATCTTCGTTTGATTACAGTACTTAGCAATTTAACCGCCTCGCGGTATCATTTAATCTGAGTATTACATCAATCCATTTTCAGTTGTAACCTGACAATACAAATTTAAAGACTTTATTTTTTTGCCTTGGTTACCAAATTCAAATAAATGGAACAACGCAGCTATCGTCTTAATAAAACAATTCATTCAACATCAAAACGCAAATTAGTAACACTGGATTCGAATAGGTTACTATTTTAGATGTCGCGTAGGCGATTGCCCCGTTGCATTTTTAAAATTTCAATAGAAATCCGTGCTCGAATTAAAGCGATACAAACAAAGTTCGCAAATTAAAAGATCACATTTGGAAAAGCCGCCTTGCATTTGATGCGCCACTATGCAAGAGCAGAATTAAGAGCTGTTCACCTTCGAACATCGAGTGTACGTTTCAAGGCAACCTAGGAAATACTTAACACAATTTTGTTCTGAAAAGCCATTTTTTTTTTGGTATAATGTTTGACTCGAAATCCACTAAATAAAAACTTCGAATCTATGCTCACCAACTACTTGAAGACGGCCCTGCGAAACATCAACCGCAATCGCTTCTTTTCCTTCATCAATATTTTCGGCCTCGCAGCAGCGATGTCTGTTTCGATGATCTTGATCATGTTGGTAGCCGATCAAATGGGTTACGATCGCCATAACACGAACGGTGCGCGCATCTATCGCATCAATACCATAGGCGTGGATGACAAGGGTATGCCTATCGAAACTTCAGAAAACGGATCCAGCCCGATGACAGTTGCACCAGAACTTCTCGAACAATACACGGGTGTTGCAAAAGCTGTTCGCTTTAGGAGTGGGTTTGGAAATGATTGGCTGGGGTTCGAAAATCAAAACACAAATATTCCGTTGGCTGGTTTTTTTGCCGATGCCGATGTGTTAGAATTATTTCAATACGAACTAGAGTATGGCAATGCTGCTACCGCATTGGTGGAGCCTTACTCGGTAGTGCTGACCCAGAAAGCAGCGAAGAAGCTTTTTAAAGAAGAGAACCCCGTGGGGCAAACTTTCAAAGTAGGTAAACTAGGAAATTATACGGTGACAGGAGTTCTGAAAGAAACCAGAAATAAATCTCACATCGTATTTGAAGGGCTCGCGAGTATGGCTACTGTAAAATTGTTAGAACAAGCAGGAAAATTAGAGAAGATATCAGACAATTGGACAAATTGCTGGAACGGATGGACGTATATTTTGACCGAGCCAAACAAAAAAACCACGGTGATACAGAGGGCATTAGATGATATGTTCTCGAAACACATAGAGTCGCTAACCACTCCCGGTGTGTTCAAAACAAAGTTTTTGATGCAGCCATTATTCAACATTACTCCGGGAGGCATTAAGAACAATCCAATTGGCCCACAGTTGCCTTGGGTGTTTGTATACTTGTTAGGTGGGTTGGCGTTGGTAATCCTTATTACTTCGTGTTTTAATTTTACCAATCTCTCCATTGCCCGATCGCTTACACGTGCCCGCGAAATTGGCGTACGCAAAGTGACGGGAGCTGCGCGCTGGCAGATCTTCGGTCAGTTTATTTCTGAATCGATCGTAATCGCGCTCCTTGCCTTGGCCGTAGCATTGTTATTTGTAATCATCCTTGAGCCATTGGTTTTACAACTTAATTTTGCCCAAATTTTCCGATGGGATTTATCTAGCAACACAGCGGTGTACTTCGTTTTTGTTTTGTTTGCAATAACGGTTGGTATTCTGGCTGGCTTCTTCCCAGCCGTAGTGCTTTCTGGCTTTCAACCGGTACACGTGCTAAAAAATCTTACCGACATGAAGTTGTTCTCGCGCATGGGCTTGCGCAAAGCTCTGCTGGTTTCACAATTCACATTATCGCTTTTCTTTATTCTTACCGTGCTCATTGCGCAAAATCAGCTCCACCTGTTCACCCATCAAGATCATGGCTTTAACATGAATAATAATATTGTGGTGAAGTTAAACAGCACCAGTGCGCAGAATCTTAAAAATGAACTTCAGAAGAATTCCAATATTATATCCGTTACTGCTGCTTCGCATTTACCAGCAGCCGGCACCTCCCATGCCAATGGTTTTAAGCGTAGGCCTGAAGACACGGAATTTATAAGCGCGGCCTATTTTATGGTGGACGAAGACTATGTTGCTAACATGAACTTACGCCTAATGGCGGGTGATTTTTTTAAAGCGGAAAGTGCAGCCTCTAACCAGAACTTGATGGTGATCAACGAAGCTGCTTTGAGTAAGTTCCGATTTGCTTCACCGCAAGAAGCCGTTGGTCAATCATTAGTTCACCAAGCAGACTCAACCGAAAAAATTATTATTGGCGTAGTAGCCAACTATAACCACCGCACCCTGACGCACCAGATTGAACCGTTGGCGCTTCTGTATAATCCTCGTTCTTACAACCTTTTACAGGTCGGCTATCTCGGCACGTATGAACAAGCTAGCAAAACGGTTGAAAAGGCTTGGGCAACGGTAAACCCTGCGCTAAAAATAGATTACACCGAAGTGAAGTCAGAAGTTGATAAGTTTTATGATGTGCTCTTTGGCGATCTGGTGAACATATTGAGTTTCATTTCCTTTCTCGCTATTCTACTATCCTGCCTCGGACTGTTGGGCATGGCTACCTATGCCACCGAAACTCGCATCAAGGAGATTTCCATTCGGAAGGTATTGGGCTCGAGCGATGGTGCGTTAGTGCTTTTATTGTCAAAGGGGTTTCTATCCATACTGGGTCTCGCCATTGCTATCGGACTTCCGCTAGCTTATATAGTAAACAATTTGTGGCTAGAGTTGATTGCCTACCACACCGTTGTTGGGCTGGGTACTATTAGCTTGGCCGTATTGTTACTAGTTGTTTTCGGTGCACTTACTATCGGTTCGCAAGTTTTGCGCGCGGTGTTTACAAAACCAGTAGAAAACTTGAAGAGTGAGTGATATCTGTCCATCAATAATTCTATCAAATCGTTTAGAATATTTTACCCCTAAAACTAAAAACGCAGAATTAGAAAGTCCAGTTTGTACAGCATTACTTAATAAGACCTAGCACCAATTTAATTACTTCTTAAATCTTGTCTTGGGCACAAAATCGATTCCCTCAATTGCGTCTAACTGCGTTTCATGTATTGCCCCAATTTCAAGTAAACTCACTACAATCATTGAATTTGAATATTCTGCCGCTCTAAATATTGCGTAGGCGATTGCCCCATTACATTTTTAAAACTTCGATAGAAAGCAGTTTTTGAATTAAACCCACAATCCTAGGCCAACGCAAACAGTGGTTATTTTTGATTTTCAGGTAGGGCAACCACTCCCTTAAATTCTTCAATTTGCTTGACCTTGATAAAATAGTAACATAATTTAGACTCTACTGAGTTTATTACTTGGGAAAGGACATTGGCATGGACTCCCGATATGCTTGCGAATTCGCTAATCGTAAGCTCTGGGTTGAGAAATAGTTTTTGCTCGGCTATCATTCTACTGAGCGGTTGATGGATTGCCAACAAACTCTGAATGAGCCACTTTGGGAAGGAGAAAAAAAGACAATTACTGTGAAGAATGCATCCATTAAAGCTGCGGAGTGATTTTCCGTTGATGTACAATAAAAAAATAAAGGAGTCCAGCAAAGCCCTCTCCAATGCACAAAGTAATCTGAATAAGAAGGTGAATTTTTAAACTAGCGCACACCAGTACTGAAACGAGTAGCACTACACCCAGTAATACCCAAAATGGAGAATCGTGAACCGAAAGTATTGGTTTGCTGAATACAAGATTATCATTCACAAGTATCAGAAACGTTCGCATATCCCATATGATCAGATAGACCGTGGCAAGTAGCATGAGGGCGGTGACCAATAGTGTGCCTGCAAAGTCGTAGGATAGTGTGACAACAAAAATGTTTAGAATTATACTAAAGAAAATCAAGGCTCCAACTTTTGCCAGCCATTGCGTCATCAGCAACATACCTGCGACAATCTGTGCCCACCCAATAAATTTCCAGTACAATCCCGAGTCGGTCATCACCCTGAAAAACTGTTGAAGAGGCATAAGATCCTGGATGGGTTTATCCATAGAACCTATCAGGTTGCTAGTGCCATCAATTTTGCCCATGCCGAAAGCAGCCATAATAAACGCACCACCGATGAGATACCGAATATAGATAGTAAAAATCTGGAGGAAAGTTTTGCTTTTCCAATAGTCAATAAAGTTTAGTAGCATGTAGAATTTATAAGAAAAGACGAGTGATTTGAATGTTTGTTACACCTGTATTCCTATTCTTCGGTTTTTTGTTCATACCCGCAGTTGGCACTGATTCTAGGAAACATTCGGCAAGATCGCGGATTAGGAAATGACTTTCCAAAAGGCCAAAATCGATCTCCATCGGTATCCATCAACGGGTTCGGAAATTACGAGGTAAGACAGATAGATATTTTCGTTGAGAAAATCGTTATATCCTCGTAACAAACCATGATATTGTTCGTCTCTAGATAAATCCACTTATTCTTATTTTATGTTGAAGAGATTCCTTCAGTCCTTTGGACTTGCCTTTCAAAATATCCGTTCAAATTTTTTTCACACCTTTCTCTCTGTGCTGGGTGTAATTATTGGCGTTGGGGCTTTGGTTTCTATTTTGTCTTTGATAGATGGAATGGAAAAATATGCCAGAGAACAAATCAACAGTACGACTGATTTAAATGCGATCAGTGTGTCCACAAATTCTTTCAAGACCGTCAATGGCATTAGACTACGAAAGGATTCAATCACCTATTTTAAAAAGGAGGATGTTCTTGCCTTACGATCACGATTGAGTAAACCGGCTAAGAGTTATCTATATTATAGGGCTGCCGGGGAAATACAACTCGAAGGTGATACGATACAATCGGCAGTTCATGGTACTGGTGTTGTTGGCTTACGGGTAGACTCAGTGATTGCAGGTGTCATGTTGGAAGACCATGTCTGGTTGGAGGCTAAACCGTCTGTTGTGATTACTCATGCACTTGCCGAATTACTTTCACCTGGCCGACCAGCAGCATCTCTTCTTCATAGAAAGCTGAAGTTTGGCAATTATCTATTGGTGATAGAAGCGGTCGTCAGCATAAAGAATGTAAAAGACCCGGAGTTGTTTTATCCTTTTCGGTTGTTATCCGCACAGGAATTGGAAAGCAACCCACCACAATTAGTGATTGAAGCGGAAAACGTTGTTGATGTACCGCTCTTGAAGGAGGATTTAGAGAAATATCTGAGCAATGCGTTTTCAACGCAACATGATTTTAGTGTAACTACCAATCAATTTAGAGTAGAGCAAGCAGCTAGAGGGATAGCGCTTTTCCGTATTATTATGGGACTGATCGTGGGCATTTCGGTAGTGGTAGGTGGAGTAGGCGTAATGAATGTATTATTAATATCCGTCACCGAGCGCACCGCTGAAATTGGAATTCGGAAAGCGATGGGTGCAACCCGAAAAGATATTGCCATGCTATTTCTTTCCGAGTCGATAGCAGTATCAACGTTTGGCAGCCTTTTGGGGACAATATTTGGTATTTTGTTTACGATGGCAGCGGTTCCAATTGTGAAGATCGTTATAAAAATTCCATTTCAGGCAGAGTACACGCCAAATACACTTCTGTTGATTTCCGTTTTAGCGGTAATTGTGGGTGTCGTTTTTGGCACCTATCCTGCGTTGCGTGCGTCCAGCTTAAATCCCGTAGAGGCCATCCGGCACGAGTAGTGAGCGGTGTTCAAGGGAATTTCACGTTCAAATTTTTCCGGAGATCAAAATATGTATTTTCTGGGCCCTAAAAGCAAAAATCAACGTAGAGTAATTTAACTGACAATGAAAAACCATCGCTTAATACTTTTTTGATGTGGAACTGTTGACGGCAAAAAACAAGTTGGCCGAAGTTCACAAAAAGTTTTTTGTGTAAGGCTGGTCCCCTCGAGAGACGTACGTTTGCCGAAGTTACTCAACAAATGAACAAAACAATTCTCGATACTCTTTTTCTTTGCTACCGCAACCATCACATCAAGGTATTCCCTCCTTCGCCAGCAGCATTGATGACTTGATGATCACTCTATTGTAATGGAGGGCTGGCGTAAAAATTGATGCATGATTTGGGTATCACTTCAATACAAGAGCTTATTTTTGCCGCAGAGGTCAGCATTCCTTTACGGGTTGCAATGTGTGGCCAGTCCCATCGACCAATGCAGTATGCAACCCAGTCATGCTTTATTCATACCTCAGTGATTTTATCGGGTTGCTCATAGCGGCCTTAATTGTTTGGATACTTACGGCAATAATGGTTATCGCCAAAGCAATGAAAACCGTCAATGCAAAAATCATAGGGCTTAACTCCATTCGGAAAGCGAAACCCTGCAGCCACTGTTGTGCAAAATAAATCACATTAGGAATAGAAATGACGTTAGCTACAAGCACCAATACAATAAATTCTTTTGAAAGAAGTGAGACCAGGCTCCAAACACTCGCGCCCATTACCTTACGAACACCAAGCTCCTTCGTTTTAGTTGTTACCAGAAAAGACACCAGACCAAACAAACCGATCACGGCAATTAAGATGGTAATGACTGAAAAAATCGAGAACACATTCGCCATACGCTGTTCACGCTCATATTGTTTCGAAAAAGTATCGCTGAGGAAAAAATAATTAAATTCATTTTCGGGAAAGTACTTTTTCCATAACCCGCCCAGCGTTTCAACTAGAACTTTTGTATCGGCAGCGGTATAGCGAACAGCATACAAGTATGAATAATCAGGCTTGAAGTCGATGGCACTGGGCACGATATTATTCTGCAAGCCCCAATCGTGATAATCTTTAACCACACCAATCACCGTGCCTGCTGGATGCTGTGATGGGCTCGTAATTTTTTTTCCGATGGCATTATTGGCGGTCTCCCAACCCATCGCACGCGCAGCATTTTCGTTTATAATCAGGGCATCTTCATCTGCCTTTCGATTAGGATCAAAGTTTCTTCCGGCCACTAATGTTAAGCCAAGCGTACTGATATATTTCTCATCGGCAGCGATGTATTGCATGTCTACATGGTCATCCGCTGCTCCGCCTTCGGGGAATGCCCATTGCCCGCGCCAACCCGACACGGCTGGCAGAGCACTGCAAAATGTCATGTCTTTAACAATAGTTTGTGATTTTAATTCATTGGCAAATGCAGTGTAGGCGTTGCCATCCACGGGTTTGGTTCGCGCTACGTTCATCACAAAAACCTCGTCACGAGTAAAACCCAAATCGCTGCTTTGCATGAAGTTTAATTGATTAATCACTACCAGCGTACCCGCCACCAGACTGACCGAAATCAGAAATTGAAAAATTACCAACACCCTTCTAAGTTGCACTCCCCGGGAACCGCTTTGCATCTTACCTTTAAAAATTTCTGCCGGTTTAAAAGCCGACATAACCCAGGCAGGGTAAAAGCCTGAGCAAAGGGTGATGAATGTGAGTAGTATTAAAATTCCTCCAACAATTTTAAAATCCAAAAGCGAAGTAATCAGATAATTCTTTGACAACAGTTGATTGAACAACGGCAAGAACAACCCAATTGCCGCCAAGGCAATTACAAATGAAAGAATGGTGATGGTAAACGATTCGCTGACAAACTGGGCTATCAAACGAGAACGGGTAGAGCCTACCAGTTTTTTAATACCTACCTCTTTAGCGCGATGTACCGAACGCGCTGTTGCCATGTTAATAAAATTGATACAAGCCAACAGAATTACAAACAGACCCACACCGCTGATCAGGTAAACGGTGGTAATACTACCCAATGGTCCCATACCATTGCCCGATTTAGACTTGAGATAAATTTCCTCGAACGGTTCAAAATCTACAGCTGCCTGCATGCCAAATTCTTTCATCATATCTCCAGCTTTCTCCATATAAAGGTTTCCGGCCTTGGTCTTGAAAGCATTTAAATCAACTCCTTCCTTTAACATTACATAGTTGCGCATATTGATGTTGCCCCAGCCGCTTGTATAGCTAAAGTCTTTATCCGTTTTTTCATGTGTTGAAAAAGACATCAACATATCGAGTTGCATGTGAGAGTTGGATGGAATATTTTCCATAACCCCTGTTACCTGAAACTGCAAGGTGTCGTTGAAAATCATAGTCTTGCCGAGCGCACTTTCTTGTTTGAAATATTTAGCTTCCATTTCTCGCGAGATCACGACAGAAAAAGGATTGATTAGGCACGACTTTGCATCACCTTTCAAAATGGGAAACGAAAACATAAAGAAAAACTCAGGACTTGCGAAATGGGTATCTTCATTTAACTTCTTTCCCTCAAAAGATACCGTCATGTTTCGTGCGTTGGTCGTATAAAGAACGGATTCCACTTCAGGAAATTCCCTCCTTAAAATATCACCGATCGGCCACGCGTTGGTCTCGTTGTGACTATCCTGACCGCTATTATCATTGAAAACAGTATTGATGCGATAAAGTCTTTTTCCATTCGCATGAAATTTATCGTACGATAATTCATCAAGCACATAAACCATTATCAGCACACCAGCCGACAAGCCAAGAGCAAGGCCAGTAAGATTGATGATTGTGTAGCTCTTAAATTTCATCAAGCTTCGGAAAGCGATTTTAAGATAGTGGGTAAACATAATTTTCTAATGAGCTTGGTAGGGTGTAATACGTCTTTTTCTTGTTCTCAATTCAATTATCAGACCAATTTAAAGGTTTGCTTTTTGCCTGGATTACTTCATTCAATAAATTTTACTGTGCGCGTGCGGTCGAATGTTGGTCGAATGCGGACGCTTATTTCGTTCGGTACTAGGCCGATTTCTGGATGACAATAAAACTGCTTACTGAATCATTTCGCCAATAATTGCAAAGGGCTAAAAGTCAGTGTTAAATTGTGTTTCGTGTAGAGTTTACAGTTCAACTTGCCCTGTAGCCTCACCATGGCAGCGCATGTTTCGCCCATGGAATCGCACCTGGAGAGTATGCCAAACAGCATAGTCACCAATTGGTCCCAACTCGTAAATGTATTGTAATATTTATCGCTGCCCTTTTCCAGGGCCAAGGCGTCAAACTTGTTTTTGGGCAGAAGGTTGATGATCTGTTTGAAAATTAGCCGACCGACTAAATTTTTAGCTATATCTTTACCCATGCTATTTTGTTGTTGTCCAAAACAAACATATAGCTTTTAAGGGGGTAGGGAAACCTACCTGCTTATTTCAACTTTAGTCGGTTAGTAGTGAAAAAATAAATGTATTATTTACTT
>Ga0105046_10010241_pt1 | contig 14613 bp, 11 predicted proteins | sample MAT03_FD_78385 | JGI IMG/M metagenome (GOLD analysis project Ga0105046, IMG submission 78385) | Freshwater microbial communities from Lake Fryxell liftoff mats and glacier meltwater in Antarctica - MAT-03 (megahit assembly) | ecosystem: Environmental > Aquatic > Freshwater > Ice > Liftoff... | reverse complement strand
GTGATCAGCCGCCGGTCCGTTGCCGGGGTCGACCTCCATTTCGGCGAGATCTCGGTTTCCGACCAGGTGACCGCCTACCAGCGAATCCTGACCGCCGACCAGGAGGCGATCGACCTGGTCGACCTCGACCTGCCCGAGCAGGAGTTCCGTACCAAGGGCCTCTGGTACACGGTGCCGGAGCACATGACCTCCGGAATGCCCCTGAACGCCCTCCTGGGGGCCCTTCACGCCTCCGAGCACTCCCAGATCGCAGTGCTGCCGTTGATCGCCATGTGCGACCGCTGGGACATCGGCGGCCTTTCGACCAACATCCATCCCCAGACCGGCGAGCCGACGATCTTCATCTACGACGGACATCCCGGCGGCATCGGTCTGACCCGTCGCGGCTACGACTGTTTCGAACGCCTGCTCGGCGATGCACTCGGCCTGGTAGCCGAATGTCCCTGTGACGCCGGCTGCCCGTCCTGCGTCCAGAGTCCCAAGTGCGGCAACCTGAATGAGCCTCTGTTCAAGGCGGGTGCGATCGGCCTGATGGGGGCCATGAACGAACAGGTTCCCCGGGAAGCACCGTTCCCTTCGCAGTAGATAGCCTGTCCCGGCTTGGCGAGGTAGCTCAGTTGGTAGAGCACACGACTGAAAATCGTGGTGTCGCCGGTTCGATCCCGGCCCTCGCCATATATCAGCGTTTCTTCGGCCGGCCCTTGCCGAGCTGCGAGTAGGGGAGCAGGCGGTCCTTCACCCTCTTGGTCGCCTTGAACCGGGCCTTGCCGGCCTTGCCCCAGTCACCGAGTGGGCCGAGGGCGGCGACATGAACCCGGCCGCCCAGGGTTTTCGGCACCTGCTTCACCACGAGCCGCTTCGTTTTCGGCTTCAAGAACCTGGTCAGCTTCACCCCATTTGCCTGGACCACGACCAACTCGTACCGGGCGGCGTTCCGGGCCCGGCGCCACCTCACCGAGAGGCCCTGCTTGACCCGGCGCACCTTCACCCCCTTGACCTTGCCGGCCTTCGTGGTGGTGGTCTTGAATGCCGCGACGGTCTGAGGCTGGCCGGGGAGCCCTTCCACCTCGACCTCGGCCACGATCGTCCGCTTTCCGCCGGGCCCCGGGCTGGGCTTGAATCGGACGACGCCTTCGCCCCGCTTGACTGTCGCCAGCAGGCGCCGCGTTTGCGTACCACTCTCGTAGAAGCGGGTGACCTGGCCAGGACTGGGGGTGACGCTGTAGCGGAGGATGCGCTTGGCGCCCTTGCCCTTCACCGAGGCTTTGATCCGGTCTGGCTCATAGTTCGTCTCGGCGGCACCCGTGATCGGTACCGACCCGGCCTTCGGCGTGACCATGTAGGTCCCGGGCACGGGCTTGTCCATTCCGATCCAGGTCGTCTTCAGGGACTCCGCGGCGAAGACCCGCAGCCTGGGGCCGTGCTCGATCGAATTCGGGACCGAGGTGATCGTCTCGCCGTTCGGCGCAGTCACGGTCACCGCCGGAGCCCCGCCTGACCCTTCGAGCCGGATGTTCTTGTTCAGGTCGCCCTTTTCAACCTTGAACGAGAGTGCGGCGCTCACTCGAGCCCGCGGAGTGACGGCGGGAGCCCCGCTGGCGACAGCCTGCCGGGCGAGACTGCGGAGGCCCTGGACGTTCTTCTCCGTGAACTCGCTGGGCTTGCAGCCGTCCCCGGCGGTGCCGAGGAAAGCCTCGAACTTCTTCGACCTCCAATAGAAGCCGAGGCCGGGCTCGAAGATGCCGCGAGGCAGGTACAGGCAGGCGACGGCGCCCTTACTGCTCACCAGGCCCAGCCCACCCACGCAGCCGCTGTAGCCCGCGATCGAGAAACCGCCGGCAACGCAGACATCCCCGCCCGCCGAGATGTTGAAGCGCTGTGAGGACGTGTTGATCTCAAGCCCCGCCTGGGCGATGATCGTGAAGAAAAGCGTCTGGATGCGCGCGTTGCCTCCGGCCGCGATGTAGTCCGGGTAGGCGTAGAGCGCATAGGCCTGGCCGAAGCCGATCGCTCCCGCTTCAGGCACCTTGACCCCGACGGTGCCGCCGACGGCGAAGGCGGTGCTGATCACCCGCCTTCCGTTCAGCCCGCCGAGGGTTCCGTTGGCGTCGGACGATCTGATCGTGTACGGGGCGCCGGGCGACGCGAATGCAGCCAGTAGTCCGCCCCGGGCCGTCACGAGCTTCGCCGCGGTGATCGTTGCGCCTCCGCTGAACAACAAGGGGTTGTCGAGCTGCATGTCGAACTGGATCGCGTTCAGGAATACTCCGGGGAAGATCTGGGGTTCCGCGTTCCCGAAGATCAGCTCGGCGCCACCCTGGAAAAAGCTGCCCGCGCAGAAAGCGATTCCGTTTCGCGGGGGCTCGGGCGCCAGACGAAGCCCGGTGGGCTTGCCGCTTGGGTCGCTGGGGATCAGGAAGATCTCGGCCGTCACCTTCCACCACTTTCTGCTGCACCCCTGGCTCGGTTCGCCGGCCCGCTGGTAGGTGAAGCTCAGATTCGCGAGCCGCACACCGCCGATGAAGGCTTCCGGCACCCCGAAGAAGAGGCGTGAGAGGACTGTGCCGTTTGTGTTATCGGCTTCGATCGTCACCTGGCCGCCCGGCTGCGGTCCCTTGCCGAAAGCCTCGAAGACCGGAGGCAGGTTGAGTCTCACGGTCAGGTCCGAGTAGCGGCGCCCGCCATCCTTGACGAACTTTAGATCGATCCGGCCGTCGATCGGAAAACCGCCGATCGTCGGCAGGGACTTCTTCGCATCAAAGCTGAACACGGGCATCTTCTCGCGGCCACTTGTCAAACTTTTGGTCTTTGCCGAGACGTTCATGTTGATCGGTCCCACTGGAAGGTCCTTGGGCGGTAGCGGCACCGGCAGTGCCAGTTCTCCGCCGAAGCTGAGTTTCGCGTTCGAAGAAACAATCCGCTTGGCGCCGGGGAAGATCACGATCGATGCCTTGCGCCCGACCGGGGTGATGGTCATTCCGTTGATCTGTACGGGCTTCTTGGTGACCTCCACCGGGAACCCCTCCTTCTCGGCCGCCGCGGCGCAACCGCGGATCCGGAAATCACAGGTTTCGGTGAACTTCCCGAAGAATGCGTTCAGGTCGAAGTACTCGAGGGCGACTTTTCGCTCGGCCCTGGGGATAGCCTCACGGTTGAGGACCTGGTTCATGCAGCCGCGCACCTCGACAACGCCGAAGGCAAGAGTTTTATCGGAGCAGTTCGGGGGCAGCTTCGAAGTGATGACAGATGCGAATGCCGACAGTGATGACGCTGCCACCGCCGTCTCGGGCGGCCTCTTCGCGAGCAGGGAGACCCCGGGCCTCACGTTTACGGTCGTCCTGAAGATCGACGTCGCACCGGTGGCGGAGACTGCCGTCATGGTGGGTTTCAACAGGCTCGGTCTCTGCGGGCGAAAAGCGACGTAGGGCTCGGACGGCAGGCTCACGAAATCGAACTGCTTGTCGCCGTTGAAGTCCCAGAGATAGCGCTCCGCCCTGACGCTTCCGGTCGTGTCAAAGGTGATCGGTTCACCCCTCTTGACCGTCTCTGGCGCCGTGAAGGTCGCAACCGGGGGTGGTGGTGGTTCGGGCTCGGGCGGTGCCAGGATCGATGTCTGCTCGGTGCCGGAGTCATTCGCAGGGTTCGGGTCCTGCGATGTGACCGACTCGACGGTCGCCGTGTTGCTGACCGGACCGGTCTGCGAGGCCGTTACGCCGATCGACACCGACCTGGATTGACCCGGGGCGATCGAGCCGAGCTGACAGGACACCGTCGCCCCGGTGTTCGCGCAACCGGCGGGGAGGCCTCCGGTGACTGAAATCCCGGCTGGGAGCGGGTCCTCGACCCTGACGTTCGTGGCCGTGTCCGGCCCCGAGTTGGTGGCCCGCAGCGTGTAGGAGAATGGCTTTCCTACGGTAACCGGATCGGCGGAGTCCGTCTTGGTCATCGAGAGGTCCGCAACCGGACCGCTGCTGAGCGTGAAGGAGGCATTGGTGGCCTTGTCGGCGTCCATCGTGAGATTGCAGGTGTTGCCGGAGCTGCCGGCACAGTCGATGTCCCAGCCGGCGAACACCGATCCCGGAGCGGGCGTGGCGGTCAGGGCGACTGCGGTGCCACCGGGGTAGTCCTCGGAGCAGTCCGAACCGCAATTGATGCCGGCCGGAGACGAGACGACAGTCCCGGACCCGCTGCCGATGTTCGAGACCGAGAGGTTGCCGTCCGGGACCGGATCGATCTGGACAACGAGGGTGTCAGAGTCGTTCACCTGGTTTGGGTCGATACTTGAGGTCGAGTTGACCGAGGCGGTGTTGGAGATCTGACCGGTGGCCGTCGGGGTGACGCTCAGGGCGATTTCGTAGATCGAGCTGAAGTTGAGCGAAGGGATCTGGCAGACGACGTCGCTTCCTGACATGGCGCACTCGCTCGGAAGCGGCGTGTTCACAGTCACCGATGGCGGCAGGGGGTTCGTCACCACGATGTCCGTCGCGTTATCGGGCCCGTGGTTCTCAACGCGCAGGGTGTACGTGAGCGGCTGCCCGACTATGGAGGGATTATTCGATGCCGACACCTGAATCGAGAGGTCGGCCTGAGGCGGTGGAGTGGTGTCGAAGGTCGCTCTCGCGATCTTGTCGGCGTCCGTGAAGAGGGAGCAGACTTCGCCGGGAGTACCAGCACAGGCTCCCGGCCCCCAGCCCGTGAAGGTCGAGCCCGGGTCCGGTGTGGCGGTCAGGAATACCGCCGTGTTGTCGTCGTAAGAGTCCTGACAAGTGCTGCCGCAGTTGATCAACCCGGGCGAAGAGGTGACGGTGCCCGACCCCGAACCCTCCTTGATCACACTGAGCGTCCTCTGCGGGGTCGGCCCGGCGGAGATCGTGGTCGACTGGGAGGCGGAATCGTTCGAGTTGTCGGGATCGGGGGTCGTAGAATTGACGTAGGTCGTATTGGTCTCGGTTCCGGCCGCGGCAGGCGTGACTCCGATCTCGAGATCCTGGCTTGCCTGCTGGTTCAGGGTCCCGAGCGAACAGGTGAGGTCGTTGCCGGTGGCCGAACACGACCCGGGGTAGGAGTCGAGGCTGAGCGAGGCGGGGATCGTGTCGGTGACGGTGACGTCCGCCGCGTTGTCATAGAAACTGAGGTTCTGGACGGTCAGCGTGTAGGTGAAGCTCTCGCCGACCGTGACGGGATCGGCCGAGTCGGTCTTGGTGATCGAGAGGTCGGCTTGTCCGCTCGGCTCCGCCCCGGCCCCGCCAGGCAAGAAGAGCGCCACGGTGCCCGCGGCAAGCAGGCACACGCCCGCGACAAGGAAGCAAGCCAGCAGGCCGAGCCGCCTATCTCCCGGCACCGTTCCGATCAAGTCCGCCATCCGTTGTCCGACCCCGCATTGATCCTCATTTCTGGGATCTTCTCCGCTCGGCATCCGAATTGCAAGAAATCAGCCTTCGCCATACCCGCGCCCGCGCCGATCTTCATCGACGCGGGCGCTTGATCGTCATCCGCCGGCTCGTCGTCCGATCTCCTGATTCCAGATCGCGGGCGGTGCCCATCGTGAGCACCCTGAGGCCGCGGCGCGGGATCTTCTGACTCGCCTTCCAGCCGAGCTTGACTGTGACTTTCGCGCGGTGCCCGGACTCGATCGAGAACCGCTTCTTGCCGATCGACTTCTTCGCTCCCGTCTTTCGCAGGAGGCGCAGGCTGCCGACGCAACGTTCCTCGCATTTCGATTCGCGCGAAGCGCTGATGCGGGCGCTGCTCGAGCGTGGATTTTCCGACTTTCGCCAGCGGATCAACGAAGCTTCTGGACGCGGTCGGACCCCCGAAGAATGATTCATCAACGCCGGGGTGTCTTACATCGACTTCGCCCGGGAACAGCCTGAGCGTTACCGGCTCATTTTCGCTGCCGACTGGGCCGAAGAGGGCCTCACTGGCGATCCCGACGAAAAGCTTGAAGTTGCAGATGCCGCCTTTACCGACCTGGTCGAACTGATCTCTTCATACCTCAGCCCCGAGGATTCACGCGCGGCTGACGTCGACACCCTCGCCCTCGGTATCTGGTCCGGGCTTCACGGCTACGTGAACATCTGCCACGCCGAGCCGGGTATGGCTGCCCCGACCGATGAGCAGTGCGTGGACCTTCTGGCCAAGGCCTGGCTGGGAGATCCTGCGGGCGGCTGATCCGGACGGCAGGTAGGTCCGCCCGGCTTTGGAGCAAAAAAGGGCCCCGGTTTTCACCGGGGCCCTTTCGCAGTTCGGCCTTGTCAGCCGTACCGTTGCTGCTACTTCTTCTTCTTTGCGGCCTTGACCTTGAGGGTCTTCTTGCCGGACTTGGATCCGTACTTGGCGGTGATGGTCGCCTTGCCCTTGGCCTTCTTGCCTGCCTTGACCGTGATCTTCTTCGAGGCGGTCTTACCGGCCGGCACGTTCACGGTTACCGACTTCGGCACCTTGACCTGCTTGTTGGTCGACTTGAGCGTGACCTTGATCGAGCCCGAGGCCTGCTCACCGGTGTTGGTGACCTTGACGGTCAGCTTGACCTTCTTGCCAGCCTTGATCTTGCCGGGGCCGGCGACGGCGACCTTGGTGATCTCGGCCGGTCCGGGTTCATCGATCGGATCGACGCAGTCCGGGAAAGTACCGATCTGGGGCGGGGTGCATTCTTCGACCACGTCCGGGATGCAGTCTTCCGCAGGTGTTCCGGGCTCACCGGTGGTTCCGGCGGGGCAGGGCTGCGGCAGCGGCTTGCTTCCAGTCGGCGACGGGATCGAGAGGATCGGGTCGGCGCTGTTGGCCAGGTAGAGGCCACCCACCGGGTCAAGGAAGCCACCGATGATGCCGCAGAGCGTGCCACCAGCGATCGTATTGACCTGCGGCTTCACGTTCCAGGCTCCGGCGACTGCGCCGCCGGTCAGGTTCACCTTGTCGGTGAAGAGCTGTCCGGGTGCGGGCCAGTTGGCCGGAGCGGTCGAGAGGCTGACGTCGAGCGGAGCGAACTCACACTCGAGCGGGCCGGAGCCGAGGCCGCCGACCGGATCCGGAAGGGCACTGATCTCGGGGGTGCCGAGGGTCAGCGAGATCTTCGGGTTCATGCTCAATGCGCCGGTGGCGACGTTGTAGTTGCCGGTGGCCGCTTCGGTCAGACCGATCTTGCCGTCGATGACGATTCCATCGCCGAGGTCAAGTGCGATATCCGGGAAATCAAGCCCGGTTGCCTGCGGGAGTGTGAAGTTGCCGACGTTGTCCGAGTAGGTGCCACGCACCTCGAGCGCGCCGAGCGGGTTGCCCCCGCCGTCGACGCTGTCCGGGGTCAGCACGATCTCGTTGACTTCGCCGACGATCGAGACGCCGACGTTCAGACCGACATAGTTGAAGTCAACTGCGATCTGGTCGCCGCTGCCAGGGCTGACCGGGTTGACGGCCGCCTGGGTGCCGGTGGCACTGAAGGCCCCGAACGCAAAGATTGCAAGGACGCCGACGATCGCCGCCTTGAGCTTGGTTGGAACTCGGCCATGACGACCGGTCGTCTCACTCATTCTGTATCTCCCTAAAAGTCGTTGGCCCCTACGGCCAATCTGTTTCCCTGTGCAAACCCGCGCGCGCCAGTGACCGGCGTCACACAAGTCCTAGTTGGAACGAGCATACAGAACCAGGGCCAACCTCGCAAACAATCGTTTTATAGGGGTATCCCGGAGCGCCGCGCGCACTGAGGCGAGCGACTCCCGAAGCACGCCAGACCTAAGTGGGCCGTGAAGGATTCGAACCTTCGACCTTGAGATTAAGAGTCTCCTGCTCTACCAACTGAGCTAACGGCCCGGGTACGGCTTTCGGGGTGTCCGATTACCGTCGGGAAAGTATAAGTCCACCCCGGTCAGGGTGTATGCCGAGGACGCCCGCTAGGGGCTGGTCGCCCCGCCGGTGCCCAGCGAATCCTGAGTGCCGAGACTGCCGGCCGGCTCCTGCAGTGACTTGCCGCCGTCCTGCTTGGCCTGCTTCTCGGCCTGCTTGAGCTGTTTGGCGATGAATACGCCCTGCTCTTCAGCCTGGCTGAGCTGCTGGTTCAGTGCCTTGCGTTCAGCGGTGTCGACCGAAGCGAGGGCGCGTTTACGGGTCGCATCGGCTTCATCCGGCTGCTGGGCGAGGTACTGGTAATAAGCGAGCTGCAGCAGCTGGTTGGTCGGGGCCGGGCCCTCCTCCTGTTTGAAGAGTTTCTCGGCGTTCTCAACCACGATCTCCTGCGCCTTGACCGCATCCTGGCTGTTGCTCTCGAAACGGGCGACGGTACCGCCGATCGAAAGGCTCGAGAAAGTCTGGGCCATCAGCAGTGCGACTGCAGGGTCGGGCTTGCCTTTGGTTGCCTTCAGGTAGTCATCCCAGGCTTCGGCTGCAAGGTCGAACTGCTCGGCAGCCTGGGGGGTGACCACGGCCTGGCCGGTGTTCGGGTCAAGCTCGCTGAGCGTATTGCCGGCCGAAGTGCGGGCCCGGATCAGTTCGGCCCGGGCGCCGAGGGCGTCGGGGGATGCCTGAACACGGTTCTCGAGGTTCTCGGCGCGTTCGATCGATGCTTCGGCGATGTCGATGTCGGCCTGGTTCGTATTCTGGATTCCACCACCGGGCAGGCCGATGACGATCAGGCTGGCAACCATGACCAGGGCGAGCAGAACGTAGATCACCTGGATCACACGTTTGCGCTTGCCGCGCAGGTCAAACAGCATTCTCGATTCGGGTTCTTCAGCCACTTCTTACTGCTCCTCGATAGTTGGCTCGTCCAGCTCGGCTCCCTTTGGGGAACCAAGGCCACGAGCGAGCAAGATACTCAACTCGTAGAGGATAAGGAGCGGAACCATCTCGATCAGCATTGAAAGAGGGTCGACTCCGGGCAGTGCGGCGGCCACCACGGCGATGCCGAGGTAGGCGTAACGGCGGTTCGTCCGGAGTTGTTTGACGGTGACGATCCGCAGTCTCACCAGGGTGAGGATGATCACCGGCAACTGGAAGACGACGCCGCCGGCCAGCATCGTGGTGGAGAAGAAGGAAAAGTACTCGCGGGCCCTGAGTTCGGTGCTGAACTGTTCACCATTGAAGCCGAGCAGGAAACCTATCGCGGCCGGCAGGATCAGGAAATACGCGAAGACCACGCCGATAATGAACAGGACCGGAATGATCACCAGCAACGGGATGATCGCCTTGCGCTCCCGCGGCGAGAAGGCCGGCAGGATGTAAGCGAAGAGCTGATAGCTGATCAGCGGGGCGGAAACGATTATCGCCGCGTAGGCGCTCACCGTCACCGAAGTCATGAATGCCTCGGTCGGGGCGAGCACCGTCAGCGCCTGGTATTCGCCAGGCAGCGGCGCAGTGGCGATGTTGATGATCAGGTTGCTCTGCCAGAAGCAGATACCGAAGATCAGGCCGACCACAACCAGCGTGAAGATGATCCTCGAACGCAGTTCATCCAGATGATCGACGAGGCTGATCTGCTCGTCATGCTTGACCGGCTTCAGCTTTGCCAACCGGGGACCCTCAGTCTTGCCGCTCGGGCACTACCTCAGATTCGACCGGTTCTACCGGTTCATCCTTGTCAGCCTTCGTATCGTTGGCTTCGTTGATGATCTCCGTCACTTCCGGCTCGGCGCCGGGGGGAGTCAGTTCGGCGGGTGCGTCCTGCTCATCTTCGTCTTCGTCTTCATCGTCAGGATCGTTGTCGCTGCCGACGTTGCTGAGACCGTCCTTGAACTCGGTGATGCCTCTTCCGAGGGACTTGCCGAGTTCCGGCAGGCGCTTGGGCCCGAAGACAATCAGGGCAATGATCAGGACAATCGCTATTTCGAGAGGGCCGACGTTTGGCATAACAGGATGATCGTACCTACGGGCGAGCCCCGGCGCCGGATCAGTCCCTGAAATTCAGGTAATAACGCGACGCGGTCGGTTCTGCCTGTCCCTGGTACTTGGAGCCGTTCTCCTGGCTTCCGTAGGGGCTGTCGACCGGTCTGTCCATACGCATGAAAGAGAGCTGGCCGATCGGCATGCCGTGGTAGATCGTGATCGGCAGGTTCGCCACGTTCGAAAGCTCGAGGGTGAGGTTGCCGGAGAAACCGGCATCGACGAAGCCGGCGGTTGAATGGATGAGCAGGCCGAGCCGCCCGAGGGAGCTCTTGCCTTCCAGCCTGGCGACCAGGTCGTTCGGCAGGGTCACTCTCTCCAGCGTCTGACCGAGCACGAACTCCCCAGGATGGAGGATGAACGGTTCGCCCTCTTCCGGCTTGACCAGTGTGGTCAGGTCCTCCATCGGCTCCCGCACGTCGATGAACGGGTGACGCGAGTTGTTGAAAACGCGGTAGGAGGAATCGACCCGCAGATCAACACTCGAAGGCTGCACCAGATCGGGCTCGTAAGGATCGATCAGGATCCGACCGGCTTCGATCTCTTCCCTGATCGTGTGGTCGCTGAGAACCATGGCCGGGGAGTATTCCAGATGCCCGGGCGGCGAACTGCCCGGCCCTGCATGAACGCTCAGCTGTAGCGCAGCACAACCCCGTCGGCGATCAGTTCCAGCAGCTCGCGCTGCTCGGAATCAAGGCCCGAAGAAGCCAGCCCTTCTTTCGCTTCTTCGATCAGGCCCATCGCCCGGCCGCGAACCCGGTCGAGGGCGCCGGTCGCTTCGATCCGGTCACAGACGGCCGCCGCCGACGCTTCGTCCAGCCCGGTGAGATCGACTTCAAGGAGGGACGGATCGATCTCCCCGGCAACGATGAAAGGCAGAGTCACAGTGCCGTCGAGCAGGTCGGTGCCACGGGCCTTGCCGGTGCGCTCCGGCGGTCCGGCGATGTCGAGCACGTCGTCGAGCATCTGGAAAGCGAGCCCGATCCGGTTGCCGAACAGTGAGATCACACCAGCCTGATCGGGGTTGACCGTGGACCGGCCAAGGACGCAGGCGGCTTCGAACAGGCGTCCGGTCTTGAGACTGCAGCGCTCGAAGTACTCCTCTTCGCCGAGGTGCATGTTGAAAGCGCCGCGCCGCTGCATCAATTCACCGCGGGCGAGGTCGACCGCTGTCCGGCTCAGTTCAGCGATGGCAGCCTGATCGCCACCGTCGACCAGCACCCGGAATGCAGCCGCAAAAAGCTGGTCGCCGACCGAGGTCGCCCGCCCGCGACCCGACCGGCTGAACACGGTCGGTTGACCACGGCGCAGCGGGGCCCGGTCGAGCACGTCATCGTGGACGAGGCTTGCCGTGTGGACCAGTTCGACCGCGATTCCGGCCCGCACGGCCGCGTCACCGCCACCCGGTCCGGCGCAGAGCAGCACCAGCATCGGCCGCATGCGTTTGCCGCCCGCCTTGAGGGTGGTCACCGCGTCCCCGGAGAGTGCTCCCCCGCGGTCGACCGCTTCATTCAGCCCCGTTTCGACCTGTTCCAGGCCCCGCGGCAACCAGGCACCAGCGGCGTCGATCACGGCCGTCACCGGCTCTGGAGCGGATCGCTCCTTGCCTTTTGGAACGCCCGGGCGCTCCACGCTCATTTGACGCCGGAATGGAGGGCGATGATGCTGCCGGCCATCAGCGTCCAGCGCACGTGACGGAACCCGGCCTGGTCCATACGGGCACCCAGGGTCCCGGCATCGGGGAAACTGCGCACCGACTCGGGCAGGTACGTATAAGCGGAAGAATCGCCGGCGAACTTGCCGAGCACCGGAACGATCCGGTCGAACCAGAGGCCGAAGAACGAAGCGAGCGGCTGGCGGCTGGGCTGGGTGATCTCGAGGATCGCCAGACTGCCACCCGGCTTCAATACCCGGTACATCTCGGCCAGGCCTTTCGGCAGGTCGGCCAGATTGCGGGCACCGAAAGCGATCGTGACCGCGTCGAAGCTTTCGTCTTCGTAAGGCAGATCGAGGGTGTCGGCCCATTCGAACTCGACCTGAGCGACGCCGGCGCTTCTGGCCTTGAGGTCGGCGAGTTCGAGCATCGGCCGTGAAAAGTCGGCGCCGACGACCCGCCCTTCCGGACCGACCCGCTCGGCGAGGGCGAGGGCGACATCACCGGTTCCGGTGCAGAGGTCGAGTGCGCTCTGGCCCGGTTCGAGCCGCACGCGATCGGCGGCACGTTCACGCCAGGTCTCGTCGAGGCCGGCGGTCATCAACCGGTTCATGCGGTCGTAGACTCCACTGATCCGGTCGAACATCGAGTTCACCTGGCCGCTGAACTCTTCGTCGCCTCTCCGTGGAGGGGCAGTGCCGGTCACGGGCGCCTGACTGGATCAGTCAAGCGAGGCCAGGTAATCGGCCACCGCGTTGATGTCTTTTTTCCCGAGCCCTTCGAACGAGGGCATGATTCCCGGGCCGGCGATCAGGGACTGCTTGATTGCCGCACGTGGCAGGGTCGAGCCGATCTCGGTCAGTTCCGGACCGAGGCCACCGTGGGCGCCGTTCTCACCGATCGCATGACAGGCGAGACAGCCCGACTGGGCGGTAATCTGTTTTCCCTGCTCGTACTTGGGATTGGTCTCGAGCTCGATTTCCGTTGGGGATCCACTGGAGGCACCGAGATAGGTGAGGTAAGCCATGGCAATGATGATCAGGACCGCGGTGGTGGTGGCGATCGGCCGTTTCCAGGGGATGCGCTCGGCGTTGCGGTCATAAAAGGGCAGCAGCAGGAGCAGAACCATGCAGATCGTCGGGACGCCAATCGTCGCCAGCGGCGTAAGCGCCGGTGGTTTGATCACACGCAGCAGTTCGAAGAGGAAGAAGAAGTACCACTCCGGACGCGGTGTGTAGGTGGTGGTGGTCGGATCGGCCTTGGGTCCCTGCTCGGCACCCATGACCAGCGACATGATGACCAGGACGGCGGCGACGAAACAGAACATCACCGAGTCCTTCATGATCGCGTACGGGAAGAAAGGCTTGCCCTTCTTCTTCAGCTGCTCGTACTCGCGGAGGTAGTCCTCCTTTTCGCGACTGTTCACGAGGAGGCCTCCTCTCCGGAATCGGTCCCTGAACCTTCGGCAGGCTCTTCCGGTGCTGCTTCAACGGGCTCTGCCTCAACCGGCGCTTCTGCTTCTGCCGGGGCCGCGGATGCCACCGGGACCTCTTCGGAATCGGCGGTGGCGACACCGGCGGCGACCGTCTCTACCGGCCGGGCACCTTCCGGCCTGGCTGCGCGGACCCACGGCGGTGCGGTGGTACCGAGCTTGACGACCAGGAACAGGTGGGCACCGATCAGGGCGGCCATCAGTCCGGGCACAACCAGCATGTGCAGCGCATAGAAGCGGGACAGGGTCGTAGTACTGAAGTCAGGTCCGGCCCTGAGGAAATCAGCCAGGTAAGGGCCGACCACGGGGCCTGAGGCGGTGATGTTGTTGGCAACGATCGTTGCCCAGAAGGACCTCTGGTCGAAAGGCAGCAGATATCCGGTCAGGCCCATGACCATTGTCAGGATCAGCAGGACGACACCGATGACCCAGTTCATTTCGCGTGGGTACTTGTAAGCGCCGAAGAAGAAGGTGCGGGCCATGTGCAGGAAGATCAGGATGATCATGAGGCTGCCGCCCCACTTGTGGAGACCACGCACGAACTCCCCGAGGAAAACCTCATTCGTCAGGTGGGTGATCGAAGCGTAGGCCTGCGTGGCGGATGGCGTGTAATACATCGACAGGAAGACACCGGTGATCGCCTGCATGGCGAAGATGAACATGACCGAAGAACCGAGTGTGTAGAACCAGTTGGTTCCCTTGGGTACCTTGCGCGAGAGCATCGCCGTGTAGATGCCGGTCGAGTTGGTCCTCGTATCGACCCAGCCGGCGAGGTCCTTGCCTGCTTCGCCACCGTGGTGAGCCGCGAGTTCCTTGTGTTTGGCCAGTTTCTCGCTGCGGGTCATTTCGACCACGGCCTGACCGGCGAGGGCATCGTCTGCGGCCGCGTCAGCGGGCTTCTTGGAAAAGGGACGTTTCATCTGGCGATCACGGAGGCGGGAAAGTGGTCGGACGCGGCGGGTACAGGAACTCCCAGATGCCGCCGGTGAACTGGCCGGGGTCGCGGACACGGACGGCCTTGAGCTGGTTGGTCACGCTGTAACGCGGACCGAGCTCGACCCGTCCGTCACTGATCCTGGTCTGAAAGCGGTCGAGCGGGCGGACCGGCGGACCACCGATACGTTTGCCGACGAAGTCGTAGACACCACCGTGACAGGGGCAGATGAAGTTGGCCGCCGCCTGGACGAACCGGACCGGGCAGCCGAGATGGGCGCAGCGGGTCGAGATCGCGATGTACTCGGCAGGGTCCTCGTCGTACTTCTCGGACCCGAGTCGCACATAAGCGGTGGTCTTGCCGGCTTCTCCGACACCCAGGATTTCGGTGAAGACCACCGTGCGATAAGTCTCCTGGTTGAAGTCTTCGACTTTGCCTACTGCTTCCCAGCGTTCGTCTCCCCGCTGGAAGACCGGGGCAAGCGCAAAACCGATTGCCGGAAGAACGACGGCCGCTCCGGCGAGCCCACCGAGGGCCTGACTGGCCACCGTGAAGACCTTGCGACGGGTCATCGATTCACCTTCGAAGTAGCCGCGAGGCTCAGCTTCAGGCAGGATCGTGCGGGGACGTTCGTCTTCCGCGGAGGGGTTTTTATTTTGCGAG
>Ga0105046_10010240_pt1 | contig 14616 bp, 11 predicted proteins | sample MAT03_FD_78385 | JGI IMG/M metagenome (GOLD analysis project Ga0105046, IMG submission 78385) | Freshwater microbial communities from Lake Fryxell liftoff mats and glacier meltwater in Antarctica - MAT-03 (megahit assembly) | ecosystem: Environmental > Aquatic > Freshwater > Ice > Liftoff... | reverse complement strand
GAGCTCCAGGCCCTAAGCGAATACGGCGAACACGCAGGCCTCGCCTTCCAGATCGTCGATGACATCCTCGATATCGAAGCATCCAGCGAGTCTCTCGGCAAAACCGCAGGCAAAGACCTGCACCAGCAGAAAATTACCTTCCCTGCCGTCTACGGCCTCGCCGAATCCAAACGTATGGCCGAAGAAGAACGCCAAAAGGCCCATGCCGCTCTCGCCCCTTTCGGCGCTCGTGCCCTCCGCCTCATTGAAGTTGCCGATCTCATTGTGGACCGCAAGTCTTGAAAACCCGCCTCGACCAACTCCTCGTCGAACGAAATCTGGTTGAGTCGCGCGAAAAAGCCAAGGCCCTCATCCTCGCCGGACAAGTCCTCGTAAACGGTCAGAAGATCGACAAAGCCGGTGCCCAGATCCCAGCCGAATCGGCCATCGAAGTCCTCCAGCAACTCCGCTACGTCAGCCGTGGCGGCCTCAAACTCGAAGAAGCCCTGAACCACTTCGCAATCAATCCTGCCGGCCTGATCTGCATCGATATCGGCACCTCCACCGGTGGCTTCACAGACTGCCTCCTGCAGCACGGCGCGGCCAAAGTTCATTGTGTCGACGTCGGCGCAACCCAGATCGCCTGGCGTCTCAAAACAGACCCGCGCGTCGTTCTCCACGAACATCAAAACGCCCGCCTCATCGAGCCATCCACCATCGGCCAACCAGCCAGCCTCCTCGTCTGCGATGTCAGTTTCATCAGCGTCACACTCCTGCTCGATCGCTTCCCCGCCCTGCTCACCCCTGGCGGAGAAATGGTAATCCTCATCAAGCCTCAATTCGAAGTTGGCCGCGCCGACGTCGGCAAAGGGGGCATCGTTCGCGACGATACGCTCCACCAGTCAGCCTGCAACAAGATAGAATCTGCCTTACACGCGCTCGGATTCGCGACACAATTAACGCCAAGCCCGATCCTGGGTGGCAAAGGCAATAAAGAGTTTCTGGTTCATGCCAAACGAAGATCCTAAAATCGACTGCGTTGGAATCATCTCCAAGCCCAACGTCCCACGCGCACACACAATCGTTCCAGCCCTCGTGGAATGGCTCGCTCATCGCAACATCAGCGTCCGCGTCGATGAAGAAACCGCCGTTTACGGCAACCTCCGCGAGTGGGTACCCCGGGAACGTGTTCCCATCGACACACAACTGGTCATCGTCCTCGGCGGCGACGGCACGCTGCTCAGCGCCGCCCGCGCAATCGGCGGTCAGGACATCCCTCTGCTCGCCGTAAATCTGGGCGGCCTCGGTTTCCTCACCTCGATTACAATCGACCAACTTTATCCCGAACTCGATCGCTGCCTCCGCGGCGAATTGCGCATCGGCATGCGCCGAATGTTGCGCTGCGAGATCCATCGTGGCGGACATCGTGTATCCTCATACGAGGCGCTCAACGATGCCGTCATTACCAAAACATCGTTAGCGCGCATTATTGATGTCGCTGTCCATGTCGACGCACACTTTGTTTCGAACTACAAAGCGGATGGTTTGATTGTGTCGACACCCACTGGCAGCACGGCCTACTCGCTGAGCGCAGGCGGTCCGATCATCTTTCCTAACGTCGATGCCATCAGCATCACCCCGATTTGTCCACATATGCTCACCCACAGGCCCGTGATCGTGCCCGGCGAAAGTGTAATTCGACTCGAGAATAAAGCGCTCGACAACGACGCTTATCTCACCATCGACGGACAGGTTGGTGAAGCGCTGATGTGCAACGACGAAGTGCGCTGCGAACGGAGCACCAATCAGATCCGTCTCGTGCGCCCGCCGCGTATGTTGTTCTTCGATGTATTGCGACAAAAACTGAAATGGGGCGAACGTTGAAAAAAATAACACTTACTTCCTGGATCTTCATTGCGATGGCAGCCGGCATCGGCCTCGGCATGGTGGCACCTGATTTTGCCAAAGAACTCGCACCCGTCTCTAAGATCTTCCTCAACCTGATCAAAAGCATCATCGCGCCACTGGTCTTCGCCACGCTTGTCTACGGGATCGCCGGCACCGGCAGCGCCAAGGCCATGGGCAGAATCGGTGCCAAATCCATTCTCTATTTCGAGGTCGTCACCACCATCGCGCTCTTCCTCGGCCTGGCTGCTGTAAACCTCGTCCAGCCCGGCAAAGGCGTCAATCTTCCAACAGAAAAAGCAACCCTCGCCGCCAATAAAGTAACCCTCGCCGGCATGCTCGACCATACGTTCCCGTCCTCCATCATTGATGCCATGGCCAAGGGCGAAGTCCTCCAGATCGTCGTCTTTGCCTTCATCTTCGGCACCGCCTGTATCTCCATCGGCCCCAAGGCCAAAACCGTCGTCGACTGGTGCAAGAGCCTCTCCGACATCATGTTCGAGTACACCAAATACATCATGTACTTCGCCCCCTTCGGTGTCGGCGCAGCTATGGCCGTCACCATCGGCACCAAAGGCATCGGCGTCCTCTTCAACCTCGGCCAGTTAATCGCCACCCTCTTCGTCTCGCTGATCATCTTTGTAGTGGTCGTCTTCGGCGCAGTGATCATTCTCTTCAAGATCCCTCTCCGGCGCTTCATCCAGGCCGTGAAAGACCCCTACATCCTTGCCTTCTCTACCGCCTCAAGTGAAGCCGCCCTGCCTCAGGCCCTCGAAAATATGGAACGCTTCGGTGTCCCCAAACACATCGTCAGCTTCGTCCTGCCCACCGGCTATAGCTTCAACCTCGACGGCACCACTCTCTATCTAAGCCTCGCCAGCGTCTTCGTCGCCCAGGCCGCCGGCATCGACATGCCGTTCAGTCAACAGCTCGTCATGATGCTCACCCTGATGCTTACCTCCAAAGGCGTCGCAGCCGTGCCAAGAGCCTCCATGGTCGTCCTCAGCGGCACCCTCGGCAGCTTCAACCTTCCCCTCGAAGGCGTCGCGCTCCTCCTCGGTGTCGACACCATCATGGACATGGCCCGCACCAGCGTCAACCTCCTGGGCAACTGTCTCGCCACCGCCGCCGTAGCCCGCTGGGAAGGCGTAGACCTGCCCACCGGAGACCTCGAACCCCTCGTAAAGGTAGAAGAAGTTACAGCCTAGCCGCGTCTGCCGGCAATCAAAACAAGCTCAGCTCCCGATCGACAGCACCGGCGCGCCCAGCACATCCATCCGCGGTCTAATCCCCAGCCCCGGCTCACTCGATGCCGCTAGCCGGCCATGCACCCGCTGCGGCGCACCCTCAGCAATACTCACCGACACATAGCTGTTAAAGTCGGTCGCCGAGAACAACAGTTCCTTCGGGGTGCTGTGTGCCAGATGCGCAATCGCCGCCGTGATGATGTCGCCACCCCAGGTGTCTTCAATCGTCATCGCAATCCCAAGCGACACGCACAGATCGCGAATCTGCCGCGCCTTCGTCAGGCCCCCCACCTTCGAAATCTTCAAATTGATCACATCCATAGCCTGATCTCCCACCCCGCGCAACACCATGCTCAGATCATCGATCACCTCATCGAGAATGAACGGCCGGTCCGTGTGCCGCCGCACCGCCAGACATTCTTCATACGACATGCAGGGCTGCTCAATGTAAACGTCCACATCGCGCACCGCATGTGCCACACGCACCGCCTCATGCTGCCGCCAGCCGGTGTTCGCGTCCGCGATCAAAACATCGCCCCGATTCAGTTTTGCCGACACAGCGCGAATGCGCTCAATGTCAGTATCCGGATCTCCGCCCACCTTCAATTGAAACTTCGTATAACCCTCAGCCCGGTAGCCCGCCACCTTGGCCGCCATCTCTTCAGGAGACTCTTGTGAGATCGCCCGGTAGAGCGCAAAGTCGTCTCCGCATCGCCCTCCCAGCAGCGTCACAACGGGTTGCCCCGTCGCTTTGCCAAGCAAGTCCCAGCAAGCCATGTCAATCGCCGATTTCACATACGGGTGCCCTCGCATCAGTTGATCCATGCGTCGGTTGATATTGCCCAGCTCAGTCGGGTCCAAACCAATCAACCCTCCAGCCAGTTCCGCGATCCCCGTCCGCGCCCCATTCGCGTAAGCCGGTAGATACGCCGGCCCCAACGGACAAACCTCCCCATACCCTGTAATCCCCGCATCGGTCTGAACGGCAACAACAGTCGAATCAAAGACCTCGACGGCATTCCCCCCCGACCATTTATAGCTGCCTTCATGCAATGGCAATTCCACCCGGTACGCGCTGATATTCGTGATTCTCATTCGTTTGCTCAAGTTAGGATTTTATACTGCCGGCCTTGGCCTGTACAATCAACCAAATGACTCTCGCCGCGCTCGCCCTGGTTACGCTCGCCTTCTGCGGCATCTGGGCCAGGTCTTTACGGCACCCTGGCTGGCCTTCTCCACTTGAAATCGCAACCGGCCTGGTCACCAACTTCTTCGACACCCTCGGCATCGGATCCTTCGCTCCCACCACCAGCATCTTTCAGTTCACCCGCATGGTCCCCGACAACCTCATACCCGGCACCCTGAACGTCGGCCACACGCTTCCAGTAATTCTCCAGGCATTCATCTTCATCACGGTCATCCAAGTCGAGCCCCTTACTCTTTTCCTGATGATCCTAAGCGCCACCGCAGGCGCGTGGTTCGGTGCCGGTTGGGTCGCCGCTCTTCCAAAACGCAAGATTCAATTTGGTGTCGCCTTCGCCCTACTGGCAGCTTTTGTAGCGCTCGTGATGCGCCAACTCTCACTCTTCCCGGCCGGTGGCGACGCAGTCGGTCTGTCCGGCCTTCCACTCATGGTTGCCGTAACCATCAACGCCATCATCGGCATCCTCAGCACGCTCGGCATCGGAATCTACGCCCCCACAATGACGCTAGTCAGCTTACTCGGAATGAACCCCACCGCAGCATTCCCCATCATGATGGGCTCCGGCGCATTCCTCATGCCAGTAGCCAGTTCCCGATTCATCCTCCACCAGGCCTACTCACCCAGAGTCGCCCTCGGCCTCACCATCGGCGGTCTGATCGGCGTCCCCCTGGCCGCCTATCTCGTCAAATCCCTCCCGCTCGAAGCCATCCGCTGGCTAGTCGCCATCATCATCTTGTACTCCGCTCAAGCCATGCTCCGCGCTGCGATCAAGCAGCCAAAGCCGTAGCACAATCAAAATCCCCACCAGATGATTCTGCCTCACTCGGCACTCTGTTGGTTCCTCCATTCATCGTCTCGATGAGCCCGCAAAATTGTCCCTCGACATCGTTGCTTTCCAGCAGAGCCGCCAATTCGTCCAGCGAAGTCATCGTACCCCCCCGCGATCCCACGTCTTCTCAACTTCCAGTTACCCCGCAATCCAAGTTCAATTCGAACAGAGTAAATGACTTAGATGCCGACGCTCCGTCAACTTCGATCGCTTCCCCATAGCTCACTCTTCTGGAATTATGGTTGAGCCGTTTGACCAAACTAAAATGGAAGCACTTTGGCATGAAATGTCCCGGACCTTCCGCTGCTACCCAACGGGTGTTGTGCCTGTTCCTGAATCGATTTGCGGGACGGCGTTCTTCCCAAGCGGGCTCGGCTTGTTGCTCGACGGGACTAAGGAGCCCCAATCGGATGCCGCCAACGTTATTGTCGTAGGACAAGATTTCAATACTGTTGCAACCTACGAGATTGCGCGGCAGCAAGGTTCCGAATTCGACACTAGCCAAACATGAAGAAACATACGGGCTGTCTTCCCTAAGTGGGGACTTCCGCTCCGCAAATTTTTTTACCAACTTCTACATGGGGCTTCGAGAGTATGGCCCTGAGACCGGCCCCTTTCCGGGTGCGCGTGACAGCAATTTCGTTCAGTCCTGCGCAAGATTCTTCGAGCGGCAGATAGAGGTCATCAGGCCGCAACTCATCGTCACTCTCGGATTGGCCCCGTTGAAGGCAATACGCAAAAAGGTCTTTCAGCTACAGGCTCCAAACTCGCTTTCGGAGTGTGTCGATGTCTACTAAGACCATTCCGTAGCCCATGGAAGTTTTGCTCTCGTTGCCTCGACGCATCCTTCCCTGTATTTCGCCAACGTCCGAAGACTCCGATTTCTAGGTTACCGGGGGCTAGACGCAGAGAGGGCCATGATTCAGCAGGCAGTTCAAGAAGACCGATAATTGTCGACTTGGAGAAGGGCTCGCAAGAAGCGCCTGAATCTCAATCCTGAGCTATCTGCCTTATCGGACAGACCAAACCGGTGCTCAAGAATGAGGCTGGCTTGGACCTGATCCGTTCGATTTCCGGGAAAGATTCGATTGCCGAAGATTCGATTTGCTGATCTCTCACGCGCGGTTTGGCATCACATTCTGGAGCGTGTCGACGAGCCACAGATATCGTTGAACGATCTACAGAAGCTTCAAGCGTGGGTGCGTGCCGGGCCTATCGCGCCAGAGGGTAATTGGTACAAAGACTTCGGCTCATTCATCCTGTGCGGTAAACCATTGAGCTAGACCGTGAGGTGCTAACGGGTATCGCCAGACAGACAGAGCTGAAGCCCGAAGACATTTGAAGTGACTCTTTCCCGTTCAGGGTTGAATTCGTCTACCTATAGGGATCCGTCCGCTTACTTCTACGGTTTCGGCTGAAGCTGTCCAAGAGGCCGACCACTGGGTCAAATGCTTCGCCAAATTTCCGTCACCGGCATGCCACCGACGCTCAACGCCCACCAATCGTCACTGCACCATCTTTCGCAACAATTCGGAGCCGGTTCGTAAACCGGATCCCCTCCGGATACCGGCCTGCCTGTATAAAGATCACATCGCCGTTGCTCGATACATCATTCGCCGACCCAATGGCCCTGAATGGCTCGGAAGCCGTCCCGGATTGCGGCCCCATTCGCGCTGCGTCCACAAAAAGCTCCCTTTGCGCATTCAGTCCCTTAAGCCACTCATACAGCATCGTGCCACGTTCGTCTCCCCGCGTCGGCGTCCCTACCATCGCCTCCGTATAGCCGTTCCAGGAGTTGTAAATCATCCCGCCCCGAGCCAGGTCGTTCACGATCGACGTCATCCCGCGAAACCATTCCTCCCCCAGTCCATACCGCTTTGAATCGGGAAACACTAGGTGGGCGTCATATCCGGGTGAGACGTCCACCAGCGTAGGAATTCCCGCCGAGATCCAGCCCACAAGAAACCCCCGCTTCCATGCCAGGATATCGTCGTCACCCGATTCGTCCACCCAAATCTCTGGAGCAAAGCATTGAATGCCCAGCAGGGACTTGGTCTTCAGCAAAGAAGGCGCCGTAAATCGGGACGACGGCTTGAATGTTGCATTCGGAATATTTCCATTCGCCGCGATCGCATCTAGAAAAAACCCGACACGAATACCCGTCTGTTTAAAAACCTCTGCCGCCACAAGGTCGAAACCCTCTGCGAAAGCACTGTGCCTGTCTCCATCCAGGTTGTCCGACGCCGTATGGATCAGTCCCACAGCAAACCGTGGAAGGCCATCCTGATCATAGACCTGCGCCCACGCCCTCGCCCATTCAGGCTTCGACGGGTTTTGTAGGTAACGTCCGATCAGGTTGACGATCTGGCTCACCAACCCCGGCGATACCCTCCCATCCGTCCATCTTGGAAATTCCTCGCGCATGCTCCAAAGGTTAAAGCGGGTTTCAATCAGAGGTGCGATTAGCAGCCCCCGCGTCGCCGCCGCATCGAAGAGTTCATTTTGAGCCTGGGGAGAGACCTGCATCGGCGCCGCTCCGGTCACCCATCCATCGTTACACCCCAGGAAATCTTCCCCCCAGGACGACATAGTGATCACATTGATGCCTGCATCCACCATCATATTCATCACCGAGAACTGGTCGCTCAGGCTCCAGTTCTGATGCAGGGATTCCGGCTCGGGGTGGAGCGTATAGTTGCCCATATTCGTGTCGCCAGGCTTGCAGTTATAACCGGCGCGGGCGGATCCATCCCGCGCCGGGCCCGGGAAGAAGAACGTCGTTTTGATTCGCTGGCCTTCGTAACCCGGATTGGCAAGCCGACCCCAAACCGTTGCCGCCTGCGAAGCCAAAGGCAGCATCAAAACAATCAACAGCACCGCATTCATCGGTCTTTCGTATGCATTACTCATAGAATCACCGCCCGATCGTCACAGAACCGCCAAGTGCCACCAGTTCCAGCCGTTTCGAAATCTGGATCGTCCCAGCGGAACTACCACCGCGCGCAAAGCTCACCGTCCCCCCGTGGGACGCAGCGTTCACCGCCGCGCCGAGCAAACGAAACGGGTTCGCGGCTGTACCCATTTCTGTCCCTCGAAAGGAAAAATCCACAAACGTATTCGACGCTGTAATCCACTCAAATACGAGGTCGCGCCCGCCGTTGATGATCGCGATCACATTCAGTCGAGTGGCCAGCGCGGTACCGTCCGTCCAGGTGAGTGCTGGCGTCATCCCGTCCCAAAGAGCCGAGCCGCCCAGCCGCCGGTCGGGCGCTCCTTCGTGATAAGTCAGATTATTCCGCTGGGAGAGATCTACATGCCACAACGCCATCCCGAACTTCGCGGTGTCTTTGCTCCCGCCTAGGTTCAAGTCGTGATCAAATCCTGTCGATACTCGATTGCTTCGAAACTCCACCAGAAAATATTCTTTGGTGCCCTTCCCCGGATCGTAAAGTAGAATCGGCGTATTGGCGGAATTGGTCTGCGATGCGCCAATGGTCGCCACCCCCCCCGTGCCCAGTGTGAAAATTCGCGGCTCCAGCCAGCCGAGCCTCATCTTATGCCACGGGTCCAAATGATATGTAATACGATCGTCATCGCGATTAAAGATTGTGCATGTCATCAGCGTCAGCCCGCTACTCGCACAGGTGGGCCCGTATACGTCCGTCGTCCCCAGGCTATGACTCAGTTCGTGGGCAATCGTTAGAAAACTCGCGTGATGGTCCAGAGAAGCAATCTGTCCGCGCAGGGTTACATTCTGACCCGGCACCGCCCAGCTCAAACCCTCGCCGCCGATCGGCCGGTTTGCCCCATTCCTGCTCGATCCATCTGGCGAGTTATTCCCGATCAGCATTAACGAAAGCTCGTCCTGAGTGATCGAACCGTCCCGGTTGCTATCCCATTGGGCAAAATCATATCCCGTCTTGGCAGCCAATATCCCCAGCAGGAAATTGAATCCAGCTGCTGCGTCTAATCCCGCTTCCGGCACGCCATCCCCATCGTCGTCAGACTGCTGCGCATAGAGCGTCGAAGTCTCGTTTTGGTCCAACTTCACCGGCCCCAACACGGCCGCGCGCTGCCAGGCAAAACCAGCTTGCGAGTTCTCCAGGTAATAGCCGCTGACGCTCGGCAGGCCGAACGTGTTGAATACAAGCCGGTCTACCGTCGTAACGATGTCAGAAGCCAGTGCTTCGCGCGTGCTGCCCGGCGTCGACAGCTCATAAATAATCACCAGTAGCGGAAACGTCCCGCGGGCCGGTTGCCCATTCAGCTTCAACTGGCCAAAACCGAAGTCCAGTAAAGTCACTGCGGGCAACGCCGGAGCAAAACTCAGCAACAGTGCCACCATGGCTCCTGCGGTGATTTGCCGGAACTGGATCACTGCAAAGTCACCAGAACCAGCACCAACCCTGTGCCGCGATCCAGGGAGCTCATCGCCTTGCCAAGCACCGTTCCCATCGCTCGGCTTGTGTCCGCCGCCTTCATTGCGTGTCCGCGTATACCGGAGGTCGTCAGCAGGTCACCCGGGCGAATCGCGCCGCTGGATGTATCGGCTTGCACGTAAACGCGTCCGCTCAGGGCCACTTCCTGTCCCCCTTCCAGGACGCCCTCCTGATGCAGAGAGATCCCTGGATGAATCCCATTAGCACCACTCACCACCCCAGCCACGCGGGTATCGTAGGCCAACGTGCTGCATTTAAGCTGGCCCGGATTCTCTTCATCGATCACCACCACGCTTCCCGCTTCCAACTTCGCTCCCACGATCTGAAACGGTTCGGCCAGGTCCGCGCCACCGCGGATAGTGAGGCTGCGCGTGGAAAGATTCCGATTGACGAAAGCATCGCCGTTCGGCTGAATCGTAAAGGCCAACTCCGTCGATCCCTGTCGCGCGAAATAGAGCTGGTCGCCGTTAAAGTTGCGCGAAGTGCCCACGTTCCACTGTCCGTTGCCATTCGCAAATTCGATTCTGGACCATGCATTCGTCGCGCCTCCCGTTTCGATACGGTGACTCACAGAGGTGGGATCGAACAGGTGCAGCTTCGCCACCGGTGTCACGCCCAGCCCCAGATTGCCAGCGGGGGATAGTTGAAGCTCAAGAGGAGCCGTGCCGATTCGGTCGATATAAAAAACGTCCCCGTTGAAGCCGCGCGAAGTTCCAATGTCCCATTGCCCATTTACATTCTTAAACCGCAGCTTGGCCCATGCGTTGATGCCACCGCCGGTCTCGATAATGTTAGTCACAGATTCGGAGGCCTCAAATACGTGCAGCTTGGCTGCGGGGAAAGTAGTGCCAACTCCCACCGCTCCTACGTTGTTCACTGTGAAGTCTACAACCGGTGCCGATGTCTTCGTGCCCAAGCCGCTAGTAGTGCGAAATAAAAAGAAGCCGGCATTGGTATGCCCCAGGCCAAAACCCTGACCAGCGTTATTCGCCGGCCATCCAATTGCCGCTCCGTTATATAGGCCCAGCGCGCCCCCCCAGTTACCCGTGGTCCAGGCCGGTCCACCGCTGATATCAAACTGATGCAGCGGCGCAGCCGTGCCCACGCCAACTTTGCCGCCGCTGTAAGAGGCATCTTTGCTGGGATTAAGTACCCAAATTGGACCTTGGGCCCGGGCAGCTAGCCCCAGGTAAAACAGGCTTATTGCGGTAATAATAGTTCGGGGATTCATGATATTTTGCCTCAAGAGGTAACGTGAGTATAAAGCTACCAGATTAAGAGGAGGTGAATATTTGGTTACTACACTTAAACATTCATTTACGATGCTGGTTGACCCATTTGGAGAAATGGTATCGGTCGAATCAAGTCACCTTCACGTCAACTTGACGGATGACTCCCGAGCCGTAAAAGCGAGCTTGATGCGTTCCATCTGAGAGTTCGGTTGTTGTAAAACTGCGAATTTCGGACCGGCGTCGCGCACGAAATCGAGATGGAGTCCTTAGCGAAAAACTGTCTGTCATTCTCGGAGATGATTCGTGGCCTTACACTCCGCACCATGATCGTGACAATCATCGCCCATCAGTCAAACCAGGCCAAGGTCAACACCCCCACCTACTCCCGAACAATTCGAATATCCACCTCACGATCCACATACTTCCATCCCTCAGTCATCCGCAATCCCCCAACCAACTCCTCAAAAGCCCCGCCTGCTTCTCCGACAAATCCCGGCAATGGTGCAATCGTCATCGGGATCACCACCCCCTACCTCGCCTCCGCCAGGCCCAGACCAGCCTGCTTGGCTACCGGCAACCCTTTTTCTACTCGCGTCACCCTCATCAAAGCAAAAGATCCGGTCGTTCATCGGCATCCATCCTCCATTCGCTACAACTCGTTAAAAGTGAAACAAAAAAATACGTCACACATCTGAAATCGTCTTCAGACAAAATAAGATTCATGCGATTCCTAACCCTGCTTCTCTGCGCCATGGCGATCCAGGCCCAACGTCCCCCGCTGATCGTAATCTCAGTCGACGGCCTCGATCACCGCTACCTCCGCGATGCAGACTCGCTCGGTCTAAAAATCCCCACCCTGCGTAAACTCATGCGCGAAGGCGAATTTTCGGGCGGCCTCATCGGTGCCGTCCCAACCGTCACCTGGCCCTCCCACACCACTCTGATCACTGGCGTCCCCCCACGCGATCACGGCATCCTTGGCAACCGTCGTCCCCTCAGCCAAAGCGGCGATTACTACTGGATGGCCGACATGCTCAAAGTAAAAACCCTCTGGCATGCCACCCGCAAAGCCAACCTCAAATCCGCAGCCATCACCTGGCCCGTCACCGTCAATGCCGACATCGATTTCAACCTTCCCGAATACTTCCGCTTCCGCGACGGCGGCAGCATGGATTACATCTCCGTCTTCGAAAAAGCCACCCCCGGCCTCGTCGAAAAGATCGAAGCCTTCGACCCCAGCTTCCGCCAAACCTGGGTCGACGACCGAACCCGCAAACTAGCCTGCGTCTATCTCCTCAAAAAAGAATCCCCAGACCTCATCCTCCTCCACTTCGTCGATCTCGACGCCGTCGCCCACGAACACGGGCCCTTCGTCAAAGAATCAAATGAGTCGCTGGAAACAACCGATCGCTACATCGCCGAAATCCTCGCCGCAGCCCCCAAAAATGCAACCATTGCGATCGTCGGCGACCATGGCTTCGAGCGTGTCGATCGCGATCTCAATCTCGCCGTCTTCGCAAAAGACACTCCCTTCGCCCTCCTCGGCGGCTTGCTCACCACCAAAGACCCAGTCATAGCTAAAAAATGGCGCGACTCAAATCTCCTCGGTCGCGAAGTTCCACTCGCCGAAGTCCAACGCTTCATCCCCGACGCCCAGGTCGCCGCCGCCTTCGAACCGAAACGCAACACAGGCTTCGCCTCCAAACCCACTACCGACCTCCACGTTCCTCCCTACGAGCGCGGCAACCACGGCTTCTGGCCCGGCCTCGACGATTACCGCGCCGCCTTCGTCCTCTGGGGCCACGGCATCAAACCCTCCAAATCCCCAGCTATTCCCATCGAAGATGCCGCGCGTCGCCTCGCCACCGTCCTCGGCCTCAAGCTCGAACGCTAAACTAACAAGTGATGCGAACCCCCTTGATGGCCGCGAACTGGAAGATGTTCAAAACCCCGGCCGAGACCTCTGCGTTCTTTACGAACTTCCTACCCCTGGTAAAAGACTCCACGCAATGCGAAATCGCAATCTGCGCCCCATTTATCGACCTCCCAGCCGCCATTGATGCAACAGCCGGCTCAAACGTCACCATCGGAGGCCAAAATCTTTATTGGGCCAAAGAAGGTGCCTTCACCGGCGAAATATCCGGCCCCATGCTCAAAACCCTCGGCTGCACCTGGGTCATCGTCGGCCACTCAGAGCGCCGCCAATACTTCGGCGAAACCGACGAAACAGTTCTCAAGCGCACCAGGGCCGCCATTGAAGCCGGTCTCAAAGTCATCGTCTGCGTCGGAGAAATGCTCGCAGATCGCGAAGCAGGCCAAACCGAAACAGTCCTCAACACCCAATTCCAGGGCGGCATCGCCGGCCTCACCCCACAAGAATTCTCACAAATCGTCATCGCCTATGAACCCGTCTGGGCCATCGGTACAGGCAAGACGGCCACCCCCGAAATGGCAGCCGACGCCCACAAAGTCATCCGCAATCTCGCCGCCGAAAACTTCGACGCCGCCAGCCTGCGCATCCTCTACGGCGGTTCAGTCAAGCCCGACAACGTAACATCCCTGATGGCCAAAGAAGACATTGACGGCGCCCTCGTCGGAGGAGCCAGCCTCGATCCAGCCAGCTTCTCAAAAATCGTCAACTACTGAGTTTTCTTCGCCTTCATCTCCCGCCCACCCTGCTTCAAAATCAAGCCGGTCACCTTGCCGTCCTCCCGGACCATCTGCAACGTGGCCGGCATTACTTTGGGAAACAACACATCCTTGGCTTCCACAAACACAGGCATCTTCCCCTGCCCCGTAGCCTGCGTAATCAATTGATCTCCTTCGCGCGTAATCACCAATGAGAAAGTGGGCGAAAGTTGATAACTCCCCACATACTCATCCAGCGTCGCCGAATCCAGTTGCGTCTCAATCCGTTCCTTAGACACAACAGCAGTGCCGCCATTGGCAATTGCCACCAATCCCCGCTGCACATCGCCCGTCTTCCCATCTTCAAAGTTCGATAACACCACCACCAGGATCCCGTCCTCCGGCACGCGATGAATGTAAGTTGAGAAGCCATCGATGCCACCCCCATGCCCCTGTACCGTTTTGCCACCTTCCTGCTTCACTCCCCAGCCATAGGCATACCCATCCTTTTCAGGCGTCCACATCTTGGTCATGCTGGCAGTGCTCAACACCTTACCCGCCGCCAGAGCACGATCCCACTTATACAAATCACCAGTCGTCGAAATCAACGCCCCCGCCACATTCGGAATCCGCATATCGACAAAGTCCGCATGCAACGGCGCACCACTCTTGATGCCATACCCGTCCGCCCGCTTCGCAATCACATCCACATTGCGGTCAGCCCGGGTATCGGTCATACCAGCTGGCAAAAAAATCTGCTGCTTCAAGAATTCTTCCCACGGCATCCCGCCCGCCTTCTCAATAATCTGCCCCAACATCACATAACCCGTATTCGAATAAGAAAACTTCGTTCCCGGATCAAAATCCATCTTCTTCTCCCAAACCATCTTCACTTGTTCTTCGTAGCGAGAAGGCAAACCCTTCATCTTGTTGTACTCAGGAAAACTGGTAAAGTTCGGCACCCCGGACGTATGCGTCAACAACTGATGGATCGTAATCGGCTTCCAGATCTCCGGACAGGCCGGCAAATAATCGCAGGCCTTATCCGTAGTCTTCAGCTTGCCCATCTCCTCCAGCTTCAAAATCCCCGCCGCACCAAACTGCTTGCTGATACTACCCAATCGAAACTTAGTGTCCGTTGTATTCGCAATCG
>Ga0105046_10010239_pt1 | contig 14616 bp, 17 predicted proteins | sample MAT03_FD_78385 | JGI IMG/M metagenome (GOLD analysis project Ga0105046, IMG submission 78385) | Freshwater microbial communities from Lake Fryxell liftoff mats and glacier meltwater in Antarctica - MAT-03 (megahit assembly) | ecosystem: Environmental > Aquatic > Freshwater > Ice > Liftoff... | reverse complement strand
GGATCGGTCTTGTCGGTCACGAGCACTTCACCTGCCTGAAACTGCTCAAGGTGCTGCACGCTCTTGATCATGCGCACCGGGCCGGTGGCCACCTTCGCGCCGACGCTGCGACCGGTGACGAGGACCGTGCCGCGGTGGTCGAGACGGTAGGTTTCATACGTGTCGGTGAGCTCGCGCGAGCGCACTGTCTCTGGCCGTGCCTGCACGATGAAGAGTTCGCCGGTGTTGCCGTCCTTCGCCCACTCGATGTCCATCGGCATCGGACGTCCGCGCTTTGCGGAGTAGTGGTCCTCAATGAGGCAGGCCCAGCGCGCGAGCGTGAGGATTTCCTCGTCACTGATGGCGAAGCGCGCGCGGTCGTCCGGCGACACCGGCACGTTCTTCACCATCTTCCCGCCACCGATGTCGTAGATGAGTTTGAACTCCTTATTGCCGAGAACTTTTTGGAGAATCGGCGCGAAGCCCTGCTTCAGCGTCGGCTTGAAAACGTAGTATTCATCAGGGTTCACGGACCCCTGCACCACGTTTTCGCCGAGACCGTAGGCGGCGTTGATGAGCACCGCGTCGCGGAAGCCGCTCTCGGTATCGAGCGTGAACATGACGCCGCTTGTCGCGAGATCGCTGCGCACCATCCGCTGCACGCCAACGCTCAGCGCGATCTTCTCGTGATCGAAGCCTTTGTCGGCGCGATACGAGATCGCGCGGTCGGTGAAAAGAGACGCAAAGCAGCGCCGGCATGTCTCCAGCAGAGCGCGGCTGCCCTGGACGTTGAGATAGGTTTCCTGCTGCCCGGCGAAGCTCGCGTCCGGCAAGTCCTCTGCGGTCGCGCTGCTGCGCACGGCGACATCGGGCGGGTGCAGATCGGTCCCGCGGAGTTGTTCGTAGGCGTCGATGACTTCGAACTCCAAATCCTCCGGCAGCCGCGCCCCGAGGATCGCGTGCCGCGCCTGCATCGCGCGGCTGCGCAGGTTCTCGATGTCGCGTGTATCAAGATCGGCAAGGATTTTACTGATCGCTTTTTCGATGCCGGTTTCGCGCAGAAAATATCGATACGCCTCAGCGGTGATCGAGAAACCGTTCGGCACTTTCACGCCTTGTGTCGCGAGTTCGCGATACATCTCGCCGAGCGATGCGTTCTTTCCGCCAACGAGCGGCACGTCGTCGATGCCGGTATCGGCGAACCATTTGATAAATGCAGATCTCGTCTCAGCCTGCGGATCGGCTGCGGCGACCGGTGGAATTTCGAGTGTCGTTGGCATTTGGGTGGTTGTTGGTTGATTCACGAAGAGGGTGGGCGGACGACGAGCACCGGGCGGCAGCTTCGCGCAATGACTTCCTGCGCGACCGAACCCATCGCCGCGGCCAGCACACCCGAATGTCCGTGCGAGCCGATGCAGATGAGATCGGCGCCGAAGCGATCCGCTGCCTCGCAGATGCCTGCGGCATGGTCGCGGTTTTCGACGATCGTAGCATCCGCGCGAATGCCGCGCTCAATCGCCTCCGCGGGAATCAGCTCGCGAAGGCGCGCGAGGCGCCGCTCGTGGGGCTCGGCTGGTTTGACGACATGCACCACGCGAACTTCGCCACCGGACTCGACCATCGAAAATGCATACGGCACCGCGTGGCCGCCGTGCGTTGAAAGGTCCGTGGCCGCCAGCACGCGCCGCACTCTCGGAATCTGCGCATTGGCTCCGTGCGCGAGCGTGTGGCCGGGAACGCAGGCGACGTTCATCTTCGCCTCATGCAGCACGCGCCGCGACACCGAGGCGTGCCGCAACCGGCTCAGCCCGTGCCACTGGTGAGTCCCGACGACGATCAGATCGGCGTTCGCCTCGCGGGCGAGCTCGATCAGACGCAGATCGACTCGATCCGCCGCCGGCAGAACGTGGACATGAACTTCATGCCTGCCATAGAGGGCGCGCGCTTTCTCCCGTAGATCATGCGTCAGCATTTCCTGCATCTCCGGCGCGCGTGGCGCGCCCGCCGGCAAATGCAGCGCCTGCTCGCCCCGCTCTTCCGCGTGACGATCGATATATCCCACCGTGACCTCACACGGTGCGATCTTCGTCAACTCCTCCACCCACCGCAGCGCTGCCTCGGAAGTCGGCGTGAAATCTGCGCCGACGAAAATCTTGAGCGGGCGCTCCTCGCGCAGCCACGCATCCAGGACGGCGGCATCACGCACGACGAGCGTCGGGACCCAGGCGGTCTCGGCGATCCTTTCCGCGACGCTTCCAATTCCCAACGCGCGGGCGAGCAACCCTGCGCCCGAAGCTCCGACGACAATCAGTTGCGCATCCGCTCTTTCCGCAAACCTCGCCACGCCCTCGTCGCAAATGCCCGTTGTGACCTCCTCTCGTACTTCTGCCCCCGTCTGGCGCAAGCGCCCACCCTCCTCCCCGAGCCGCGGCCTCGCCTCCGCCATAAAGCGCGGCCAATACGTCTGAGGAAAATCGCCTCTTTCATCCACTCCATGCACGAGGAGCAAGTGCGTCCCGAGCCGTTCCGCCAGCACCGACGCGACGTTTGCCGCGCTTTGCGCCGGTTCGGAAAAATCAGTCCCACAGATGATCGGTCGAAGGTCTGGCTGGTTCATTGTTGTCTCCTTGCCCACTGGGGCTGAGATCAACGTAGCCTCGGCCGGTTTGGCCACTACCCGGCGCTTGCCAATATGTGGCCGAATCTTGCCCAGCCGCCGATCGGCTCGAAGACAGTCGCGAACTTTCATTTGGCGAAACGCCGTCAAGGACAGATTCCCCAAACGGAAGTAGAGCGCTGCATCACCGGAGCCGCGAGGTCAGTCAGTGCCGGAGAGTCGAAAAGGTGCTGTTGAGGGGAGAGGTCTCTCCCCTGGACCGAGCCGCAACGTCTCGGACGTACCCCTCACAGCGGAACCCAGGTTCCGCAACGCCTCCTCACGCGGCTGCGCCGGGGAGACTGCGCATACCACCGGCTGACGCACGCCCGCCGCAGACTCCCGAGTTTGTGAGCAGGTCGCGATCATCTGCGCCATCCTCACGCCGCTCCCGGCCTTCCGCCCATGATTCCACGCGGAAGCCGTGCGCTTTGTTGCGGGCGGCACAGATCATCGCAACGGTCCTCCGGGCCGTTTCCCTCCTTGCACGAAGCGCGCGCAGCAAAAGCTGTCACGCTTCGTGCGGACCTCCGCCCGCCAAAAGTAAGTCGGTCCGTTGCTCAGCCTCCGAGGATCTCCGGGGAGGCTTCGCGTTGGCTGAGTTGAAAGGTGCCGCCTCGCTCGGTCGCTCGTCCCCGCTCAATCGGCGCGGGGCCTGGAGAGGAGAGAGAAAGGTATTCCCCTGCTGCTCGGCGGCGGCCGCCTGTGCTGCGCTGACGCGGGGTCTGCTAGTGTAGTGCGGCGCAATCAGTATAACACCTACGCCCTTCGGAGAGGCCGTTCCGCCCTGGAGCAAGATGTTACGGTAAATGCGCCGCACTACACTAGCGGGACTTTCCGCGCCGCTTGGCCATGAGCAGAACGAAGGCTTCATCGGCGGCATCCTGGAGCGTGCCGGTCGTCAAGATGGCGTTGTGCCACTTGGCGTCGATCCAGATTTGGGCAACGACGCGGCCAGCTTCGCGCTTTCTGTCGCGCAATCGTTGCTGGCGCACGCGCGCCTGAGCTGCGGGATCGAGCAAGGACGTTTTTGGGCGACCGGGACCGCGTTTTTCCGGCGCTGAGGATGGCTGTTTCGGACGAGGCATTACCGTGACAAGAGACGATTATCGCGGATTCGGCGAGCGCATTTCTCTCTGAAAAAGACACATCTTTTGCTTGTCTTAACGTGACAGGTGACGCATACTAAAAGCTCAACAATAAACCGAGGGTGCCACTCGTAAAACGGCGCTTCCAAACATGAACCATTCCAACCTCATCCTCCACTGCGGCGCCGCCAGGACCGAGCGCAGCGAGCTTGCGCTCGTCTGCACTCCCGACGCCGACAACACCTGGTGTCCGATCCCGCACCAGACACTTGTCGCGGAGGTCGAAGGCGCGCTCACCCGCGCCAATATGCGGATCGTCACCGAGGCCCACGGCTTGAGCGCCGACGGGGCTCGTTACTTCGGGCTCCTGCAAGTCGCCAACGGCGATGAGCAGGGCGATTACTCCTACGTCCTTGGCCTGCGGAACTCGCACGACAAGCGCTTTCCGGCCGGGTTGGTCGTAGGTTCCTCTGTGTTTGTGTGCGATAACCTCTCCTTCTCCGGCGAGATCAAGATCGCGCGCAAGCACACCCGCCACATCATGCGCGACCTGCCGGGATTGGTTTCCGGCGCGGTCGGCCAACTCGGCGACCGTTGGCACGCCCAAGCAGAGCGGATCAACAGCTATCGCGCTCATGAGTTGAACGACGCACAGGCGCATGACCTTGTGATTCGCGCGCTCGACAACCGGGCAATTACCGTGACGCAGGTTCCCGCGATCCTGGAAGAGTGGCGGACACCGCGGCATCCAGAGTTCGCGTCTAATGGCAAGACCGCGTGGCGGTTCTTTAACGCGGTGACGGAAGCCGCGAAGGGCAGCGGCCTGTGGGCGCTCTCGCAGCGGACCCAAGCGCTTCACGGCTTGCTCGACGGAGAAGTCGGGCTGTTCAGCCAGAGCTAGGCGGTATCGGCGGGACCGTCGCTCCTCGCGAGCGACGGTCTTCTGCCGAACGCGCCTCTGATCGACAATCAACCGAGGGAGCCACTCGTTGAACGGCGCACACAAAAATGTCCCACATTTCATCCATCGTTTTCGATAAACACGAGCGCCCGCTTCGCGCCACCATCCGCACCCGGCTTGGCCCGGTGAAGGTCGTATGGACGGACGTTTGCGGAGATCGCGCGTGGCTCACCAGCGGCGTGCTCGATGCCAAGAAGCTCGCACTGTTGGCGATCCAGCGCATCGAGCGCATGGCCGAACGACTCTAACTTTCACGATGCTCCGAATCGGGAGCCTTCGCGGCTCTCGGTTCTGCGCATAAAATGTCATGGAACTTACCGAACCCAGCGACCGCGAACAGCAAGAGGCGGCCGAAGAATTCGCGCGCCACATGCGTGAGGTCAACCAGCGACGCGATTCCGTCAGCAACGATGAGTTGCAAGCCGCGTTGACGACGATTACAGACGCTTTGACGCATCACTGGAGCACTGGCGGCGGCACACGGCTGCGGCGCTTCATCTGGTCGCTGTGGAATGACTGGCACCTAGTCAATCTCTTCCATCTCTGCTCCGGCCTCGACTACACGCTGGGTGACGCTGTGCTCGTCGTCTTCCGCGCGCAGATGGTTGGCGCATTGTCCGAGGATCACAAGCGCTCCGTGCTCAAGCAATCTGGCGAGTTCGCGCGATGGGAAGAGGCGCGCGCTGAGACGCCGGAGGATGAGGATGTCCTGTATCCTCCGCTGGCGCTGGCGACCGAGGACTTGTCCCGGCTTGCGCGTTCCGCCGAGCAACTCGCGAAGCGCCTGGCTGCCGAGCGGCGTGCCGAGGAGGCCCGCTACCACGTTGCCGAATTGGCGCAGGCTTGATCCGCGTTCCCATCGTTTCTGCAAGTTGCGGAACGAGCCTGACAGCAGGCGAAAATACCGGCATTGATTTGGCCCAACCATGACCGATGCCGAAGACAACAAACCACCGTCTCTCCGCTGGCAGGATGCCAAGCGCGCAGCAGCCGAACTGCGCATCGACCTGCCGCAACCGGCATCGGGAACTTCCGTCTATATTGCGACGGAAGGAACCGATCCTCAAACGCTGACCCTATTGCGAGCCTTTGTGCGCGCAGCAGAGCGGAAAGGGCACAAGCTGAAGTTGCTTTAGACGAGGGGAACTAGCCCACTCGACGCTTCATCGCCAACAAGCGCTGGAGCGCGGCCGGGACGGATTCTCCCGCTCCCACCGTGGGAAAGAGTTCGAGCAATCCGGCCTTGAGGACATGAGCAAGATAGACTTGTTGCAAGTCGCTTACCTTCATCAAGCGCGCTTCGATCTTTGAAACACCGGCCCGATAATTTTGCCAGCCAAGGCGCTCCAGTTTCGCGGCCAAATGCTTCTGCTTGAGCCCACGCTGATAGCGAAGCCTCCTGACCTGGGGACCGACGATATTCTTGCAACACTCCATGCCATGCGAAGGGAACGTGCAGCCCCTCGCATCCTCGGCAGCCCGTGCGATGATGCCGGCGAGAACTCAAAACGACTGTTCGTTTTCATGGCTTCTCGAAAAAGCAGGATTTGCTCCACATGCGGTCGGAAGGCCGGCGCGGAACTTTGTGACGACCTTTGATACAATAGATGCATCTCGCCTTTAATAGAGAACGTCACCCATTCCCTTAGCGTTTCGACTTTGGACGAAGATCGCCACCGCGCATCCAGCCGAATCGACTCTCCATGGCCCCGCTCGGGCGGCCGACAAAGATTATCCCAAGGTAGCGTTTCTCAATGGAAGCGCGTTGGTGATGACCGCGACGGAGCTGAGGCTCATGGCAGCGGCGGCGATGATGGGGCTGAGCAGCAGGCCGGAGAACGGGTAGAAAATGCCGGCGGCGATCCACCGCGGAGAGCCGGGCGCTGCCAAGCTGGATGTGCGTAAAAATGTGTCCGGGCGATGCGGTCGGGCCACGACGCTCGTGCCTTTGTACTGCCGCGCGCCCAGGTCATCACCAGCACGACCTGCCACATCGAGCACATCACGCCGTCATCGCGCGGCGGCAGCGACGACTTGGCGAACCTGGCTCTGAGCTGCATCACCTGCAACGGGCACAAGTCTGATCACACCACCGGCGTCGATCCCGAAACCGGTCGCGAACTCCCGCTCTTCGACCCTCGCCGTGATCGCTGGGAACGGCACTTCCGCTTTTGAGCGCAGACGCTCGAGCTGACCGGCGTTACTGCAAAGGGACGGGCGACCGTGGCACGACTCCAAATGAACGAACGCAAGCAAATCGAAGCCCGCGCGTTGTGGATCGAACTCGACCTCTATCCCTGACGCTCCGCCCGCCGGCCGGGATCAACTGCCGCTCCCTTCGCGGACTTGGGGGATCGGCAGATCATCCCGTCCGCCCACTTTGATGCGAGACTGATCGCCCGGCTTCGCGACGCCTCCGCTCACAGCTCCCGCCCCCGTCACCACCTTCAGCCGACCGCTCCGGCTCCCGCGCCCCGGTCGCTCAGACTCGCGGCAGTGCGGAACTCCTCGCTCAGCCTGCGCGCCATTTCCATTTGCGCTTGTTTGGGCGCACCCTACTTCCTATTGTGGAGGCCATTTCTCTTTTACCCGCCTAATTGTGGTCGGGCGAAAGGGGGGACCGACTTGTGAGCTTCCTACATCTCAATATTTTCCCTGTCCGAGTGCCCGACGTGGAACTGACCGTCGGCGTCATTCCCTTCGAGTCCAAGGACGCCTTGCGCGATCTTCGCGACCATCATCGGGAAACCCATGTCTTCAAACGCGTTCGAGCGGGAGAGGAAGACTTGATCTATTCGATTCCACTCGACGGCAGCACCTGCGCCGTGGCTTCGCGGCATGAGACAATCAAGCTCGCGGACAATTTGGGTGTCGCGCGGATGTTGTTGAATGAGAACTTCATCGCGAGTTTCGCACGAACGAGCAACCGGCCCGTCGTGGACGTTGATCCGCTGAAGGTGTTGTCGTCTGAACCCGATCATGACTTCATCCAACGGGTCGCTGGCGGCCTGGATGTCCCTCCTTGGTTGGTTGTTCGTTTGGCGCACATCATCGACGCACGGATTTTTGAATTCGAGGGCCACCCAGCCTTTCTTGGATTGGTCTTCGACTATCACGCCTTTCGCCGGATCTCGCGGCCGTGCTCGGAATGGCTTTCCGATAGCTTCAACTTGCGCGGCCTTTATGTCTCTGAGCCGACCCCTTTTCACGATACCCGGCTGCAACCGAGGCTGAGACTCGTTGGCCGTGTGGAAAAGGTCGAAGGCACCAGCCTTCACCTTACTGACTGCCGCGAGGGCCGCGACGCCGTGGAGGCATCGACCGTGCAAATTGACGCGGACCATGAGGGCTTCGCGCGCTGTCTCCAAGCGGCCTTTGAAAACCGCGCCAAGCAGATCGACCGGGAACTTTTCAGTCTGCAATCCGAGGCTAAAGTCGGCCCCAAGAAACTCGGCGAGCTGACGCGGATCGAAAACAAGCTGACTCACAGGCCGCTGACAGTCCTGCCGAGCGTTCAGTTCGTTGTTCAGCCGTTCCTTAATCAGAAGAATCCGCTGTTTCCCGCAGTGAGGAAGGCGCCGGGAGCGCTCTACGTTTTTGATCCGACCTTCAACAAGCCTGCCGTCACTGACGCCAAAATGGGGATTTTGCAGAATGGGCCGTATAGCCAGCGGACTTTTTCGCCGTCCAAGCCGCGCATTTGCGTCGTGTGTCAGCGGTCCAAGAAGGGCGAAGTAGAGCAGTTCTTGCAGAAACTTTTTGAGGGTAATTCTGAACCGGGCCGCAAGTGCTTCTTTCCTCACGGATTGATTAAGACCTATCGGCTCCAGGGGAAGGATGTGAAGTTCTTCCTCGCTGAAAATCCGACGGCCGCAGCATACCGGAAGGCCGCGCAAGAAGCTCTGGCATCCGTAACAACGGATGCGGAGCGCTGGCACCTCGCCTATATCCAGGTCGATGCCAGCAGCTACGACTTGCACGGCGAAGCGAATCCCTACTTGGTCGCAAAGAGTGCCTTTCTCGTGCAGCAGATTCCTTCACAAGAGTTCCAGACCGAGACGATGCGAAGGAGCGGCAGCGGACTCGATTTCATTCTGAGCAACATCGCGCTGGCTAGCTACGCCAAGCTCGGTGGAACTCCGTGGCATCTAAAGGTGGACAACCCTCTGGCGCACGAACTCGTGGTGGGGCTCGGTAGCGCCTCGATCAGCGATTCACGGCTTGGCGCTCGGGAAAGGATGGTCGGACTCACGACGCTATTCACCAACGAGGGGCGTTACCTTCTCGGTAATATGTCCAATGCTGTGCCGTTCGACGAATATGGCACTGCCGTGCTTGATATGCTTACCAGCTCAATCGAGCGCGCCAGGAAAGACATGAATTGGCAGAAAGGGGATGAGGTCCGGCTGGTGTTTCATTCCTTCAAGCCGCTCAAGGACACCGAAGCAGATGCGGTAAAAGCTCTCGCCGCGACGCTGATGACGGACTTCACGGTGGACTTCGCCTTCCTGCACGTTGCGCACGATCACGACACGGTTCTTTTCGATAGCGACAATCCGGGTGCAGCCGCTTTCGGGCGACAAGAGTTGAAGGGCGAGTTTGCGCCCGCGCGTGGTCAATACATCCTCCTGAACAAGCAGAACTCCATCCTCTCCCTGACTGGCTCGCGAGAGGTGAAGAAGCCGACCGATGGCTTGCCTTACCCGGTGCTGCTTCACCTGCACCACTGCTCTACTTTCACCGACTTGGACTACCTGACGCGGCAGGTTTTCATCTTTGCCTGTCACTCATGGAAGACGTTCGACATGGCGCGGATGCCCGTGACGATCGCGTATTCGCAACTCATCGCCCGCCTCTTGGGTCGGCTGGCAGCGCTTCCGAACTTCAGCGTGGATTCGATCCACGGGAGACTGAATCGCTTGAGGTGGTTCTTATGAAGGAAGCCAGCGCCATTCTCCTGCGCGATGCGAGAGCGACGCTATGTCGGCTTATCAGCGAAGCCGTTACGGACAATGATTTGCTCGGCGCATTCTGTGAATGGATGAAACTCGGGCTCCAGAACGCGGCGTTGCTGGTCGAAGCGGTGAATAAAGCGTCCAAGGCGAAAGGTGGGGAACGTAGTTCGCGCGGGCTTTCCATCCTCGGCTTTCGTTGCGCCGCCAGTGGATGCGAGACACACATTCACGAAGCCTTTCGCGCACAGCTCGACTGGATTGTCGGGAAGCCGAATTTCGATGCCGCAGGAGATCCTAGCGCCGTCGTTGTTGATCCGATCATCTTTCTTGGTATCTGCGTCGGGGCCGCGTGCATGGGCTCGTCCGAATTGCCGCAGGGCTTCCGCGCGTGGGTTGGCGAAGTCGTTACCGATGTGGGTAAGACGATCAAAGCGACCAATTGGCAGGCTTCCATCGCCGCCGGAGCCGCAGCCCGCTTTTTCGGGATCGCCGAGGCTCGCGATGTTCCGTCTCCGCTCTGGGTTCGGGCATCCCTTGCTTCCGCTGGCATCTTTGACGTTGGCGACGAGAAAGCAGCGGATGTCCTCATTGACTCACTTCGCGGCACCGATCAGTTATCCGATGGATTCGAGGCCGCGCTTCGCCTCGCCGCGCTGAATTCGGCGCAGGGCCGCGCGCTCGACATGGACTTAAAGGCGCTGACCGTTGCCGATGTCGTGCAGATTTTGCGAAATGTTACGAGAGTGTTCCTGCGCTGGACTTGGGAGGAGAAACCGAAAACGAGCCGACGCGGCGCGCAGCCGAGGAAATGGCACATCGAAAATGAGTATCACGTCCAAGGTCTCCTTTTCACCGTCTTGAAACCGGTCTTCCCGGAGATGGACGAAGAGAAGTATCTCGCCTCCACCGGCAAATATCAGCCGCGCGCCGATCTATGTCTGCCCAGCTTGCAGCTCGTCATCGAGGTCAAGTATTGGTATCTCGGCGGGAGCATCAAAGAGCTTACCGAGCAGGTCGCTTCCGACCACTCCCTCTATTTGCGGCCAGACTCGCCTTACCGCGCCATGATCGCGGTCATCTGGGATGACGGCGCGCGAACAGAAGAATATGGCGAGTTCGAGAAGGGGCTCTTGGGACTGACCAACATGCGGGCGGTGATCTTCATCCCACGGCCTTCCCGAATGTCGGACGTCAAATCGTTCCGCCGACTCAAAGACGATTAGAAGCGGGTGCGACGGGAGTGCATTCCGGTTCCATCCACGGCCGGGATCAACTGCCGCTCCCTGGCGTCTTGATCAATCTGCGACGAGCCCTTTGTTGCACTTGGAGCGACTTGTTCAAGTCCATCGAGTGAGCGATCCGAACCATGAGGGGCTGTTCCCGGCACGCCACGGCTTGGCGTCTTCTGCCTTGCCAACCGCGGCGATGTCGTAAGATACTCTTCCGTAAAGCAACCGTTCCGATGCAAAACACCCTCGCCATTTCTGGTTACGTCTTCGGGGTGGTCTTCGTTTTTCTCTCCGTCATCGTTCCCGGTGCCCGGATGCTTTGTGGCAAGCGAGCGCGGCCCGCGTCGCGCAGCGTTCGCCGGCCGCCACTACCACCTCACCGCCGCCGGGATGCAGCGGCTCAACCTCGCGCTAATTCCGGGGGCTACTCTGCCGAAGATTTCGTGAATCCCATGTCGCCGCATTTCGCATGGGGACCCGGAAAACGTGTCCAAGAAAACGACCGGCACTGGTAACCGACGCCCTCGTCCCGCGAGCAGCCCCGCACTCCAAAACGCGCTCGGTCCGGTGCTTCAGGCAATCCGTGTGTCGCGCGGCTGGAGCTTTGGCGAAGTCGCCAGAAAACTCCAAAGCGAGGGATGGCAGTGCAGCGAAGAGCAGCTCGCGCAGATCGAAGCGCAACAGGCGCCGATCCTGGATTACGAAATGCTCTATTTCTGCAAGGTGTTGGGAATGACTCGCGACGAGCTTTTTCATCATTTGAAGGAACTTATGTCGCGCCGGCCGCGGCAGAAATACATCTGAAGTCTTAGACACCGCAGCGTTCGTGAAAGAGCCAAAGCGCGTCCCAATTTGGCTCCCGAATCGCGCCCAAGGTAGGAGTTGGAAGTCGTAGGTTCGCGAGCATGTCTCGCACAAAAGACCGCTGCACACGGACCGACGCAGGTTCAGCGATTCTGCGCGAGGTGGAGACGAATCGGCTCGTCCGCATCATGGATTCGGAGGATGAGTTCCTCTACAAAATACTGCTTCGGCAATCGCACGCTTACGGTGCCGAGATCGACGTTGTGCCCGGAATTTCTTGGGGAGAAAGCGGCCTCGTCTATGCGGCGACCCGCTGATTTCCAAAGCAGAAGCCGGCAGGTTTTCAGCCATTGAATTTGGCTCCCAAACGGGAGCTTCTGACTCTGCAATTTCAGTTCTGCTTGTGCCCACATGAGCGCAAAGCACCGCAACCTTGTCGGGCCGCAGGTCAGAAAGCTGCGCTATCAGCACGGCTGGAAACAAAAGGACCTGGCCGCTAAACCGCAAATCATTGGCTGGGACATTGATCGCGGGAGCGTTTCCAAAATCGAAGCGCAACTCGTCTGGGTCGGCGACTTCGAACTCTTCTATCTCGCGGAGGTCTTGAAGGTCGGAGTGACGCAGCTCTTTCCCTCGTTCGACGCGCGCCTCCCGCTTCACGAGAACATCACCAAGTTGCGGAGGAAGAAATGAAGGTGCCGAAACGCGGCCAACCAAGTGACCCTATAATGAATGCAGTTCCCAACGAACACGCTCCGAACCCGGAGCCCGGCAGGCTTGCGGAAGGGACAAAATCTTCCAACACGAACAAGACGCACCGCAACGTCGTTGGTGCCGAGATCAGGCGGCGGCGCAAACAACTACGCTGGTCACAATCCCGATTGGCGAAATACCTCCACGACGCCGGACTCAGCCTCAGCCGAAGCAGCCTCGCCAAGATCGAATGCGGAATGGTCTGGGTCGGCGACTTCGAGATTCTCTACTTCGCGCGGGTGCTTGGGAGCCGCGTCCAGGATTTCTTCCCCAAGATCGGAGCCCAAGAGCAGTTAAACGATGTCCTCGCGAGACTGCTTTGGACCGATCCAGATTCCCTCAAAAAAGAAAGCGAATGGGAGCAACGGCGGGAGGCAAAAAGTCGCATGAAAAAGGAGCAGTTCATCCCGCAGCAAGCGACCTACACCGCCAAGGAAGCTGCTGCGTATCTCAAAGTGAGCGAGCGTCAGATTCGCAATTTCATTGCCCGCAAACTCCTGCGGAAAAGCAAAGCGCAGACGAAGACGCTCATTCCCGGCGAGGACGTGGAAACACTCATCGCAAGAACCAGTTAGATTGCGCTCCTAGTCTAATACCAATTCGTGTTTGAGATTGGACTATCCGCCAGACTTGAGGCGCGTCCGGTGCTTGAGCTGCCGAACTGCTCGGACGCTGGTTTCTCCACTCTCTCCAATGAAATGGTATAAGCCGCTTTTTCCAGCCGCAGGGTCCGGCTCATCGCCGCCTCCGCGGCAGCGGCTTTGGCAAGCTGCGCGCGTTCGTAGCTTTCCGAGTTGCTGCCGAAGACTTCGGTGTAGGTCGTCATGATCAGCTTGCCTCCGTTGGAGTGCCCTTGCCATTGCGCGATCACCTTTACATCGACGCCCTGCTCCCACAGCCGCTTGATGCGCATCGCGCGCAGATTGCGCTGAGTGAAATTTGGCAGGCCGAGCCGGTCTGTCGCGCCTCGTAACGCTTTCTTCACATCTTTCACTTTAAAGACCGGTCCGCGCGGATTTGGGCCGGACTCGGCGCGGAGTCTCTTCAGGAGCGGTTTCAGCCAAGGGAAAATGGGCGTGCTGAAGTCGCGTCCGGTTTTTTTCCGCCGATAATGGATGACATCGCGTTTTTCGTCGATGTCCTCCCAACTCAGTCCAACCGCTTCCGCCTGGCCGATTCCCGCCCGACCGAGGTATTCCGCAAAATCGGCGCTCTCGTCCTGGGTCATCGGTCGCTGTCCGCCGTGCGTTCCTTTCTTGATCTTCCAGCTCGGCCTGCGGATTTCCGCGATGATTTTCTCAAACTCCTCGGGCGAGGGAATGAGTCGGATGATCGGCTCTTTTTTTGCCTTACGAATGATCTTCGGGTCAAACGGGTTCTTGGCGATCACCGTGTCCGAGACTGCGAAGTCAAAAAGCGCCCGGGCGAAAGCGCGGAACTGATTGCGCGTTGAAGGGCGTTTGCCCTTTCCGACGAGGCCCACCCAGGCCGCGATGTCAGAGTTCAGAACGCGGGCCACCAGAGTCTCCATCGGCCTGGAGAAAAGTTCCCGGAACTTAGCGATTCGGCCGGACTCGCCCACGCGCGTTGAATGAGCGATGTCGGTCCGAGCCGCCTCATATTTTTCGAGCAGCATCGCCAGCGTCATGTCGCGGTTACCGGGGTCCACCTTCTTGAGGTCTCCCAGCCAGTCCGCGAGTTTGCCGTCTGCCGTCTTCCGATCGGCCGTTTCCAGCGCGGCAATGACCCGCCTTCCAGCCAGCTTTTTCATCCCGTAATAGCTGCCTTTCTCCCGATGCCGGAAGAGATTCGGCGCAACACGATCAATCAACTCGCGGGTTCCCCGCACGGCGTTGTTTTTCATACGCCCTAGGATAGGGGCCACCATTCGGGGCCACCATCATCTATTTTCGGGGTCTCCTCGAAAACCTCCGACTGCCCTGAGATGCTGATTCTATCGGCATGCCAGGGTGGTCGGGCTGGCGGGATTCGAACCCACGACCTCTTGAACCCCATTCAAGCGTTCTACCAAACTGAACTACAGCCCGTTTTCGGAGAGGCGCGAATCTAGGGACGCAGGATGCAAAGGGAAGTGGTTTTTTGGCGCACCGCGTTTGGTGTTTGGCGTTTAGCATTTGAAGTTTGGCGTTGAATTGGACGCCTTCGCCAGACGTTCATCATTCGCCGGTTC
>Ga0105046_10010238_pt1 | contig 14616 bp, 12 predicted proteins | sample MAT03_FD_78385 | JGI IMG/M metagenome (GOLD analysis project Ga0105046, IMG submission 78385) | Freshwater microbial communities from Lake Fryxell liftoff mats and glacier meltwater in Antarctica - MAT-03 (megahit assembly) | ecosystem: Environmental > Aquatic > Freshwater > Ice > Liftoff... | reverse complement strand
TGCAGGCAAGGTGAAAGCCATGTTCAACGAACGCGGCCAAAAAATCAAACAAGCCGGTCCTGCCGTGCCTGTTCTCGTACTCGGATTGCCGGGCGCTCCACAAGCAGGTGAACTGCTGAAAGAAGCCGCCAGCGACGCGGAAGCAAAGGAAATCGCATCCAAAAGATCCCAGATCATCCGCGAACAGTCCAACCGGGCCAACAAACGCATCAGCCTCGAGGAAATCGGACGCCGCCTTGCACTCGGCAACTTCAAAGAGCTCAAACTCATCGTTAAAGGTGACTTCGACGGTTCTGTGGAAGCTCTTGCCGACTCGCTCATCAAGCTGTCGATGGAGAAAATCCAGATCTCTGTCATCCATAAAGCAGTTGGTCAGATCGTCGACTCGGACGTCATGCTCGCTTCGGCCTCCGATGCCATCATCATCGGTTTCCAGGTACGCCCATCGCTCACCGCCCGTAAACTCGCCGAAAAAGAAGGCGTGGAAATCAAAATGTACGCCATCATCTATGAAGCCATCGACGAAATCAAAGCAGCCATGGAAGGCATGCTTGAGCCAACGAAGGAAGAAGAGATCGTGGGACAAACGGAAATCCGCGACGTCTTCAAAATTTCCAAGGTGGGTACCGTGGCCGGTTGCTTTGTTCAGGAAGGCAAAATCAGCCGCAACCACTACATTCGCATCATCCGCGACGGTATCGTGGTTTACCCAGGCAACGCCAACCAAAATGCCGAACTCTCTTCGCTCAAACGCTTTAAAGAAGACGTTAAAGAAGTTCGCGCAGGCCTCGAATGCGGCTTGACCATCAAAAACTTCAACGACATCAAAGAAGGCGATATCGTGGAATCGTACGTGATCAACGAAGTAAAAGCAACCTTGTAACAGCAGGCAGCGGCAGCTGGCAGCAGGCAGTAAAGTCAACGTTTACAATCCGTTTTTAAGATTGACTGATGTACTGTACGCTGCCTGCTGCCCGCTGCCTGATGCCTGCTCTGTATGAAAGGAATCATCCTCGCCGGCGGACTCGGCACCCGACTCTACCCCCTTACCCTCGCAGTGAGCAAACAACTCATGCCGGTGTACGATAAGCCCATGATTTATTACCCGCTCAGCACGCTCATGCTGGCCGGTATACGCGACGTGCTCATCATTTCCACACCGTACGACCTTCCCAAGTTTGAAGAACTTTTCGGCGACGGTCATGAGCTGGGCATGAACTTCAACTATGTGGTGCAACACGATCCCAATGGTTTGGCACAGGCTTTTGTGCTTGGCGCCGATTTTATAGGTAAAGACCCGGCGGCGCTTATTTTGGGCGACAACATCTTTTACGGCGCCGGCCTCGGCGAAATGGTGCGCTCATGCAACAACCCCGAAGGAGGTATCATTTATGCCTACCAGGTAGCCGACCCCGAGCGCTACGGCGTGGTGGAGTTCGACAACCGCCTGCGCGCGCTCAGCATCGAGGAGAAACCCGCCAAACCCAAAAGCCATTACGCCGTGCCGGGATTGTACTTCTACGACAACTCCGTGTTGGATGTGGCCAGAAACCTGCAACCCAGTCCACGCGGCGAATATGAAATCACCGACGTAAACCGCTATTACCTCGCCCAGGGCCGCCTTCAAGTGCGCGTGATGGGCCGCGGCTACGCTTGGCTCGATACAGGCACCCACAAAAGCCTCATGCAAGCCGGACAGTTCATCGAAACCATCGAAGACCGTCAGGGCCTCAAAATCGGATGCATCGAAGAAATCGCGTGGGAAATGGGTTTCATCAACGACGAACAACTGGAGAAGCTGGGGCACAAATACATCAAAAGCGGCTACGGGGAATACCTGCTCAAGTTGATAAACACTTAAATCTTAATTAGCCGAATTTTAAAGGATCTGCGTTTTTCGCAGGCCAAACAATCGTTTATGAAAAACGAATAAGTAGCTTAATAAATGGGTGGTATTTTAATATGATTGGTTTAAGTATTTTGTAAAAAAATCTATATTTACATAAGGTATACGACAAACGTATATTAAAAACGCATATCATTTCTTGATATTCACAGTTCCGAATAACATTACCCCGCAATTAAATCCGGCAAATCAGATCTGTCGCAAATTCAGGAGAAGTCCTGCAATCCTGATTCAGAAAGGCAACGCTTAAATCAGCACATAATACGGCGAACTAAAATTCGCCCTCCATATGGCGGCTATTTATCCTCCATCCCATTGGCTGAGACCAACCTTCCGCGGACGTAATACGCAGTTTCCCATACGGTAAAAAAAAGCGAAACCCCGCTGTCGACCGGCCTGCGTAGCAGGATCGGTGACAGTGGGGTTTCGCTTTTTTATGCGGTTGCGAAGCTTACTTCGCGCCTTTGGCGTTTTTCATAACGTTTTCGGCAACGGCTGCAGGAGCGGCAGCATAATGGCTGAACTCCATGGTCGAGGATGCGCGACCCGAGGTGAGGGTACGCAGCGCCGTTACGTAACCGAACATTTCCGCGAGTGGAACTTCAGCCTGGATGGCGATGGCGCCACCCATGCGCGTTTCCTGTCCTTTCGGAAGGCCACGACGGCGGTTGAGGTCACCAATTACCGGACCTGTGTATTCGTCGGGGGTGATGATCTCGATTTTCATGATCGGCTCCATGATTTGCGGTTTGGTGGCAGGCGCAGCAGCGCGGAAGCCTTCCTTGGCGCAAAGTTCGAAAGCGATTGGCTTCGAGTCCACAGCGTGCATCGAACCGTCGGTAACTTTTACCTTCATCGAGTCGATGTTGTAGCCTGCAAGGATACCATTGTTCATCATCTGCACGAAACCGTCGTGGATGGGTTTCTGGTAGTTCTTGTCGATGGCGCCGCCCACGATTCCCCAGATGAACTGGAGCTTTTTCTTGCCGTTTTTGAAGTCGTCGCTGTTGAGGAAGTCTTCGTCGGCTGGTCCGAGGGTGAATTCCATGTCGGCGAAAAGACCCGAACCACCTGTTTGTTTTTTCAGGCGCTCACGGTGTTCCGTGGTTTTGGTCAGAGCCTCTTTGTAGTTAACCATCGGTGCGCCCTGGTTGCACTCTACTTTGAATTCGCGACGCAGACGGTCGACAATGATTTCAAGGTGAAGTTCACCCATACCCGAGATGACCGTTTGGTTGGTCTCCTCGTCGTAGCGTACGCGGAAAGTGGGGTCTTCCTCGGCGAGTTTATTGAGGGACATGCCGAGTTTATCGAGGTCTTTTTGCGTTTTGGGTTCGATGGCCAGACCGATTACGGGCTCGGGGAACACCATCGATTCGAGAACGATGGGGTGGTCGAGGTCGCAAAGGGTATCGCCCGTGCGGATGTCCTTGAAACCAACGGCAGCGGCGATGTCACCGGCTTCAACGGAGTCGATCGGGTTTTGCTTGTTGGCGTGCATCTGGTACAAACGGCTGATGCGCTCTTTGTCGCCCGAACGGGTGTTCAGAACGTAAGAACCGGCATCAAGTTTGCCCGAGTATACACGTATGAAGCAAAGGCGACCTACAAACGGGTCGGTGGCGATTTTGAATGCCAAAGCCGTGAAAGGTTCGGATATCGAAGGTTTGCGGCTAGCTTCCTTTTCTGTTTTGGGATTGATGCCTATTACGGATTCAATATCCATTGGCGAAGGCAGAAAGTAGCAAACGTTGTCGAGCAACGCCTGAACACCTTTGTTTTTGAAAGCGGAACCACACATCACGGGCGTCATTTTCATGTCGCATACAGCCTGTCGTATGGCGGCGCGCATTTCTTCCACGGTGATGGAGTTCGGATCGTCGAAGAATTTTTCGAGCAGGGTGTCATCGTAACCGGCAACCTCTTCGATGAGGAGCTGGCGGCTTTCGAGCACTTGTTCTTTCAGATCTTCAGGGATGGGAATTTCGGTGAAAGACATGCCCTGGTCGGCTTCGGTCCAGATCACAGCTTGGTTGGTCACGAGGTCAACTACGCCCTGGAAGTTGTGCTCGGCGCCGATGGGTACCTGAAGCGGAATGGCATTGGCGCCAAGTTTGGCCTTCATGTCTTTAACAACATTGAAGAAGTCGGCGCCGGCGCGGTCCATTTTATTTACAAAAGCAATGCGGGGTACCTTGTAGTTATCGGCCAAGCGCCAGTTGGTTTCCGACTGCGGCTCAACGCCGTCAACAGCCGAAAAAAGGAACACGAGGCCGTCGAGTACACGCAACGAGCGATTTACCTCCACGGTAAAGTCAACGTGTCCGGGGGTGTCGATGATGTTGAAGTCGTACTTCTGGTCACCGATAGACCAGGCACATTTGGTGGCAGCCGAGGTGATGGTAATACCACGTTCCTGCTCTTGCTCCATCCAGTCCATGGTGGCGGCGCCTTCGTGTACCTCGCCGATTTTGTGGGTTACCCCGGTGTAATACAGGATGCGCTCAGTAGTGGTAGTCTTACCGGCATCAATGTGAGCGGCAATACCAATGTTACGGGTATACCGGAGGTCGTTTGCCATGACGATTGTGCTTGAGTGATTTTGTGATGAAGTGTTGATGAAGAGGGCAGTCTCCAAGGAATGTTTTGTGTTCCAAAAGAAAATGTCCAACTGCTTTTTGGAAATTTGGTAAAACGCTGTATGGCTTACAGAAAGTTTTGTAAAATCATATTGCGTTTGCTCCGCGTACTCCGATTAAAACCAAAATACCGTCGAAATCTGGCAGGCGGTATGCTGAAAGCAAATCGACTGCCCATTTCGACGGTAGGGATGGTGTGTGGTATGGCTGTGCTTAGGAACGGAAATGGGCGAAAGCGCGGTTGGCTTCGGCCATTTTATGCGTGTCTTCGCGTTTTTTCACTGCACTACCTTCACCTTTGCTTGCGGCAACGACTTCGGCGGCGAGTTTTTCAGCCATGCCTTTGCCACTGCGGGCGCGGGCATATTTGATGAGCCATTTCATCCCGATCGAAATTTTGCGGTTGGCCGGCAATTCGGTCGGAATTTGGAAAGTTGCACCGCCAATACGGCGGCTGCGCACCTCCACTTGAGGCATGACGTTGTTCAAGGCTTTTTTCCAGACTTGCAACTCGTCCTCGTTGGTGCGGCTTTTTACGAGGTCTAAAGCATCGTAAAAAATGGTGTACGCAACGCTCTTCTTGCCTTCCCACATCAGGTTGTTCACGAAACGCGTAACCATCTGGTCGCTGTAACGTGGATCGGGAGCCAATACTCGAGGTTTCGGTTTGTGCTTACGCATCTTGTTGTGTTGGTTGTTGAATAAATGAAAACCAAGTACAGAAAATGTTAAAAAATCCGGAAAATCAATCCCGTAAATCCTAAAATCCGCTAATCTTGATTACTTCTTGGGACGCTTGGTGCCGTATTTCGAGCGGCTTTTTTTGCGGTTGTTCACGCCAGCCGTATCAAGGGCGCCGCGAACAATGGTGTAACGTACACCGGGAAGGTCTTTTACACGACCGCCGCGCACCAGCACGATGCTGTGCTCCTGCAGGTTGTGTCCTTCTCCCGGAATGTAGGCGATCACCTCAAAACCGTTCACCATACGTACCTTAGCTACTTTACGCAGGGCCGAGTTCGGTTTTTTCGGCGTCGTAGTGTACACACGTGTGCACACGCCACGCTTCTGAGGCGATGCGTTCAACGCACGGCTCTTGCTGGCGTACTCTACCTTTTCGCGGCTTTTGCGTACAAGCTGATTGATAGTAGGCATACTGTTGGTTGACTAAAATTTGTATAACTTGTTCAAAATCAAGGAAAAAATGGCCCACAAGGGACACCTTTCCTCTAAGGGAACGCAAAGATACCGCGAATGCGGCCAATTTTCCAAGAAGTAGGTGAAAAAAACGACGAGTTCTTGCTAAAAAAACTCTTTCAGGTTGGTACCAAGCCCGAAATGCACCACGCCGCCTGCCAGATGGTAGGCACCATAACCAAAATCGATGCGCAAACGGCGTGTTTTAACGCCGATGCCACCCGAAAAACCAGCCAAACCCCGGTAATTCTGTACCGTAAGTTCCTTTTTACGTTGGTGGTTGTAGCCTACACGGATGCGGAAGACTTCGGCTTTGCCCAGCAAAAACTCGCCGTTGAAAACAAAGTGACGGAAAAAATTGTCGATGCCAGGATTGCCGCTTTCCTCAGGAGCTTCCCCAAAAAATACCACATCGGAATTTTGCAGTGCCGGATCATCGTAACGGATCTTCCATTGGTGCAAATGGTGGTAAACAACGCCGAAACGGAAAGGCAGGTGGCGCAGCCGCTTGGTGACACCAATCTGGATGTCGAAAGGCAAATCCTCACGCTCGCCGTTGTACGTGGCAAGTTGTGCACCCGCATTGCGAATAACCACTGCTGCTGAAAACAAACTGGAAGTATCGTTGTAAATCAGACCAGCATCGGCGCTGAGGGCGCTGGCCTGGTACACGTCGAGGGTGCTCACACCGAAACGCAGGTTGAGGCCCAGCGAGATGCGGTCGCTTAGCATGCGCCCGGCACCAATGGTAAAAGCTGTTTCGCCTGCTTTGATGTCGCCCTGGATCTGGCCATACTCGTCGGCCATCTTGATGTCGCCGTAATTCATGTACTGCAAAGCGCCTTGTACCGTGAACCCGATTTTGGGCAAATGTTGGGCGTAAGCAGCGTAGCCGTGCTGAATGTCGGAAAGGAAAAAATTGTGGTTGAACTGCAATTGCCCGTCCATCATGGGATTCAGCGCCGCCGGATTGGCGGAAGCGAAGCCGAGGTCATCGTCCAAAACAGCTATTTGCATGCCGCCCAGACCTGTGAGGCGCGCCGAGGCGGGCAGGGTCATGAATTGGAAGGTGGTTTGGCCACCCGTCACCTGGGCCATGAGGGCGCCGGTGCAAAGGAGCAGGGAAAAAACAAGTAGGTACAATTGCTTCATGGTGCGAAGATAATCATGTTGCAAAGGTTGACGCACAAAAGGGGTTTTGGGCTGCCTGAAAGTGGGAAAAATTGTAAAGGGGTTTCATGAAGCCTTTAACATACTAAGGATGTCCTGCTCCAACTGAGGTAAATGATTTTTGATGATTTGCCAAACCTCCTCTGCATCAACACCGAAATATTCATGCGCAGCGATGTTGCGGAAACCTTTAATTCTAACCCAGGGGATGTGACTTTCTTTCTTTGAGGTTATTGGAGAGTCGAACAACTGCCTCACCAATGACCACGAAATTCATCAAGACTGCGTCGAAGGTTTTATCATCCGAATAAAAGGCATCAGCATCCAAAATATCACCCATGAATTTATGAATTTTGTGGCAAGCTTCTGCTATGGCAAGGAGGTTGCCTTTATCCTTTTCAGACATAAATCGCCGATTGAAGAATCTGAGGCTTGAAATAAGGCTTAATATACTTTTCCCTGCATAGATCAACCTCTCTGTTAAACCTGGTTTGAACTGAGGCTTTTAATTTTTCTTTTTTCTCGAAGATGTTTTCTGTATTTGGTTGGAATTCAACAATGAGATCAATATCACTGAGCTCAGAAGCATCGTTTTGGGCAAACGATCCAAACAAACCCAACTTAATGAGTTGAAAATCAGAGAAAAATTGGCTTTTATTTTCCCTTAAATAAGATAGTATCTCCTCTTTGGTTACCATGATATACACAAAGATACAAAAAAATGGTGTTCTAAACCTTGTTTAAAATGACTAAAATACGACAAGCATCAAGCCTCAAAAGTGCTAATTTCGCAGTCCAAATTTTACTTGTCAAATTCCTTCCGTCATGAATAGGTTCGTAGCTCCATACTTTTTGCTTTTTACAATCTTCTCCCCCACACTCTCCGCCCAAACCACCGACCAAATCAGCACTGGCGCGGGTTACACCAAGTTTGCCTACTACAAACTTGCAGACGGCAGCAGCCAACAGGTGCCCAACGATGCCTGGGACATCGCGTTCTCAAACCTTGGGCCGCAGTCTGCTGGTGTTTTCATCAACGAAAGCACGTCTTCTTCGCAAGGGCAAAGCGTACCCGGTATGGAGGTGTACGACCCTTTCGTCTTTGAATTCGATCTTACGATCGATGCAGGAGGTATCCTGGATGAGTACATTTTGTTCAATCCTGAAAAATCGTGGGAAGAAGGCGCTTTCAATACGCCGGCCGACAGTGCCGATGCCCTCGATTTCGGTTGGGGTTACTTCGATTCTTCTCAGGCTCAAATCGTTGGCTACCGCGTTTTCGTTCTTAAACTCCGCAACGGTGAATACCGGAAAATCATCATCGATTCGTACAACGGTGCTCAGTACAACTTCCGGGTGGCTAAGCTCGACGGCAGCAATATGACCGCCCACACGGTGCAAACCAACTTCGGCAACGGTAGCCCTGTTGTGTATTTCTCACTTGGTACAAACGGCGCCAACGTGGTTACGCCCACCGGTTGGGATCTTGTGCTGTGCCGGTATGTGGATATTTTGTACACCACCGGCGACCCCATACCGTATCCGGTGACGGGTGTATTGTCGGCCGACAGCATCCTGAGTGCCCGCGCTACCTACGTCGATCCGGCTACTGTCGATTTCAACGACTACCTGGATTCTTTCAGCACCCGCCTCGACGTGATCAACCACGATTGGAAATTTTTCAACCTCAGTACAGGCTGGGTTGTGGAAAGCGACCGCGTTTATTTTGTAAAAACGCCGCAAAACGACCTGTACAAACTGGTCTTTACCGCCTTCGGTGGCGCTACCAATGGTACGGCAACGGTGCAACGTACTTTCCTGGGCATGCTTTCAGCAGCAGCCGATTTGCCCTCCGGCATTCAGGATGTCCTGGTTTATCCCAATCCGGTATTGGATCATTTTACGGTTTCTTTTACTGCTGAAAAAGCGTCTAAGGTGAACTTGCAACTCTTGAACAACGCAGGACAGACAGCGTGGACGGGCAACTCCCGCACGCAATCGGGTTTGAATGTATTGGAAATAAATACTTTGCCTTCAATCCCTGCGGGTACTTATGTGCTGAATGTTCGTTTGCCCGAAGGACAGTTTTCGAGGAGCGTGGTGATTGGACAGTAAGTAACACTAAGCTCCCTTTGGCGGCTTAATACGAACATGAGACTTCCTAATCCCGCGTTGGGAAAATTCCTTGAACGCAAATGATGTAGTGCATATACGGGTTCTCGTGGGTCAGGTTGGGCAAGCAATAGGTCGATCAGCCGTATACCTTTTTTACAAAATAACCTTCTAAGAACCTTGTAGGGTCCAACTGGCTCTGCAACACCACCCCCCGGTGTTTGCCTTCCAGCAACATCATGGCAGATTCAAGCAAAGGCACTGCGGTGGTGGTTTGTATGGCGCGCAACCTGTGTTTGCCCACGGTGAGCGGCCGTATCAATTTCGCCATTTCCCTTCTTTGCAACGTTCCGCCGGCATCGCGGCCTTCCACGGCGGCGTAAAGCACCACACGGTCATCTTCCATGTGTGGAACCACCGCTTCCATGCGTTGTTGCAGGGCAGCTATCGGGTCGGCGGTGTCGCCCATGGCATCCAGCTGTTCCTGTATCCAGGCGTAATGTCCCGGATGTCGCAGGGTTTTGTAGTCGAGCGACCGCACCTTTCCGGCCAGGGCCTGGGGCAGGTCGGCGGCGCCACCCGACGTGAGGTCGTCCTCGTAAGCGATGCCGTCGATCAGGATTCGGCTTCTTTCGCTAAGGGCGGGCAGTTCCTTTTTTTGAAAGTCGCGGAGCACTTCGGCGTTTTTCAGGTATTCGGTGGCTACACCCACGGGGCTCCAGGTGAAGCCATAATAATGCGGCGCCACGGCATGATCCGTCAAAGCGCCCACCTTCATTTCAATTTTGTCCACTTTTTCAACGCCAAAATCGGCGCAAAACTGCCGGAACAAGCCGTGGGCCAGCACATCGATGTAACCTGGCGCCAGTCCCGTTTGCAGCACAAAACCAGTTCCGGCATCTTTGGCGATGGCCATGATTTCGTTGGTTTCGGCCACGTATTCGGTGAGGTTGGCGTAGTGGAGTCCGAAATCGCGGGCCAGCGTGGCCATACGCGGCGCCTGACCGCCAGGTAGGCAGTCGAGCAACACGCCTCCGCCACGGAAGACAACTTCTGCATCGGGACCGAGCCCTTTTTCAGGCAAATGGAAAGGCGTGACCTTGCAAGGTTTTGAAACCCCGGCTTCAACCCATGCAGCCACGTGCTGGGCTTTGGCCAACGTCCGGTTGCCGATAAAAATGGAAACAGGTTCCAGGCTCCATTCGGCGAGGAGCAGTGCTGCGGCTTCGGCTATGCCGCCCGCGCCGGCGATCAGAATGCGATCAGGACCAGGATTAGAGGATTTCATGATTTACTTGATTTTTGATCAGGATTAAAAGATGGCTTGATTTACAGGATTATTTTGGTGCGGTAAAGTAGGATTCATCTTTTGACCGCACCAAAATAATCCTGTAAATCAGGCCATCCTTTAATCCTGATCTTTTTTCCACCGTGTGAGGCACACCCCGCGTTTGCAGTCGGCGATGCGCACGAGGACGCTGTTTTCGTCGTATTCTTTAAGCTCTCCATCTTCCAAGGCTTCGCCATCGTAGGGAAGGTACGTTCCTTCGGCCATGATTTTGCCGTTTTCGTAGTATTCGAAAAAAGGGCCATTTTCCTCGTTGTTGACCATGGTGACTTTTTCGGCCAGCTTGCCGTTTTCATGGTAGCCCAGACTGAAGCCTTGCATGGCGCCATTTTCATAAGTCTGCTCGAGTTGTAGTTTTCCGGATTCGTAATGTTTGCGAAAAGGTCCGTGAAATACGCCGTAGCGGTAGGTTTCCAAAGCGTCTACATTGCCGTTCGGGTAAAAAAGTTTGCGTTCACCATGCAGACTGTCTTTGGCGTAAGTGGCTTCTTCCACAAGTTTGCCTTCGGCATTGAAACGTTGGAAAAGTCCTTCCCTGGCATAGTCGTTTTTGCGGCGTCCGTACTTGATGCGGTTGCCGTTTTCGTCGGTGTTTTCTACTGTTTCAAGGTTGGAACAGGAAACTAGGAAAAATAGGATAAGAAAGGGAATGAGACGCATTTCGTTGGTGTTTTTTAAAAATAACGCCAAAGGGAAGTGTAAAGGTATGTTTTACTTAGGGGAAAAGTCGGCAGTCAACAGTCGGCAGTCGACAGTCAAAAAAAGTCGCCTCGCTCTTTGGATTAGGAGCGAAGCGACTTTCTTTGACTGTCGACTAATTCACCACAACCTGCTCGCTGAACGCCTTATCTCCTTGCTGCACCACAACAAGCACTGCGCCCTGGGCATAGGCAGAAAGATCGAATTGCTGTTGGTAACTGCCATTGAAGGCATTGAGTTCTTCGCGGAAAAGTTGGCGACCGTTAAGGTCGTAAAGTGATACGATGGTGGGCACAGGTTCGCAGGAAAACGCTATGGTACATTGGCCTGGGGTAGGGTTGGGGTATGCACGGTAAGCGCGGAGTTTCAGGGCTTGTTCGGGCGTGGTTTGAGGAAGTGGGTCCATTTTTGGACTGTCGCCGCTTTCCTCGCTTTTTTGGATGGTGATGGTTTGGTGGTTTACAAGACTTTCGCGGGATTTTTCATCCCAGTTGTCTGTAAAAAAAGTGCGCTCCGTGGGTTCGTTTTGCATGGTGCTGTCGGTGATGTGCACTTTTGCACTGTTGTCGCGGCAGGTTTTGAGCACCACTTGGGTCGATTTGGGTTGTTCGCCGCGCAAAAACTCGATTTTGATTTTGTCTTCGGGGTTGAATTTGGCAATTTCGTTCCAGAGATCGGAATGGTTTTTCACCCGCACGCCGTTGACGGACATGATGACGTCGCCGGTGGTGAGTTCCGCTTCACGTGCGGCCGATTCGGTGGTGAATTCGATGATTTCGGCGCCTTGCTGATCGGCCATGGCTGCGCCTTGTGTGTATACGCCCAGGCAGGCCGATTTTTCGGCGATTTCAAGGTCTATCTGAAATTTGGGATTAAACGTATTTTCAAAAAACTCGCCGATGCTTTCTATTTTGACTTCCAAATCGGCGGCGCCCATGGTGGCGGTGGTTTCCATGCGTTGTCCGTTGCGTTCGTATCGGATGCGCACCGCATCGCCGGGTTTGGAGCCGTTGATGACATCGGAGATGTCTTCCCAGTCGCGAATGGGATAACCGTCGAGTTCGGTGATCACGTCGCCGTTTTTCAATCCGGCTTGTTTGGCTGCTGCATTGGAAACGACATTTACGGCCACACCATTGCCGGTTGCGCGCAGTTGACTTACGCCCAGGTAGGATTTGGGCTCGTTGAACGTGCTTGGCACTTCGCTGCGGGAGGTGAGATTTACTGTGGTTGTGGCTTTGTTGCCAAGACGGAGGTAGTCTACCTTCATTTCTTCGCCTGCTTTGCTGCTTGCGACGATGCGTGAAAGGTCCTCCCAAGTATTGATTTTCTGTTCGTCGAGGCGCATGATGATGTCGTTGGTTTTCAAACCGGCCTGATGAGCAGCTGTTCCTTTGATGACCTGAACCGTGAGCCCGGGTTCGTCTGCATCTTCGTCCTGATCGGGTTCAACTCCGAAAAACGCCCGAGTATCGGATGTTTTTTTTCGTTGGGAAATGCTGTTGGAGTTGCTGTTGCGCATGCCATTGTTGCTGCGTTCGATCACCACCTCGCCGTCTTCATCAGACGATTCGACACGTACGTTGATTTGCACATTATCAGCTTTGTTGGCCAAAAGGTAGGCATCAACGTCGAAATCCTCGGCGGCTTTGCCTTTTTTAATGATGGTTTCGCGCGTTTCATTGCCATCGGGATCAACGGTGTATTTGTTGATCGTGACCCTTTTTTCGGGCTGTCCGGAAGTGGATTGAGAAAAAAGCGAAGTACCGCAAAAAGGCAGCAAAGCCAACAGGGTAAAGGTTAAGGTGTTTGAAATTGTTTTCATGTTGCTGTACAGGTTCTTGATTTTCGTCTATTTGGCCATGGATGCGCTAAGGACAACCATGGATGTGCGAAGTTGCATACCAACCATCATTAAGGCAAAAAAAATCGACAAGTTGCATCGTTACGCCATTAAACAGCGCCTGTTTGGAAGGTTGAAAGGTAATGGTATGACAGGCATGCCGGTGGTTCATGTTGGCCTAAATCATTTGCGGATTTTAACAAAATTGTCACAAAGGAGATTATGGCATACCACAACGCAAAATGCCTGCGTTATAACCCTAACCAACTACCACTTACAGAACCGATTGATATGGCAAGTGCAAATTACAAAATACTGCTGGTCGAAGACGACCAAAACTTCGGCGATGTGCTGCGTTCCTACCTCGAAATGCACGATTACAGTGTGACATTGGCGACCGACGGCGTTTTTGGCCTTGAGGCTTTTAAAAAAGGCCAGTTTGACCTTTGCATTTTAGACGTGATGATGCCGCGTAAGGACGGGTTTACCCTCGCCCGCGAAATCCGTGAGCGCGATGCCGAAGTGCCCATCATTTTCCTTACGGCCAAGACCATGAAAGAGGATGTTTTGCAAGGTTTTAAGATTGGTGCAGATGATTACATCGCCAAACCTTTCAATTCCGAAGAACTGCTTCTGCGCATCCAGGCCGTCCTCAAGCGCCTTCATAAAAATGCCGATCCGCGCGATGAACAGCGCGAATACATCATCGGTCAATACCACTTCAATTACCCGCTGCGCATCCTGACTTACGGCGACGGTGTGCCCGCAGAGGAAAACCAGTGGAAACTGAGTCCTAAAGAAGCAGAACTTCTGCGCCTTTTTTGCAAATACATCAACGACGTAACACCCCGTTCGGAAGCGCTTACCAAAATCTGGCATGAAGACAATTACTTCACTGCCCGTTCGATGGACGTATTTGTTACCAAGCTGCGCAAATACCTTGTCAAAGACACGGGCATAGAGATTGTCAACATCCATGGCAACGGTTTTCAGTTGCTTGTGAAGGCGGCGAATCCGGTGTAACTTTACACCCATGGTTCAGCGATTTTTTGAAAAATACACAGGTTTTTTGCGCAGCCTGAAAGCTGTTTACGTCATCAACAACCTTTTCAACGCGCGCAAACTTGCGCCCAACAAAAGGCTGTACAAACAGTACCATCTCAGCAAAAGTATTTTTGCCCCGCTTGGAAGCAGCGATTTCGGAGGCGTACACCACCCCGACGTCCCCTGGATCGACCGTCAGGATGCTCTGGCAGCTTTACCTAAACATCCTGAATTCGCAACGTTTGCCCCTGAAGTTCAGGAACAAATGTTGCATTTCGTGCAAAATGGCTTCATGGTGGTTAAAGGGTTTTTCCCACAGGCCGATACCGATGCACTCAATGCTGAAGTAGACCTCCAGTTGAAAAGTGGCAAAGCAGGGTTCAATTACAGCGGGAGAAAAATTTTCAATTTTTTTGAACAAAGCGGACTGGCCGACCAAAGGTTTTTCAAAAATCCGGAACTCCTGCGTCTCTTGTCGTTCCTGCTTGGCAAACCTGTTATCCCTTTTCAAACGTTGAACTTTACCCACGGCAGCGAACAAAAAGCGCATTCCGATTCCATCCACATGACCACCGAGCCGCCGGGTTACCTCATCGCTACCTGGATCGCCCTCGAAGACTGTTCCATGGATAGCGGCGCTTTGATTTATTACCCCGGC
>Ga0105046_10010237_pt1 | contig 14618 bp, 13 predicted proteins | sample MAT03_FD_78385 | JGI IMG/M metagenome (GOLD analysis project Ga0105046, IMG submission 78385) | Freshwater microbial communities from Lake Fryxell liftoff mats and glacier meltwater in Antarctica - MAT-03 (megahit assembly) | ecosystem: Environmental > Aquatic > Freshwater > Ice > Liftoff... | reverse complement strand
CACGACAACGACGCGCACGACAACGACGCCCACGACAGGGACGCCCACGACAACGACGCCCACGACAGGGACGCCCTCCTCGCCGGGTGGGCGAAGTCGACGTTCACCGCTGCCGGCTTCGAGCGCGATGTGTATCGGTGTGGCACCGGCCCCGGCATCGTCATCGTCCACGAGATTCCTGGCATCACGCCGAAGGTGACCGCCTTCGCCAACGAGGTGGTGGCCGCCGGATTCACCGTCGTCATGCCATCGCTGGTCGGCACGCCGGGTCGCGACATCTCCAACGGCTATGTGATGCAGTCGATGGCGAAGGTCTGTGTCGCTCGCGAGTTCAGCACCATGGCGCTCAACCAGACGTCGCCCATCATCGGCTTTCTGCGTGCCCTGGCGCGCAACCTGCACAACGAGGTGGGCGGCCCGGGGGTTGGAGCGCTGGGTATGTGTTTCAGCGGCGGCTTCGCGCTGGGGATGATGATCGATGACATCATGGTCGCTCCGGTGCTCAGCCAGCCGTCGATGCCCTTCGTGTTCGGCATCGGCAAGAAGAAGGCGGCGCGATCTGCCGACCTGAACCTCTCGCCCGACGACGTGCTCACGGTGACGCGGCGCGCCGCCGAAGGCTGTCAGGTACTCGGCCTGCGCTACACCGATGATCCGTTGGTGGGCACCCGTTTCGAGACACTACGCACGCTGCTGGGCGACGCTTTCATCGCCGTCGAGCTGCCCAGCGCTACCAAGCGCGACCACTCGGTGCTCACCGAACAGCGCGACGAACCAAGCGTGCAGCGCGTCCTGGAGTTCTTCGCCGAAAAGCTGAAGCCCTAGCTCACGGTCTAGCTGTCGAGGCCGAGGGCGTCGTTGGCCAACTGTTTGGTGGTGGTGTAGTCGGCCTTGCCGTTGGGTGCTCGCGGCACCTGCGTGACGAACACGACGCGCTTGGGCGCCTTGAAGGCCGCGAGGTCGCCCTTGACGCCGGCGATCACCTCCGCCTCCGTGACGGTTGCACCCTCCAGCAGCGATGCAACAGCGGTGACGGACTGGCCGAACTTCTCGTCGGCGATACCGACGACCAAGCAGTCGACAATGCCCTTGACACGCTTCACCGACTCTTCGACTTCCTCGGGGAAGATTTTCTCGCCGCCGGAGTTGATGACCTGGCTGCCGCGACCGAGAAGGATCAGCGACCCGTCGGCGGCGACCATTGCCATGTCGCCGGGGAACGAGTAGCGAACGCCGTTGATGGTGCGGAAGGTGCGCGCCGACTTCTCTTCGTCCTTGAAGTAGCCGATCGGCACCAAACCGCCGGCCGCGACCATACCGACTTCCTCGCTACCGGGCGTGACTTCGACGCCGTCCTCCATGAACACCTTCGTGGTAGGGCTCTGGGTGAAGCGGGCAGTGGATGGCGGCATGCCCTTCATCGAAATGCTGTTGCCCATCGAGCCTTCCGACGAGCCGATGGCGTCGAGCAACATCACGTGCTCGATGCGGTCGAGGATCTGTTCCTTCACCTCAGCGGTCCACATGACCCCCGACGACACGATCATCCTCAGCTTCGCCAAGTCGTAGGCCGTGCCGGCGGCCACCGCCGTGTCGATGGCGCGGATGATGGGCTTGGAGAAGGCGTCGCCAACGATCGTCAGGTTGGTGACCTCTTCGGCCACGACGGTGCCCAACAGTTCGTCGGCGTCGAGCGAGCGGCTCTGCAGGGTGACGATGGTGGCACCACCGAGCTGTGGAATCATCGCGCCCAACCACATTCCGGTGCCGTGCATCAGCGGCGCACACGGCATCGAGATGAGGCCGGTGCCAGCCTCGATGACGCCCTTCACCAACGGTGCGACGTCGGCTGCTTCGCTAGGAGCGGCCAGCCCGAGTAGCGGAAAGCCCAGTGTGGCGAACGAGCGGGTGAGGCCGCCCATGTCGTACATCACGCCCTTGGGCATCCCGGTAGTGCCACCGGTGTACAGCATGTAGATGTCGTCTTCGCTGCGCGTGATGCGCGGCATCGCAGTGTGGCTGGCGATCACCTCTTCGTAACGGCGAGCTACCGGCACCTGACCCGCACCACCGTCGTCGACCTCGATCAGTAGCTTCAGCTCGGGCAGCCGTTCGCGGACGCGCTCGACACGGTCGCCCAGCGACGAGTGGAAGACGATGGCTTCGGCTTCAGCGTTGTCGAGCAGGTACCACAGCTCCTCGTCCATGTAGCGGTAGTTGATGTTGATCGGCACTCCGCGCATCTTGAACGCGCCGTAGTGCGCCTCGAGGTATTCGTTGCCGTTGTACAGGAAGAGCCCGATCTTCGAGTTTGGGCCCAGTCCTGCGGCGCCGAAGGCGGCAGCCATACGAGCGGCGCGATCGTCGTACTGTGCCCAGGTGAATCGCTTGTCGCCGTGAACGACGGCGGTGTGGTCGCCGATCGTGTCGGCGAGTGTTTCCCATACGGTGGCGAAGTGGAATTCCATTCGCCGATGGTAGCTAACCGAGTTCGTGGCCGTACATCGCACCCAGCGGATCGCTGATCAGTTCCAGCCGCTCGCCATCGGGACCGCGGAAGTACAGCGACGAGCCGTCCACATGAGCGCACTCCACTCCCGCTGCTTCCAACCGCTGCTTGGCCGCCTCCCATTGCGCACGATCGATGGAGATCGCGAGGTGATGATGGCCGCCGAGCACCTCCATATATGGCCCGAGGTCCAGCCCGGGAAGATCGAAGAACGCGAGCGCGTTACCATGGCCGATGTCGAAGAAGAAGTGCGTGCTGCCCTCGTAGTCGCGATTCTCGAACATTTCGATCAGTGGGAAGCCGAGCAGACCGTCGTAGAAGTCGATGGTGTGTTCCACGTCGCTGCTGAGCAGCGCCACGTGATGAACACCGCGGGCGGTCGACGCCGGTCGTTCCGCCCGCGGCTTGAGGTGCCGCTCGGTGAGTTCGGCGCGGCGCGTAGTCAGTGCGGTGCGTTGTTCGCTGTCTATGTCGTGGCCCATACCGACAGTTCAGCACCTTCTGCCCCGGCGATGAACATCAGCGCCCCGGAATCTGTCAGGCGAACTGCGTCGCCCGTGGCGAGTTCACCGGCGTCGTCCAGCGATCCGCTACCGACGGCAACGAACAGGTGGACGTGAGGCGCCAACGGGATGGTGACCGCCTCGTCCGGCTGCAAGCGTCCGCCCCACAGCACGGCGTCGCGCTGGTGCACCTTGATGGCGCCCGCGTGGCCTTGGCCACTCGCGATAGGGACCAACCCACCGCCGCTCAGGGCCTCGTTCAGATCGAGCTGTTCGTAGCCGGGCTCGATGCCGGCCGTGTCCGGGGGAACCCACATCTGCAGGAAGTGCACGGGCTCATCGGGGCTGGCATTGAACTCGCTGTGGCGAATGCCTGAACCGGCGCTCATTCGTTGGGCAAGGCCCGGATACAGAATGCCGTGGTTGCCTTCGCTGTCCTTGTGCTCCAGGCGTCCGGAGAGCACCCACGTGACGATCTCCATGTCGCGGTGGCCGTGGGTGCCAAAGCCTTGGCCAGCGGCGACGACGTCGTCATTGTTGACCAGGAGGAGGCCGTGGCCTTCGTGGTCAGGGGAGTAGTGAGGGCCGAAGTTGAACGAGTGCTGCGAGTGCAACCAGCCGGCATCTGTGAGGAAGCGGTCGGCGGCTCGCTGAACGGTGAAGGTTGTCATGATCGTGACAATATAGTTGTGCACGCAACTATTCCGCATCGGACAGCTGGCGTGTTCTACGAGTTGGTCGCCGCGTTCAGCCTGTCGGAACGACGATGCCGCGAGGGCGGGCGACGTCGACGACGGCTGCCCACTCGACGTCCGTGTCGTAGCCCAGTGCCCAAAAGACCACGCCGCCGATGCGTTGCTCGCGGGCCACGTCAACTCGGTCGCGCACGCCTGCGGCGTCCATGAAGTGCACCTTGCGCGTCTGCACGCAGCTGTTGATCCCGTCGCTGCTCTCGCGCTGGTAGGTGAAGGTGGACTCCTTGGTGCCCTCGTCACGAATGGGCGTCGCGCCGTATTGCACCAGCAACGCAGCGACCTCGCGCAGGTTCGGGTCCACCTTGCCAGGTGCATCGGCAGGGCAGGTGCCCGTGGTGCCGATCACCCAGTTGCGGCCGTAGAGCGGGATGCCGAGGACGATCTTGCTGTCGTCGTCCACCGCCTTCTTCGCCGCCGTCACCGTGCTGCGCACCCACGCGAGCGGGGCAATGGGTCCGGGTCGGTCGGTCGAATAGTCGTAGGCCATGATGCGAATGCGGTCGACGTGTTCACCGATGGCGGCGTAGTCGTATACCCAGTAGCCGCTGTCGGCGGTGCGCTCGGTGTCGTAGATGGGTGGGATGCTGACGGTGAGCACCTTGCCGATGAAGTGCAGGGCGGTGGACAGTTCGTCGATGAACGCAACCCAGTTCGGCCGTGTTGCCTCCCAAGTCTCTCTGCCATCGGCAAAGGCGAACTGTTCGTAGTCGATGTCGATGCCATCGAAGTCGTTCTGCTGAGCAAGGGAAGTGATCGCGATGACGTGCGCGGCGCGCTGGGTCGGGTCGGCCAACACAGCAGCCATTCCGCCCGCTGGCATGCCGTCGGTGATGGCGGGGATGACCTTGACACCCTGCTGGCGAATGGTGTCGATGAGCACGGTCAGCTCCTCGGAGCTGCCGGGAAAGTTGATGTCGGTGGCGCCCGTGGAGGAGTACCCGAACGGCGAGACTTCGTGCAGGTTGTTGCCGTACGCGCCGATTGTCGCAGTGGCCTCCGGCATCACCCAGTACGGAGCCCAACCGCTGATGGGTATGTCCTTCAGTGGCGGGGCGGCAGTGGTGTTACGACCGACCATGGCAACGCCGGCACCCAGCGCGCCGACCACCAGCAGGCCGACCAGTGGTCGCAGGCGCGACTTGCGGCGTCGAGCGTTGGTGGCCTTGGCGCCGATGCCGAGATGGGTGCCATCGAGCTCGTTGAGCGAGCGGACGACCGTGTAGCCGCGGCCGTCGGGAATGTCGAGAACGTTGGGAATCGCGAACGTGCGACACCCGGCCGCGACCGCGCTGGCGACACCGGTCGGTGAGTCCTCGATGGCCACGCAGTCCTTGGCGCGGACGCCCAGTCGATTGGCGGCGGTCAGGTAGGGCTCGGGGTGCGGCTTGCCATTGGTAACTTCATCGCCGGTGATGACGACGTCGAAGGTGCCGGGTGGCAGCGTCTTGACGATCGCGTCGGCGAAGCGAGCCCAGCTCATGGTGACCAGCGCGCACGGAATGCCGGCCTTGCGCAGGGCAAGAAGCGTGTCGCGCGCGCCGGGCCGCCACGGCACCCTTCGTCGCACTCGGGCGATGACCCCGTCGAGTAGTCGGTTGATGATGTCGTCGATCGGCAGGTCGACGCTGCCCTGCTCGCGAAGGATTGCGGCCGACACGCGCAGGTCGTTGCCGACCATCGCATGCGCCTTCTCTTGGTCCCAGTGGCCTCCGAATTCGGCGACCAGCTCGTACTCGCACTCGATCCAGTACGGCTCGGTGTCGACGATGGTGCCGTCCATGTCCCACAGCACGGCCGCCGGGCGCGCCACGGCGCGGGGTTTCTTCGTGGCAGCGCTCATCTCGCGCCCGACCTTAGTTGGCGGCCCCATGAAGGAGTGGGCAGTGCGACGTCAGAGCGCGAGCGCGACCCGGCGTGCTTCGAGAATGGCCTCGTGGATGGTGCGCGGGGCGACGCAGTCACCGGCTTGGGCCAGTGCGCCGGCGATCGGCTCGGTGGGCAGGCGGAAGCCGCAATCGACCAGGCCCGCGCAGGGCACGATTCGACGGTCGCCACTGAACCGATCCTCCAGTTCGATCTCACTTGCGCGCACGGCGCGCAGCAGGCTGCGACGCTCGATCGTGGCGCCTTGTCGCTGCAGGCGAACGTTTGCGGGGGCCAGGTCGCCAGTGCGGGACAGCTCGTTGCCGGCGATCTGGTCCTGTGTGATCAGGATTGCGCGCGTGCCCAGCGTCTCCGCGAGGGCGACAGCAATTGGGCCACCGATGGGGTCGAAGAGCGCGATCTGCCCTTCGGGAAGTGCCGCGCCGCGATGCACGTCGAGGACATCGATGACGACTGCACCCTCCTCGATCTCGTAGGACCGCGTGCCCGGCATCCCGCCAGTGCATTGCACGACGGCTTCACCCGCGACCGTGACCAGCTCTGTGACCCCCAGCTGGACGCACACGCCTGCGGCTTCGCACTCCTCGATGAGCCACTGCACCAGCGGGCGAGCCGGCCCGGCAGCGGCTGCAATTCCGCCGAGGTGATCGGCCTGCTCGATCAGTCGCACGCGATGGCCGCGTGCAGCCGCGACTCGCGCGGTCTCCATTCCGGCCACACCACCGCCGACGACCACGACATCGCGCGGTTGCGCGGTCGGGGCGTACCAATCCGGGTCCTCGGTTTCGCGGCCGCTGGTCGGCTCGCCGACGCAAGTGACGATGGGGCTGCGTGCGTCGCGCACCTGGCACGTCTGGTTGCAACGAATGCATGGGCGCACGGTGGACGCAGCGTCGGCCGCCAGCTTGTTGACCAGGTCGGGGTCGGCGATCTGCGCTCGGGTCATCTCGACGCCGTCGCACACGCCATCGTCGATCGCCCATTCGGCCTGGCCCCACTCCACCACCGAACCCTGCAGGAAGACGGGGGTGTCACCCACCGCGGCATGCACGCCGCGACAGACGCCGATGTTGAAGCCGGTGGGCTCGTGAAAGTCGGGTCGAGTCTTCTCCGCTGAGTAGATGGAACCACGAACGACCACGAGGTAATCGAGGGTGTCGCTGAGCGCGGCAGCGATCTCCGTGGCGGCCTCGGGTGTGATGCCCGCCCACGGTGCCAACTCGTCGCATGAGAGCCTGAGCCCAACGATCGCGGAACCAGCGGCGGCGCGCACGGCGGCAATCGCCTCGCGGGCGAACAGCAGGCGGTCATGGCCCCACACGTCGTCGCGTTGATTGGTCAGGCCGGACATGAACTGACGCACCAGGCTGTGCTGGCCAGCATTGATCTCCACGCCGTCACACCCTGCGGTGACAGCCGTTGCCGTCGCTGCGCCGAACCCGGTGACAACGCTCGCGATGTCGGCGGCCTCCATCCACTTGGGAACCTCTCGCGAGTTGACGTCTGGCATGCGCGACGGCGCCCACAGCTCGCGCTGGTTGTAGGCGCTGCTGCCCTGACCGCCAGCGTGGTCCAGCGCCGCGATGACCAGCGACCCGTGGGCATGGCATGCCGTCGCAATAGCTGCCCAGCCAGCCGCGCACGACGCGGCGAGTGGTGCGCGCTCATAGGGCCAATCGCTCTCGTGCACACTGGCACCTTCGGTAACGATCACGCCGCACCCACCTTGTGCGCGCCGCTGGTAATAGGCGGTGTGGCGCAATGTGAACGAGCGGTGTTCGTCGGCCAGGTTGGTGACGTGCGGCCCGAACATCACTCGGTTGCGGGCGGTGAGGGCGCCGAGTGTGATCGGCTGCAGAAGCTGCATGATCAGTTGCGGACCAACCGCAGCACAGCGGGGATGTTCTCGAACTGCCCGCCGACCTTGCCGCCGTTGGCGCGAAACTCGGAAGTGAGAACCCGGTTGAAGTCGTTCATGTCGGCCATCTTGACGACGCTACCCGCCACTCATTCGCTATGAGATGCCGATAATTCGCTGCCGCCCAGCAACCGCTGAATGTTGTCGAGGTGACGCATCAGCACCAATGCGCCGAGCGCTGCCGCGGTGGCGACTTCCCACCCCGGGCCGCCCATCAGCGCAACGCCGAGCGGAAAGCCAACGGTGAGCATCAGCGAGGCAAGCGAGGCCTTGCCAGTGGTCTTGCGAATGGCGACCCAGCCGATGGTGAGGATGGCGAAGAGCAACGGCTGCAGCACCAACGTGGCTCCACCGAGCGTCGCGACACCCTTGCCGCCCTTGAAGCGTCGGGTGATGGGGTACATGTGGCCAACGGTGGCGGCGGCAACCATCGCATATGCAAGAGGTGATGGCCGGTGGGTGAACAGCAGCGCAGCTGCGGCCGGAATGGCGCCTTTGAGACCGTCTAGGACGAATACGGCCACACCCCACTTGGTGCCCATCGTACGCGCAATATTGGAGGCACCAGGGTTACCCGAGCCGACCTTCTGAATGTCGATGCCTTTGCTGCGGGCCACCATCACCGCACTCGGGAACGTGCCCAGCAGGTAGGCAGGGACGATGAGCAACCAGACCATCGCCACTCCCTCCGCTCAGCGCCCCAACGGCCGTTGCAACTGTACGCGCCAATCCCGCGCGAGCCAGCGCTCTCGCCTCACGCAGTGCCTCTGGTTTGGCACCCTCCTCCGCCCAAGGGCGAGTAACCGTGTCGAACGCTGCCGGTCTACCCGCCCATGGGTGGCGAAAGGTGCCAAGAGCGGGAAGGTGCCGGGGGTGAGTCGGTTTGCATGCGTTGGGTAGCGCGCACCCCAGGCCAACTCACACACTCGCAGGGTTTAGCGGTGGGACTGCAGCCAGGTCACGATGTCGGCGGTGACCTCATTGCGGTTGGTTTCGTTGAGTAGTTCGTGTCGGGCGTCTTCGTACACCTTGCACTCCACTTCAATGCCCTTGGCCGCCAGCGCTGTCGCCAGCGCTGTTGCGTGGGCGCCCATGGCAGCGGCCGGGTCGTGATCGCCGGCGATCACGAACACCGGGCAGGAGATTGCAGAGAGGTTGTCGGCTGCCGGACCGACGACATCGAACAGATCGATGAGGTACCCGAACGTCAGCGGATTCCCGTCGCCGCAGAACGGGTCGGCGACGTAGCGATCGACCTCATCGTTGTCGCGGCTCAGCCAGTCGAACGGGGTGCGGGCCGGCTCGAACACAGCGTTGTTGGCGGCCAGCAGATCGCCCGCTGGGAGTTCGCGCATGCCAGCGTCGGCGAAACCCTGCAGCAGTGCACCGGTCCCGGCGACCTCGTTGACATCTGCCGCCATGCCACACAGCACGCCGCCGGCGAGGCCTTCAGAATGTTGGGTGAGGTAGGTGAGCCCGATGAGAGAACCCATCGAATGGCCGAAGAAGAACACCGGCGTCCCGTCCGCAACCTTCGCCACTGCGGCAGCGCGCAGTTCGTGTAGGTCGTCGATGACCGCCTGCCCACCGCCTGGCCCTATGAGCCCCGGGCCAGTTGCGCTCCCGGTGTGGCCGTGGCCACGATGGTCGATTGCGATTGCAGCGAAGCCGGCCACATTGAGTGCGGTGGCGAATCGGGCGTAGCGCCCCGAGTGCTCGGAGGCGCCATGGGCAATGATCACAAGCCCAGCAGGCGAATCGATCGGCCACGACCGATTGAACACCTCGACGCCGTATGAATCAACCATCGTCTGCTCGTCCATGTGACGCTTCTTTCCTCGTGAACTTGCGGATCAGAGCAGGACTGGGACGCGGGTCGGTTTGGTGTGGTCCATCGCCGGGCGTGGCTTGAGCGAGACGGCGACCGGCTGCGCGGCCAGCTCAGCGAGCGCAACTTCGCCTTCGCCAATGACGCACTCCGGGTCCGGGCCGTCGAGTGGCAAACCGGTGAAGAACTTGGCGGCCATGCAGCCGCCCTGGCAGGCATCGAACGCACCGCAGCTGGCGCACGCGCCGGCGGATTGCGGTTCGCGTAGCGACGTGAACAGATCGCTCTGCTTCCACACCTTGGCAAAGCCGCCTTCTTCGCGTACGTTGCCGGCACGAAACTCGTCGTGAATCACGAACGGGCAGGCGTAGACGTCGCCGATGGGGTCGATGAGGCACACCACGCGACCCGCACCGCACATGTTGAGACCAGGTAGCGCCGGTCCAAGTGCATTGAGGTGGAAGAACGAGTCGCCGGTGAGCACGTTGTCGCCGTTCGCCATCAGCCAGTCGTAGATCTCGCGCTGCTGTGCGTTGGTCGGGTGCAGATTGTCCCAGCTGTCCACGCCGCGGCCACTGGGGCGCAGGCGGGTGACGCGCAATTGGGCTCCGTAGCCATCGGCGAGGGCCTTGAACTCGTCGAGCTGCGGCACGTTGTGGCGGGTGACGACGACGCTGATCTTGAACGGGCCGAAGTTGGCGGCGGCCAGGTTGTCCATCGCTCGGCGGGCCATGTCGAAACTACCCGCACCGCGCACCGCGTCGTTGGTAGCTGCATCCACACCGTCAAGGCTGATCTGGATGTCGAGGTACTCCATCGCTGCGAGGCGGCGGGCCTTCTCGGCATCGATGAACGCGCCGTTGGTGGAGAACTTGACGCCGATACCGCTGGCCACCGAATACTCGACGAGCTCGAAGAAATCGCGGCGGACCATCGGCTCGCCGCCACCGATGTTGATGTAGAAAACCTGCAGATCGCGCAGTTCGTCGAGCACCCGCTTCGCCTCGGTGGTCGACAGCTCACGGTCGTCGCGCTGGCCTGACGATGACAGGCAGTGAATGCACTGCAGGTTGCACGCGTAGGTCAGCTCCCACGTCAGGCAGATGGGCGCATCCAGCCCGGTCTTCAATTGCGATACCAGCGACTCGACGCTCACGAATGATCTGCTTCCTGGGTGGTGCGGACAACCACGACCTGTGATTCCTGTAGCGACTGAAATGCCGTAACGAACGAAGGCCAGCGAGCCTCGGCCACGCCACACGCGGTGAGTGCGCCGGCAAAGCTGTCGTGAACGTTCAGTGCAAGCGCCACCGCAACCATGTCCGGGTGCTTGAGAAAGACCAACCGCCGATTGCCGTAGTGATACGCCAGCGCACCGAACGGCTCGGGGCGCAACGCCACCTGCGGATGCAGTGCCAGCGCGACCCCTAACAGCGGGTGGGCGATCAGGTCAGTAGACACCGCACATGCCGTCGATGGAGATCTCTTCCACCAATAGCTCTTCGATCAGATCGGCCGGTTCCTCGATGGCCTCGGCGGTGGTGGCGATGTCGTCGTTCTCCATGGCGGGGAGCGTATCGCGTGTCGCCCGACAGCGACAGGTGGCCGCGCGGTGGGGATCGGGCGGCGAGGTAGCGTGGCTGGCCCTGTGAGCGCTGACCTGTTTCCCGAGTTACCCGCCGAGGTAGCGCAGCTGGCGGTCGCTCGCGCCTGTCGTGACGAGATGATTCGACGCTTCCAGCAACTGGACCCGGATGCGTCGGCCGACGAGATCACCAAGGAGTACATCGAGGTGACCGTGGCCGAGGCGCTGGAGGATCTCCACACCCCCGGCGCCGGCGAGTTCTTCGGTCGCATCACCGACGAGTCGCAGGAGCGTTGGTACATCGGCCGACGGCACATCGAGAACGATGAGCACGATCCCGTCGTGGTGGATTGGCGGGCACCGATTGCGGCGCCCTTCTATCGCGCGACTCATGCCGACCCGTTCGGCCTGGCCCACCGTCGACGGTTCACGCTGGCCGCGGTTCACGACGGCCCCAATGAGCTGACCGCCTATCTCGACGAGCAACTGGACGACCCCGATCACGAGGCGGCGGGTTCGGGCATCCCCGACCCGGTTCTGGCGGAGATTGGCGCCGCACGCACCGGTGCCATGCGCGAGATCGTGGCCACCATTCAAGCCGAGCAGGACATGGTCATCCGTGCCCCGCTGGAGCAATGCCTCGTGGTGCAGGGCGGCCCGGGTACTGGCAAGACGGCCGTTGGCCTGCACCGCGCAGCGTTCCTGCTGTTCGAGCACCGCCGCCGGCTGGTTCGTGATGGCGTGCTGGTGGTTGGCCCCAACAGGGTTTTCCTCGACTACATCGGCAACGTGCTGCCGTCGTTGGGTGAGCGCAGCGTGCAGCAGCGCACTGCACTGGAACTGTGCGTGCCGAAGGTGGAGATCACGGGTGAGGACGACCGCGAGACCCGTCGTACAAAGGGGGGCGCGGAGATGCTCTCCGAGTTGGAAGCGGCGACGCTGAGCCGTATCACGGTGCCCGAGGAAGACCTTCGCGTTCCGATGGGCTCGCGCACCATCACCGTCGGGCGCGACGAGTTCGCCGGCTGGCTACAGCAGGCGATGGCCGCGAATGCGCCGGTCAACAAGCGCCGCGACTCGATGAAGGGCATCGTCCAGCGCGACATGATGCGCCGCTTCGACCGCGACGACGTGTGGGCCAAGGCTCCGGCACTGCGCGCTGCCATCGCGAAAGCGTGGCCCACGCAACTGCCGATCAAACTCGTCGATCAACTGCTGCCCGGGCTGCGCGGCAAGAAGCGGCAGTGGACGGTGGCCGACCAGTACCTGATCGACGAAGCCAACTCGCTGCTCAACGGCACGCCGTTCACCTTCGGACATGTGGTGGTCGACGAGGCGCAGGACCACAGCGCCGTCGCCTTGCGCTGCATCGGGCGGCGTAGCCCCGCCGGCTCGCTGACCATTCTCGGCGACCTCGCCCAGTCGACGACGCCTGCCGGCCAACGCGACTGGGAGGAGGCCCTCGGGCACCTGCGCGCGGCTGCGTCGGAGGTCGCGCATCTCACCATCGGCTATCGCGTGCCGGCGCCGATCCTGGACGTGGCCAACCGGCTACTTCCATTCACCGAGGTCACTACGCAGGCCAGCCGCAGCGTGCGCGCCGACGGGGTTGCGCCGTCGGTTCGGCAGGTGCCGACCGCGGAGCTGGCCGATGCGGTAGCCGACGAGGTCCGGGCGGTGCGCCATCGCCATCACAACACTGGTGTGGTCGCGCCGGTGGAGCTACACCCTGAGCTGTTCGCAGCCTTCGAACGCATTGGCCTACACGGGACGGACCGTGTGCACGACCTTTCCGCCAACGACGTGCCCGTCTTCCACGCCGAAGCGGTGAAGGGCCTCGAGTTCGACGGCGTGATCGTGGTCAACCCACACCAGATCTTCGACGGTTCCTCGCTCGGAGCGCGGCTGCTGTATGTCGCCATGACTCGTGCGGTGCAGGTATTGCACCTGGTCACCGACGCTGCGCTGCCCGCCGAGATCGCATAGCTATCGCCTGGGCACCGGCCGCATGGCGCCGCCGACGCACTGCGATGTATGGTGCGGCGAAGACGTCGACTCATATATCTGGGGGCAATTCTTGAAGACCAAGGCCGCAATTCTTCGTGCACGCAACACACCGTGGAGCGTCGAGGAGATCGAACTCGATCCGCCCAAGGCCGGTGAGGTGCTGGTGAAGATCATCGCCAGCGGCATGTGTCACAGCGACGAGCATCTGGTGACGGGCGATCTTGCCGGTGCCACCCCCGAGCCGCCGCTGATCGGTGGCCACGAAGGTGCCGGCATCGTTCTGGAAGTTGGCAGTGGCGTGTTCAGCGTTGCACCCGGAGACCACGTGGTGTTCGGTTTCGTTCCCGCCTGTGGCCGTTGCCCCAGCTGTGCTGGTGGCCATAGCAACCTGTGCGACATGAACACGGTCACCGCTACCGGCTTGCAGCTCAGCGATGGCACCGCTCGCCACCACAGCTCCACCGGCGAGGACCTGCTGCTCGGCATCGGCGCGCTGGGCACCTTCGCCCACCACACCGTGGTGCACGAGGCCAGCTGCATCAAGATCGAAAAGGACCTACCGCTCGACAAGGCGTGCTTGCTGGGTTGTGGTGTCGTCACCGGGTGGGGTTCCGCCGTGTACGCCGCCGAAGTGCAGCCGGGCGACACGGTTGCGGTCGTTGGTGTCGGCGGCATCGGCTCGAACGCCGTGCAGGGCGCCAAGCTCGCCGGCGCCCGAGTGGTGGCCGCGATCGACCCGATCGAGTTCAAGCGTGAAAAGGCGATGGAGTTCGGCGCCACCCACGCCTATGCCTCCATCGCCGACGCACTCGGTGCGATGGGCGAGACCACCTGGGACCGCGGCTTCGACAAGGTCATCATGTGCTGCGGCGTCGGCAACGGCGACGTGCTGGGCGAGGCATTCTGGCTGGGTGGCAAGCGCAGCAAGATCGTCGTCACCAACATTCACCCGGTTGGCGAGACGAGCATCGCAATCCCCGCCGTGTTCCTGACGGTGTTCGAGAAGCAGCTGATTGGCTCGCTGTTCGGCTCGGGCAACCCGCGCAAGGACATCCCCAAGCTGCTCGAGCTCTACACCCAGGGCCTGCTCGACCTCGACGGTCTGGTCACCAAGACCTACCCGATCGAGGGCATCAACGAGGGCTATGCCGACATGAACAGCGGCAAGAACATTCGTGGCGTGCTCGTCTTCGAGCACACTGACTGAGCGTTCAGCTCGGTGAGCGCAGGGTTCCGTCGTGAAGTGTCGCGCCGCGGTGTTGCGCGGATATGAGCAGGTGATCATGTATGACTGAGACACTTCTCCATCGAGTGTTGGGTCGTGTCGTCGGGCGCGCACGCGAGATCGAGCTGACGGTTGCGGCGCTGGCCGCCGACCGTCACGTGCTGCTGGAAGGCCCGCCAGGGACCGGTAAGAGCACGCTGTTGCGCGCCGTCGCCGACGAGCTGGGCCTCGGTTTCGAGTTCGTGGAGGGCAACGCCGAGCTGACGCCGGCGCGGTTGATTGGTCACTTCGACCCGGCCCGTGTTCTCACCGACGGCTACGACCCGGCGGTGTTCGTCGATGGTCCGCTGGTCAACGCCATGCGCGACGGCTCGCTGCTCTATGTCGAAGAGATCAACCGCATT
>Ga0105046_10010236_pt1 | contig 14618 bp, 14 predicted proteins | sample MAT03_FD_78385 | JGI IMG/M metagenome (GOLD analysis project Ga0105046, IMG submission 78385) | Freshwater microbial communities from Lake Fryxell liftoff mats and glacier meltwater in Antarctica - MAT-03 (megahit assembly) | ecosystem: Environmental > Aquatic > Freshwater > Ice > Liftoff... | reverse complement strand
ATTTGAGTAAAGCTCAAATTAGCAAATTAATAAGTATTGGTGAAACATCAGCTGAATTATTTATTCATCGTCGAAATAAATTGATAAGTTTAAATGGTCCATTGCCTCGAAATTTATTTATTCCAAATGATTCATTAAAATATAGAAATTTAACTAATTTATCTAACAATTTGCTAACTTATTGCCCTATTTTTCAAACTAATCCTGATAATTTTTGTTTAAATCATGTTTCTGTTAAAACAGACCTTTAAATTAATCTAAATATTATTTAGATTAATTTAATTATTTATTTACCATCTCTTATTATAATTTCGGTTTCCACCTGCACATTCGTCACAGTCACATTGATCATCATTACTATATTTAGGCTTATTATATTTATCATCCTTTCCATCTATCGTACACTGAGGTGTGCATGCAAAATCTAATGCAAAATCAAATTCACATTTGGGTGTAGATTGTTGACTGTATTTAACAGTAGGACATACATCGAATGCTAATGATGCTTTATAATGACAACAAGTTTTATTGCAATCTATGACTGTCTCACCACATTTTTTTAAATCAACGCATTGAGGTTTGACTTCAAACATAATATCAATATCAAAATCACAATTTGGTTTACTTTTCTGAACACATCTAATGTTTGGTTTACATCCAATATCTAATCCAATTTCTCTTCCGCAACTGGTGATGCATTTATTATCAGGTTCACAATTATAATTAGGCATTTACTTTATTTTCAAAAAAAATTTTTTTTTAGAAATATTTGAAAATTTTTTTTGGTGTTTTAATTGTAAAAAATGTTTTATTTAAAAATTAATTATTATAAGAATATATATCAACAAGAGTATAATTTCCCAGATATTGGTGTAGTATTAATTGATGGATTATCCGGTGCTGGAAAATCAACTATATTAGATGCATTTTTATTTTTATTTCATAATACTAAAAATTATTCTAATAAAAATTATTCTACTCATACCACTCTTGTTGAATGCATATTCCCAGATAGTCTATTGATTAGACGAACTAAAAAACCAAATAGTTTAACCATCATTACTCCTGAATATACTCTGATAGATAATCAAGCTCAACAATATATTAATCAAACATATAATAATATAAATTTATGGATTTCTGGGTCGTATCTTCAACAAGGATCTGGTAATTTATTTTTAAATGGATCATCTACCGATAAATTATCTGTCCTTCAAGAATTATCTGTTTATCAGAATTATCAAAAATTTTATGATCATACTTCTAAATTACTGTCAGATCATCATCAATTACTCATTAAACTTAAATCTAAATTTGACGCTAATAATGAATTGTATCAACGACATCTTGCCAATTTACCCAGTACTGATAACTTATTGGATTATTCTATTTTATTCAATAAATATAATATAACGTCAATTGAACAATTACATATTGTTCTTCAATCAAAATATCAACAGAAAATTAATCAATTAAATCATAAAATTTTAACAGAATCTACACTTCATCAAATTACAGTACTCAATTTTTCAAGACGAACTCAATTGACTAATGAAATACAATTGTATAATTTTGATAAGTTAGTTGATCCAACTAACCAATTAAATGAAATTAATATAAATATTGATCAATGTACTAGAAATATAATAATATTGGAAGAATCTAAAAAATATAATAATTTAACAATACTAAAATCGGAATATATTTGTAAATTAAATAGTATTCCAGATGTGTGTACTGAATATAGCATCGACCAATTAAGGGATATTGAAAAAAAAAATAAATTAATTCCTGAACTAAAATTAAAATTAAAATTATATCAAGAAGCGATCCAGTGGGTTAAATGGAATACATTAAAAAAATATCAATTAAAATATAAATTATTGAATTATTATAATTATTCCAGAAAAAAATATATCAAAGATATTTTAGGTGAATATGTTGATGAATCAATTTTATATCAAAAAATATCACAATTAACTCTTCAAATATCGGGAAATCATCTAATATGTCCGTCATGTCAGAGTCATCTAATACTACATAATAATGTGTTAAGTTTATCAATATCGCCTCCAATTCAAGAATTAAAATATTCATTAAATATTATTAATTCATATCGTCCATTATTGAATGAATATCATAAAATTCCAATATCTACTACTATGACTGAGAAATCACCAGATTATTTTAAATCTGAACTTAATAAATTAAGTGAATATTCTGATGATTTAGAAACTATTAATATCCAAATAAATAGATTAATTAAGGACGAAATTGGTGAGACGGTGGAAGTAGTTGACAATGAATATGTCGACTGGACAGAAGATAAGTTGACTGTCCAAATTAATAATGTGATAGTATTAATTGATAAATATTCAATAAATATAAAGGTAGATTATGAAATGGAAATGAGTAAATATAATAACATGATGGACAGAAAAAGATTAATAGGAGAAATTTCAAAAGTAACAGTAGAGTTGGCAGGATTATCTAATCAATCATCAGATCAAAATTTAATATATTTAATAGACAAACTTAAAAATTTAAAAGAAACACAAGATAAATTGATAGATCAAATGAATAATTATATGGTAATTAAATCAAAATATTTGGATAAGATGGAAGAATTAAAATTAATATCAACAGATATTCCTAATGAAACTAAATTAAATCAATTAACTCAAAAATTACATAAAACTCAAAAATTATGGAATGATAAACAATATGAATTATCTATTCAAAAACAACTTCATTATGTTAATCAATTAAATGGTATATGTACTAAATTATATGATGAATATAACTATAATCAAAATATATATAATCAATTAAATAAAATAAAATCAGTGTTGATTAATAGTGAATATATTATATTATCAAATATATGTGATCAAATAAATATTCAAATAAATAATATTTTAAGTTTGTTATTTCAAGAACCAATATCAATTATGTTTCAAACACTCAAGTATGTTAAAAGTAGTCAAAAAATTAAACCAGAAATTAATTATGAAATTTTATATAAAGGAATATTATTCCATCATATTAATGATTTATCAGGAGGAGAAAAATCTCGAATTAATTTAGCATTAACTTTAGTGTTCAGTCAATTTTTAAAAAATCCATTCATCTGTATTGATGAATCTTTGTCCACGTTAGATATTGATACTAAACAAATAGCAATTGATACAATTAAACAATTGTGTCAACATAAATTAATTATTATTGTTGATCATAATGCTTCTGAATCTTGGTATGATCAATGCATCAATGTATCATAAATGTTGATTTAATATATTGGATGAAATATGGTTTTGACATATATCTAAAAGGGCGGTATATTTAATTCTAGTTTCATATAATAAATTTTTAAGATTTTGATTTTCAGTGATATATTTTTCATTTAGAGTAAGAATATCATTATATTGTTTATGAATATCAGGGGATATAGTTTTTTTTATATCATCTATTTCTTTTTTTAAATCGGATAATTCTAATTTTTGAATTTCTAATTTTGGTTTAGTAATTTTTTTGTAATATTCTTGATTATATATTTTTTTTGATAATTCTTTTTGTTTATATTTTTCAATATCTGTCATTTTTTAAGAATATTTTTAATTTTAAGAACTTTTTAAAATCTTATAAGAACTTTTTTAAGATTTTAAAAAGTTCTTATAAGATTTTAAAAGAATTGAATAAAATTTAAAAAATGATAAAATGAAATGGCATTTAGAATACCAATAACGTCATTAAGCACATATCAACAGAATCAAATAATCAAGGATTTAACATTTCATCAAAAAAACGTGAATAAGAAATATGCGCAAAAACCGAAAAAAATAGTATTTTATTCGAGTGAAGACAATGATATATTATTACCAATGTATTATGCGTCAAAATTATTCAAAATACCAGTAATAAATAAAATGAATAAATATCCAGAAATACCAGTATTCAAGTTTATTGGGAAATTAAGGGATTATCAGGAGGAGATAGTTAATTCAGCAATATTATTATTTAAAAAAAATGGTGGAGTTTTTTTAAATGTGTTTTGTGCGTTTGGAAAAACAGTAGTTGGATCATATTTTAGTGCAATGATAAACAAACAACATAAATTTATGACACTAATATTATATCCAAGAGTCATGATTGGGAAATCATGGATTGGGACATATAAAAAATTCACAGATGCGAAAATTCATGTTGTTGGTGAATATTTAGAGTATGATAAAGATACTCAAATAATTTTATGTATGAATAAACGAGTTTTGGATATACCAAAAAGTATTAGGAAAAAAATTGGATTATTAATCATAGATGAAGCAGATATGTTTTGTACAAATGGAAACGTAGCTGGTATTTTAAGTGTTGAACCGATGTATATTGTGATATTAACAGCAACATATGAGAGAGATGATGGATTTCATGTAATGTTGGATCAGTTAGTGGGAACCGAAAAAATAACAAAAATATCAAATAAACCATTTTTTATATTAAAATTAGAAACAAAATTTTGGGTAGAACCAGATCAAGGAAAACATGATATAATTTGGAATTCTGTAATTGAAAAATTAGATAATATTGAAGAACGTAATAAATTAATTATTGATATTGTCTTGAATAATCTAGATCAGAAAATTTTAATTTTAACTAAACATAAACTTCACGCTATTAATTTATATACTAAATTAAAACCTTTATTGAATGAACATATGTTAGGAATATCATTAATTATTGGAAACATAAATGAATATGTTGATGGACAAGTAATTATAGGAACATTCTCCAAAATTGGTGTTGGATTTGATGAATCAGAAACATGTATTGATTGGAAAGGTATCCGTTTGAATATGTTAATTTTAGCATCAACTACTAGAAAAATTGAACAATTCGCTGGACGAGTTTTACGATCAGATGTTCCTGTAATTATTGATATTGTTGATAATATGTCATATATGCAAAATCATTGGAAATTAAGATCTAAATATTATCTCCCTAGAAATGGATTCACCTATAAAATTAAAAAAAAAATTATTTGGAAAAATTTATTACCTAGATTATTATCTACTTATAAAACTGATACACCCATCCAAACCCCCGATTTTTTACATTCTCACAATTCAATCTCTTCATATTTATTCAATAAATCTACTTTACATCTCCCCCCACCCATTCCAGAGATCACTTCATCTACATCACATCTCCATCCACCCATTCTAGATATCACTTCATCTACTTTACATCTCCCCCCACCCATTCCAGAGATCACTTCATCTACATCACATCTCCATCCATTTATTCTAGATATCACTTCATCTACTTTACATCTCCCCCCACCCATTCCAGAGATCACTTCATCTACATCACATCTCCCTCCACCCATTTTAGATATCACTTCATCTACTTTACATCTCCCCCCACCCATTCCAGAGATCACTTCATCTACATCACATCTCCATCCACCCATTCTAGATATCACTTCATCTACTTTACATTTTCAGCATCCTATTCTAAATATCAATTCATCTACTTTACAAATCCCACCACCCATTCCAGATATCACTTTATCTACTTTACATTTTCAGCATCTTATTCTAAATATCAATTCATCTACTTTACAAATCCCACCACCCATTCTAGATATCACTTCATCTACTTTACAAATCCCACCACCCATTCCAGATATCACTTCATCTACTTTACATTTTCAGCATCCTATTCTAAATATCAATATATCTGATTTACAGATCCCACTACCTATTCTAAATATCAATATATCTGATTTACATGTTCCGCCACCCATTCTAGATATAACTTCATCAACGTTACATTTTCAGCATCCCATTATAGATATCAATATATCTGATTTACATGTTCCGCCACCCATTCTAGATATAACTTCATCAACGTTACATTTTCAGCATCCCATTATAGATATCAATATATCTGATTTACAAATCTCACTACCTATTCCAGATATCAATATATCTGATTTACAGGTTCCACCACCTATTTAAGACATAAATATATCTGATTTACAGCTTCCACTATCCATTCAAGATATCTGATTTACATGTTCAACCACCCATTCAAGATATGTAAGTTCCATGTTTTATCACCTAGTGTAGATTTAAATTAAGTATAATTTAGATGATTAGGTGAGTGGTTAAAATGTCAGAGTAACAAGATTGTAGAAAAAAATGATTTGAAATGGACTGAAATTTTGAGAGAATGAAAATGAATGTTGAAGACTCGAATTTATATTTAGATTCAGGGAATGTGTTAAGTATAAATAATTATAATCAATATGGAACGCCAGTAGTGAAACATCAACCAGATATAGTAAAAACGATTCAAGGGTTAGATTTACCAGTGGATATAATAGGCAAGGCAATTGAAATATTTTATGAAATAAGTAATACGAGGACAGTTAAATCATTCAAGAATGATCGAAAATTGAGGTTAATATTTTATTGTATATTTATGGGGTATTATGAATTGGGACATATGGTAGATCCATATTATGTGACTAATTTAATAAACATGTCAAAGAACAGAATAGATAAAGCATTATTTGAATATTCAGATGAGGGAGTGATATTATTTAATCCAGAAGACTTGGTTGAATTTTTCATTAATCAATTCAATCAAGTAATAGTACATCATAAAATATATTATGATGTCCAAGAAGTAGTTATAGGAGTTAAAGAAATATTAAAAGTATGTCGATCAACTGAATCAGGGAAAGAATGGATAGAAAATAGTTCAGTCAGAAGTGTAACTATTTCGACGTTATATTTTTATTTGACTGATATATTAGGAATTAACATGAAAAATCAAATTACTTTATTCGAAAAAGCTTGCAATTTGTCATATGCATGCATCAGACGATATTGTGAACAAGTTTCTATGTATTATAATAATAATTAATTTGCATACATAATATTGGAGACACGTTGACTAAGATGATGTAAATTTCCAATAACTAATATATTAGGAATTAATTTGATTTTTCATATTAATTCATTAGACGATAATGTGAACAAGTTTCTATGTATTATAATATTGGAAACACTTTGACTAAGATGATATAAATTTTTGAGAATTGATATATTAGAAATTAATTTTATTTTTCATATTAATTCATTAGACGATATTATAATAATAATTAATTTGAACAGGTTTCATGCCATTCACTTGTCATAGGATTCATAATATTGGAGACACTTTAACAAAGATGATGTAAATTACTGATATATTAATTCATCAGAAAATATTATAATAATAATTAATTTGAACAGGTTTCATGCCATTCAGTTGCCATAGGATCCATAATATTGAAGACACTTTGACAAAGATGATGTAAATTACTGAGAACTGATATATTAATTCATCAGACAATATTATAATAATAATTAATTTGAACAGGTTTATGCCATAATATTGGAGACACTTTGACTAAGATGATGTAAATTACTGAGAACTGATATATTAATTCATCAGACGATATTATAATAATAATTAATTTGAACAGGTTTTATGGTATTCACTTGCCATAGGATCCATAATATTGGAGACACTTTAACAAAGATGATGTAAATTACTGATATATTAATTAATCAGAAAATATTATAATAATAATTAATTTGAACAGGTTTCATGCCATTCAGTTGCCATAGGATCCATAATATTGGAGACACTTTGACTAATATGATGTAAATTTCCGAGAACTGTATAAGTTTGATGAAAGTTATTCATTAAACGTTGTCTAAAATCTTTATGATATTTGAGTGTATCAACAATAGTGACATAAGTTTCTTGATGAGTTTTATCTAAATCATCAACACAAACATTACAAATTTGAGTGTATAATTTTTCAAATTGATGAAGATATGAATCATCTTGTAGAAATTTCAATAAGGTAGACAAGCCAGAAATTTGATCATGTAATTTATCTAAAACGGTAAATAATTCTTTTTGATGTTGATGCAAATGTTGTACTAAACATTCATATAGATCATGATTTATTTTATTAATATGACATTCTAATTTTTTTGGATGTTTGATAAAATGATTTAAACTCACTACTGGATATGGAACTAATGAATTTCCAAAATTTCCAAATGTATGATTTTTATGTCCATCTAATTTATATACTTCTTCTTGATATTTTACATGAGACTCTACTTGAGTTTCTATTGGTTTAGCTACACACATGGAATCATTACATAAAAAAGCTATACCAACTATCTCATCAGTATAATATCTTAATGAATCATTTAATGTTTCAATTGGGACGATTGAACCAGTAGTTAAATTTAATTTAAAATCATTAGATGACAAATTTTTGGGACATCCAATATTATTTTCTTCTAATTTCAACAAAAATCTATCACCTCGTCTAGTAATGGCAGACAAATAAATCATTTGATTATCATTATAAAATTTTTGGGAAACTTTAATATTGCAATGATTTAATTTTTCGACAAGTCCGTCAGTACCATCATTAAGTAATGGTTTAACGATTTGGGGAACAGGTTGATTGGATTTGAGATTGTGGATTAATTGTTCAGCATTATCAGAAAATTTTTGGGACATAGATCCTAATTCGTCTAATTTTTGAACGGTAAAACTCATTTTTAAAATATATATTTATTTTAAAAATAAAAATGGGATGGTTTTTTGACAAAAATTGGGAAAATTTTTGTCAAACTGATAAAAATATATTAAAATATATCTTTAATGACTATTCTGATGATTCTAATTGGTATTTATTTTATTTACTTTTTGGATTATTTTTTTTAATTATTTTTTTTTTAATAATAAATTAAAATATTAAAATAAGTATAAACAAATTATGTGTATATAAAATGTTTCAAACAAAAAAATCAAAATTTAAATCATTACTCAATCGACAATCTATCAGAATCGCTCTGCTTCCAAAAGAAGAATCAAAGAATACTATTCAATTTTCTCCAGTTGGATATTATGATGAAAATACTGATATTTATGAAATTAATAAATATGTTCTGGATTATTTTGATAAGCAAATTCAAACTATCCCTACTTTACAAGAACAAGTTATTTCGTTAACAAATTATCTCAATAAAACTAAACTTAAAATAATTGAACAAAAAGATATACAGAAACAAATTGATGAGAAGAATAAATTAATAATTACACTCCAAGAAGATCAACAGAGGCAATTATATTTAGATAAAGCTGTTCATATTTTGGAAGAATATGATGAAATTATTAAACAATATGGTAATACAATTAATCTTGGTGAAATTAAACCATTTGATCCAGATAAATTATATGTAGTTCGAGCGTTTATACATATTGCTAGTAAATATTGTCCATTAAATTTAACGATGAAACCATTCGATAAACCGGGAACGTGCTTATATTGTCGAACACCATATGTAATTGAAGATGATGGTAAATTTTCATGTTATATTTGTGATATCTATAAATCTTTTTTTATATATGAAGCAACTTATTCTGATATTAATCGAACTAATGGTACTAATAATAATAATTATACTAATAAAGAAATATTTATCAAAACGTTAAATAATTATCAAGGAAAAGAAACAGTTAGTTACCCCAAAGAATTGTATGATGATGTTGATAAATATTGTGAGACTAATGCAATTAATAAAAGCACATTGACATCTAGTTTTACTCGGTATATTTTTAAAAAATTAGGTTATTCTACATATTATAATAATATTAATTTATTTTTATATACTTATATTGATAAAACTTTACCTGATTTATCTAAATATGAAACTGATTTATCCAATGATTATGATATGTTCACTCAAACTTTTAATGAAATCAAAGGGAATGATCGAAATAGTTCGTTAAACTCACAGTATGTGTTATATATATTGATTAAACGAAGAAACATAGAATGTGAAAAACATGATTTTCAATTACCAGAAACTACATCAATATTACGATCAAGTGATGAGATGTCGAGAAAAGTTTTTGAAATGTTAGGATGGATTTTTGAAGATACCAATTAATTTATTTTTATATACTTATATTGATAAATCTTTACCTAATTTATCTAAATATGTTCACTCAAACATTTAATGATATAAATAGTTCGTTAAATACATAGTATGTAATATACATATTGATTAGAAGAAGAAACATAGAATGTGAAAAATATGATGTTCAATTACCAAAAAAGACATCAATATTACGATCGAGTGATGAGATGTTAGTTTAAATTTTTGAAGATACCAATTAATTTAAAAAAAAATGATAAAAAAAAAATTATATAGTTTGATTATTTAAAAAAGTAGAATGAATCCAAGTAATATTAAATTATCTGAAATATCACCTGAGAAATTAGTATGTAACAAGAAACCAGAACCAAGAGAAGCCAAAAATAATCCAGGTTTAAAAGTCCAACGAGCTTTTCTTCAATACAATTTTGGGACTGATAAGACACCTGAATATAAAGCACCTTATTTTGAATTAGAAATAACTTCAGCAATTATACGAAAGAAAGAGCAGCAAGGAAAGCAAGATTTTGAATGGAGTTTATTAGTATTTTTAAACCAATCAGATATGAAAGGAGGTGAAAATTTAAATAAAGGTGTATTTAATATTGTAGAAAAATACAAAATACCATTTGGGTTAGGGCCTCAATTTACAGTAAATAATATAACAAGTAATACATGTCGATCAATAGCATTTCAGCAGATGGATCAGACAACAGGAATGCCATTATCAGGGACTGATATGTTGATTATGCCAAAGATGGATAAGACATCGAGTATAACAGTAATTAAAGACTACAACCCAAAAACGAAACAGTACAAACTAGAGCCAATAGATTACACATTATTAGAAGGGAAGAAAGTGACAGCGAGTATAATTATACATGTGAGGGATATATTCAAAGGGACAGGATGTATATATCCCCAAGTATTTGTCAAGAGTGCGATGATTTTGGATGTGGGAGATCAAGAAGTGGATCATACAAAGAGTGAATATTTAAATAGTTACAATGATACAACGAATATTAATTTTGAATTATTATCAGAAAAGATTGATCAAATTAAAAATAAGAGAGACATTTCATTATTATCGACCAATCCGCAACATGGAGGATATCCATCAACAACAATGAGTCAACCACCAATACCTCAATTTCCAATTAATCCAAATGGGGGAATTGATTTAACACAACATTTGAATAACGGGCCAATCACACTCCAGAGAATTTAATTGCCAGTCATTAATAAAATTTCTTCATCTAAATTATCAGTTAAATCAGGAGTAGACGTATATTTTTTAGATTTAGTGAGTCTGATGTAAGGTTTTAATTCAAGTTCATCAGGTTGTTTAACAGTAAGTTTAAGATTATCAAAATTATGATGTAAGATATTGATAGATTCCATTAATTTATCAATTTGATTTTTAGTGGAAGGATCAATTAATTTAATGATAGAAGCCAAATGTTTTTCTAATTCAGAAATTTTTGTTTCTAATTCAGAGATGCGAGTATGGTAGTAATAACCACCACTGGTAAACCCGAGTAACATTAACATTATCATAACAGATTGTGGATCTTTAAAATCAAGATTATCCATTTTTTAAAAATAAATAATCAACGTTTAAAAATGATTATTGTTTTATTTTAAAATAAAATAAAGCAATGACATATACACTAAAAATTTTCAAATCGGACATATATTTAGAATTTCGGAGTGATTCTGTGTTAGTTGATTATTTGGATGCATTTAAACCAAGAATATATGGAAATTTACAGGATATATCAGAAGATCCAACGATATATACATTAACTAATGTTAAGGAAAAAGGAAATAGAAAAGGATTAGATAATCCAGAACAGACAGCTAAACGAATTAGAAATCTTATTACACAGATTTATGAAGGAACATATTATACTAAAAGTAAACCAGTGGAAGTAGATGACGTGGATATAGATGAAGTATCAAAAATTAATTTGACTGCTGACATGATTGAACCATTAGTAAATCGATCAATATCAAGAAGAAAAAAAGTTGAAAAATTAGATAAGCCAAAAATCAGAAGAGTTAAGCATGAAATTGTTCCGTCTGATATTATTTCAGAATTGAATAAATCAGCAATAGATCCAGATAAGACTAAATCTCACACGGTGACAACTAGACCAACAGTTAAATATAATCCTGAAAAAAGAGATCCAGGTGAAAGTGAAGCAGAATATAATAGACGCCAATTAATATACATGACATTATTAAATGAAGTAGATTTATCAGTTGAAGTATCTGATGTATTATCCCGAGTTCAAAATAATATTGATATCAAAGGTATTAGATATAACACTGGAGTAATGAATATCTTGAAGCAATATATCAATACAGATCAGGAACTACCTGACGAACCAGTTCAAAATTTATCCGACGAACCAGTGGAAAATGTATCGGATGAACTAGTGGAAAATGTATCGGATGAACTAGTGGAAAATGTATCGGATGAACCAGTGGAAAATATATCAGAGGAACCAGAGAAAAATGTATTGGAGGAACCAGAGAAAAATGTATTGGAGGAACCAGAGGAAAATGTATCTGACGAACCAGTGGAAAATGTATTGGAGGAACCAGAGGAAAATGTATTGGAGGAACCAGAGGAAAATGTATTGGAGGAACCAGAGGAAAATGTATTGGAGGAACCAGAGGAAAATGTATTGGAGGAACTAGAGGAAAATGTATTGGAGGAACCAGAGGAAAATGTATTGGAGGAACCAGAGGAAAATGTATTGGAGGAACCAGAGGAAAATGTATTGAAGGAACCAGAGGAAAATGTATTGGAGGAACCAGAGGAAAATTTATCGGACGAACTGGTGGAAGATTCTTAAATACGGATAAATATTATAAAATGAATAATCTAAGATTACCAGTGTTAGTGTATATTTCGAAGAAGGGATGTTCAGCATGTAATGGATTCACAGATGAGTGGAAAAGTATAGTGTATAGATTGGGAGGAATAGCGAGATGTGTAAGATTTGTGTGTGAGAACGATTCGAAAGTACCGCCATGTATAAGAGGGTATACATATTGGTACCCGACAGTAATACTAATTGGACCGAAAACATATTTCAAGTGTTTTACAGTTGACGACATGGTAAATAAGATGGATTATAAGGATAATTATATTATGAGGGGGATAGTGTATAATGTTGTAATGGACAAGGACAAAGCAGAATTTGGGGGATTTCCGTACACGAGTGATGCGATAATAAGTTGGTTTTATCGGGCAGTGGATATATTGGTAGATGAGTCGAGTAGTCCGATCAAATATCAGGGGAAATTTTCTTAAAAATAAATTTGGTTTAAACCCAAAAAAATGGAAAAAAAAAAGAAAAAAAGAATATAAAAAAATGACAAAAAATTTTTCATTGTATGATAAATTGAAGGTTAATGCAAATTTAATTGAAATGTCAGCAGAATTCAAGCAAAAATTAGTGAAGACGTTATCAGTATTAAACAAATACCAGAGTGAGCATATAGCATATATAATAATACATCACGCGATGATGACACAAGGTGAAAATTGTTTAATGACCAATAATAATGTAAAGGTAAAATTGCCATATGGGATCAAGATTGGAGCAGGGGGAAAGGGGATGGGAATATGTATTGATAATTTTCCAGACATACTCCAGAAAGTAATAGGGGCATATTGTCAAATTTAAAATATTGTACTGACAGTAGGGATTGTAGTAGAGATTGGAGTAGATAAAATGGGAGGAGGATTTCCAGAAACACTGATATTAGATTGATATGAATAATCAGGGATAGTATGACCAACAATACGAGGACCAACAGGGACAGTATAGGTAGGTTGGGATGGAGGGGGGATGATTGGAGGGGGAAAACAGATAGGTTTAGTGGAGACAGTAGCAACGGGGGTGAGAGTGGGAGATTTAAGGCGAGTAATATTATAAATTAAGTAGATGGTGCTAATAATAGCGACAATAACATTAAACCAGAGAAATAATTGAGCCCCAGTAACGTTTATAGTACCGCATAATTTTCCGATATTACCATTAGTTTGTGGGATATTACAAGTGGATGTGACACTATACAAGTAATAAGCACTACCAATAGAAGTAATAATGACAAAAATAATAATCATAATTCCGATGAGAGAATCTTCCTGTTGAGACACCATTTTATAATTATTTTAGAAAAATAATTATAAAAAAAAATATAAATTTCTATTTGTAAAATAAATAAAAATTTAGTATTAATAATATGATGATATTAAATGTAAATATTACCATTATAAACAACTCAAATATTTTTTATTCTATAATTATTCTGATAGATTTTTTGTATAAGTATTCTGGTATGTTTTTTTTGTATAATTATTCTAGCATGTTTATCGCTAAAATAATTATATCATCTTTATTTCTAAAATTATTCTGATATATTTTACCGTTGATATAATTATATCATCTTTATTTCTAAAATTATTATGATATATTTTTTTGTATAATTATTCTGGCATGTTTATCGCTAAAATAATTATATCATCTTTATTTCTAAAATTATTATAATATTTTTTTACTGTTGAAATAATTATAT
>Ga0105046_10010229_pt1 | contig 14621 bp, 13 predicted proteins | sample MAT03_FD_78385 | JGI IMG/M metagenome (GOLD analysis project Ga0105046, IMG submission 78385) | Freshwater microbial communities from Lake Fryxell liftoff mats and glacier meltwater in Antarctica - MAT-03 (megahit assembly) | ecosystem: Environmental > Aquatic > Freshwater > Ice > Liftoff... | reverse complement strand
TGATCATTTGTCTGGTATTTCTTTTTGCTTGTATCGGAAAAACCATTTCACGAAATCCTGCTTGGTACAATAGTCTGAGTCTTTATGAAACTGACGTAAAATATTGCCCCAATGCCGCTAAGGTAAACTTCCATTATGGGCTCGAACTTGGCAAAAAGGCTTTGGAACCCAATTCTGGCAAAACCTCTGAAGAATGGCGGAAACTAGCAATCATTCAGGATGAAAAAGTAATTGCAATTTACCCGAAATATACCGATGCATACTCACACATGGGATTGATGTATTACCACCTTAAGCAACAAGACAAGGCGTTGGGATTGTATAAGAAATCCATAGAAATGGGTGACAATGACCCCAAAACATTTTCCAACATGGGTACCTTGTTGTCTGAAATGAATAGGGTGCCAGAATCCGTTGAGGCTTATCAAAAAGCTGTAAAAATAGACCCAAGATTCGTGGATGCAAGAAGAAATCTAGGTTGTATGCTTGCACGATTGGGCAATTTCAAGGAAGCGGTTAAAGAATTCGAAACCGCTTTGGAGTATGCACCTGAAGATCCTGATATTCTCTTCTTCATGGGTTCAGCCTATCGAGATGGTGGCGATCCTGCCAAAGGATCGGAATTGCTTGAACGTGCCTATGCGCTTAAGCCGGCACTCAAAAGATAAAGCATGCGAACCATCATTGCCAGCATAACAGTTCTGTTCATCCTAACCAGTTTCTTGGATCGAAGCTTGAGTCAGGGAATGTTCCTTGATGGAATCATTTATGCATCAATAAGCAGGAATATGGCCTTGGGAATAGGCGGGCTGTGGACACCTGTATTTCAAATGCCTTGGTTCGAACATCCACCAGCCTATTTCTGGATAGAATCGTTGGCCTTCAAGGTATTGGGAGATCACTTTTGGGTTGAAAAATTATTCAGTGGAATGATCTGGTTTGGCACCCTTTTGATGTTGCTTCATGCTGTCAAACAACTGACCAATAAAAGTGAATCTTCGAAAGATCTTCAACTGTTCAGCTTATTGCTTTGGTCCATCATGCCGGTTGTATTGTGGTCCTACCCCAATAATATGCTTGACAATTTATTGGGTTTGCTGTGTCTTGGTGCGGTAATTGATTTTCACAAAGGCATGAAATATCAAAAATTGTTTTATTTCATAAGTGGAACAGGTTTAACCGCTTTGGCTTTGTTGGTCAAGGGTCCAGTTGGGCTTTTCCCACTCATTATTCCATTCCTTTATTTGCTGATTTTAGATAAGACAAAAACCAAAATCACGATTCAGGCTTATTTCATAATTAGCTTAATACTAGGAATTTTTGCAAGTATTCTTTTGATCAATTCAGATTCGTCTGCCTTCATTCAAACATATATCCACCAGCAAGTGATTGCCAGTTTGGCTGGAAAAAGGGAAGTCGTTCAATCCGTATTTGGGAGGGCGTTTATCCTGTTTCAAATCGGTATCCAGTTGTTTGCTCCTTTGGCTTTAATCTGTCTTTTGTGGGGAATACAAAAACTGGCGAAGTGGAAGAATCCTGATAATCCCTCCAGCAACAAAACGCTTAATGGCAATTTGGTCAAATATATTTTAGCTATAGGCTTAAGTGCTTCGCTGCCTTTGATGATCAGCATAAAGCAAAGAGATTTTTACTTGATTCCAGCATTGCCATATTTTGCAATAGCCTTAGCTTTTTGGAAACTGAATCTTTTTCGGTGTGTTTCTACACTTTTTATTTCGGATCGAAATCTGAGAGGTTTTCGGATATTGAGTTTGTTCGCCTTGGTAGGACTTGGTTTTTACTCGTTAACAAAATTTGGAAAATTGGGTCGTGATGCTGAGGTCATCCATGATATCAGCAACATGAAAACTTCGATTCCTTATGAAGCTGGGTTGGATATTTGTCCCGAAATGCATTACGAATGGGGCATACAAGCGTATGCACAAAGAATTTTGAGAACGAAGATGAATTTAACTGGCCAAAACAATTATTTCATGACCGACAAGACCCAATGCCAACAATCATTCATGGATGGATTGGAGCGATCTGGTTTCAATATGGTAAAACTGCCAAACTATCGCTTAGAATTGTGGAAGAAAAAGAATCAAGGCATTAGCCTCCCCAAGTCTTCCCAATAAGGATCACTTATAAATAATTACTTGTACAATCAAAATCTGTAGCCTGCTTTCAATCCAAGACTTAACATATCACCACTCAAAAGCACTTGATAAATTTCTTCTGTAACAAACTCAAAATCAGTTGTTTCTACTACGTAACCTAAAGCAGTAGAATTAACAAACCTAAAAGAATATATAAATCTAGACTCCAATAACAAAGATAAATTCTTGCTTAATTGCCATTGGTAGCCAAGTCCAAAATAGGCTTCAAACCAGTTTTGCCAAGGCAATAAAACAAAGGTCTCATGTGCATAAATTACTTCTTTATTCAAATCATATAAAAAAAATGGCTCTGAATCATTAAACCTAAATTCTTCAGAATTATTTCTTATATTGTTCCCACTGTATGCTATTCCATTGCTAAAATAAAGAAATGATGGTTTTGTTTTGGATTGCCTAACGGTATAGCCTAAGGAATACTCCCTAATATCTGAATACAATTTGAATTTGGGGAGTGTTTCATTATCCCTCATAGAAAGTTCATTTGGAATACCTCGGTTATCAAAATCACTTGAAACTGAGTACCTGGCCATCCCTGCTTGTAAACTCCATCTAGATTTTTTAAATGTGTATTCCGCAAAAAGTCCGACTGAATTGGTTAGTTTAAATCGATAATCCTTAACCTCTGGATTGTCTTCTCTGCGAGATACAGACGATCTTTGTTGATTATACAATAAAGCATCGATTTTGATCCCTAACGTTATTTTTTGAGCATTGACAACTAAAGTACCAAAAAGCAAAAGGAACAATAAATTATGACCAAGCATTATTTACAAATTAATTTTTAAAAACATATCCTAGCGATACTCCTGAAGTTATTTGGTGTCCTGTCAGATTGCTTTGGTATTTGCCATCAGAAACAATTGGAGTTGAAGGTCCTCTAGTTAATGAAAAATCGGTTGAATAGGTATTCAGATTAGAAAAAGAATAGATAAACCTACCAAAAAAAGTCAAACAAAAATTGTTTTTGAATTTCAAATTATAAGAAACACCAGCATACATTCTTGTTACCATTGATTTTACTTCCAATGCTCGAGCATTGTGGGAGTAATATAGAAAAGGTGGATATTGGCCATTTGGAAATTTGATATCCTGAACTATTTCTAAATCACCTTTAAAATTTGAAGACTCCCTGAAAGCAATTAAAAGACCATTATCAATGGCAACACTTCCACGTTTAAAATTAATTAGAGCATAAGAATATCCGATTCCAATTTCATTGAATTGTGTTTTAATATGCAGTCTAGGAAACCTTTCGTAATCTCTATAGGTAAACCATCCGCCTTGAATATTTGTAAAAGACCTCACATTCTCTAGAATAAATCTATTGTAGGATAGCACGCAATTAAATTTCGATTTTCCTATTTCATAATTCAATTCCAATCCATAAGCAAATCCAACCCTGTTTCTCTTTTGTTGAAGTACAGGCCAATTAGAAAAATTTGTTGCGTTGGTTACAATACTAGAATACAAATTTGCTGCCATTGTAGTTTTCAAACAAAATGATTGTCCTGATAAGTGAACCGTCGCGCACAGAAACGCAACGGTCAAGAATGATTTTTTAATATCCAATGTCATTGATTTCTTTGTCTAATGCTAAAACTTGCCTGACAACCATCTTCATAGGTATAAGTATAATCTGTCCAATTAGTATTAGGAAAACAATAATCCCATCCAAAATACCACTCAATTCCAAATTCAGATTGTCTACTTCTAAAAGTGTAACCTTGGTCTTGGCAATGTTCAATTATCTTGCATTGATCGTATTTTTTTCTGTTGTCCTTTTCATATAGAATCCAGCCGGCAGATTCAGGTCTTTCCAATGCACGGCCCCTGCCAATTGATGTGTTTTTAAAAAACAGATTACCTTGTTTAAAATCAACATTGCACCATGTGCAACATTTAATTTTTTGGGTGAAAAAGTATTGTGGAGCGCCTTCAGGCCTCGAACAATTAGCTAAAACTCTTTGAACAATCACCTGGAGATCTCCTTTTCCTGCCCAAATATTTTCTTTAACATCTGTTACATATATTTGATTAAACCTGATTAGTTTACTGCACTCGCCACGTGTCTCAATAGGATTATCTAAGTCCGTCAATGAATTATTATTATTATTATTAAAATATGAAACCAAATTGTAGGCCCTAATACCTGATTCATTTGTGCTTATAGCCCAACACAAGTTATTCTTGGCATAGGTTGAGTCTACTTGAACATATTCCCAATTTACGCCATTGTACCTGATACCATCTGTTACAGCTTCATCTTCATAAACCATAACGATTGTTGGTCTTAACGAATTGTTTTGTGGGCAGACTTCTGGGATAAAAATTTGTAAAAAAAGTGTGTCTTCGTAATATGGCATTCCTGAAACCCCTTGAGCTAAGAAAACCGGATCGCTTGAGACAGATATGTTTGGATAAAGCAGAGAAGTGGAAGTAGGAATTAAGATTGATGACTCATTTTGTAGAATACTTGCCCTTATACTATCCTTTAGATTGATACCCAGAGAACTTACACTAGAATTCAATTTATAAAAGAGCACATTGTGATCATCATCAAAATATTCATCGGCTCCATCTTTTACTTTTTGACGAAAATTGGAATTGTTAGCTAAATTTATAAGACCTATTGCATAACTCTTAATTAGTGTGTTATAATTAGCGTCTTGAGCTGTTGGAATAAAATTTTGCTGATTATTTGTTTGTAGATGTGGGCCCAGCTTCTCCTTATTAAAACCAATGAATACTGTAGAAAATATCATAGCAATTGTGATGAAAACTTTAAATTTGTGGTTTTTGGTTTATGGTTTTCATATGTTAAAAAATATTAAACAACGATATTCGAGATAAATTTATTAAACAAGAATTTTTATTTTTTTTAATTCTTTTCTGACTTTTTATTTTGACAAATTCGAAAGCTTTTGATTTTACTCAATTAGCCTCCCCAAGTCTTCCCAATAATCAGGGTATGACTTATTTACTACTAGGGGTTCATTTATTATGACATTCCGCTGTGATGCTAATAGTGACATACTCATGGCCATCCTGTGATCCCCTTTGACATCAAAAACCCAGTCTTCATAATTACCAGCTTTCCCATCCTGCATCCACCAAGTTTTTCCACTCTTGCCACTCAGATGACTTGGCAATTCAACTAAATGGACTCCCGTCTTTGCCAATTCTGTTTTCATGGCCTCCATTCTGTCTGTTTCTTTGGATCGAAGCGTATTCAAACCTGTGTACATTCCTTTAATTCCTTTTGCCGCATAGATTACTGATATGGTTTGAAACAGATCAGGACAATTCAGAAAATCGTGCTCCTTCAATTGGGGTAGATTCGTTTCTTTACCAGTTATCACTATTCCTGTCCCTTTTTTATCCCAATTGAGACCCAATCCCTCCAGGTATTTCATGACAATTGAGTCAGCCTGAAAACTTTCCGTAGCAATAAATGGTATTTCAATTTCGCTTTGTGGTAGCAAGGCTGTCCATGCGGCCCAATAGGCACTCGAAGACCAATCGGACTCAATGTTGGATGGCAAGTTTTTATAGTTTCCGGAATCTACACGGATCTCGTTGTTTTTCCATTCACATCTTACTCCACAGTCCTCCATCAAAGCCAAAGTCAGTCGGATATAGGATGCTGAGACTGTGTTACCTGATAATTTTAAAGTGAGGCCTTTGTCAAAATATGGGGCAACCAACAATAAGGCTGATACAAATTGGGAACTTATGGTAGAATCCAATACTATTTCATTGAGTCCCTTGTTTTTCATTCCATGAAATGAAATCGGCAATGAACCCACCTTGGCTTCATACCGGATATCGGCACCTAATAAGCGCATCGCTTCAATCAATTCTGCAATAGGACGCTCCTTCATCCTTTGGCTTCCCGTCAGAATTCCCTTCCATTGTCGATGTGCCAAGAATGGTATCAAGAATCTGCATGCTGTACCGGCATCCCCTATATCTATGTGACCTGTGGTTGCCAAATTATCCAATGCTTGTTGCAGCACTTTTGTATCATCCGATACGGATAAATTTTCAAACACATGCTTGTTTTGAAAAAATTGCTGGATTATCAACAGTCTGTTGCTGATACTTTTGGAACCACCTGGATTTACTTTTCCCCTCAAAAAATCAATAGGGCCGCTGATCCTTACTTGTTCTTTTTCTATTATGATACCCAATGTACGGTCACTACTTCTTCCAATGATTCTGACAAAGATCGGGCTACAGGACAATGTTTTGAAGCTCTTTCTAGTATCACTTTATCTTTGTGTGTAAATGGTTTATTGGGCATATAAATATCAATTTCAATTCGTGCAATTCTACGTGGATCACTAGCCATGATTTTGTTGACATTGACTTTTGCGCCATCCATATCAATCCCACTGGTATCAGCCGCCATACCCATGGTAGTGATGATGCATGCTCCCAGTCCTGCCGCTACCAGATCCGTTGGGGAAAAATATTCACCTTTTCCTTTGTTGTCAACGGGTGCGTCAGTCTTTATTTGGGTACCTGAGCGTACATGAGTTGCCGTGGTTCTAAATCCTCCTTCATAAATCATTTCTACGGTCATGATTGCTTGTCTTTATAGCGTGATTGTTTCTCTAATGCTTCTTTTTCTTTTTCAGCCTCCCACAAGGCTTTTTGATCTTCGGTATATTTTTCATAAGCAATGATAATTGCCTTTACCAACCTATGACGAACTACATCCTCAGTAGTCAAATTTACAATTCCGACTCCATCAATATTTTCAAGTAAACTCAATGATAGCTTCAAGCCTGATTTTTGATGATAAGGCAAATCAACTTGTGTCAAATCGCCTGTTATTATGCACTTAGCAGAAGGTCCCAGTCGAGTAAGAAACATCTTCATCTGAACCGATGTGGCATTTTGTGCTTCGTCTAAAATGATAAAGGCATTATCCAGTGTTCTTCCCCTCATAAAAGCCAAGGGAGCTATTTCAATAACTCGGTTGGTCATAAAAAAATTCAACTTCTCTAACGGAATCATATCATCCAATGCATCATACAATGGACGTAAATATGGATCGACCTTTTCTTTCATGTCACCGGGCAAAAATCCCAAACTTTCGCCTGCTTCGACTGCTGGCCGAGTCAGAATAATTTTCTTAACCAGCTTATTGCGCAAAGCTCTAACGGCTAAGGCTACCGCTGTGTATGTTTTACCAGTACCCGCTGGGCCTATAGCAAAAACAATATCGTTGGCATCTGAAGAGTCAACCAATTTCTTTTGATTCCTGGTTTTAGCTTTGATCACCTTGCCATCACGACCATGCACAAGGGTAGTATTATCAGATGCTTGAGCAGGAATTCGAGAATCAAACAAATTTTCGCCCGCCAACAAGTCTTCTACCATGTGTATGGAAAGGTCCTTGTGGGCCCGAAGCATTTTTACCATCGATTCGAGCCGTGCTTTGGCTTCTTGGGTAAATTTTTTATCACCTACCATTTTTACTTGGTGGCCTCGTGAGGTGATCGTTATATCTGGGAAAGCATTTTTTAATAAATCAAGTTTTATGTTGTGTTCTCCGAACAATTCGCGGGGATCAACACCTTCTATGTTCAAGACAATTTCGCTCAATATGTATGTTTAATTATAAGTGAGTTAATAATTTTCAATGCAAAATACAAAAGTGTTTTGACTTCTACAATTTGTTAGACCAAACATCGGGTTAAATTTGCATCTTAATTGGATTAAGTTTTAAACATGCTGATTACACTCACGACAGATTTTGGCTTAAAGGACTATTACACAGCGGCCTTGAAAGCCAACTTATTGGGTATTTCAAGTGAAATTAACTTGGTTGACATCAATCATTCGGTCACACCTTACAACATTTCCCAAGCTGCATTTGTTTTCAAAAACGCATACCATTGGTTTCCAAAAGGATCATTACACATCATACTTGTTAATTTAGAAGATACCGGATGCCATAGGTTGATCGCTTTTCAACATTTGGGACATTTTTTTATCGTGCCAGACAATGGTATTTATTCATTGATTTTTGACGAATTGCCAAAGGAACTTTTCGGACTTGCATTGCATCAAGAGGACCGGTTTTCATGGATTGATCCATTGACCAAATTTGTAGGGGCCTTTACTCGAAATACGCCATTTCATGAAATAGCTCCATCAGTAGTTGAACCCATTCAAAAAACCACCTTGCATCCCATCACAAATGCACAGTTTATTAGAGGAACCATTATTCACATTGATAATTTCGAAAATGTAATTGTAAATATCCACCGCGAACTTTTTGAAAAAATCAGAGCCGGTAGAAATTTTGGAATACACTACAAAAGGTGGGAGCCTATCAGTCAAATTAGTGCCTGTTACCAAGATGTGCAGGTCGGTGAAATCTTGGCGAATTTCAATTCTTCCAATTATCTTGAAATAGCTGTCAATCTAGGTAAAGCTGCTTCGCTTTTAGGCTTGCATATTGATGACACGATACAAGTAGATTTTTATGACTAAGGGAACGACAATTGAAATTACCCGTTTTGTAAAAATGGAATTTATGCCTAGTTTTTTACCTGATTTCGAAGTTTTGATGTTGGAGGTAGAACACCAAATCAGAGCTTTTCCAGGCTGTTTGTTTCTTGAGGTACTTTATGAAATTGGTCACGGCAACACCATTTTTACACACAGCAAATGGGATTCAGTTGATGCTCTGGAGCGATATCGCAAAAGTGATTTGTTCAAAGAAACTTGGGAGCGCACAAAAGTTGGATTCAATGCAAAACCTTTGGCATGGACATTCCAATAACTACTTTTCAAAATATTTCCATCAATAGTTGGGATGGTTTCAGGGACATCCTGACTACTGCAAAGGGACTGTTCGTTCTTACCGACCAAAATGTAGAGCAAGACTGTAGAACTATCTTTGAAGCTCAACTTCCAAATTTAGCAGTTTTGTGGATGGTCATTCCTGCCGGCGAATCCAGTAAATCATTGAGTCAATGTGACCAGATATGGTCACAATTGCTTGAAAATCAAATAGGAACTGATTATTTGTGGGTCAACCTGGGAGGTGGTGTAGTCAGTGATATTGGTGGCTTTTGCGCTGCCAGTTACAAAAGAGGTATGCGGATTGTCAATATCCCAACGAGCTTGCTGGGAATGGTGGATGCTTCAATTGGCGGCAAAAATGGCATCAATCATCATTTTGTAAAAAATTGTATCGGTACCTTGAAGTTGCCAGAATTGATCGTTGTAGAAACTAAGTTTCTAAAAAGCCTGCCACAAATTGAAATACTCCAAGGAAAAGCCGAAATGTTCAAGTATGGTTTGATTAAGGATATTGCGCTGTGGAATCAGCTGACCAATTTGTCGCATTTCGAAGTGCCTGATTTGAGTTCAATTGCTAAGTCAATCCAAATAAAATCAGAAATTGTTGCAGTCGATTTGTATGAAAAGGATGTCCGTCGATTACTCAATTTTGGTCATACTATAGCGCATGGCCTAGAAGGAATTGCACAAGAGAATTATGTTCCATTGACACATGGTGATGCAGTGTTTATCGGGATGCTAGTCGAAAGCAAAATCAGTCAATTGAAGGGAAATTTACCTGCCTCAGAGTATGAAACAATAGAAAATGTTCTCATGCCAATTATCAAAAATATCAACTACAATCCAGATTGGTTCAGTTCGCTTTGGACTTTCATAGCCAATGACAAAAAGAAAAGAGGAAGCAGTATTAAAATTTCAAGTCTTTCAAGTATTGGCACAAGTTCAGTTGAAATTGAATTGACCCAAACGCTCATCAATGAAGCCATTTTGCAAACCAAACTTTCACGGAATTAATTCCCTCGGACAAAATAACTGCGGTCAGTAAATTCTATCGAGTTCACCGATTTATCTCCCGCGAGATAAATAAAAAAGCTTTGCCCTGAATTTGGTGTTACCGTTATCTGAAAACGATCCTCCTCCATTCCTGCTTCAGCATCCTCTTTCATGGCCAACTTTGCTATTTTGTATTCCATCTTTTTATCTTCTTCGGTACCATCCTGGTATTTATTCTTAAAATGGACAACTACAAAATTATTGACGATTGTTTTAATTTTTGGCTTTCGAATTTCAACTGTATCATCTATTGATTCAAAATCTTCAGTTGCAATTAATGTGTCTATCTTTTCTGGTTCTGATTCAGAGTCCACCACTTTATCGGAATTGTTATCAATATCTTCATCTCCTTCATCCTCTGATGCTTCTTCCTCTTCAACTGCTTCTTCCTTCTTTTTCTTCTCTTTTTTAGGTTTCTCTACTTTTGCAGGTTTGGCAGGTTTATCCTTTTTGGGTTTGGCTGCTTTGACTGGTTTTTCAATGATGGTTATACGTTGTTCAAATCGCAGAAATACACTATCACGCGGTGCTATTTTCTCTTGAATTCCATCAGCAGTATAAGTGATCAGCATTGGCATAATGACACGACCATATAAAGAATCAGGATGTTCGATGATCATTTCATGCCTATCAGTATAAAATTTAGCTTCCTTTGCCCTTTGTTCATCTGTCAGTTTGGGAAGCTTAAAAATCATTTCTCTTTCCTTGGAAGTTCGCTTAAAAATAACTGCTTCCACTTGGTTGCCCGAATTCATTACTATTTTAAGATGTCCCTGTAAATTAGGATTTCTGGCATTCATCAATACAAGTTGGTAACCAAATTTGGTTGGATTGATGTTGTTGATATTGTAAATACCCTTTATTTCAGGTCCATCGACATATAAATTATTGGTAGAAACTCCAAAAGAATAACTTCCTGGATCAATCTGGATCTCCTTTTCGTCTTTAATTTCAAGTCTGTGTGGTTTAAAATTATACCCTAGAAAATCCTCAGGTCCGTTGAATTTTTTGTCAGACACGTAGCTGTAAGATTGTACAGATTGACCGTGCAATGAACAATAAATACCTAGAAAAAGTAATGCTATGATGAATTTTTTCATATCAAGATTGAAGTTTAGCTTGTGTATAATCCCAAATAGCGCTCTTGACACTTTTTGAATTTTCCAATATTTCGGATGCTTCATTCATAAGTGCATCAGACTTTTCTTTATTCTGAATACTTGGCGCGTTTACTTTAACATTCAGGAATGCGCCATGAATAGCAGCATCAAGGCACAATGAGCCAACGGCAGCATCAGTAATTGAATTTGGATTCCCATTCTTTACCATTGCATCAATTAGTGGATAGGCTGAAGCTGCTATTTGCATCACCTTCAATGGGATTTCAGTGGCATGAATATTAGCAGCTTCCATTGCTGTACTTCTGGCATTCTTCTCTGATTCAGTCTCCTTTGGCATTCGAATGGCTTCTATGATAGCATTAAAAGCTTGGGTATCTGCATCAACCAACCGAAGCAACTCGTCTTTTATTTGCTGCCCTTTAGTAGCCCAATCCGAAAAGTCCATCCATTTCTTTTCCCAACCTTTCTTAGCAGCGGACAAATTGGCAACCATAGTTCCCAATGAAATACCTAATGCTGCGGCATAAGCAGAAATAGAGCCACCACCTGGAGCCATACTTTCAGAGGCAGTTTCATCTGCAAATTCTGTCAAACTCATATCAACCAATAGTTTGGAGGAATCTGAGATTGCGTATTCTATGATCTTTTTCTGAGGGTCAAAAGCTGACAATTCGTCTAAGCCCATAGATTTTATGGCAATATGGATCAGTTCCTTCTCGCTAACACCGGCAGAGCGATCTTGACGGAGCAGATAAAATTTACCAGCGTCCAGCAATACTTGTTTGGGCAATAATCCTATCAATTCGGACCCAGTAACTCTCATCCCTCTTTTGGCTGCACTTTCCACACATGCTTCAAAGGCAATATGCATAGGAGTCACATGAATATCAGTAAGGTTCATTGATACTTGAGCAATGCCATACTCAGGAATAAACCAACCAATACCTTTTACAGATTTGCAGGTTCCTGCTTGACGAACCGGATCACCATTTTCATCACGCAATATTTCACCATTGTGTTTGTTGTCCTTTCGTAAGACTCTACCTTGTTCTCTCACGTCAAATGCCACTGAATTGGCTCTACGCTCAGATGTAGTATTAAGATTTACATTGTATGCTATCAAGAAATTTCTTGCACCAATAACAGTTGCTCCATTTTGCAGATTGAAAACTGTTGGCCCAAAATCAGGTTTCCATTCAGGATTTTTCATTTTTTCCTCAAACCCTTCGTACTCGCCCGATCGGATAGTTGCAAGATTTGACCTTTCTGGCACAGAAGCAGCTGCTTCATATAAGTAAACAGGAATTTTGAGTTCATCACCCACTCGTTTGGCTAGTCTATTAGCATATAGAATGGTTTCGGCCATTGAAATTCCGCTAACTGGTATCAAGGGACAAACGTCAGTTGCTCCCATTCTAGGATGTTCACCTTTGTGTTGACGCATATCAATTAACTCAGAAGCTTTCTTTATTGCTTGAAATGCTGCCTCGATCACTAATTCAGGATCTCCAACCATAGTCATTACCGTTCTATTGGTTGCTTTACCTGGATCAACATCTAATAATTTTACGCCGTCGATTGATCTTATGGTATCTGCAATTTTTTCAATAACCACAAGATCACGGCCTTCACTAAAATTAGGAACACATTCAATAATTTTTAACATAGAAGACTATTATTTTTGGATATAAATCACAAATTTACGATCGAAATATGGTTCAGGAATAACATCATGAATAGAATTGGCTTCATGATAAACCTTTTGAGGCAATCTTTTGAGTTCATCGGTGTAAGTTTCACCTTTCAAAGCAATTAGACCATTTGGATAAGAGTTTTGATGTTTATCTGAAATCAGATGTCTGCTCCAAGGCAGTAATTTACTAAATTCAGAAACTGCTCTTGTCACTACGAAATCATACTGACCCTTGTATTCTTCTGCTCTTTTATGCAGTGCTGTTGCATTTTTGAGACCCAGTTGTTCAATCATGTCTTGAACTGCGGAGATTTTTTTTCCAGTACTGTCAATCAGGGTAAATTCAACATCTGGCAAACAAATGGCTAGAGGAATACCGGGAAACCCACCACCTGTCCCAAGATCCAATAGTTTAGAGCCACTTTTAAAACTAAAGAACTTAAGAATAGACAGAGAATGCAAGACATGATGTGTCATAAAAGCATCTGTATCTTTTCGTGAAATGAGATTGATTTTGCTATTCCACTCCAAGAAATACTGTTCGAAGAGTTGAAACTCCGTTTCGTATTCACCAAATCCGTAATGAGAGAGAATAGAATTCATAATAATTATTGGATGCAAAGATGGTAAATGTCGGTAAACAAAGGGTAGTAGTATGGATAATAGTTACAACAAAATGCGTGTAAAATTATGAAATCACGAAAGAAGAGCGATAAAGATTTAACCCAAATTCAGCTTTATGTGCTGAATTGACTAAATTTTTGGTTTTTCCAAAAATTTATCGGGTCTGACGACTTTTATAGTCCTATCATACTCGTGTGGGTTTAACCCTCCGAATATTGAATAAATACATGGCTTTAAAGCCGAAAAATCAAAGATTTTCGTCGACTCATGGAGCTTTGCTCAGGGGCAAAAGCCGATAATGCGAATTTTGGGTTTAATAAACTGAAAGGTGGCAGACATAAAACACAAAGCCCTTGGACACGAGTGTACAAGGGCTATTGCGTTAAATTAAGTTGGCAGCGACTTACTCTCCCATCTGCTTGAGATAGTACCATCAGCGCTGAGGGGCTTGACTGCTCTGTTCGGAATGGTAAAAGGTATTACCCCCTCGCTATAGCCACCAACTGCTTTTTAGATAATTGAGCGCTTTCAACATATTTCTCAATACATTGGAGCTCACTCCATCATCAATGTTCTTTAACCCACATTCAACACATTTGCTGAATCAACTAGTGTTATGATTAAAATCACACAACTGTTGGGGTCATATTAATATCTTAGATATTGACATGTTAGATAGTTTCTTGTCAAAAGAAGAGGAAAAAGACAAAACGTTTCTCTTTGCATACAGAGAAATAAAAGGAAGCTGTCGGGCAATTAGTACTACTCGGCTCAATATGTTACCACACGTACACCTATAGCCTATCAACGCAGTAGTCTCCTGCGACCCTTCTTCCTTACGGAATGGAATACTCATCTTAGAGATGGCTTCGCGCTTAGATGCTTTCAGCGCTTATCCGTTCCGAACGTAGCTACCCAGCGATGCACCTGGCGGCACAACTGGTACACCAGCGGTTCGTCCAACACGGTCCTCTCGTACTAGTGTCAGGCCTCTTCAATATTCCCGCGCCCACAACAGATAGGGACCGAACTGTCTTGCGACGTTCTGAACCCAGCTCGCGTGCCACTTTAATGGGCGAACAGCCCAACCCTTGGGACCTTCTCCAGCCCCAGGATGTGACGAGCCGA
>Ga0105046_10010226_pt1 | contig 14625 bp, 11 predicted proteins | sample MAT03_FD_78385 | JGI IMG/M metagenome (GOLD analysis project Ga0105046, IMG submission 78385) | Freshwater microbial communities from Lake Fryxell liftoff mats and glacier meltwater in Antarctica - MAT-03 (megahit assembly) | ecosystem: Environmental > Aquatic > Freshwater > Ice > Liftoff... | reverse complement strand
CGTAGCCGGCGAGTTGCGTCAGCCGGGGCAGGACTTCGACGTGCCAGTGATAGTACGCCGATGGCGGTTCGTGGAAGGGGGCCGAGTGGAAGACCAGGTTGTAGGCGGGGCCTTCGAGGGCGAGGTCCAACTTGCGCAAGACCGTCCAGAGGATGGTTCCTAATTCATCCGCCGCTTCCGTGGTGATCGCATCAAAGTTGCTGTGATGAACTCGCGGCACGATCCAAGTTTCGAACGGTTGTCTTCCCGCATAGGCCGCGACGGCGACGAACGAGGGCGACTCGGCCACTTCGCGCGAGCCGTCAACCCGTTCGCGGTGCAGGAGTTCGCAGTAGGCGCATTCGTCGTGCTCTTCCTGGAACAACATGGCAAAACGCAATTCCTCGCTAATGACCGGCGGGATCATCGGCGTGGCAATCAACTGCGAGTGGGCATGTTCGACCGAGGCGCCGGCGTCCGCGCCGTGATTCTTGAAGAGTTGAGCATAACGCAACTTGGGATCGCTGCTGGCTTCGATAAAGCGTTCCCGCCACATCTGCACGACTTCGCGGATCTGCTCGACCGGCAGCCGCGCCAGGTTCGGTTCGTGCTGCGGGCATTCGACAAACAACTCGTGCCGGCCGACGCCGTCGGCCCGGAAGAAGTAGCCGTCGCCGTGCGGCTCGGCGTTCCCCTCAGGCTTGACGGAAGCGAATGAATTGGGCACGCAGCGGACGCGCCAGCCGGCTTCGTTTGGCTTTGACTGCGGACTTCGATAGGCACGAAGCTCAGCGGGAGTATGCCATTCATGGCCGGTGCAGAAGGGGCAAGGATCGCGAACGGTCCGGGGCGTGACATGGGGCGAGGCCAGCATCGGCCGCGAGGAACGTTCGGGGGCGATGATCACCCATTCCCCGGTGACTGGATTCATCCGCCACTCAGGCGGACGCCGGTAACTGCCCGTGATGGCAGGGTGCGTCGGCACGCGAGCCATCAGCGCCACTCCGCCAGGCGCGAGACGGCTGAGCGACTTTCCCGTTCATCAACAAGTCGCCGGTAGAGGGCCTCATACTCGATCGCGCTCCGTTGCCACGACCAATCTTGTTTCATGCAGGTGCGGATGAGTTCGCGGAAGTCGTCCGGCCGATTGTGGTACAGGTCAAACGCCCGATGGATCGTGGCCAGCAACGCCTGCGAGGTGTAGGCCTGGAAGCGAAATCCTGAGGCCTTGCCGGCCGTCAGATTTTCCTCGGTGGCATCGGTAATTGTGTCAGCCAGGCCGCCGGTTCCTCGCACGATCGGCGGTGTGCCGTAGCGTAGGCTGTAGAGCTGATTGAGCCCCGAAGGTTCAAAGAGGCTCGGCATCAAGTAAAGATCGGAGCCGGCCTCGATGCGGTGGGCCAACCCCTCATCAAAGCCGATCATCAGACCGACCTTGAGGGGATAGCGTTCGCGCAGCGACGAGAGTTTCCAGTGATAATCGGGGTCGCCCTCGCCCAAGATGACGAGTTGAACGTCTTCCTTCAGCAGTTCCTCGGCCGCCTTGCTGACGATGTCGACGCCCTTTTGCTCCACGAGTCGGGCGATCATCCCCAGGACGGGTGTCCGCGGACTCTGCGGCAGGTGGAAGTAGCGTTGCAAGTCGGTCTTGCACATCGCCTTGCCCGGCTCAAGGACGTCGGTGTCGTAATGCCCCGCCAGGAAGCGATCCGTGGCCGGATTCCAGGAGTCATAGTCAACCCCGTTGACGATGCCGCTGAGCCGTTCACGGCGTTCGGTGAGCACGCCCTCGAGCCCGCAACCGAAGTATGTCGTGCGGATTTCCTGGGCGTAAGTTGGGCTGACCGTGTTCACCCAGTCGGCGAAGACGACGCCCGCCTTCAAGAAGTTCACCTGCCCGTAGTATTCAATTTGGTGCTGATTGAAGAGGCGATAGTCGAGCCCCGTGAAATGATACTCGGACTTGGGGTAGACACCCTGATAGGCAATGTTGTGGATCGTGAAAAGCGATCGTAGTTTCTTGTAGGCCGGGCGGTTCTGGTAAAGCTCGCGCAGGTAAACGGGAAGCAGGCCGGTCTGCCAATCGTTGCCATGCAGGATGTCCGGCACGAAGCCGAGGCAGGGGATCGCTTCCATCACCGAGCGGGCGAAGAACGTGAACCGGTAGGCGTTGTCCGGGTAGTCGCGTTTCGAACCGTCGGGAGCGGTCGCGTGATAGAGGCCGCGGCCGTGGCCGGGATCGTCGCGCTCGAAGAGATCGCTATTTTCGACCAAGAAGACCGGCACTTCTGAATCGGGCAGTGTCGACTTCCATAACCGGGTGGGGATGATCTGTCCGCCCATCGGCACCGGCAACCAATATTCGGTCGGCTGGATGGCAATCGACCCGTAGCGGATGCAGCGATAGAGGGGTAGGATGACGGCGACCTGATGCCCGCGTCGGGCCAGGGCGCGCGGCAGGTAGCCCGATACATCGGCGAGCCCGCCCGTCTTGGCGAAGCCAATGACTTCGGAACTGGCAAGCAAGATGCCTAATGAAGAAGAACCGGCGGCCATCGATCACCCATCTCCGATCGCACCGGGGCAGACTCGGGCCGAACGGCATTCCAGAAACGCCTCTTCCCTATTCTAGGCAGAATGCCCGTCTTCCGGCCAAGGTCACGCCAATCAAAAGCTCGGAACGCGACTTCTCAGTTATCGGTTGAATGGGTCGGAACCAATAAGAAGGCCGCTGTATCTCGCTCAGTTGGCGGATGGCGGTCACGGAAACAACGGCAATGCCGGAATGGAATCCCCCGACCATGACGATGATGGCGATTGTAGGGTGTCCCCTTACTTGCCCAGATGTTGCTTCGTCAGCGTCAGGGAGCGGGCGATGCGCTCGACTTCGCGAATCAATGCCTCACGATCAGTCTCGAGGATCCGGGCTGCGAAGGTGGCGCCGGCGTTCGGCTGCCGGGCGATCAGGTAGTCCATGATGACCCGTTGGTCGGCAACCTCGGCATCGATGGCGAACTGGTCGAGTTCCGTCGGGGCGTTCGAGAGTCGCACCGGCCGGCTGACGCGGGTATTCTTCGCCTGCTGTTTTTCGAGAAAACCCTGCGCCTCCTTGAGATACGCCTCGGCCGTCGGCACTCGTGTCAGGGGTTCCACGGTAATTAACAAGCCGCTGCCGTTGGTTTCATCCAGGGTGATCTGACCGCGGGCAACGCGGCCGATCCGCCAGCGGCGCGGGTGTAACAGGCGGACGCCCAAGTCGTGTTCCTCGTAGAGCAGCATCGTGTTCTGGGCGTTCGGTTCGAGCGTGATCTTCGCCAACTCCGCATCCTCCAGGTTGGGATTGCGCACATTGGGCTGCCGACTCATGACGAACTCGCCGGCGACTTTGCCATTCTCCTTGCCGTCCTTGTCGAGCAAGATGTGCTCGCCGTTGATGGAAAGGTAACTGATGAAGTTGTCCTTCAGATCAAAGTAGAGCCGGGCGGTTAGCTTTTGACGATTGGGGCCATCCTCGTTGACGCCGGTCAGTTCGCCTGAGAAAGTAATGTGAGCCACACGCCGGCCGCCGATCGTTTCTTCCAGCTCGTATTTGCCGGTAAGGAAGCCATGCTCGATCTTGTCGAGATCGGTGAGCTCCGCGATCGCGGCCTCGCTCGCCCGCCACGAGTCGCCGGGTTTCAAGGGCTTCTCCGGCAGCAGTCCCGCCAGCGACGGCACGAAGATGTCCGTTCGCAACATGTCGATTTCGCCCCAAGTCAGCGGGCCATCGGGCGAGAAGCACACCTTGTTCGTGTTCCGCTTCATCACCACCAGCCGTTTTACGTCCGCCCGCAGGCTGATCTCTTGAGGGCGATCACCCGTTTGTCGGCGGAAATCGATGGTGCGGTACTGCCGAATCGAACGTGACAGAGCGGGATCGTCCGTCTTCAGAACACGTTCGTCGTAATCGATGGTGCTTCGGCCGTTCATCTCGACGCGCTTCGGCTTCTCATTGTCGACGGGAATGAGCAAGTCGCCGCGCAAATTGACACGGGTGTTGACGCGATATTCAGCACCGGGGTCGAACCGCTCCGCAAGCACTGTCGGTTGTTGCCCGGACACCCAAGCGGGAAGCGCCAGGCCGATCAGAACACACGAAATGAGCCTCGCCATGGATGCACGTCCGGAAGGTGATGGAAAAACGCATTTATCTAAAGACATTCCATTTTACCTGCAACTTACGAAGCCGGGAGCGCAATTGAGCGAACCTGGATCGTTTATCTTCCAGAAGGGCGACAAATGGTCAGAACCTGAGGTCTGGAGGGAGTTTGCGGCCCGCTGAGAATGTGCAATTTTGGCTACGGGGTTTGCAAGATTGAACACCAATTGTGTAATTTTGTACCCTGGAGGCTGGATCGGTCGGACGAACGATCCTTGAACTTCGCGTGGCCAGCCCTCAAGATCAACGCGGATCCCCTCATTTGATGCAAGACAATTGATGGGCGAGAAAAAATCTCTGGCCTGTCCGGATTCTCATGAGCTTGGCGTAAGGTTTGCTCGTACTGAAGTTATGAGCCTGAAATGATCGCGAGAGGAAGACGGGTCAACCTGAACCCTTTCGCAAACTGAATCATCTATAAGGGTGAGTGTGATGAAGCGGTTTGAATCGTTCAAGGAATGATTCCCGCCGACGAAGAACTAGATGGAAGGCACTGAACCAAACGACCCGAGAGTGAGCAGGAACGTGAGCGAGTTCAAGCAATCATCCCTGAAACAATTGACGGACCAGCAAGTCCGCTTCGCGCCGCCGGCGCGAAAGCGGGAGCAGGTGGCCCGGGCTGAGAAATTGCTTTCGGAGCTTGAGCCGGCCAGGAAGTACCCTTACCCGTTCGTTTGCTTCCGAATCACGGACTTCCGATCGGACGCCCACGCGGACGTGCTGATTACCGGCAGCGAACTCCGGCACGATCTGCTCCTGCTGATCAAGAAGCTGGAGCGATCGATCCCCGCCCTGCCCATCGAGCAGGCCGTGGAGCCGATGCTGACGCTGGGACAGATCAGCAAGAAGTTCAACGTATCGACAAAGACAATCGGCCGGTGGCGGGATCACGGCCTGGTGGGACAACGAGTCATCATCAAGGGCCGACGGCAACTGGCCTTCCCGCAATCGGTGGTGGAACAGTTCCTGATTCGACATCAGGAACGGGTTGAGCGGAGCAGCCGTTTCTCCCATCTGTCGGATGGGGAAAAAGAGGACATCCTCCGCCGCGCGAGGCGCTTGGCAAGAGCCGGGGCCTGCCAGACCGACGTCAGCGAGCGGATCGCCCGCAAGCTGGGTCGCTCGGTCGAAGCAGTCCGCTACACGATCAAGAACTTTGATCGGCAGCATCCGGAACGAGCCATTTTCCCGGACGCGACTGGGCCATTGGATGGCACTGACAAGAAGTCGATCGCCAACCTATACCGGAAGGGGACCCCCGTGCAAACCCTGACGAAAACATATCAGCGTTCCAGGACCTCTGTTCATCGCGTGATCAACGAGGCAAAAGCCGATGTGCTCAAGCAGCCCGTCGACTATATTACTAACCCGTCGTTCGACGATCCCGCTCAAGAAGCGGCGATCCTGACGCCGATGCCCGACGAGGAAAAGTTCCAGGAGGCGCGTCACGGCATGAAGACGCCGCGCGACGTCCCGCCCGAACTGGCGAGCCTGTATGAGTGGCCGTTGCTCACTCGGGAACAGGAACAACACCAGTTCCGCCGCATGAACTTCCTCAAGCACCGCTTGAACCAACTCAAGTCGGCGCTCGTTCCGGAGTCCGCGCGTGTCGGCGACATGAAGCAGATCGATGAAGTGCAGCGACAGATCAAGTCCGTCAAAGAACGGCTGATCAATTGCAACATGCGGTTGGTGGCTTCGATTGCCAAGAAGCACAACCACCAGACCGATAGCCTGTTCGAACTGATTTCGGACGGCAACCTGTCGCTCATGAAAGCGGTCGACAAGTTCGACTACAGCCGTGGCAACAAGTTCAGCACGTACGCCAGCTGGGCGATCATGAAGAACTTCGCCCGCAGTATCCCGGATGAGAAGCACCATCGCGAACGCTACATCACGGGGCACGAAGATCTGTTCGATGCCAAGGCGGATGTCCGCACCGACGAACAGGAACTCCTGATCCGGGCGGACCTCGCGAAAGACCGCATCCACAAGTTGCTGGAAGGTCTTGACCCGAGAACCCGCGACGTCATCAAGATGCGCAACGGTCTGGACGGCTCGGCCCTGATGACTCTGGAGCAGATCGGCCAGCACTTCGGCATCACGAAGGAGCGAGTCCGTCAGATTAACGTCCGCGGCATGAAGATGCTGCGAGACACGGCCACGGCCGGGCAAGCCGAACTGCCGTAATTGAGATAACCACGAAACAATTCAAGCCCACGGGTACCCAGCCCGTGGGCTTTATGCTTTGATGGCGAGCGCCGAACTACGTCACGACCGTCAATCCCGCCTGCTTTAATAGAGACTTGAACTTTTCAACCTTGTCCGGCGCCATCGGACCCAAGGGCGAACGGCTGGGGCCGACGTCCTGGCCAATGAGCCGCATTCCCACCTTGATCGGTCCCGGAGCCGTGCCGAGCGTCAACCCTATGCGCACGGGGCTAACCTTCGTCTGGGCCGCTTTGGCGCCTTCGAGGTCGCCCTTCAGGAATGACTCGTAAATCTGCACGCAGGCATGGGGGATGATGTTGCTCGACGCTGGCACCGCCCCCTTGCCGCCGAAGATTAGGGAGGCGCAAATCAGCGTATCGCGGCCGATGAGGCATGCGAAGTCCTCGGGGACCATTTTGACCATCTCGATGAAATTCTGCAGGTCGCCACTGGAATCTTTGATGGCAAGGATGTTCTTGACCTCCGCCAGCCGGGCGACGGTTTCCGGGTCGATCTTCAGTCCGCCGCAGGTGGGTGGGTTGCTGTAGAGCACGATCGGCAGGGCCGTCTGCTCCGCGATCCGCCGGTAGTGGTCGGCAATCTCGTTCTGTGTCGGCATGATGAAATAAGGCGTGATCACCGAGACGCCGTCGACGCCTTCCTTCTCGGCCATCTTGGTGACGCGGATCGATTCACGCGTCGTCTCAGCCCCCGTGCCGGCAAAGACGGGCACGCGCTTGTTGACATGGGCTACCGCCGTGGCGATGATCTCTTGCTTCTCTTTCTCATCCAGCGAGCAACACTCGCCCGAGGTGCCCAGTACGAAGATGCCGTGAACCCCGGCTTTGATCTGCCAGTCGATATGCTGCTTCAAACGCGGCAGATCGAGCGACTCATCGGACTTGAACGGGGTTACAACGGGGGGGATGATGCCGTGGATTTTCATCAGTTTGCCTCGGGGCGAGTGAACATGGATTTCTTGATAAGGCGTTTGCCGTGAATGATACGGAGAATGAAGATTGTTTGGTTCGCATCGAAATAGAAAACCAAGTAATCGCCTGCCACTATGCGACGAGAGCCCTTCAGAAGTTTCGGAGTTTCTTGCCCCATCTTGGGTTGGCTTGCCAATAGTCGAATCTTGGAATTGATCGAGCTGAGAATTCGAAATCCCGCTTCTGGATTCTTATCCTCGAACCAAACTTCGATCTCTCGAATATCGGCCTTCGCATCGGGAGAGTAAATGATTTTGGCTCATGAACGCGACTCGATCTTTGATCGAAGTCTTTGCATCGCCTCCCTCATGACTTCCTCACCATCGAATGTTTCGCCACGTTCGATTTGCGCCGCTGCTTTCGCGAGGGCCTCTTTCAGTTCGCTCTCCTCCATCTCGCTTTCGAGTTCATTCTCGTAGCAGTACTTGGAAATGGCCTCTGTGATGAAGGCCTCGGCGCTCTCGAAATTCCTCAACTCGACTTGCTCGCTGATGTACGTCGCGATCTCGGGCGACAAATCGATCTCAAGTTTTCGCATGGCTCAAACCTCTGAGGAACGACAGGTACATTCTTGCCAATCGACGATATTCAGTTTACGATACACCGGTTCCAAGTGGAATATCTCCAATCAACGAAGGAAAAAGAAGTCCGTGCAAGCCCAGCGGTGAGGCTTTGCGAACCGCTGGGCTCAAACGCCGATCCCCGAGTTTCGCAAAGCCTCACCTCGGGGCTTGAATGTCATTTCTCACTTCCCCATCAAATTCAGCACTGCCAGGCTCAGCGTCTGCACGCCGGTCTTGATCGTCGGCTCCGGGGTCGGCCAGAAGCTATCGGAGTGCATCGACGGCAGGGAGATGCCTTCCTTCTTCGCGGCCTCGACTCGCGCGTTGTCGATGGTCCCCAGGAAGTACATGAAGATCGGGATCTCGCCGCCGTTGGCGTAGCGGGAAAAGTCCTCGCCGCCCATCATCGGCGGGCGTTCGTGGACCTTGTCCTCGCCGAGGATGTCGCGGAAGAGGGCCGTCGTCTTTTTCGTCAACTTGCTTTCGTTCACCAGCTTGGGCGTGAATTCATCCGGGAAATAGGTGAACTCAGGTTCCGGGGCTCGCATGCCGACTGCCGCGGCTTTGCAGACGCGATTGATGCTATCGATCATATTCTTGCGCATCACGTCGGTGGTGGAGCGGATCGTCATCTGCAATTTCACATCGCTGGGGATGATGTTGGACTTGGTGCCGCCGTGGATCGAACCGACTGTGATGACCGCTGGTTCAACAGGGTTGCGTTCGCGGCTGATGATCAACTGTAAATCAAGAACGATCTTGGCGGCCAGGACGATCGGATCGACGGTGGTGTGCGGGGCCGCGCCATGGCCGCCACGGCCTTTCACCAATACTTCCATGGTGTCAACGTTCGCCATGGCCAGTCCGTCGCTGTAATAGACCTGGCCGACTTCTCCCAGGGCGTCAGCATGGAGGGCGAAGCAATAATCGGGCTTGGGGAAACGTTTGAAGAGCCCGTCGTTGATCATCATCTTGGCCCCCGCGCCGATCTCCTCGGCCGGTTGGGCGATGAACAGAAGCGTGCCCTGCCATTGATCCTTCATGGCGATGAGCGTCCGGGCGGTGCCGGTCCAGCAGGTCATGTGGACGTCGTGCCCGCAAGCGTGCATGGTGCCGACCTCACGGCCGGTGCGGTCGCGGACCATCTCCTTGCTGGCATAGGGGACGCCCGTTTTCTCGATGACCGGCAGGCCGTCCATGTCGGTGCGAACCAGGATCGTCGGACCGGCGCCGTTCTTGAAGACGCCGACGACGCCATGCCCGCCGACTTTGGTCGTCACTTCGAAGCCGAGCTTCTGTAGTTCCTTCGCCATCTTGACGGAGGTTTTCTCCTCCATCAGCGAGAGTTCCGCGTGGGCGTGCAGATCCTTGTAAAGGTCAACGAGATTGACCAGTTCGGCACCGATGACTTTATCGACGGCCGCGATCCGTTCGGGGGAAGGCTTTTTATCCTCGGCTTGAACATTCGAGCCGAAGAGGAGAAAGGAGTATGCAACCAGAGAAAGAGGCCGACGCATGATGAGATCCTCGATTCAAAATGGAATCAAGGATCGAAGATAGAGGATTGGCGAGCCGGGTGCAATTCAAATAGGCGAAAATCACCACGAGTCAATTAGGCGGTTGTCTTTGGGCGGAGCATTTTTGAGAACTTCCTGCCGACTTTGCGAACAAGTTTGTAGGTAAGCCGAGGAACATTTCGGAGGCTGAGTCTTTGCATCTTGGAGAGTTCGGCGTCCTGCAAGACGAGCCGTCGCGAGTATTCGCGAAGTCTCGCGTCCTGATGAAGCAATTGCAGTTCCAGCTTCTGGAACGTCCGCGCACGCTCTTCCGTGGCGGAAGCCAGATTGCGGATGACCATTTCTTTCTCTTCGACCTGTTGGCGCAATGGGTTCACCCCGCGCACAGCAGCGCCAACCTCGAAACGTTTAGTGAGGTCAACGCCTTGGTAGCCCAGCAGCCGGCCGCAGAGCCGGGCGCAGTCATGAACGTCGCGAACCGCGAACTCCGAGGTATCGAGGTGGAGGAAATCGCCGTCGAAACCAAGGTGCTTGTTTTTCAAGGACAAGTGTCCCGCCAGGTTGGGCGCGGTCATGGCCTGGGTCTCATCGAACCAGTCTTGGAGAGCGACGTCGTCCGCAAGCGAGTCGCGGAGGATCGCCATGCACTTGTGCCATTCCGACTGAGTATCCGTTCGCAAGCAGCTAACACAACCGACGATCATCGTCTTTCGATCAAGCTGGACGGAGTCGTCAAGGTTCAGGGCCTCTTTGACCATCAGGAAGCAATCCGCGACCGGAATCACAGGAAAAACATGTAGATCAGGCACGATACGGCGCAGCCGCACCCCCTCGCCGGCGTTGAGGCGCAGGAAGTCCTCGCCAATCTTGTTCTGCTTGGCGATCATGTGATGGCCGACGCCCGTGCTCTTATGCGAGAGGCCGGCCACGCTCATCGGAATGCTGGTTGAAGCATATCGCTCCACGGAGGCGGCAATCAGGAAGCCGGAGCAGACATCGGGATAACGTGTGAGGAAAAGCCGGCCGGTCTTTTGGCGAATCTCGTCGAGCAAGGAGCGGCGCACGACAGAGTTGTAGAGCATCGGCAAGTTGGAATAGCAATGTGTGAACTTGAGGATGTTGTTGATCATCTCGCGGCTGGAGCGCATTTCCACTTCACCGCCCGTAGGAAGCCGAAGGTAGTTCGCTTCCCCGTCCAGGGCGATGTCCGGCCAGAGGTAAAAGGCGGCGTTCCAGCGAATCGCTGGCGTATCGATATGTCGAAGGAGGAAATCCAGCACGCGTAGTGCATGCGGCATCAAGCCATCGTCGTCGCCGAGCACCGTGACGAGTTCACCCCGAGCTTGCGAGACGGCCAGTTCCCAACTGGAGCTCATCGCCAGCGGTGTTTCAGAACGTAAGTAGCGGATCTTGGGCGATGCAAATCCGTCGACAGCGATCTTCACGTCGGGATCGCTGCAATTGTCGCAGACGATGACTTCGAAATCATCGAATTCCTGATCGAAGCAGGTCTTCAACGTGGCCGGGAGCGTACGGCCGCCGCCACGGGTCGGTATGACAATGCTAAAGCGGGGGAACGACATGTAATGCCCATTTCTCTAGGTAATAGCATCAGCCGGCGAGTTTCCATCCACGTTGCATGTACTGGACATGGTCTGCCGTCGGGACGTAATAGGGCTTCACTCGATTGGAATAATACATTGCCGATTCGACATCCTTGAATGTGAACCGGTTGTCCGCGGGGGGCTGAACTCTCAGACGCGCCAACACGAGCCAGATGGGTTTTGTCCACGAGGCGCGGGAAAGGCGATTCCAATAATCCTTGAGCCCCATGCGCCGGCGAGTTTGAAGCGGCGGCGGAGCGGGAGTGGCTGAGTCCAGTTCGTTGCCGGCATGCTTGCGAAGGATAGCGAGCAGTTGCGCCCTAACTTCCGGATTGCCGCACAGTTCAATGTCTTGAGCGATCGCTTGAACGTAACGTCGCCAATCGACGGCAGGGTATTTGGCTTCATCCTGAGCCTGCTTCCAAACGAAGCAGTACTCGTGATAGACGACGTTCAAATTGCAACAGATCTCGGGAATCGGCGCGGCATAAGTCAGGCCGCGTGAGCCGGCGTTCCGATTGAAGTCGGCCCAGGCATCATTGGTCTTCTTGTCGTAGTAACCCGTGCCGTTGCTCTTGGCGAAGCCGTACTGAATCATGACGGGGGCATCGTAATAGCGGATGGAATCGCAAATGGCCAAGCATCGGTACGCATGGCACAGATCCGGAGCGACGGAGGAGTAAACGTCCCCGAAACGTTCCTGGATCTTATCAAGCAGTTTCCGAGGGACGACGCAATTGAGCATGCGCGGCAGAGCCTGAGGAAAGACGCCGATTGAAGACAGGTAGAGCAAATGTCCCGCATCGAGATCGAGGATCTGTCCCGTTAGCTTTTTGCGTTCCAGTTGAAGGGGAGTGGTTCTATCATGAAGCATGTCATCGTTGTAGGACAACACTTGATCCGGCTGAGTTGACACTGCATCCAGCACGACTCGCAGCATCCCTTGCCGAAACACCATCCGGTCCGTCAAAATCACAAAATGAGTGGCGTGAGCCATTGCCTTTGCCTGATTGACCGCGAACTCCCAGTGTAGGGGCATGGCGAGAGGCTGGGGGGGCGTGATGTACTTCAATCGTGAATCAGCAAAATTCGCGCAGAACGACGACAGGTCTCGCTTTTCCTCGGTAGAAGTTGAGTTGTCGGAGACAATGAGTTGGAGGTCGTCGCCCTGATGAGACAATACACTACAGATCGCATTTTTTGCCAATGCGGCACGATTTCGAGTCGGGATAATAACCACACATGAAATGGCCATACGTATTTCTTTCTCGAGCATCAGCCACTTAAGTGACAGTCAATGCAAATTTCGTGATGACAAAATGCCCCATCAACATCCCAACTCGGGCCTCAATGTTGTCTACCGAAGTCCAGTGATTTTAAATTGCATAAGGACGCGGTCAATGCTTGCGCATTCTGGGACGACGATAGTCACGCCACGCGCCGCAAGTAAGCGCTCGGCCAATAGGTGACCGGCTCGTCCACCAGACTCTCGTTGAACAGGCGGGGTGGTATTTCGATCGCGAACCGCGGATCGCGGGCCGCGAAGTCTTGGGCCGCCTGCTGGGGATTATTCCAGTCCCAGTCGGCATCGGCACGCGGGCAGCCCACCAGATCGGCCATCACGCCGTCGGTTGCGACGATGTATGAATCCACGCCGACCATCGGCGAATAGGCATGCAGTTCTTTCAAAACATGTTCGTGCGAGTGATTCGAGTCGAGGATGGCGAGCACTTTCTCCCCGGGCTTGATGTGGCTGCGTACCTCATCAACGATCTTCGGGGCGGTCGAGTCGCCCTCAATTAGCGTGATGTAATTCGCCAAGGCGTGCTCGGTAATCGTTTGGCGATTGTGCGGACGAATTTCAATATCGATGCCGACGATTCGGCCGTGCCCCATCGCCTTGCACAGACTGGCGTAGAAGACGAGCGATCCGCCGTGAGCGACCCCCGTCTCGACGATCACGTCCGGTTTGAGCCGGTAAATCACTTCCTGAATACGGATGACGTCTTCAGGAAGTTGAATCAGCGGAACGCCGAACCACGTGAAGCCATACGAGTACTTCTGCCCCCAGCCGACCGTCACCCAATGCTTGTTGATGAGCCGAAACGATTCAGGGGAGTGCAGCGGGACGGTGCGGCTGCCCTCGTCCGTTTTTTCGGTGACCGACTGGGCATCCGTGTCAATGACTAACTGCATGGCGGGTTTCCTTACCCATGAGATCAAGTGTTGCCGCGGGAGAGCCGAGTGCGCGGAGAGCAACTACAATTTCGGAAGTATAATTCGGATTCAAAATCAGGACAACCGCAACTCCCAACTGGACCGCTGTCGAGGGCGAAACAATGGGGTGCCCCGTCCCCGCGAGGTGCATGCCTTGCTTGAGCGGATTGACGTCGACGACGCCGGCTATCTGTCGGCATTCAGGATCGAGCAGGTTACAGAAGGTAACCCCCTTGGCGCCTGCCCCCCAAACGAACACGGGACCCTCTCGACAGGCGTCTTCCACTATCTCATGCCAACGCTGGCGTAACTGGCGATCGCTTCGGCGAAACGCCGCGGCACTTTCAAGCAGCGGGCCGATGTTCACTTCGGGGCGTGGCCCCACCGGCAAGCCGCCTTCGGCCCAGAGGTATTGCCCGCCAAAAACATGGCGAATCTCGCGTGTTGCAAAACCAGCCCGATGCATCGCGAGACCGAGACTATGGGGAGTGAACAGTGAACAATGTTCGTAAAAGAAATCCCAAACCACTTGATTCCGCAGAATCCAGTCGACGCAAGGCGTTTCGAGGAAAAGTCGGGGTGAAGCCGCATCTTGAAGGCCCGCGCGGATCGAGCGCAGGAAATCAACCGGGTGCTCAACATGTTCAATAACGTGGCGTGAAATGGCCGCATCGGCTGCCGTCGGCGTCTCTGGTCCAAAGAACGTCTTGCGGAACTCCAGACGACCTTCCAATTGGCAATCAGGTCCAAGATACGATGGATCGAAGCCAATGCCCGTTGCGTGATTTCCAGGGCGAGACAACAAACGTGCCAGGAAGCCGCCTTTGCCGCAGCCGACCTCTACGATGCGACCCCAGCGCACGCCTGTCGATTCGAGATGTTCAATCAACCGGTTGACATGTTCATCGAACATTGATGAACATGTTTGCGTATTCTCGTAATTGGGACCGTAATCGAGCAGATTCGCGTCGAATGTCGCGTTGAATGTGAAGCCGCACCGAACGCAGCAGCGGATGCTAAGCTGCCCACGGCGGACGGCCCGAGCCTCGACTGAATGCTGGAACAAGCTATTTTGATGGACCGGCACATTTGCCCGCTCGAGAACGGCTTGCGTCTCGCCGTGATCGCATACCGGGCATGGTCGATCGCAGGAATCTAGTGGCACGACGGTTCCTCTACCGATCATTGGCATCTGTCATTTTCAGAGCGTAGGCTATAAGTGATCTCTCAAGATCTGTCAACGTCTTCTCTGGCTTGCCAAGATTGACGCTTCCGACAAAACTCTTGCTTGACATAACCACTTATTGTTTATGACGTTATGTCATTTTTGTCTTGCCGGACATT